>WNGH01005117.1_pt1 | contig 15941 bp, 10 predicted proteins | sample 5400631 | NCBI WGS metagenome assembly WNGH01 (sample SAMN13153373, study PRJNA577476) | soil metagenome | isolation source: 115 cm soil or saprolite under Garry oak tree replicate 1 | place: USA:California | collected 2016-06-15
GGTGGCGGTGCGGGAGTTTGGGTCGATCGACAACGCGCCGGAGGAGCGGGAGCGGGGGATCACGATTGCGGTGGCGCACGTGGAGTACGAGACGGCGAAGCGGCACTACGCGCACATCGATTGTCCGGGGCACGCGGACTACATCAAGAACATGATCACGGGGGCGGCGCAGATGGATGGGGCGATTTTGGTGGTGGCGGCCAATGACGGGCCGATGCCGCAGACGCGGGAGCACGTGCTGTTGGCGCGGCAGGTGAACGTGCCGTACCTGGTGGTGTTCATGAACAAGGTGGACATGGTGGACGACCCGGAGCTGCTGGACCTGGTGGAGCTGGAGGTGCGGGAGCTGTTGAAGAAGTACCAGTTTCCGGGGGACGCGATTCCGGTGGTGCGGGGGTCGGCGCTGGGGGCGATGGAGCGGCCGGAGGACCCGAAGGCGAGCGGGTGCATATGGGAGCTGATGGCGGCGGTGGACAGCTACATTCCGACGCCGGTGCGGGCGATCGACAAGCCGTTTTTGATGCCGATCGAGGACATCTTTTCGATCACGGGGCGGGGGACGGTGGTGACGGGGCGGGTGGAGCGGGGGGTGGTGAAGGTGGGGGAAGAGGTGGAGATCGTGGGGTTTCGGGAGACGCGCAAGACGGTGGTGACGGGGGTGGAGATGTTTCGGAAGCTGCTGGACGAGGGGCAGGCGGGGGACAATGTGGGGTGTCTGCTGCGGGGGGTGGACAAGGAGGAAGTGGAGCGGGGGCAAGTGCTGGCGAAGCCGGGGTCGATCACGCCGCACAAGCGGTGCAAGGCGGAGGTATACGTGCTGACGAAGGAGGAGGGGGGGCGGCACACGCCGTTTTTCAACGGGTACCGGCCGCAATTTTATCTCCGGACGACGGACGTGACGGGGGTGTGCACGTTGCCGGCGGGGGTGGAGATGGTGATGCCGGGGGACAACGTGACGATGGCGATCGAGCTGATCACGCCGGTGGCGATGGAGAAGGAGCTGCGGTTTGCGATCCGGGAGGGGGGGCGGACGGTGGGGGCCGGCGTCGTCACGGAGATCACGGAGTAGGAGCTCAAGAAGTTCTGTCGGTGGTGCCGCAAGCACACGCCGCACAAAGAGACCAAGTAGTCAGAGCGGAGGTGCGCGGGTGGGACACGGGGACGAGTTGTTCGAGAGCGGATCGGTTGCGGGCACGCGGCGAGCGCGCCTCCAGTCCTACGAGCCGCGTCACGCTGCGTAGGTTGAGCCTGGTTCGAGCGGCGGCTTGGCCGCCGCCTCCCCCAGAGGGGGAGACGGAAAGGGGGGGCTGTCCCCCTCACGATTGCGTTAGGGGTGTAGCTCTAACGGCTAGAGCACCGGACTCCAAATCCGGGGGATGGGGGTTCGAATCCCTCCACCCCTGCCACTCATTGCCGGAGAGGGTCGGGACGAAATGGGGTATCTGAAGCGCGCGAAGGAGTTCGTTGGCGAGGTCCTCGCGGAGTTCCGCAAGGTGACCTGGCCCAGCCGGCAGGAGTTGATCAACTCCACGGTCGTGGTGATCGCCGTCACGGTCGTGGTCGCCTTTTTCCTGGGCGGCGTGGACATCGTGCTGGCGCGGGTCGTGGAGAGGATCCTGCGATGAGCGGAGAAGCGACGGCGGCGGCGACGAACAAGCAGTGGTTCGTCGTCCATACGTACTCGGGATTCGAGAACAAGGTGAAGGAGGCCATCGAGTCACGCGCGAAGATCTTCGGCATGACGGACAAGATCACCCGCGTCCTGGTGCCGACGGAGAAGGTGGTCGAGGTCCGGAACAAGCAGAAGCGCGAGACCGAGCAGAAGTTCTTCCCCGGGTACGTCCTCGTCGAGATGGAGCTGACCGACGACACGTGGCACCTGGTGCGCTCGACGCCCAAGGTCACCGGGTTCGTCGGCTCGGGCTCGAAGCCCGTCCCGCTCTCGCAGGAGCAGGTCGACGACATCATGCGGCAGATGGAAGCCGGGGCCGAGAAGCCCAAGCCGAAGTCGGTGTTCCAGCGCGGCGACAAGGTGCGGGTCGTCGACGGGCCGTTCGTCAACTTCCAGGGCGTCGTCGAGGACATGAATCCCGAGCGCGGCCGGATGAAGGTCGCCGTGCCGGTCTTCGGCCGGCCGACCTCGGTCGAGCTCGAGTACTACCAGGTGGAGCGACTCTGATGAGTGGCGCGTTGATGGGTGCCTCCACGTGAAAAAAGTCCAGGCGGTTGTCAAGCTCCAGATTCCGGCGGGCAAGGCGAATCCCTCGCCGCCGGTGGGGCCCGCGCTTGGCCAGCACGGCGTCAACATCATGGAGTTCTGCAAAGGGTTCAACGCGCAGACGGCGAGCCAGGAGGGGCTGATCCTGCCGGTGGTCGTGACGATCTACCAGGACCGCTCGTTCACGTTCATCGTGAAGACGCCGCCCGCGGCCGTGCTCCTGAAGCGCGCGGCGGGGATCGCCAAGGCCTCGGCGGTGCCGCACAAGGACAAGATCGGCAAGGTGACCCGGCAGCAGGTGCGCGAGATCGCGCAGACGAAGCTGCCCGATCTCAATACCGCGTCGATCGAGGCGGCGATGCGGATCGTCGAGGGCACGGCGCGCAGCATGGGCATCGACGTGGTGTAGGTCATCGAAGGGGGCCTCGACGGCCCCCTCCGAGCCACCCCCAAGGGAGGGGGTTGCGCGGGCGAAGCCCGCGCTCGAACGGCGGTTACTCCGAGGAGAGACGGACATGGCGACGATGGTGAGCAAGCGTTACGACGCGGCGGCAGCGAAGATCGCGCCGGGCAAGCAGTACTCCACGGACGAGGCGGTCGCGATCATCAAGAGCATGCCGCCGACGAAGTTCGACCAGTCTGTCGACTTGTCGTTCCGGCTGGGCGTCGATCCCAAGCATGCCGACCAGATGGTGCGGGGTGCGGTGGTGCTGCCGCACGGCATTGGCAAGGCGGTGCGTGTCGCGGTCTTCGCGAAGGGTGACAAGGAGCGCGAGGCGCGCGAGGCGGGCGCCGACATCGTGGGCGCCGAAGACCTCGTCGAGCGCGTCCAGGGCGGTTGGATGGAGTTCGACACGGCCATCGCGACGCCCGACCTCATGGGTCAGGTCGGCCGGCTCGGCAAAGTGCTCGGTCCGCGCGGCCTCATGCCGAACCCGAAGCTCGGCACCGTGACCTTCGACATCGCTCGCGCGGTGCGCGAGGCGAAGGCGGGCAAGGTCGAGTTTCGGGTGGACAAGGCCGGCAACGTGCACACGCCGATCGGCAAGCACTCGTTCCCCGCCGAGCACCTGGTGGCGAACGCGATGGCCGTGATCGAGGCGATCGTGCGGGCGAAGCCCGCGGCCGCGAAGGGGACCTACCTCCGGTCGCTCACCGTCTCGACGACGATGGGGCCGGGCGTGCCGATCGACGCGCAGGCGATCGCGAACCTGTTCAAGAAAGCGGTATAGGGCGGAGGGTCCGACGGTGCCGACGCAAGAGAAGGTCGAAGCGGTCGCGGAGCTGAAGTCGCGGCTCGACGGGGTGAAGACCGTGGTGCTCACGGAGTACCGCGGCCTGACCGTGCAGCAGCTCTCCGACCTCCGCAAGCAGCTCCGCGCAGTGTCGGCGGACTACAGGGTCGTCAAGAACCGGCTCGCGCGGCTGGCGATCAAGTCGTCCGGGCTCGAGGCGCTGGGTCCGCACCTCACGGGTCCCACGGGCGTGGGCGTGCTCACGGCGCCGCAGCGGGAGCTCGTGTACGTCCTGCAACAGCGCGGCAAGAACGCCGCCGAGTAATCAAAGGAGACTGATCGATGTCCACGGTTGAGCAGATCGCCGAACAACTCAACAAGCTGACACTGCTCGAGGCCGCCCAGCTCTCCAAGCTGCTCCAGGAGAAGTGGGGCGTGTCTGCGGCCGCGCCGATGGCGGTGGCCGCCATGCCGGGCGCCGCGGGGGCGCCGGCAGGGGGCGGCGCCGCGACCGAGGAGAAGACGGAGTTCGATGTCGTCCTCACTGCTGCGGGCGAGAAGAAGATCCAGGTCATCAAGGTCGTGCGCGAGCTGACCGCGCTCGGGCTCAAGGAAGCGAAGGACCTCGTCGACGGTGCGCCGAAGGCGGTGAAGGAGAAGGTCACTAAGGCCGAGGCGGAGGAGATGAAGAAGAAGCTCGAGGAGCAGGGAGCGAGCGTCCAGATCAAGTAGGGGGGGCGAACCCCCCTGCGGGGCTAACCGAGGTGCAGGACGCGTCGAGGACGATGTGACCGTCCTCCGGGAGAACATATGGCAGGAGTGATCCAGTGCGGGCGCCGCAGCCGTAAGGACTTCGGCAAGATCCCGTCGATCGTTGAGATTCCGAACCTCATTGAGGTGCAGAAGCGCTCGTACGAGACGTTTCTGCAGCAGGATGCCCCCTCGGACCGCCGGGAGGACATCGGGCTCCAGGCTGTCTTCAAGTCGGTGTTCCCGATCGCCGACTACAACGACAACGCGCTGCTGGAGTTCGACTCGTTCCACTTCGGCGATCCGAAGTACACGGTCGAGGAATGCCATGACCGCGGCATGACCTTCGCGATCCCGCTGAAGGTCACGCTCCGCCTTGTCGTCTTCGACCATGACAAGGAGGCGAAGACGCGCACGATCCGGGAGCAGCGCGGCCAGGAGGTGTACCTGGGCGAGCTCCCGCTCATGACCGACAAGGGGACGTTCATCATCAACGGCACCGAACGGGTCGTCGTCAGCCAGCTCCAGCGCTCCGCCGGCGTCTTCTTCGACGACGACAAAGGCAAGACGCTCGCGTCCGGGAAACCCCTGTATTCGGCCCGCGTGATCCCCTACCGGGGCTCGTGGGTCGAGTTCGACTTCGACGCCAACGACATCCTCCATGTGCGCGTGGACAGGCGTCGGAAGATGCTCGCCACGGCGTTCCTGCGCGCGTTCTGGTTCCTCGAGAAGAACAACGTGATTCTCTCGGACGAGGAGATCCTGGCCCACTTCTACGAGAGCGAGGAGGTCCTCGGGTTCGAAGAGGGCAACGCCTGGGTGAAGCTCCACCCCGAGGCGCACCTCGGCGCGCGGGTCGCCGAGGACGTGAAGCCGGCGCGCCACCGCGAGCCCGTCGTCGCGGCGGGCAAGACGCTCAACGCAAAGCTGATCGAGAAGCTCGTCGAGGCGAACGTCGAGAAGATCCCCGTCCGCGCCGAGTCTCTGGTGGGACGGCGCACCGCCACGCGCATCGTGGACACCGAGAGCGGCGAGGTGCTCGTCCAGACAAACACCGAGATCAACTCCCAGATGCTCTCGCAGATCATGGGCCGGCGGGTGGCACCGTTCAAGCTGCTGGTCTTGATGCTGCCGAATCTGCCGGGGGTGAAGCCCGAGGACAAGAAGATCGATGCGTCCATCTACGAGACGCTGGCGCGCGACCACTTCAAGCTCCCCGACGAGGCGCTCGTCGAGATCTACCGGCGGCTCCGGCCGGGCGATCCGCCCACCGTGGAATCCGCCCGCGCCCTGTTCCGGGGCATGTTCATGGACCCGCGGCGCTATGACCTGGCGCGCGTCGGGCGGTTCATGATCAACAAGAAGCTGCAGATCGACGCGCCGCTCTCCGTCAAGACGCTGCGCAGCGAGGACATCGTGGCGGTGATCCGCCACCTCCTCATGGTCAAGCTCGGTGCCAAGGCGACCGACGACATCGACCACCTCGGCAATCGCCGCGTCCGGTCCGTCGGCGAGCTGCTCGAGAACCAGTTCCGCGTGGGCCTGACGCGGATGGAGCGCGCGGTGAAGGAGCGGATGTCCATCTCGGACATCACGAACCTGATGCCGCACGACCTCATCAACGCGAAGCCGGTCTCGGCGGTCGTGAAGGAGTTTTTCGGCTCGTCGCAGCTCTCGCAGTTCATGGACCAGACGAACCCGCTGGCAGAGCTGACTCACAAGCGCCGCCTCTCGGCGCTGGGTCCGCGAGGCCTCTCCCGCGAACGCGCCGGGTTCGAGGTGCGCGACGTCCATCCGACGCACTACGGCCGGATCTGCCCGATCGAGACGCCCGAAGGCCCGAACATCGGCCTGATCTCGTCGCTCTCGACCTACGCGCGAACGAACGAGTTCGGCTTCATCGAGACGCCGTACCGGAAGGTCCTGCATGGGCGCGTCACGGACGAGATCGTGTTCCTGACGGCGCTCGAGGAGGAGCAGTTCGTCATCGCTCAGGCTAACGCCGAGATCGACCGGAACGGTCGCTTCGTCCAGGAGCGGGTCTCGGCGCGCAAGGGTGGCGAGTTTCGCATGGTCCCGCCCGAGGAGCTGCACTACATGGACGTGTCGCCGAAGCAGCTCGTCTCGGTGGCCGCGTCGCTGATCCCGTTCCTCGAGAACGACGACGCGAACCGCGCGCTCATGGGCTCGAACATGCAGCGCCAGGCGGTGCCGCTCCTGCAGCCCGAGTCGCCGCTGGTGGGCACCGGGATGGAGCACGTGGTCGCGCGCGACTCGGGCGCGGTCGTCGTGGCCAAGCGGCTGGGTGTGGTCGAGTACGTGTCGGCCGACCGCGTGGTGGTGCGCGCCGAGAGCCGGTCGAAGAAGACCGATCCGGTGCAGGACCTCCCGCTCGACATCTACAACCTGACGAAGTACCGGCGGTCGAACCAGAACACCTGCATCAACCAGAAGCCGATCGTCCGTAAGGGCCAGCGCGTGGCGGCGGGCGACGTGATCGCCGACGGCCCGGGGACCGACCAGGGCGAGCTCGCGCTGGGGCGGAACGTGCTCGTCGCGTTCATGCCGTGGGGTGGCTACAACTTCGAGGACGCGATCCTCGTGTCCGAGCGCCTCGTCAAGGGCGAGCGGTTCACGTCGATCCACATCGAGGAATTCGAGATCCAGGCGCGCGACACGAAGCTCGGCAAGGAGGAGGTCACCCGGGACATCCCGAACGTCGCGGAGGAGGCGCTGAAGGACCTCGACGAGTCGGGCATCGTGCGGATCGGCGCCAAGGTGAAGCCGGGCGACATCCTGGTGGGCAAGATCACGCCCAAGGGCGAGACCCAGCTCACCCCCGAGGAGAAGCTGCTGCGGGCGATCTTCGGCGAGAAGGCCGGCGACGTCCGCGACACCTCGCTCACCGTCCCGCCGGGCATCGAGGGCACCGTGGTGGACGTCAAAGTGTTCTCACGGCGAGGCGTGGACAAGGACGAGCGGGCCAAGTCGATCGAGGAGGAGGAGGTCGCGCGCCTGGAGAAGGATTATCAAGATGAGATCGCGATGGTCGAAATGGAACGCGATCAAAAGCTGAAGAACCTTCTCGTGGGCAAGACGCTCGTTCAGGAGCTGTTCGATCCCACCAACAAGACGCACCGGCTCGGGAAGAAGGGCGACCGGATCGCGCGCGAGGACCTCGAGAACTTCGCCTGGAACGAGCTGAAGAAGATCAGGATCAAGGAGGACGAGGGTCTCGCTCAGACGATCAAGCGCATCGAGGAGCTGGCCGAGGAGCAGATCGCGATCTACGACTCGATGCTCGAGGAGCGGATCGGCCGACTGCGGCGTGGCGACGACCTGCCGCCCGGCGTGATCAAGATGGTGAAGGTCTACGTGGCGGTCAAGCGCAAGCTCTCCGTCGGCGACAAGATGGCGGGCCGCCACGGCAACAAGGGCGTCGTCTCCAAGATCCTGCCCGAGGAGGACATGCCCTACCTACCCGACGGCACGTCCGCCGAGATCGTGCTGAACCCGCTCGGCGTGCCGTCCCGGATGAACGTCGGCCAGATCCTCGAGACGCACCTGGGGTGGGCCGCGCGGGCGCTCGGCCTGTGGGTGGCGAGCCCTGTCTTCGACGGCGCGACCGAGGAGGAGATCAAGGAGCACCTGCGGCAGGCGGGCCTGCCGACCTCCGGCAAGACCGTGCTCTACGACGGACGGACCGGCAAGCGCTTCCACCAGGAGGTCACCGTCGGCCAGATCTATATCTTGAAGTTGGCGCACCTCGTGGACGACAAGATGCACGCGCGGTCCATCGGACCCTACTCGCTGGTGACCCAGCAGCCGCTGGGCGGCAAGGCGCAGTTCGGCGGCCAGCGGTTCGGCGAGATGGAGGTGTGGGCGCTCGAGGCCTACGGCGCCGCCCACACGCTCCAGGAGATGCTCACCGTCAAGTCCGACGACGTGGAGGGACGCAACCGCATCTACGAGGCGATCGTGAAGGGCGAGAACTTCCTCGAGCCAGGGACGCCGGAGTCCTTCAACGTGCTGGTGAAGGAGCTCCAGAGCCTGGCGCTCGACGTCGAGCTGATCATGAAGGACGGCAAGAAAGCCTCCTGAGAGGAGAAGACTGAATGCTGACGGATCGGCCTTTCGGCAGCCTGATCAGAGAGGACAAGCCAACGAAGGATCTGTGGGGCATCCTCGATCGGCATGCGAAGCCCATCACGTTTGACGCGATCCGGATCAAGCTCGCCGCGCCCCAGAAGATCCGTGACTGGTCGCACGGTGAGGTGAAGAAGCCCGAGACCATCAACTACCGAACGTTCAAGCCCGAGCGCGACGGCCTGTTCTGCGCGCGGATCTTCGGCCCGACGAAGGACTACGAGTGCGCCTGCGGCAAGTACAAGCGCATGAAGTTCGCGGGTGTCGTGTGCGACAAATGCGGCGTCGAGGTGACCCGCGCTCGCGTGCGGCGCGAGCGGATGGGGCACATCGAGCTGGCCTCGCCGGTCTCGCACGTCTGGTTCTTCAAGGGGCTCCCGAGTCGCATCGGACAGCTCCTGGACATGTCCCTGCGCGAGCTGGAGAAGATCCTCTACTTCGAGGAATACGTCGTCCTCGACTCGAGGCTCCCCAGCGCCAAGAAGAAGGACCTGCTCGCGGTCGACAAGGCGCGCAAGCTTCATGAGGAGCACGGCGCCGACGCGCTCAAGCTCGGCATGGGCGCCGAGGCGATCCGCGAGCTGCTGCGCGACATGGACCTCGACTCGCTGGCGCGAGACCTCCGCGCCCAGATGCTCGGCGAGACGTCGGTCCAGAAGCGGAAGAAGATCGTCAAGCGGCTGAAGGTCATCGAGGCCTTTCTGAAGTCGGGCAACCAGCCGGAGTGGATGATCCTCGAGGTCATCCCGGTCATCCCGCCCGAGCTGCGCCCGCTGGTGCCGCTCGACGGCGGGAGGTTCGCGACTTCGGACCTGAACGATCTGTACCGCCGCGTCATCAACCGGAACAACCGGCTGAAGCGGCTCATGGACCTCAAGGCGCCGGAGATCATCATCCGGAACGAGAAGCGGATGCTCCAGGAGGCCGTGGACGCGCTGTTCGACAACGGTCGTCGTGGGCGCGTGATCACGGGTCCGAACAACCGCCCGCTCAAGTCGCTGTCGGACACGCTGAAGGGTAAACAAGGGCGCTTCCGCCAGAACCTCCTTGGGAAGCGGGTCGATTATTCCGGTCGGTCTGTGATCGTTGTCGGCCCCTATCTGAAACTTCATCAGTGTGGTCTTCCCAAGAAGATGGCGCTCGAGCTGTTCAAGCCCTTCATCCTCCGCAAGCTCGAGGAGCGGGGGATCGCGTCCTCGATCAAGGCCGCGAAGAAGTTCGTCGAGAAGGAGCGGCCCGAAGTCTGGGACATCCTTGAAGATGTCATCAAGGAGCACCCGGTCCTCCTCAATCGTGCTCCGACTCTCCATCGTCTCGGAATTCAGGCCTTCGAACCCATCCTGGTCGAGGGCAAGGCGATCGAGATCCACCCGCTCGTCTGCACCGCGTTCAACGCCGACTTCGACGGCGACCAGATGGCGGTCCACGTGCCGCTCTCGATGGAGGCGCAGCTCGAGGCCCAGGTGCTCATGCTGTCCTCGAACAACATCCTCTCGCCGGCGAACGGCGCCCCGCTCGCGGTGCCGACACAGGACATGGTCCTCGGCATCTACTACCTCACCAAGGAGCGCCTGGGCACGCCGGAGCGCCCGGTGCGGGGCGAGGGGCGCCTCTTCGCCGACTCCGAGGAGGTCCGGATTGCCTACGACAACGAGGACGTCGACCTCCAGGCGCGAATCCGCCTGCGCTGGAACGGCGAGGTCATCGAGACGACCGTGGGGCGGACGCTCTTCAACAGCATCGTCCCCGAGTCGCTTCGGTTCGTGAACCAGGAGCTCAAGAAGAAGGAGGTCACGTCGCTCGTCGGCCGCTGCTACAACCTGCTCGGCAACGAGGTGACGGTCGGGTTCCTCGACGAGTTGAAGGACGTCGGCTTCCGCTATGCGACGCTGTCGGGGCTGTCCATCGGCATCGACGACATGCACATCCCGTCGTCCAAGGAGCGGCACATCGCCTCGGCCCGCGAGCAGGTCAACGAGGTCGAGCAGCAGTACCAGGACGGCGTCATCACCAACGGCGAGCGCTACAACAAGGTCGTCGACATCTGGGCGCATGTCACCGAGCAGATCTCGGAGGAGATGTTCCGCGAGCTCGAGGCGGGCGAGCAGGGCGGCGAGTTCAACCCGATCTACATGATGGCCGACTCCGGCGCGCGCGGCTCGAAGCAGCAGATCCGCCAGCTGGCCGGCATGCGCGGCCTCATGGCGAAGCCGTCGGGCGAGATCATCGAGACGCCGATCACCTCGAACTTCCGCGAGGGGCTCACCGTCCTCGAGTACTTCACGTCGACCCACGGGGCCCGGAAGGGCCTCGCCGACACAGCGCTGAAGACCGCGGACTCAGGGTATCTCACGCGGCGGTTGGTCGACGTCTCGCAGGACGTCATCGTGAGCGAGTACGACTGCGGCACGGTGAAGTACATCGAGGCGACGCCGCTGGTCGAGGGCGGCGACATCATCCAGTCGCTCCGCGACCGGATCCTGGGTCGTGTCGCGGCGGAGGACGTGCGCGATCCGGTCTCGAACGAGATCATCGTGCAGGTCAACAGCGAGATCACCGAGGAGCTGGCACAGAAGATCGAGGACTCGGGCCTGGAGCGCGTGCGCATCCGCTCCGGGCTTACCTGCGACACCAAGCGCGGCATATGCGTGATGTGCTACGGCCGCAACCTGGGCTCGGGGCGCCTGGCCGAGCTGGGGGAGGCGGTGGGCATCATCGCCGCGCAGTCCATCGGCGAGCCGGGCACCCAGCTCACGATGCGGACCTTCCACATCGGCGGCACCGCTCAGCGGGTCGCCGAGGGCAAGCACGAATCAAAGGCACCGGGCATCGTGAAGTTCCACAATGTCCGAACGGTTGTGAACCGCGATGGCGATCTGATTGCGACAAATCGGAATGGCGAAGTTGGCGTGGCCGACGAGCGCGGCCGGGAGCGCGAGCGCTATCCGGTCGCCTACGGCGCCAAGATCAAGGTGAAGCCGGAGCAGCGGATCAAGGCGCGCACGGTTCTCGTCGAGTGGGACCCGTTCACCAACCCGATCCTCACCGAGTTCACTGGCCGGACCGAGTACCAGGAGATCGTCGAGGGTGTGACCGTGCGGGAGGAGTTCGACGAGGTCACGGGCCTCGCGCGCAAGGTCGTCATCGAGGATCCGGAGAGCAAGCTCCAGCCGGGCATCGTCATCCGGTCGACGGACGCCGGGAACGCCTCCGGTGAGCGCCACCGGTACCCGCTGCCGGTGGGCGCGAACCTCGCGGTCGCCGACGGCGGCGATGTATTCGTCGGTGACGTGATCGCGAAGATCGTGCGGGAAGCCACGCGGACAAAGGACATCACCGGCGGTCTGCCGCGCGTGGCGGAGCTCTTCGAGGCGCGCAAGCCGAAGGAGCAGGCGGTCATCACCGAGATCGACGGCCGCGTCGAGATGGGCAGCTTCGTGAAGGGCATGCGCAAGATCGTCATCCGCGCCGACAACGGCGAGACGCGCGAGTACCTGATCCCGCGCGGCAAGCACATCATCGTCCACGAGAGCGACCGGGTGAAGGCCGGCGAGGCGCTCATGGACGGGTCGCCCAACCCCCACGACTACCTGGCGGTGCTCGGCGACCGTGAGCTGCAGCGCTACCTGGTGAACGAGGTGCAGGAGGTCTACCGCCTGCAGGGCGTCACGATCAACGACAAGCACATCGAGATCATCGTCCGGCAGATGCTCCGGCGCGTCCGCATCGAGGAGGTCGGAGACACGGAGTTCGTCGTGGGCGAGCTCGTGGACAAGTTCGCGTTTCAGGAGGAGAACGAGCGGATCATCGCTCAGGGCAAGCGGCCCGCCACGGCCAAGCCCGTGCTCCTCGGCATCACCAAGGCGTCGCTGTCGACCGACAGCTTCATCTCGGCCGCCTCGTTCCAGGAGACGACACGCGTGCTCACCGAGGCGGCGATCTCCGGCAAGACGGATGAGCTGCGCGGCCTCAAGGAGAACGTCATCGTCGGGCGCCTGATCCCTGCGGGCACCGGGCTCTCGAACTACACGCGGGTCGAGGTGCTGACGCCGGGCGGCGAGACCGTGAAGACGCTCGACAGCGTGCTCTCGCTCACGCCGCCGCCTGTCGCCGAGACCGGTGAGGCGCCGGGCGACGTTGCGGCCGTCGGCTAGGAGCCGCCACCGACGGCTAAATTGTTGACAATACAGGGTCTTCCGGTTATAAAGGACGGGTTTTGTCACCGCGTTGGGTGATGGAGAACCATGCCGACCATTAACCAGTTGGTGCGACGGGGTCGCGAGGCGGCGCGGAAGAAGTCGAAGACGCCCGCGATGCAGGCGTGCCCGCAGAAGCGAGGCGTCTGCATCCGCGTCTACACGACGACGCCGAAGAAGCCGAACTCCGCCCTCCGGAAGGTCGCGCGGGTGCGCCTCACCAACGGCCTGGAGGTGACCTCCTACATCCCGGGCGTCGGCCACAACCTCCAGGAGCACTCGATCGTGATGATCCGGGGCGGCCGCGTGAAGGACCTCCCCGGGATCCGGTATCACATCATTCGGGGCACCCTCGACACCGCGGGCGTCGCGGGCCGGAAGCAGAGTCGCTCGAAGTACGGCGCCAAGGCGCCCAAGGCCGGAGGGGCGTAGTCCATGCGACGGGCGGGCGCCGCGAGGCGCGAGGTGCTACCGGACCCCAAGTACGGCTCGCGCCTCGTCGCGAAGTTCGTGAACATCATGATGATCCGCGGCAAGAAGTCGACGGCGGAACGGATCATGTACGACGCCCTCGCGGCGATCGAGGACCGCGCCAAGCAGGACGCCCTGAAGATGTTCAAGACGGCCATCGACAACGTGAAGCCGGCCGTCGAGGTCAAGTCGCGGCGGGTCGGCGGCTCGACCTACCAGGTGCCCGTCGAGGTGCGTCCGGACCGGCGGACGTCGCTGTCGATGCGGTGGATCATCGGCGCCGCGAGGCGGCGGGCCGAGCGCTCGATGGCCGAGAAGCTGTCCGCCGAGCTGCTCGACGCCGCGAACAACCGGGGCACCGCAGTGAAGAAGCGCGAGGACACGCACAAGATGGCGGAGGCGAACAAGGCGTTCGCTCACTATCGCTGGTAGCTGGAGGGCCGAACCGAGAGGGGGGCCGCAGGCTGACCCCCCTCTTCGCATGTATCGGGCAGACAGCGCCTGTAGAGAAGGCAGGGACGACACGTGGAGCGGCAGTACTCGCTGGAGAAGACGCGGAACATCGGCATCATGGCGCACATCGATGCCGGCAAGACGACCACGACCGAGCGGATCCTGTACTACACCGGGCGGTCATACAAGATCGGCGAGGTGCACGAAGGCACCGCGACGATGGACTGGATGGTGCAGGAGCAGGAGCGCGGGATCACCATCACCTCCGCCGCCACCACCTGCTTCTGGCGCGACTGCCGGATCAACATCATCGACACGCCGGGCCACGTGGACTTCACCGTCGAAGTCGAGCGCTCGCTGCGCGTGCTCGACGGCGCGGTCGCCATCCTCGACGCGGTGTCCGGCGTTGAGCCCCAGACCGAGACCGTGTGGCGCCAGGCGGACAAGTACCGCGTCCCCCGGATGGTCTACGTCAACAAGATGGATCGCGTCGGCGCGGACTACTTTCAAAGCATCGAGATGATCAAGAGCCGACTCGGTGCCCACCCGGTAGTGATCCAGATCCCCATCGGCCGTGAGGACCAGTACCGAGGGCTCGTCGACCTGATCGACCAGGTCGCGCTCGTCTGGGAGGAAGACGACGAGACGCTGGGCAAGGACTTCAAGAAGGTCCCCATCCCGGCCGACCTCCGCGACCACGTGCGAGAGCACCGGGAGAAGATGATCGAGGCACTCGCCGAGGTGGACGAGCACCTCATGGCCAAGTACGTCGCGAGCGAGCCCATCAGCGCCGAGGAGATCCGGGCAGCCGTGCGCAAGGGCACGATCGCGATGAAGCTCTTCCCCGTCATCTGCGGCGCGTCCTTCAAGAACAAGGGTGTCCAGCCGCTCCTGGACGCGGTCATCGACTACCTGCCGTCGCCGCTCGACGTCCCGCCGGTCGAGGGCATCAATCCCGAGACGCGGGCGATCGAAAAGCGGCGCGCGGCCGACGACGCGCCGTTCGCCGCGCTCGCGTTCAAGATCATGAACGACCAGCACGTCGGCCAGCTCGTCTTCCTCCGCGTCTACTCTGGCACGCTCGAGGCGGGCTCCGGCGTCTACAACTCCACGAAGGGCAAGAAGGAGCGGGTCGGACGGCTCCTCCGCATGCACGCGAACAAGAAGGAGGAGGTCGAGGCCGTCGCAGCCGGCGACATCGCCGCGGCCATCGGCCTCAAGCTCACCACCACCGGCGACACCCTCTGCGATCCCGACAAGCCGATCGTGCTCGAGTCGATGACGTTCCCCGCGCCCGTGATTGCGGTCGCGATCGAGCCGAAGACGCGCGCCGACGACGAGAAGCTCGGCGTGTCGCTGTCGCGCCTGGCCCTCGAGGATCCGACGTTCAAGGTGACGAGCGAGGAGGAGACGGGCCAGACGCTCATCCACGGGATGGGCGAGCTGCACCTCGAGATCATCGTCGACCGCCTCCTGCGCGAGTTCAGGGTCGACGCCAACGTCGGCAAGCCCCAGGTGGCCTACCGCGAGACGATCCGCAAGCCGGCCGCCGCACAGGGACGCTACGTGCGCCAGACGGGCGGCCGCGGCCAGTACGGCGACGTCCACCTCGAGGTGGAGCCCGCGACGCCCGGCGAGGGGGTCTCGTTCGAAAACAAGATCATCGGCGGCACGATCCCGAGGGAGTTCATCCCCGCGATCGAGAAGGGCGTGCGCGAGGCGCTCGAGACGGGGGTGCTGGCCGGTTACCCCGTGGTGGATGTCCGGGTGCGCCTGGTGGACGGCTCCTACCACGAGGTGGACTCGTCGGAGATGGCCTTCAAGATCGCGGCGTCGATGGCCTTCAAGGAGGCGGCGCGCCGTGCCAAGACCGTGCTCCTCGAGCCCGTGATGGACGTCGAGGTCGTCACGCCCGAGGAGTACATGGGCGCCGTGGTGGGTGACCTGAACAGCCGCCGCGGCCGCATCGTCGCGATGGAGGCGCGCGGTAGCTCGCAGGTGATCCGCGCCAACGTCCCCCTCGGGCAGATGTTCGGCTATGTGACGGATCTCCGCTCGATGACCCAGGGACGGGCGACGTCCACGATGCAGTTCGCCCGGTACGAAGAGGTTCCGGCGGCGATCGCCGACGAGATCATGGCGAAAGTTGCGGGCAAGCCGGCGGCGCGCGCCGGCACCCGCTAGAACACGGAGTCGGAGGCCAGACCCATGGCGAAGGCGAAGTACGAGCGGACGAAGCCGCACGTGAACGTGGGGACGATCGGGCACATCGACCACGGCAAGACGACGCTGACGTCGGCGATCACGAAGGTATTGCACACGAAGATCAGTGGGGTGGCGGTGCGGGAGTTTGGGTCGATCGACAACGCGCCGGAGGAGCGGGAGCGGGGGATCACGATTGCGGTGGCGCACGTGGAGTACGAGACGGCGAAGCGGCACTACGCGCACATCGATTGTCCGGGGCACGCGGAC
>WNGH01003076.1_pt1 | contig 15933 bp, 26 predicted proteins | sample 5400631 | NCBI WGS metagenome assembly WNGH01 (sample SAMN13153373, study PRJNA577476) | soil metagenome | isolation source: 115 cm soil or saprolite under Garry oak tree replicate 1 | place: USA:California | collected 2016-06-15
GAGCTTGGCGCCCTCGCGGCGGCAGAAGCGGCAGACGGGGCCGCTGTAGTTCGCCATGCTTAAACCCTCCGCCGTTTCGGCGGCCGGCAGCCGTTGTGCGGGATCGGGGTCACGTCCGTGATCGCACTGACCTCCAGGCCCGTCGCCTGCAGGGAGCGGATGGCGGCCTCGCGGCCGGCGCCCGGCCCGCGGACGAAGACCTCGATCGAGCGCATGCCGTGCTCGAGCGCCTTCTTGGCGGTCGTCTCGGCGGTCTGCTGGGCGGCGTATGGCGTCGACTTGCGGCTGCTCTTGAAGCCCTGAGCCCCGGCAGAACCCCAGGCGATGACGTTGCCGTCGACGTCGCTGATCGAGATGATCGTGTTGTTGAACGTGCTCTGGACGTGAGCCTGGCCGTTGACCACGTTCTTGCGCTCGCGGCGCCGCGTGCGGACGACCTTCTTGGCCTTTGCCATTACTTGCCCGCCTTGACCTTCTTCTTGCCCGCGACCGCGCGCTTGGGTCCGCGGCGGCTGCGCGCGTTGGTGCGCGTGCGCTGGCCGCGCACCGGCAGGCCGCGGCGGTGCCGCTGGCCGCGGTAAGAGCCGATCTCGGTGAGGCGCTTGATGTTCATCGCGACCTCGCGACGGAGATCACCTTCGATGAGGATGTCCTTGGCCGTGGCGAGGCGATCGATGACCTGGCGGAGCCTGCCAACCTCCTCCTCGGGAAGGTCCTTGGTTCGCTTGTTGCCGTCGATGTTCGCCATCTTCAGGATCTTCAGGGCGGTCGTGCTGCCGATCCCGTGGATGTACGTCAGCGACACGACCACGCGCTTCTGCGGCGGAATGTCGACGCCGGCGATTCTGGCCATCTAGTCCTTCAGCCCTGCCTTTGTTTGTGTTTCGGCGTCTTCGAGCAGATCACGCGCACGACTCCGTTGCGCTTGATCACGCGGCAGCTCGGACACATCTTCTTGACGGACGGACGTACCTTCATCTCCAGATCTCTCGAATTCGCCCTCGACTTCGGTCGTCGGACGCCAGCTCGACGCCCACCTTGTCCCCGGCGAGAAGCCGGGTGAAGTGGGTGCCGGCGCGGTCGGCGACGTGGGCGAGAACCTTCGCCCCGTTCTCGAGCTCAACCCTGTAGACACCATTGGGAAGAGGCTCCACCACGACCCCCTTCACGAGTGAGGGGCGTTGGGGCACGAACGGCGATTGTACCAAACTGCTTTGCCGCCCCTCACCCTACCCTCTCCCCCAGAGGGGAGAGGGAGCCCTTGGTGAGTACGATCGGGCCCTTTTCCGTGATAGCGACGGTGTGCTCAAAGTACGCGGACAGGGCGCCGTCGACGGTGCAGATCGTCCAGCCGTCCGGCTTCATGTACACCTCGTGGGTGCCCGCGTTGACCATGGGCTCGATCGCCAGGGTCATGCCCGGCTTGAGCCGGGGCGGGGTACCCGGGGCGCCGAAGTTCGGGACCTGCGGGTCCTCGTGCATCTGCCGGCCGATCCCGTGGCCCACGAACTGGCGGATGACCGAGAAGCCGTTGCTCTCGACGTGCTGCTGGATGGCGGCCGAGACGTCGCCCAGGAAGCCGCCCGGGCGGGCCTTGTCGATGCCGACGTAGAGGGCCTCCTCGGTGACCTTGATCAGGCGGGCCGCCTCCGGGGTGATGCTGCCCACCCCGACGGTGATGCCGACGTCGGCCCAGAAGCCCTCCAGGACCAGGCCCAGGTCGAGGCTGACCAGGTCGCCGTCGGCGATCTTGCGGCTGCCCGGGATGCCGTGGACGGCCTCGTCGTTGATCGAAACGCAGATCGACCTTGGAAAGCCGTGGTAGCCGAGAAAGCCAGGGGTGGCGCCGCCGGCACGGATGAGGCGGTCGGCGATGCGGTCGAGCTCGGCGGTCTTGACCCCGGGCCGGCAGGCCTCCTTGAGGGGAGGAAGCACGGACGCGAGCAGGCTGCCCGCTCGGGCCATGAGGTCGATCTCGTGGGCCGTCTTGAGGTTGATCATGCTTTGACCTTGCCGTTGGCGGCCGCGAGCACCTGGCGGCTTATCTCTTCGATTGTTCCCCTTCCGTCGATCTCGGAAACGAGCCCGCCGACGCGGTAGTGGTCGAGGACGGGGACGGTCTTTTCGAGGTAGATCTCGATCCGCGGCCTCACCGCCTCCGGCCTGTCGTCCTCACGCTGAACGAGCTCGCTGCCGTCCACAGCGCAGGCTACGGTGCCGGGCGGGTAGGTGCGCTGGCACCGCGGGCAGACGAGGCGGCCGGACAGCCGTTGGAGCAGCTCTTCGACAGGGACCTTCAGGTAGATGACGCGGTCGAAGCGCTTGCCGAGCTCTGTCATCAGGTCGTCGAGGGCCCTCGCCTGGGGGACAGTGCGCGGAAAGCCGTCCATGATGAATCCCGGCTTGCAGTCGGGCCGGGTCAGCCGGCTGCGGACGATGCCGATCATGATGTCGTCGGAGACGTACTTGCCGGCCGCCAGGATGGGCTGGGCCTGCTTGCCGAGGGCGGTGCCGGCCGCGATCTCGGCGCGGAGCATGTCGCCGGTGGCGATGTGCGGGATGCCGAACTTCTCGCGGAGCATGTTGGCCTGGGTGCCCTTGCCGCTCCCTGGGGCTCCGTACAACAACAGGTTCATGCTGCCCCGGCCCTCACCCCAACCCTATCCCGCTGAGGCGGGAGAGGGAGCCTATTTGATGAAACCACGGTATTGGCGCATCACCAGCTGCGTCTGCAGCTGCTTCATCGTGTCGAGGGCCACGCCGACGACGATGAGGATGGCCGTGCCACCTAAGTACATCTGCTGCTGGTTGATGCCCGAGATCTTGGACGTGGCGATCGGCAGGACGACCGTGATGAACCCGAGGAAGATCGCGCCCACGAACGTGACGCGGTTCATCACCGCCTGCAGGTAGTCCGCGGTCGGACGCCCCGGGCGTATGCCGGGGATGAAGCTCGAGTAGCGTTTCAGGTTGTCGGCCACGTCCTGCACGTCGAACGTGATCGCCGTGTAGAAGTACGTGAAGCCGAACGTGAAGAGGAAATAGAGGCCGTTGTACGTGACCGCCATCGGGATGTTCGGCGTCGACGGCGAGAAGTTGCCCCTGATCCATGCGGCGCTCTTGTAGTACCAGGTGTCCGGCGGCGCGCCGGTGAAGTAGTTCGCGACGATCGTCGGCAGGAACATGACCGAGATCGCGAAGATGATCGGGATCACGCCCGCGTGGTTGACGCGGAGCGGCAGGAAGCTCGCCCTGCGCCCCACCTCGCGCCCGCCCGCGACGCGCTGCGCCGACTGGATCGGGATCTTCCTCACGGCCTGCTGGACCTCGATGATGACCGCGGTCATCATCAGCGCGATCAGGCCGAAGATGATGAAGGGGATGTAGTCGGCGAGGCCGCCGCCGGTGGAGTGGGCGCCGAACACCGCGGTGAGGCCCTGCGGGCCCCGGCCGATGATGCCGGCGAAGATGATCAACGAGACGCCGTTGCCGATGCCGTACTCGGTGATCAGCTCACCGAACCACATCAGCATGACCGTGCCGGCGCTCAGGACCAGGATGATCTGCAGGCGCTGGAACCACTCGAGCGGGCCGAGGATCGCGGGCTGCGTGTTCTGGAAGAGGACCGTGAACCCATACGCCTGGCCGGCGCCGAGCGCGACGGTGAGGTAGCGGCTCCAACGCTGAATGCGGCGGCGACCCATCTCGCCTTCTTTCTGGATCTCCTTGATGCGCTCGGAGATTACCGTCATGAGCTGCATGATGATCGTGGCGTTGATGTACGGATTCATGCCCATCGCGACGACGCTGAATCGCGACAGGCCGCCGCCCGAGAAGAGGTCGAGCAGTCCAAGTAGGGCCTGCTGGTTGAAGAGAAGGCCCAGCGCGGTCTTGTTCGCCTCCGGGATCGCGATGTTGGAGAACAGGCGGAAGACGACGAGGATGCCGCCGGTGAAGAGGATCTTGTTCCGGAGCTCGGGGAGCCGGATCGCGTTGATGAGCGCCTCGAGGAGGTTCATCGGCTACTCCGTTGCGGGGGACTCGCTCTGGGGCTTTGCTGCTTCTTCCCTGGGCGCGTTCAGCACGGTCACCGTGCCACCGGCCTTCTCGATCGCCTCGCGGGCGCTGTTGCTGATCGCATGGGTCTCCACGGTCAGTTTGCGCTTGAGGCGGCCCGCACCCAAAATCTTGATCTGCTCGCCCGGCTTCACAAGCCCGGCGTGCAGCAGCGCCTCCGCGTCGACTCTGGCGCCGTCCTGGAAGCGGCTCAGCTTGGAGAGGTTGACCACGGAGTAGACCTTCTTGAACGGGTTCTTGAACCCGGGCAGCTTGGGGAGGCGCTGGGACAGGGGCATCTGGCCGCCCTCGAATCCGAGGCGGAAGCCTTCGCTGCGGGCGTTCTGTCCCTTCTGGCCGCGGCCGGAGGTCTTGCCCCGGCCCGAACCCGTGCCGCGGCCGATGCGCTGCTTGCGGTGGCGCGCGCCGGGGGCGGACTTGAGGTCGTGGAGCTGCACGGCGCTAGTTACCCCTCTGGTGCTTGCCACCCCACGAAATCTTCGATTTCGCGGGGACCCCGGCCTGCAATTCGTAGCGCATCGTCTAATGACCTCGCTGATGTTTTTTGGTCGAGCGCGAGCGCCAGATCTTGTAGCGGCTGCGCTTCGGGCGCTCGTAAGGCTCGCCTTCGACCGCGACGAGAAAGGCGACGCGGCGAAGCATGCCGCGCACGGCGTCGTTGTCGGGGAGCTCGCGGGTCTGGTTCATGCGCCGGAAGCCCAGCGATTCGACCGTGGCGCGGATCTCCGGCCTGGCGCCGATTGGCGACTTCATGAGAGTGGCTTTAAGGATTGGAAATGCGCCCTTTTCGCGCCCGGCGTCAGCCATTGGTAGTACCTCCCGCTGCGACGGGCTGCGGCGGCTGGGCGCCCTTGTAGGCTGCGGCGAGGCGCTTGCCGACCATCTGGTCGATCTCTTTGCCGCGCAGCTCGGCGATCTGCGGAGCCGTCTTCAGCTGCTGCAGAGCCGCCAGGGTCGCGCGCACTGTGTTGATGGGATTGTTGGTGCCGTGCGACTTGGTGAGGATGTCCTTGATGCCGGCGGTCTCGATCACTGCGCGCATCGCGCCGCCGGAGATGACGCCGGTGCCGGGCGCGGCCGGCTTGAGCATGATCCGCGCGGCGCCCCACTTGTACTCGACGGCGTGCGGGATCGTCGTGCCGACCATAGGCACTGTGATCATGTTTCGCTTCGCGACCTCCATCCCCTTGCGGATGGCTTCGGTGACCTCGCGCGCCTTGCCGATGCCGGCGCCGACGCGGCCGTTCATGTCGCCGACCACGATCAGGGCGCTGAAAGAGAACTTGCGGCCGCCCTTGACGACCTTGGCGACACGGTTGACGCGGACGACGCGGTCGGCGAGCTCGGAGCGCTCGCCCCGGTCACCGTACCGCCCACCACCCATGTTTCTAGACACTTAAAACTCCAGTCCTGCCTCGCGCGCGGCGTCGGCCAGCGCCTTGATCCTTCCGTGATACAGAAAGCCGCCGCGGTCGAAGACGACGGTGTTGACGCCCGCGGCCTTGGCCTTGGTGGCGATCGCTTTGCCGACCTCCGCCGCCTGGGCGACGCCATTACCTTTGGCCTTCATCTCCACCGTCGACGCTGCCGCGAGGGTGCGCATGGCACCGTCGTCGATGAGCTGGGCGTAGAGGTGGTTGATGCTGCGGAACACGGCCAGGCGCGGGCGCTCCGGCGTGCCGGCGACGTGAACGCGCACGCGGCGGTGGCGTTTGCTGCGGTTGACCTTGCGGTCCTGTCGCTTGATCATGCTGTGGTTTTGGCCCCCTTGCCGGCCTTGCCTGCCTTGCGCCGGACCTTCTCGTCGCGATACCTCACGCCCTTGCCCTTGTACGGCTCGGGCGGACGCAGGCCCCGGATGTTGGCGGCGACCTGGCCGACATCCTCGATCGAGATCCCGGTCACCGAGAACTTGGTCGGATCCTGGACGTCGATCGAGATCCCCTGCGGCGGCTTGAAGCGGATCGGGTGCGAGTAGCCGAGGTTCAGCACGAGCTCCTCGCCCTGCTTGGCGACGCGGTAGCCGACGCCGACCAGCTCGAGGTGCTTGGTGAAGCCCCGCTCCACGCCCTCGACCATGTTGGCGACGAGGCTGCGGACCAGGCCGTGCAGGGCGCGGTGGCGGAAGTCGTCGGACGGGCGCTCGAAGACAAGGGCGCCGTCGTTCTGCTTCACGGAGATCTCCGCCGGCAGGGTGCGCTCGAGCTTGCCCTTCGGGCCCTCGACCGCGACCTTCCCGGGCGCGAGCGTGACCTTCACGTTGCTCGGCACCTGGACCGGCAGCTTTCCGATTCGCGACAACTTCTTTCTCTACCTCTCCGATTTACCAGACGTACGCGAGGACTTCGCCGCCAAGGCCCTGGCGGGTGGCCTGCCGGCCGCTCATGACTCCCTCGGCGGTGCTGAGGATGGCGATGCCGAGACCTCCGAGGACCCTCGGGATCTCGGTCTTGCGCGCGTAGACGCGCAGTCCGGGGCGGCTGATCCTCTTCACGCCCGAGATGACGCGGGTGCGGTCCGGGCGGGACTTGAAGATGATACGCATCGTCTGCGTGGTGCCGTCGGCCTCGACGTCGTAGCCGGCGATGTAGCCCTCGTCCTTGAGGACGCGTGCCATCTCGAGCTTGAGCCTCGACGCGGGGACCTTCACCTCGGCGTGGCGCGCGGCGTTGGCGTTGCGGATGCGCGTGAGCATGTCGGCGATGGGATCGCTGACGATTCCGGCCGGCGCCTTCTTGACGACTTTCGCGGGGGGTGCCTTGGCTGCTGCTGTGGCCATCATCATCACCAGCTCGACTTCGTTATACCGGGGATGCGTCCCTCGGCGGCGTTGGTTCTGAAGCAGATGCGGCACATGCCGAACTTGCGCAGGTACGCGCGGGATCGCCCGCAGATGCGGCAGCGGTTGTGATACCGCACCTTGAACTTGGGCGTCCGCTTCCAGCGCTCGATCGATGATTTCTTGGCCAAACTCTTTTCCCTCTTACCTCTTTCTAAATGGCATTCCGAGCCGTGTCAGGAGGCTGCGCGCCTCGTCATCCGAGCGGGCGGTGGTGATGATGCTCACCTCGAGCCCGCGAAGCTTGTCGATCTTGTCGTAGTCGATCTCCGGGAACACGACCTGCTCGCGCATCCCCAGCGAGTAGTTGCCGCGGCCGTCGAAGCCGTCCGGGCTGACCCCGCGGAAGTCGCGGATGCGCGGCAGCGCGACGTTCAGGAGCTTGTCGAGGAAGTACCACATCCGCCGGCCGCGCAACGTCGTCTTGATGCCGACCGTCTGGCCTGCGCGAAGCTTGAACGCGGCCACCGATTTCTTGGCCTTGATGAGCTGCGGCTTCTGTCCTGTGATCGTGGTGATGTCGCCGACCGCGGCGTCGAGGGCCTTGTCGTTGTCCTTGGCCTCGCCGATGCCGACGTTGACGACGACCTTGTCGATGCGCGGCACCCGCATGACGTTGGCGTAGTCGAACTCCTTGGTCAGCTGCGGCATGACAGTGTCGCGGTAGGTGACGAGCATGCGGGGAGGCGCCTCCGACTTCGTGCCAGGGGCCTTGGGAGCCTGCTCCTTCTTGGGACCGGCATCGCCGCGCTGCTGCTTGGCTTTGGCCACTTGTTACTGTGCCTCAGTCTTGCGCACGCGCTCGTACGGCTCGCCGCAGTGGCGGCAGACCAGTGCGCGGGCGCCGGACTCGAGCACCGTGTGCTGGGCGCGCGTCGGCCGTCCGCAGTGCGGGCAGACGAGCATCACGTTCGAGTAGTCGAGCGGCGCCTCGAAGTCGACGATTCCGCCCTGCGCGACCTGGACGCCGCGGCGGCGCTGGCCGGCCTTTTCGTGGCGCTTGAGGATGTTGACGCCCTTGACCACGATCTTGTGCTGGTCGGGGATGGTGCGCAGCACCTCGCCCTGCTTGCCCTTGTCCTTGCCGGCGATGACGATCACGGGATCGCCCGGCGCGAGATCGAGCCAGCGACGCTTGGCTTGCTCTTTGTTCTTCAGCATGTTGGCTAGAGGACCTCCGGCGCGAGCGAGATGATCTTCATGAAGTTGCGCTCGCGCAGCTCGCGCGCGACCGGCCCGAAGATGCGGGTGCCGCGCGGGTTGTTGGCTTGCGCCAGCAGGACGGCTGCGTTCTCGTCGAAGCGGATCAGCGAGCCGTCCGGGCGCTTGTACTCCTTGTTGACCCGGACCACGACGGCCTTCACCACCTCGCCCTTCTTGACCTGCCCGCCTGGCTGAGCAGACTTGACCGTGGCGGTGATGATGTCGCCCACGTAGGCGTACTTGCGGTAGTGGCCGCCGGCGACGCGGATGACCAGGAGCTCCTTCGCCCCTGAGTTGTCCGCGACCTTTAAGCGGGTCTCTTGCTGAACCATCGGCTACTTGGCCTTCTCCACGATCTCGAGCACGCGCCAGCGCTTCTCCTTGGAGATGGGGCGCGTCTCGGTGATGCGGACCAGGTCGCCCACGCCGCACTCGTTCTTCTCGTCGTGGACCTTGAACCGGGTGCGCTGCTGCACCGTCTTGCGATATAGGCGGTGGGCCCTGGAGGAGCCGACCTGGACGATGACGGTCTTGTCCATCTTGTCGGAGATCACCGTGCCGAGGCGGACCTTGCGCCGGCCGCGGGTCTGAACGGCGGCTGCCGTGTCGCTCATTCAGCGTCCCCCTTTGAATTCTTTGCAGATGCGCCCTGCGCGCGCCCGGCGCGACCGCGCTTGGGCTTGGGGGCTTCCTCTTCCTCGGCCTCCGGTTCCGGCTCAGCGACGGCGACGGCGGCCTGCGCCTCCTGGGCCTCTTCCATGGTTGGGCCAAAGCCGAAGTCGCGCTCGCGGAGCACCGTCATGATGCGCGCGATGTCGTGCCGGACCTTGGAGATCTGGCTCGAGTTCTCGAGCTGGCCCACGGCGTGCTTGAACCGGAGCTCGTAGAGCTCGCGCCGCGCGGTGCGCAGGCGCATGCCGAGCTCGTCGGCCTCGAGGACGCGGAGCTCGTCGACCTTCATCTCGGGCCCCCGGTGTCGTTTGCGCTGACGAAGCGGGTCTTCATCGGCAGCTTGGCCGCGGCGAGCTTCATCGCCTCCTTGGCCACCTGCGGCGTCACCCCGCCCATCTCGAACAGGACGCGCCCGGGCTTGACCACTGCGACCCAGCCCTCGGGGTTGCCCTTGCCGGAACCCATGCGGGTCTCGGCAGGCTTCTTCGTGATCGACTTGTCGGGGAAGACGCGGATCCAGATCTGGCCGCCGCGCTTGACGTGTCGGGTCATGGCGCGCCGGGCGGCCTCGATCTGCCGGTTGGACATCCACGCGGCCTCAAGCGCCTGCAGGCCGTAGTCGCCAAACGCGACGGTGGCGCCCTGGCTGGCGATGCCCGTGCGGCGGCCGCGGTGCATCTTGCGGTACTTGACGCGCTTGGGGATGAGCATTTAGCTGTCCGCCTTTTTGGTCCGCGTGGACGGTTTCCTGGCAGCGTCTGTCTTGGGCTTGGCAGCAGTGGCCCGTGCTCTCGGGGCTGCCTTGGGCTTCGCGTCAGTGGTGGCTGCCCCTGGCGCCGCGGCTGTGGCGCGGGTGCGGCGCGGGGCCGCGGGTGCCTGAGCCTGGGCGGCAGGCTCGCCGGCCGGGGCGGGCGGCGGGGCCTCGACAGGCTCGGGTTGCGGCGCGACCGGCTCGGGCTGCGGGGCCGGCTCCTCCACGGCGGGCGGCAGCCGGCGCTGGGCCGGCGAGATCACGTCCTTGTAGATCCAGACCTTGATGCCGATCGCACCGAACGTCGTCTTGGCGGTGGCGCGGCCGAAGTCGATGTCCGCGCGCAGGGTGTGCAGGGGAACGCGGCCCTCGCGGTCCTGCTCGCGGCGCGCCATCTCGGCGCCGCGCAGGCGGCCGCCGGCGTAGAGGCGAATCCCCTTGGCGCCCGCGCGCATGGTGCGCAGGATCGACTGCTTCATCGCGCGCTTGTAGCTGATGCGGCGCTCGATCTGGGAGGCGATGTTCTCGGCCACGAGCTGCGCGTCGAGCTCGGGCTGCTTGATCTCCTGGATGGAGATGCGCACCCGGTTGCCGAAGCGCTTCTCGAGGTCTTCGCGGAGCTGGTCCACGCTCGAACCACCTTTGCCGATGACGATGCCGGGCTTGGCGGTGTGGATCGTGACCGTGAGCTGGGCGTTCGAGCTGCGCTCGGTCTCGATCTTGGCGATGCCCGCGTTGCGGAGCCTCGACAGGATGATGCGGCGCATCTCGAGGTCCTCGTGCAGCATGTTGGTGTAGTCCTTGGGGTTGGCGAACCAGTTCGCCTCCCATGGGCGAAACACGCCGAGACGAAACGCGTTCGGGTGGACTTTATGCCCCAATTACCTGTTTGCTCCCGTGGCAGGCTGGTCTTCGACGACCGCCGTGATGTGGCAGGTGCGGTGGAAGTACTCGTGCGCCATGCTGCGGCTCACGGGACGTCGGCGCCGGTACGTCGGGCCCTCGTCGATGAGCAGCTGCTTGAGCACGAGGTCGTCGCGGTTGAGGTTGAAGTTGTGCTCCGCGTTGGCCGCGGCGGACTTGATCGCCTTGGCGACGTCCCTGGCCGCGTGCTTGGGCGAGAACTCGAGGTACGCCAGGGCGTCGGACACCTTCATGCCCGTGACGGAGTCCGCCACCAGGCGCGCCTTGCGCGGCGTGCGGCGGACGAACTTTTGAACGGCTGACACTTCCATGGTTGCCACCAGTTCCCTATGGGCCCTTGACCGTGGTCGTCTTTTCGGTGTGCGTGCCATGGCCGCGGAAATGCCGCGTGGGCGCGAACTCGCCCAGCCGGTGGCCGACCATGTTCTCGCTGATGAACACGGGCACGTGCTTGCGGCCGTCGTGCACCGCGATGGTGTGCCCGACCATCTCGGGATAGATGACGGATGCGCGCGCCCAGGTGCGGATCACCTTCTTGTCGCGCGTCAGGTTCATCTTCTCGACCTTCGTGCGCAGGCTCGGGCTGATGAACGGGCCCTTCTTCGCTGACCTTGACACTTATTTCTTTCGTCCTTTCTTCTCGCGGCGGCGGATGATGAGCTTGCTGCTTGCCTTGTTCCGCTTGCGCGTGCGGTAGCCAAGCGCGGGCTTGCCCCACGGGGTCTTCGGGTTGCCGCCCGTCCCCGTCTTGCCCTCGCCACCGCCGTGGGGATGGTCGCGGGGGTTCATCGTCGAGCCGCGGACTTCGGGTCGCTGGCCCAGCCACCGGCTGCGGCCGGCCTTGCCGCCGGACTCGTTTTCGTGCTCGATGTTACCGACCTGGCCAATCGTGGCCTGGCAGCGGATGTGGATCCTGCGCAGCTCGCCGCTGGGCATGCGGATGACGGCGTAGTCGCCTTCCTTGGCGAGGAGCTGCGCGGAGGCGCCTGCCGACCTGACGAGCTGGCCGCCTCGGCCCAACGTCAGCTCGATGTTGTGCACGGTCGAGCCGACAGGGATGTTGGCGAGCGGGATGGCATTGCCGATCCTCACGGGCGCTTCCGGACCCGACTCGACGGGGTCGCCGACCTTCAGGCCGAGTGGGGCGAGGATGTAGCGCTTCTCGCCGTCCTTGTAGTGGATGAGGGCGATGCGGGCGCTGCGGTTGGGGTCGTACTCGATGGTCGCGACCTTGCCCTCGATGCCGGCCTTGTCGCGCTTGAAGTCGATCTTGCGGTAGAGCTTGCGATAGCCGCCGCCCTGGTGGCGGGTCGTGATCCGGCCCTGGTTGTTGCGACCCGCATGCGTGGGGAGGGACTCGAGCAGGGTCTTCTCCGGCCGCTTGGCCGTGATCTCTTCGAAGCCCGAGATCGACATGAAGCGCCGTCCGGGGCTGGTCGGCTTGAACTTTCTTACTGGCACTTCTTAGCTGACTCCTACCTTTTCCGGCCCGAAATCGCGGTGTCGGGGTGCGGATTTCGGGCCGAAGTGACAATGGCGCCAAGTGGCCTGGTTCATCCAGGCCACTTCAACCGTGGCCAAAGGCACGGCGGATGGTCCTTGAAACACGACGCGGAACTGAAGGGCAGGCGCCATGATCACGCTATACGCTCCCAAACAGCCCTTCGATCTTCTGACCCTCACCGAGGGTCACGATTGCCTTCTTCCAGTCGGTCGTCTTGCCGACGGCGCCGGTGCCGATGCGCCGGAACGCGCGCCGCGTCTTGCCGTGCACGTGCACCGTGTTGATCTTCTTGACCTGGATGTTCTGCGACTCGTACTGCTCCTCGAGCGCCGCCTTGATCTCAGTCTTGGACGCGCGGGCGCTGACCTTGAAGGTGTAGCGGCCCTGCGTGTAGAGCTGGTAGGTCCGCTCCGTGATGAGCGGCCCGATCACGATCTGGCTGGCGGCGCGGGTGGTCATTCCTCTGCCTCCTTGCTGCGCGGACTGAAGTTCTCCTCGAGCAGCTCGATCGCATCCTTCGCCAGGAGCAGGTAGGTGTGGGAGAAGATGTCGCGAAGGTTCAGGTTGCGGGCCAGCACGATCTTGGCGTGGCCGAGGTTCTCGAACGAGCGGCTGACGGTGTAGTTCGGCGCCGGCAGGACGACGAGAGTCGTCGAGTCGAAGCCGATCGCGTCCATCAGCTCCTGCGCCTGGCTGGTCTTCGGCTCATCGAACACGAAGCTCTCGATGACGCGGATCTTCTCCTCGATCGCCTTCTGACTGAGGGCGCTTCGCAGCGCGAGACGGCGCATCTGCTTCGGCATCTTCTGCGAGTAGTCGCGCGGCCTCGGGCCGAAGACGTTGCCGCCGCCTTTCATGCTCGGCTCGCGGATGCTGCCGTGCCGCGCGCGGCCCGTGCCCTTCTGGCGGTACGGCTTGGCGCCACCACCGCGCACGTTGCCGCGGGTCTTGGTGCTGGCCGTGCCCTGTCTTCCGTTGGCGAGCTGCCGCAGATAGGCCTGGTGCATAACGGGGACGTTGGGCTTCTCTTCGAAGATCGCGCTCGGCAGGTCGACCTCGCCGTTGCGCTCGCCGAGGGGGTCGAAGAAGGGGGCTTGGACTGCCATCTGCGCCCTAGACCTTCCTCGGGTTCGGCTTGCCCGCCGGACCCTTCGGCTTGATCTTCTTGGTCGATTCCTTGATGAGGACGAGCGCGCCTTTCGCGCCGGGCACGCCGCCCTGGACCATGACCAGGTTTCTTTCGGCGTCGACTCTTACCACCTTGTACGCGCGGGCGGTGGCCCGCTCGTTGCCCATCTGACCGGACATGCGCACACCCTTGAAGACGCGCGCGGCGTCGGTGGCGCCGATGGCGCCAGGCTGGCGGACGTTCATCGAGCCGTGGCTCTCGGGACCGCGGCTGAACTTGTGGCGCTTGATCAAGCCCTGGAAGCCTTTGCCCTTGCTGGTGCTCGTGACATCGACGAGCTCGCCGGCTTTGAAGATCTCGGCGGTGAGGTCCTGGCCCTGCTCGATGCCGTCGTAGTTGCGGATCTCGATGACGTGGCGATGAGGGTCGATGCTTGCTTTCTTGAACTCGCCGAGCCGCGGGGCGTTGAGGCGACGTTCATCGACGGGAAGGAAGGCTATGCGCGCGGCGGAGTAGCCGTCCTTCTCGGTGGTCCTCAGACCGAGGACCTTGCAGGGCCCGGCCTCCAGCACCGTCACCGCTGTCAGCGTCCCGTCGGGGTTGAAGAGCTGGGTCATTCCCAGCTTCTTGGCGAGGAGTCCTTTCATGGCTTCGTCAGCTCTTGATCTCGATGCTCACGCCCGCCGGCAGGCTGAGCCTCATGAGCGCGTCCACGACCCGCGGGTTGGGGTCGAGGATGTCGACGATGCGCTTGTGTGTGCGCATCTCGAACTGCTCGCGCGAGTCCTTGTCGATGAAGGGGCTGCGGATCACGGTCAGCTTGCTGATCTCAGTCGGGAGCGGGATCGGGCCGGCGGTGCGCGCGTTCGTCCGGCGGGCGGTGTCGACGATCTTGTCCGCCGCCTGGTCCAGCACACGGTGGTCGTAAGCCTTGAGCCGGATTCGAATCTTCTGCGCCACTGCTAGCCCTTTTCCCTTTCCTTATCTATGTGATCTGCGGTTGGTTACTTGACGACCTCGGTCACCACGCCCGCGCCGACTGTCTTGCCGCCTTCGCGGATGGCGAACCGGAGTCCCTGCTCCATGCCGATCGGCTCACCCAGCGTGATCTCCATGACCACGTTGTCGCCGGGCATCGTCATCTCCACGCCGTCCGGGAGCTTGACCTCGCCGGTGACGTCGGTGGTCCGCATGTAGAACTGTGGGCGGTACCCGGTGAGGAACGGCGTGTGCCGGCCACCCTCTTCCTTGCTCAGGACATAGACCTGGGCCTTGAACTGGGTGTGAGGGGTGATGGTACCGGGCTTGGCGAGCACCTGTCCGCGCACGACGTCCTCGCGCTTGATGCCGCGAAGGAGCGTGCCGACGTTGTCGCCGGCCTGGCACTCGTCCATGTCCTTGTGGAACATCTCGATGCCGGTCACCACGGTCTTCGAGCTCTGCGGCTTGATGCCGACGATCTCGATTTCCTCGTTCCTCTTGAGCTTGCCGCGCTCGACACGACCGGTGGTCACGGTGCCGCGACCTTCGATCGTGAACACGTCCTCGATCGGCATCAGGAACGGCTTGTCCACCGGCCGCTCCGGCTCAGGGATGTAGGTGTCGACGGCGTTCATCAGCTCGAGGATCTTGGGCGTCCACTCGGGGTCGCCCTCGAGGGCCTTGAGCGCGCTGATGCGCACGATCGGGATATCGTCGCCCGGGAACTCGTAGCGGTTGAGCAGCTCGCGGAGGTCGAGCTCGACCAGCTCGATGAACTCCTTGTCGTCGACCATGTCGACCTTGTTGAGAGCCACCACGAGGAAGGGCACGTTGACCTGGCGCGCGAGGATGATGTGCTCGCGCGTCTGCGGCATCGCTCCGTCGTTGGCGGCCACGACCAGGATCGCGCCGTCCATCTGGGCGGCGCCGGTGATCATGTTCTTGATGTAGTCCTGGTGCCCCGGGCAGTCCACGTGGGCGTAATGGCGCTTCTCGGTCTCGTACTCGACGTGCGTGATCGAGATCGTGATGCCTCGAGCCTTCTCCTCTGGAGCCTTGTCGATCCGGTCAAACGGTGTGAACTCGGCCAGGCCCTTCTCTGACAGCACCTTCGTGATTGCAGCCGTCAACGTCGTCTTGCCATGGTCGATGTGACCGATGGTCCCGACGTTCAGGTGAGGCTTGGTCCGCTCAAACTTCTTCTTCGCCACTGTCTCCTCCTAACTAACTCCGCCCACTGGTGCGGCGGCCCACAGCCTCCGCAAGGTTGCCGGGCATTTCTGCGTAGTGACTGAATTCCATTGAATATGTCGCGCGCCCCGAGGTCATCGACCGAAGCTCGGTAGCGTAACCGAACATCTCCGCAAGGGGCACGTGCGCCTTGACGTTCTGGGACGTTCCGCGACCCTCCATGCCGAGGATGTGGCCGCGCCGCGACGCAAGGTCGCCCATCACGTCGCCGAGGTACTCCTCGGGCATGACGACGTCGACTTTCATGACCGGCTCGAGCAGGTAAGGCTGCGCCTTATGCATGCCGTCCTTGACGGCCATCGAGCCCGCGACCTGGAACGCCATCTCGCTCGAGTCGACCGGATGGTACGACCCGTCAACCAGCGTCACGAGAATGTCCACGACCGGGTAGCCCGCGACAACGCCTGATTGCAGCGCCTCGCGAATCCCCTTCTCGATTGCGGGGATGTACTCGCGCGGGATGCGGGCTTGCGTGATCTTGTCCTCGAAGATGAACCCAGAGCCGCGCTCGCCGGGGCGGACGTCAACCTCGGCATGGCCGTACTGGCCCTTGCCACCGGTCTGCCGGACGAACCGCCCGACACCGTGCGCGGGCCTGCGGA
>WNGH01003078.1_pt1 | contig 15928 bp, 13 predicted proteins | sample 5400631 | NCBI WGS metagenome assembly WNGH01 (sample SAMN13153373, study PRJNA577476) | soil metagenome | isolation source: 115 cm soil or saprolite under Garry oak tree replicate 1 | place: USA:California | collected 2016-06-15
CTTGGTCTTGATTGGCTGGGTCTCGTTCCGCTCTCGCGTGAGCCTGGCCATCAACTGCTTCGCCTCTTCCCCATCGCCGCGCTGCAGCTGCACCGTCGCGCTCACCACCAGCGCGCCTTTGAGGTCGCCGTCGCGCAGCGCCGAGGTGCGGTAGCCAAGCTCGAGGTCGGACGGCTTCCACTTCCGCCTACCCACGCCGGGCACCCAGCCTTCCGCCTCGACCAGGACCTCGCGCAGCTCCTTTCCCCAGCAACCCGCGTTCTGGTAGACCGCACCGCCGACCGTGCCGGGCACCCCGATGGCGAACTCGAAGCCGCGCAGGTTGGCGTCCGCCACGATGCGCGCGAGCCGCATCATCTTCAGCCCCGCGCCCGCACGAACCCGCGTGCCCTCGATCTCATGCTCTCGATTGACCACTCTGATGACAAGGCCCTCCACGCCGCGGTCGGCGATGAGCAGGTTCGTGCCCGCGCCGAGCAATAGATAAGGAATGCTCCGCTTGCAGGCGCCCTCAATCGACCTCTCGATCGCCTCCGGTCGCACGAGCTCGAGAAAGAACTCGGCCGGCCCGCCGATGCCGAACGACGTGCGCGAGGCCAGCGGCTCCGCCTCCTTGACTCCGGACAGGCCGCGAAGCCAGGCGATGTTGGCCCGTGTTCTCCAGCTCAACCTTTCCTAGACCTTGTGCGCCAGCTCATCGCCCAACTTCTTGATGTCGCCCGCTCCCATGAGAAGGACGAGGTCGTCCGGGCCGACGATCTCCGACAACGCCTCCTTCGCCTTCTCGAAGCTGCCGACGTAGATGCCGTTCGGGACCTGGTGCGCCAGGTCGTCGGCGCGGACGCCAGAGACGTTTTCCTCCCCCGCGCTGTAGACGTCGAGGATGTAGACGCGGTCCGCGCCCTCGAACGCACGCGCGAAGTCGTGCATGAGCGCGCTGAGCCGCGAGTAGCGGTGGGGTTGAAAGACCGCGATGAGCCGGCGGTGGCGGAGCTCGCGCGCGGCCTCGATGGTGGCGCGGACCTTCGTCGGGTGGTGGGCGTAGTCGTCGTACACGGCCGCGCCCTGGTAAAGGCCGAGGAACTCCATCCGCCGGTGCGCGCCGGGAAAAGTGTGCAGGGCGGCGGCCACGTCGGCGAAGCCGACGCCCAGCTCCAGCGCCATCGCCGCGGCGCCGGTCGCGTTCTGGATGTTGTGCCGTCCCGGCTGGCGCAGGTTCACGCGGCCGAGCAGCTCCGTGCCCCGATAGATCGGGAACGGCCGCTCGGGCTCGCAGCGGTAGGTGGAGCCGTGGCGGAACCCGTACGTGACCTTGCGCGCCTTCGGGTTCAGCTCCCGCGCCAGGTCGTCATCCGCGCCGAGCACCGCCAGCCCGTTCGCGGGAAGACCTTCGATGAACCACTGGAACAGGTCACGCACCGCGCTGACGTCGCGGAAGTGGTCGGGGTGGTCGAGCTCGATGTTGGTGACGATCGCCCGCTGCGGGTGATGAAGAGTCAGCGTGCCGTCGGACTCGTCGGTCTCCGCGACCAGCCAGTCCGACTTGCCCGCGCGGGCGCTCGCACCGTCGCCGACGAGCACCGTCGGGTCGTAGCCGGCGGTGACGAGGATGTGGCCGACCATGTGCGTCACGGTCGTCTTGCCCGCGGTGCCCGCGACCGCTATCGAGTCGGTCTCGTTGATCAGCTGAGCGAGCATCTCGGCGCGGCTCAGCACCTTGACGCCCATCGCCCTCGCCGCCTCGAGCTCGGGCGATCGTTTGATGGCGCCGCTGTAGACGAGCAGGTCCTTGCCGAGGACGTGCTCGGGGTTGTGTCCGATCGAGATCTCGACGCCGGCCTCCTCCAGCTCGACGGTGGTGTCGGATTCCTTGAGGTCGCATCCGCTGACATCGTCACCGCGGGCGATGAAGACCCGCGCGAGGGCGGAGACTCCCGCGCCGCCCGCTCCCATCAAATGGACCCTCAACTCCCGACGACCTGGTGCAGCACAGCTAGAACGCGCCGCGCGGCGTCGTGCACGCCGGCGGCCGCGGATGCCCGTGCCATGGCGCGGAGACGGCCGGCGTCGAGGCCTTCGAGGGTCTTGACGAGCACTTCGCCCGTGAGGTCGCCGTCGGCGATGCGCACTGCCGCGCCGGCGTCGACCATGGCGCGGGCGTTCTCCTCCTGGTGGCCGCCGCCGAACGTGCCTGGAACGAGGACCATCGGCAGGCCCACCGCGGTCGCCTCGGCGATCGTGCTCACCCCCGCCCGGCTGACGATGAGGTCGGAGTGGCCCATCAGGGCGGGCATGGCGTCGGCGAACGCGAGCCCGGTGTAGCGGTCGCGCGCGTGCTGCCGGACGCCCTCGGCGCCCTGCTCGCCTGCGACGTGGATAACCTCTTCGTACCTCTCCACCAGCGAGTCGAGCGCCGACCACACCGCTTCGTTGAGCCGGCGCGCGCCCTGGCTGCCGCCGGTGATCAGGAGACGCCGCGGCGGAATCTGCGGAGCGTGCGGATCGAAGCCTTCGCGCAGCGGCACGCCCGTGAGCACCGTCCGCGCGCGCAGCCGTTTCTCGGTGCCGGGCAGTGTCGTGCACACCGCCGCTGCGCCGGCCGCGAAGTAACGCGTCGCCAGGCCCGGCCGCACGTCCTTCTCGTGCAGCACATAAGGAATGCGCCGCATGCGCGCCGCGGCGACCGCCGGAGCCATCACGTAGCCGCCCATCCCCAGGACCACGTCCGGCCTGAACCGGTCGACGATGCGCAGCGCGGCGCGAAGCGCCGTCGGGATGAGGTACGGCAGCGCCAGGTTCTTCCAGGGCGCGTCGCGGTCGAGTCCGCGGATGCGCACCGTGGCGAGCTCGAACCCCGCCTCGGGGACCAGCCGCTCTTCCGGGCCGCCCGCGCGCCCGACCAGGAGCACCGCGCCGTCCGGCTCCTCACCGCGAAAGGCTCGCGCCACCGCGAGCGCGGGATACAGATGCCCTCCGGTCCCGCCGCCAGCGATCAAAAGTCTCATCCGACCTCCGATTGTTCCGCAATGCCGAACCGGAGCCGTGGCGGGCGACGCTCAGCAGGATGCCGACCGCCGCCAGAGTCGTCGCCAGCGCGGTGCCGCCGTAGCTGAAGAAGGGCAGCGGGACGCCTGTGATCGGCAGGGTGTTGGTGACGGTGGCCATGTTCAGCAGCGCCTCGAAGGTGACCCAGGTCGTGATCGAGGCCGCCAGCGCCATCCCGAACCTGTCGGGGGCGCGCAGGGTCGCCCGGTAGCCGCGGACGCCGAACACGAGGAATCCCAGCATCACCAGAGTCGTGCCGAGCAGCCCGGTCTCCTCGCCGATGATGGCGAAGATGAAGTCGGTGTGCGCCTCCGGCAGCCAGCCGTACTTCTCGATCGAGTGGCCGATGCCGACGCCGAAGAGCCCGCCCGAAGCAAGGCCGTAGAGCGACTGCGTCGCCTGGAAGCCGGCGCCGAGGGGATCCGCCCATGGATTCCTGAACGAGGTGAGCCGGCCCATTCGGTACGGCTCGAGCAGGGTGACGGCGACGAACGCCAGGCCAAGCACCGCGATCAGCAGGATGATGTGGCGCAGGCGGCCTCCCCCCGCCCAGTAGGCGCTGAGGAAGATGCCGACCGTCACGATCGCCGTGCCGAGGTCGCGCTCCAGTATCAAGAGGACGAGGACGCCCGCGAGCATGGCGGCGAAAGGCACGAAGACGCGCTGGAAGTCGCCCATCCGGCTGGAGTTGCGATCGACCCAGTGGGCGACGAACACCGCGAAGGCGAGCTTGCCCAACTCGGACGGCTGGAAGGTGCCGAGCGGCCCGGCGTCGAACCAGCGCCGGGCGCCGTTGACGGTCACGCCGAAGTGCGGTACCAGCACGAGCAGCATCAACAACGCCGCCACGACCGCGCCGGCCGGAGCCAGCGGGCGGATGCGGCGGTAGTCGAGCCGGCCGAGCACGAAGAGCGCGGCGAAGCCGATTACCAACCAGGCCGCCTGCCGCTCCGCGTAGTAGAAAGCCGACTCGTGCTGGGTGTAGGCGAACGCGACGCTCGCGCTCGTGACCATGACGAGACCGGCCGCGCACAAAGCGACCGTGGTGAAAAGAAGCAGGCGGTCCGGCTGCCTGCCTGCCAAGAGGGGCGCCCTGCGCGCGCCCGGCGCCTGGGTCGCAGAGCTCATGCCGCAAACCGCTGCCGGACAAGCTGCTTGAACTGGTTGCCGCGGTCCTCGAAGTCCTTGAACATGTCGAAGCTCTTGTAGGCGGGGCTGAGGAGGACCACGCTGCCGCCGCGCGCGAGCCCGGCCGCCAGCGCAACCGCCTCCTCCAGCGTGTGCGCGCGCAGCACCTTCGGATGCGCGTGCAGCTCTCTTGCGAGCTCGCCGGCCGACGCGCCGATGAGGATCACCGCCTCGGTGTGGGCGAGCACGTCGGCGACCCACTCGCGGAGGTCGAAGCCGCTTCCGTAGCCGCCGGCGATCAGGATCACAGGCGCGCCGGGAAATGCGCTGAGCGCGACTCGGCCGGCGTCAGGATTTGTCGCCTTCGAGTCGTTGTACCAGCGCGCGCCCGCCCATTCGCCGACGAGCTCGAGGCGGTGCGCGACGCCCTTGAAGCCGCGGATCGCGTCGTTGATCGCGTCGTCTTTGAGCCCCGCGATGCGGCCCACCGCCGCGGCCGCGAGCGCGTTCTCCATGTTGTGCCGGCCGGGCAGAGGCATCGGCGGCTGGGGTTGGTGGCGGTCGAACCACACGACCTGCCCCGTCGCGCGGGACGCCAACCCCTTGACGATGGGGTCGCGGCCGTTGAGCACCGCGTAGCCGGCCAGCTCGATCGCTCGCGCCTTGAGGTCGACGTAGCGCTCGAGCGACCTGTGCCGGTCGAGATGGTCGGGCGTGATGTTGAGGATCACGCCGACGTGCAGTCGCGGCTTCTCGACCGACTCGAGTTGGAAGCTGGACAGCTCGAGCACGACCCAGTGCTCGGGGCTGATCTCGTCGACGCGATCGAGAACGGTGTCGCCGATGTTGCCGCCGACGATCACCGGTCGATGGCCCGCGGCCAGCACCTCGCCGGTGAGCGCGGTGGTGGTCGTCTTGCCGTTGGTCCCGGTGATGCCGACGACGGTTCCCTTGCAGAGTCGCAGGAAGAGGTCGATCTCGCTCGAGACCTGGAGCCCGCGGGCGCGGGCTTCGTTGAGGAACTCGGAGTCCCACGGCACGCCGGGGCTCGCGTAGACGACGTCGATGCCGTCGAGCACGCTCGCGTCGTAGCCGCCCGCATGGACATCGACACCGCGCGGCATCTGCTCGATCGCGCCGGTCAGCTCCTCGCGCGGTTTGCGGTCGACAACGCGGACCTTCTCGCCGTGTGACGAGAGGTGCTGCGCGAGCGCGACGCCGCTGCGCGCCGCGCCCACGACCAGGGCGGTCAAAACCGATGGTGCACGAGAGCTACTGCAACGATCGCCGAGACCAGCCCCGCGCCCCAGAACGTGAGCGCGATGCGGTTCTCAGACCAACCCTCGTGGTGGAACGTGTAGTGGATCGGGGTCATAGGGAAGACTCGGCGTCCGCCGGTGGCCTTGAAGTAGGCGACCTGAATGATGACAGACAGAGTCTCAAGTACAAACACGAGAGCGAGGATCGGAAGGAACAGCAGCACGCCCTGCGCGATCGCCATCGCGGCCATGGCGAACCCCAGGGCGAGCGCGCCGGTGTCACCCATGAAGACGCGGGCGGGATATCGGTTGAACATGAGGAAGGCAAGCAGGCCACCACATAGCGCCATCCCGACGGCCCTGTCTCCTCCGCGCGCCTGAAAAAACAGGCTCAGGGCGCCGATGGCGATCAACGACAGCCCGCCCGCGAGGCCGTCCATGCCGTCGGTGATGTTCACCGCATTCGCAGTCGCGACGATGGCCACGACTGCGAGCGGAAAGATCACCCATGGCGTGACGGGGACGAAGAAGACCTGGGGCTCGCCTTGCACGGCCAGCCACGCGACCGGGAGCGCGAGGAGCAGCTGGAGCGGGAGCTTCAATCGCGCGGGAATGCCCCGCGTCCCGACGCGGAGCTTGCTGAGGTCGTCGACGAGGCCAAGCAGTCCGCCGGCGATCAGGCCCGCGACAGCCGGGAGCGCGTCCGAATATCCGGCGACGATCGCGACGGTCCCTGCCGCTATCCCGAACAGGACGAACATGAATCCGCCGCCTGTCGGCGTGCCGGCTTTCCTCTGATGAGATTCGGGGAGCTCCTCCTGGATCACCTGCCCTGCCCGGGCACGCCTCAGCGCCTGGATGAACGGCGGGTACGCGGCAAGCCCGGCCACGAAGGTGGCGAGAAAAGTGATCAGGGCGAGGATCACGCCGCGGTCAATTCCTTGACGAGCTCGTCGAGGCGCACTCCGCGTGATGCCTTGATCAAAACGCGATCGCCGGGCTGAGCGTGGCTCCGCACCCAGTCCGCGGCGGCGGCGCGGTCAGCGACGACCTCGCCGCCCGCCTCGGCCATCAATCTCGCGTGGCCGGTGTCGACCACGCAGAAGGCGGCGAAGACCTCCGCCGCACGCCGGCCCACGCGGCGGTGCGATTCCTCGGCGAGCGGTCCAAGTTCGCGCATCTCTCCGAGCACGCCGAAGAGCTTGCCGGTCCGGGGCCGCTCGGCCAGTGCGTCGAACGCTGCCAGCATCGACTCCGGGCTCGCGTTGTAGGCATCGTCGATCAGGAAGAAGCCCTGCGGCGTGCCGATCTCCTGCAGCCGGTGCTCGACGTTGACCTCCGCCAGCGCGGGCGCGCCGATCTCGAGCGGAACCCCGGCGAAGTCGCCGGCGGCCAGAGCCGCCGCGGCGTTGAGCGCCTGGTGCCTGCCGTCCATCGCCAGGCGGACCTCGACTCCACGGACCGAGAAGCGCGATCCGCCACCGGTCACGGGCTCGTAGCCCTCGACGCGGTAATCGCCCGCATCCTCGCCGAAGCTCGCCACGTGCGCGGACGTCATCTGCACGAGCAGCGGGTAGAGCTCGTTGTCCGCGTTGAGCACCGCCAGCCCTTCCTCGGGCAGAGCCGCGACCAGGTCGCCCTTGGCCTTCGCCAGCTCCTCGCGCGAGGAGAAGAACTCGATGTGCACGACGCCGACGTTTGTGACTATCCCGATCACTGGCCTGGCGAGGGCCGCAAGCCTCGCGATGTCGCCCCCGCGCTGCAGTCCCATCTCCAGGACGAGCGCCGAGTGGTGCGGCTCCAGGCTCAGGATCGTGAGCGGCACGCCGGTCTCGGTGTTGAGGTTGCCCTCTGTCTTCAGGACGTTGAAGTGCCGCGAAAGGATCGCCGCGACCATCTCCTTGGTCGAGGTCTTGCCGTTGCTGCCCGTGACCCCCACGACAAGCGGCTGGACGCGGCGAAGGGCGTGCGCTGCGAGCGCGAACAGCGCGTTCCACGTGTCGGGCACGACGACCTCGACGATCCCCGCGGGGATGTCGGTCCTGCGCTCGACCACGACCGCGGCGGCACCGCGTGAGATCGCGTCGCCGATGAAGCCGTGCCCATCCTTCTCCGCGCCGCGCAGAGCGAAGAAAACGCCACCCTGCTTCACCTCACGCGAGTCGGTGTGGAAGCTCGAGAACGTCTCGCCGACCTGGGTGCCGCCGACCTCGCCGCCCCCGGTCGCCTCGAGGATCTCGAGGAGACTCAGCCGCATACATTAAGTGTCGCGGCTCCGAGGGCCGGCGCAGATCCGCGGCATCGGCGGCCGGAGCCATCACTTACATATGGGAACGGGTTTAGCGGTCGGGTGTTATGTGCCAGCCGGCGACCATCGCGAGCGCGATCTGCCTCCAGATCGGCTCGGCGGTCAGGTAGCCGTCGTTCAGAGTCCAGTCCTGGTCGGCTCCGGGGTAGTGCGGCTTCCGGATGACCACCAGCATCGTGAACTTCGGGTGCTTGGCGGGCAGGAAGCCGACGAACGACGCCCAGACGTCCTGGGTGTACTTGCCGTTGATCGGGATCTGCGACGTGCCGGTCTTCCCGGCCTGATCGAGCTCGAAGCCGCGGATCTTCGACGTCCAGCCCGAGCCGTGCTGCACGACCATCTGCATCATCGTCGTCATCCTGGCCGCGGTGTCCGGGCTTATGACCTGGCGCTGCGGCTGGAGCAGCAGCGGATTGATCTGGGTGCCCATCCGCTCGACCAGGTGCGGCGGTGCGTACTTGCCGCCGTTGGCGACGACGTTGATCGCGGCCAGCATCTGGACCATGTTCACGTCGATGCCCTGGCCGAAGGCCGACGTCGCGTACTGCGAGTCCTGCATCTGCGGCGCCGTCGGGATCGGGATGTAGTTCTCGCCCGCGACGTCGATCCCGCTGGGCTGGGTCAGGCCGAACGCCTGCAGGTTCTTGTAGTAAGCGTCGTGTCCCTCGGCGAGCATCGCCTTCATCGCCCCGACGTTGAGCGAGTGCTCGAGCACGTAGGTGTAGTCGATGTTGCCGTGGTTGCGGCGGTCCCAGTCGTAGATCCAGTAGCCGCCGACCTTCACGTAGCCGGGGTCGTTGATCACGGTCGACGGAGTGATCGCGCCGGCGTTGATCGCGCCTGACAGCGTGACCACCTTCATCACCGAGCCCGGTTCGTACACGTAGCCCAGCACGTTGTCCTTGAACAGCGACGCATCCGTGTGGTTGAAGTCGTTGGCGTTGTAGCTCGGGTAGTCCGCCCACGCGACGATGCCGCCCGTGGACGGGTCCATGATCAGCACGCTCCCGCTTTCCGCGTGGTCGCGCTTGACGCCGTCGGCCAGCGCCAGCTCGGCGGCGTACTGGATGTTCGCATCGAGCGAGAGGACCAGGTCGGAGCCGGGAGTGGGGTCCTGGTGGGTGTGGGAGCCGAGCACGATCTCGCGGTTGGAGAGGTCGCGGTAGCTGGAGATGAAGCCAGGCCTGCCGGCTAGCGCTTTCTGGTACCGCTCCTCCAGGCCGTAGCGGCCGTCGCCGTTCCAGTCGACAAACCCGAGCAGGTTGGAGGCGAGCGTCGTGCCCGCGGTGATGCCGGGCAGGTAGGAACGCTGCGTCTCCTCCTGCAGGCCGACACCCGGGAGCTTCAGGGCACGGAGCTGGTCGGCCTTCGCTTTGGCGAACCGCCGCTGCACGTACGCGAATTTCGAGCTCGACTCGAGGACCGTCATGAGCTTGGCCTTGTCGACGCCCAGCACCGTGGACAGGCTGGTGGCCACGCGGGCCCGGTCGTCCGCCTGTATCTGGTCGGGCGAGATGAAGGCCGAGTAGACCGCGGTGTTCACGACGAGCTGGGTCAGGTTGCGGTCGAAGATCGAGCCGCGCATGGCGGGTAGCTGGACGTACTCGCGGTACTGTGCCTGGGCCTGCATGGCCAGCCGGCCGTGCTCGGCGACCTGCCAGTAAGCGAGTCGCGACCACACCATCCCGGCCAGGAGAAGCGCGATCGCGAGCAGCGAGACGACCCTCAGCCTCGCCGAGCCGACGCGATCAACAGTGCCGGGGCGCCTCGACGCGAGGGCCCTCGTGCTCATCTAGTGCTTGCTCGCCGCCTGCACGTCGCGCGTCCCACCCACCGTGTTGACGACCAGCGCGACCGCCCGCAGCCACCGCGGGGTCGTGTCGGTGGGCGAATCGCCGATCGGGCTGGTGAGGTCGATCGCGACCTGGCTGCCCTGCACGTAGCTCGAGGGCACGATGCGCTGCATGCCGCTCTGCGCGGCCTGCTGCTGGACCTGGGCGGGCGCGTGAAGAGTCACCTCCTGGTAGCGGAGCTGGTCCTGCTCGGCGATGAGCTGACGCTGCTGGTCCTGCAGCCTCGAGATGTCATAGGACGCGGACGTGATCTGCGCCGCGATCGCCAGGTAGAAGAGGAGCACGATCACCACCGCCCCGACCGCCATGTAGGCGTGGCCGAACAGGTTCAGGCGCAGCCGCTCGGACGCGACAGCGCTCGCGACGTGGACGAAACCGCGCGTGCGTCGCCTCCGCCTCGGCGGCGCCGAGACGTGCGGTGCGGCGCCGGTCGCGCTCAGGCGCCGTCGGGCCAGTATTCGGGTCGATGTCAAAGCGTCTTCCTCGTTCGTTCCTGGATAGGCACCCTCTCCCCTCGGGGAGAGGGATGTGGGGTGAGGGGGCGGGCGGAGTGAGGGGCGGGCGGCTTGGAGTGGGTGGTGCCTGGCGACCGGAGGGGTAGACCGGTCGCCAGGACTTGTGGATTCGAGCTCCTAGACCTTTTCCGCGACCCGGAGGCGGGCGGACCGGGCGCGGGGGTTGGCGGCCACCTCCTCCTCGGAGGGCCGCACGGGATGACGGGTCACGATGCGGAGGGATGCCCGGTGGCCGCAGGTACAGACTGGCTGCTGGGGTGGGCAGATGCAGTCTTTGGACTCGACGTTGAAGAATGACTTGACCAAGCGGTCTTCCAGGGAGTGGAAGCTGATCGTCGCCATACGACCACCGGGCTTAAGTGTCAAAAGAGCTGCTCGGATTCCCTTCTCGATCTCTTCCAGCTCGTCGTTGACCGCGATCCGCAGGCCCTGAAAGGTGCGCGTCGCGACGTGGATGTCGCGGGGCCACGCGCGGCGTGGGATGGCGGCTTCGACGGCGGCGGCGACGTCGCGGGTGGTGCGGAGCGGGCGCCGCGCCACAATGAACTGTGCGACCCGGCGGGCCCACCGTTCCTCGCCGTAATCGTGCAGGATGCGCTCGATCTCGGCCACGTCGTAGTCGTTGACGATCCGCGCCGCGGTGAGCTTCGAGGTCGGGTCCATGCGCATGTCGAGCGGCCCGTCGGCGCGGAAGCTGAATCCGCGCTCGGGGTCGTCGATCTGGGTGCTGGAGAGACCGAAGTCGAAGAGGATCACGTCCGCCGGGCTGAAGCCATGTTTCGCCGCAATGTCGCCAAGCTCGGAGAACCGTCCATGGACGACCGTTACTGAGTCGCCGAACGGCTCGAGTGTTTCCTGGGCGGACCGCACCGCCTGGGGATCGCGGTCGATCCCGAGCAGCTTGCCGCCAGGTGTGATCCTCTCCAGGATCTGGCGGGCATGGCCCGCCTGCCCGAGGGTGCCGTCGATCGCGACGGCGCCCGCTCGGGGCTGGAGCAGCTCTATTACCTCTTGTGAAAGTGCTGGAACGTGCGGACTAATGTCCCTTGATCACCCTGTCAGCGAATTCTGTGAAACGTCCTTGCGCGTCGGCGCTGTAGCTGTCCCATCGGGCCTCGGGCCAGATCTCCACCCTCGAGCCGGCCCCGATCACCACGACCGTCGACGAGGTCTCGATCCCCGCCAGGCGTCTCTGTTCCGGCAGCAGGCTGATCCGTCCCTGGCCGTCGGGCTCGAACGGATCGGAGAGTGGATAAAGCGTTCGCGACAAGGCGCGATGATCCGGTCCCGGCAGCGGGCTCTGCAGCTCCTGGCCGAGAGCCGCCCACAGGTCCGGTGGGTAGATCGCCAGGACCTGGTCCTGTCCGACCGAGACGTAGCTCCCGTCCTTCAACTGCTTGCGGAAGGAGGCCGGGATCGCCAGCCGTCCCTTGTCGTCCACCCTCACCCGATGCGCCCCCGTGAACAATCATCGGGCCTCCCAGTAACTCATCCGGCGGCGCTGGCTGCGGGCGCAGAGGCTGCAGCCGCAACCGTGAAGCTCGAGCGGCAGCTGGTTCCCGTGCTTGTCGAAACGGTGGTTGAAACCGACGACCGCCGCGTCATCGGGCACGTCATCGCGGTGGCGGGGAGAAGTGGCATAGAGGAGGTGTATGGCGTGCCTTACCTGGACGTAGGGTGCGACGTATGGTTCCATGTCTGCCGGATTCACCACTTCTCCCCACTTGTCACCGCGATTCGCCCCAGAGAGTAACCAGCCCCCAAGAGCCTGTCAATACCTTTACCACAAGATCTAGAACGGTCAAACCGACCGTTCGGAGCACTCGACACCGCATGTAGGGGCCGGGAGTTTCGCAGCTCCTAGATGTGGGAGTGGAATGTGATAGTGACGAACATTAGTTTGGTAAATGGGGGCTTGCGGCGGCCAGGAAGTCGCTTACTTCTCTTTGCACCCCTACCCGCTCCGCTTGAGCAGGCCCAGCCTCTTGGCCCGCCTTTCCGCCCAGCTGAAGACCAGGATCCCGAGCGGAATGAGCACCACTCCCATGCCCAGGAGGATGCCGACGGTGGGCAGCTGCTCCCCCATTCCGGCACCCTCGAGCAGGCTGCGCCGCATGCCCGCCAGCGCGTAGGTCAGCGGGCTGACGGCGCCCGCCGCCTGCAGCGGCGCGGGGAGCACGCTCAGCGGGTAGTAGACGCCCGAGACCAGGAGCATGAAGCCCTGGACGGCGAAGGACATCTGCTCACCCTTCTGCGGTGAGAGCAGTGGCAGCACCGAGGTGAGGATGGCGAGGCCGATCAGCGGCACCGTCGAGGCGGCTAGCACGATCAGCGTGCCGCCGAAGTTGGCGTGTGAGAGGTCGACGTCGAAGATCGCGATCGCCACGAACAGGACGATGAACGTGCGCGCGAGGCCGTACACGACGGCGAACAGGCAGATGCCCATAAGGTGGGTCATCCGGCGCACCGGGGCCATGAACGTGTACTCGATCGTTCCCTCCCAGCGCTCCCATGCGATCGCGTACGCCGCCTCCATGAAGACGAGCGACAGGTAGCCCCACAGCAGCGCGCCGACCAGCAGGTAGAGCTGCGTCTTGCGAAGGTCGAATCCCCCACCCCCCGCCCCGAGCGTGCCGAGGCCGGATGCGAGGAAGCCGATCGAGAGCACGCTGACGATGCTGTAGAAGAGCCAGACGACCTCCCAGACCCAGTAGCGCTTGTAGACGTACATCTGCCGCTCGGCGAACCCGAGCAGCGCGCCCACCTCCGTGCGCCTTACGCCGACCATCACGTGGCCACCTCCTCGAGCTCCTCGGTCTCGAGCGTCTTGCCCGTGAGGTGCATGAAGACGTCCTCGAGCGTAGGCCTCGAATTGGCGCCGCCGTGGTGCCGGCACAGCTCGTCCGGGCTGCCGTCGGCGAGGACGCGGCCGCCGTCCATCATCAGCACGCGCTCGCACAGCGCCGCCGCCTCGTCCATGTCGTGGGTGCAGAGCAGGACGGTGATCTCGCGCTCCGCCCGCAGCTTCTCCAGCGCGTTCTGGACCTCCTTCTTGGAACGCGGGTCGAGCCCGGTCGTCGGCTCGTCCATCAGCAGCAGCGATGGAGCTGTGAGGAAGCTGCGCGCGATCGCGACCTTCTGCTGCTGGCCGCGGGACAGCTGCTTCATCGGCTGATCGATCACGTCACCTGGAAGACCAAGGCCTTCGAGGATCTCGACCACGCGCGACCGCACGCCCGCGTAGCCGTAAAGGCGCGCGGCGTAAACCATGTTCTCCCACGGGCTCAACTCCTTGAAGAAGGCGGCCTCGACCGATACGCGGTTCACGTGCCGACGCACCTGCAGCGCCTCGGTGACCACGTCCCATCCAAAGACGCGCGCGGTTCCCGAGTCCGGCGTGAGCAGCGTGCCGAGGATCCGGATCAGGGTCGACTTGCCGCTGCCGTTCGGGCCGAGGATGCCGGTGATTCCGCCCGCTTCCACCTGCAGGTCGAGCTCGTGCAGTGCCACCTTGTCCTTCGGCGCGGCTCTTTTCCAGAAGGGCGCGCCGGCTTCGCGCTCGCGGCGCCGAAACGCTTTGCGTACTCCCTGGATATCGATCGCGGGAAGGTTCATCACAGACTCCTGAAAACCGGATGGACAAAAGAAAAAGGACCGTCGCGGTGCCCAACAACCGCACGGTCCTTGTCTTGAGTCTGAGTGGTGTCTAGGTTTCGGCTACCGGAGCAAACTCAATGGTGTGCGGCTGGGCGCACTTCACCCTCAGCGGTGAAGCGAATCTTTTCGAGGCCGCCCATCAGCACACTCCGAAGTCATCATGGACACACCCGGATGGGTGTGCGAACCAGACTAGACTAACGTGCCCGGGCTCTAGCCGTCAATACCGAACTGCGTCATCACGAAGGCCATCACCAGGGCCTCCTCACGCCAGCTCTCGTAGCGCCCCGAGGGCCCCATGTGGCCCGAGCCCATCTGCGTCTTGAGCACGATTGGACAGTCGCTTTCGTTGGCGGTGCGCAGCCTGGCCACCCACTTCGCCGGCTCCCAGTAGGAGACGCGCGGGTCGTTGAGCCCCGCGGTGACCAGCATCGCTGGATAGGTCGCGCGGTGCACGTTGTCGTACGGCGAATAGCTCCTGACGTATTCGTAGTACTCGCGCCGCTGGGGATTCCCCCACTCGTCGTACTCGTTGACGGTGAGCGGCAGCTTGTCGTCGAGCATGGTCGTGAGCGCATCGACGAACGGGACCTGGGCGATGGCGCAGCCAAACAGGTCGGGACGCTGATTGAGCACCGCACCGATGAGCAGTCCACCGGCGCTGCGTCCGCGAACGGCAAGGCATGATGGCGCGGTGTAGCCGCCGGCCACCAGGTGCTCGGCGCAGGCGACGAAGTCGTCGAAGGTGTTGCGCTTCTTCAGCAGCTTGCCGTTCTCGTACCACTCCCTCCCCATCTCGCCGCCGCCGCGAACATGCGCGATCGCGAACGCAAAGCCGCGGTCGAGCAGGCTGAGGCGGGCGGAGTCGAACATCGGGTCGTTCGATTGCTCGTAGGCGCCGTAGCCGTACAGCAGCAGCGGTGAGCGGCCGTACGCTCGGCCCTTTCGGTACACGATCGAGATCGGCACGCGCACACCGTCCGGCGCCGTCGCCCACAGGCGCTCGGTCACGTAGTCGTCGCGGTTGTATCCGCCTCGCACCGGCTGCTCCTTGACGATCGTCCGGTCACGCGCGTCCATGTCGTAATCGACCGCCTGCCAGGGCGCAGTTAGCGACGTGTAAAAGAAGCGCATGACCTTGCTGTCGTAGTCGGGATTGGAGCCGGGAAACGCGGTGTAGGTGGCGTCCGGCTGCTCGACCAGGTGCAGCTCGCCGTTTTGCGTGTTCAGCACCTCGAGACGCTGCAGGCCGTCCGAGCGCTGGCCAAAGACGACGTGCCCCCGATGGACGTCGGTGAAGTTCAGGCGCACGCCGGGACGTTCCGGCACGAGCTCGGTCCACGACGAGCGCCCCGGACTCGCGACCGGCGCGGCCATCAGCCTGAAGTTCACGGCGCCATCGTTGGTGAGGATCAGGAAGCGGTCGCCCTGGTGGTCGACCGAGTACTCCACGCCGTCGCGGCGCGCCTCGACCAGCTCAGGCTCGGCCTCGGGCTCGTCGCTGCGGAGGAACCGGACCTCACTCGTTACGTGGCTCGCGCTCGTGATGATGATGTGGCGCTCGCTCTTGGTGAGCTCGACGTTGACCTCGAAGCGCTCGTCGTCCTCCTGGAACACGAGCACGTCAGACTCGGGCGCGGCGCCGAGCCTGTGCCGCCAGACCTGGTACGGGCGCATGGCCTTGTCCGGCTTGACGTAGAAGAAGGTTGTGCTGTCCGCCGACCACGCGGCGCCGTAGTAGACCCCGCGCACGACGTCATCGCGGTCGCGCCCTGTCGAGAGCTCGCGGAACTTGAGCTCGTGCAGCTCGGAGCCGTCGAGGTCCGACGCGTAGGCGACCAGGCTTTCGTCCGGGCTGCGCTCGACGTAGCCGAGCTCGAAGTAGGCGTGATCCTTCGCGAGCTCGTTGCCGTCGAGCATCACCTCCTCGGGCGCCTCCATCGCATTGCGGCGCCGGCAGAAGATCTCGTAGTCGAGACCCTCGACAGTGCGCGTGTAGAGCCACCAGCCCTTGAAGAAGGTCGGCGCCGACGTGTCGGTCTCCTGCACCCGGCCGACGACCTCGTGGTAGAGCTTCTCCTCGAGCTCCGCCGCGGCCGCCATGACCGCCCCCGCATAGGCGTTCTCCGCCTCGAGGTAGGCGATCACCTCCGGGTTCTGCTT
>WNGH01006581.1_pt1 | contig 15926 bp, 13 predicted proteins | sample 5400631 | NCBI WGS metagenome assembly WNGH01 (sample SAMN13153373, study PRJNA577476) | soil metagenome | isolation source: 115 cm soil or saprolite under Garry oak tree replicate 1 | place: USA:California | collected 2016-06-15
GGGAGGTCGAGGCCGGTGATTCCGTAATCGACCGGGGAATGGTAGTTCGCCCACGCCTGCCGGACCAGTTCAGAAGCATTGTTGGCGCTCCGGGCAATGTCCAGAAGGTATCCGCGCGAGGGATTCTGGATCTGACCGCTGTCAGGCGCCTGGGCGAAAACGTCGCGCTCCTCGTAGAACGATTCACGCATGAACTTGTTCGGGTCGTCAAAGACCACCGGGACGTGAGTACGGCTGCGGACGGCCAGGGACTGCCGGGAGTCAATATTGACGAGAAAGTTGCGCGGTGCGTCCGGCGCGATGGAGTCCGCCACGCGTCCGACCCATCCGTATTCCGAGCCGCTGTTCGGGGCTGCCGTTTGCCAGTAGGCCATCGATGTGAAATGCGAGAACGACGGGTTGTCGTACCCGCAGCCGTGGACGATGGCCATCTTGCCGGCCTTGAAAAGACGCTCGAAACCAACCATGCCTCGGTTAAAGCCAAAATGGTTGTCGATCTTGCGCAGTTCGGCGGCCGGGACGCCGATGGTCGGGCGATGCCGGTAATAGGCATCGTCGCCGTAGGGCACCACCGTGTTCAGACCGTCGTTTCCGCCGGACAGCTCGAGCACAACCAGTATCCGTCCGTTGTGAGCGGCCTGCGCCGCCAGAGCTTCTGCGGCGCGTCCAAAGATCGACGGCGCGCGAAACGTTCCCGTCGCTCCGATGCCCAGGCCGCACAATCCGGCCCGCAGCAGATCCCGGCGCGTCATACCGTTCATGGAAAGAGTGTGCTTTCTCATAGGAGGCTCCTTAACCGAGCTGATATTCCGGCTGGCTCAGGATCAGGTGCAGCACCAGCCGCAGGGAATCTTCCATATAGGTTTGCGCCACGGAGATGTCCGGCGTGCCCAACTCCGTGTCCAGAAAGTGGACCAGCATCCGGCGAGCGTCATCGCCGGGCGCCACGCGCATGAACCGGTGAATGAAATAGTCAACGACCTGGGTCGTGTTCTGGAGCCGGGCGGCCAGCACCATTTGAGTAAGGTCGATTCGCGCCGCGTGGCGTGGAATCGGCTTGACTTTCTCGATCGCCATCTGCCACCCGCGGAACGAGGCGTAGCGCGTGTTGAAGTCTTCATCGCGGTCGGCCAGCTTGTTGGATTCCGCGATGATGGCGCCCTCGCCGGCGCGGGAAGGCGTCGTCGCCGACGTGATGTCCAGACCCTGCCGAACCCGATCGGCCACGCTCCGGATTTCCTCGCTCCCGTTGACGCGATCCGGCGGGATGAAGTTGACGTCCGGGAAGAGAACGTCGCGCGTGAAATTGCCGCACTCCAGCAGCAGTCCCGGTGTAACCCAGCTCCTGCCTTGCGCCCATCCCGCCACGGTCGGAGGCCGGAACAGCAGTTGTCCCAGCGCGCTGGTGGCTGAATTGAAGTCCGGCACGCCGGGCACGTCCGCAAGACCCAGCTTTCGATAAGTCGAGATCACCAGTTGAACCGGACTCTTGATCTGCGTTCCTACCGACGCCGGGCTGTAAAAGTCCTTCGAAAGGAAGATGGTCTCCAGCAGCGGCGCAATCTCGTAGTGGCCGTCGCGCAAGACGGCTCCCAGTTTTTCCTGCAATTCCGGAGAGACTTCCTCGCGCACGAAGAATCGGTAGATCTTTCCCGCGATGAACTTCGCCGTGACGGGCTGCGCCATGATGATGTCGATGACGTCCACGCCATCGAAATTGCCTGTGCGGCCCAGGAATGTTTTCGGACTGCTGTCATGCTTGTCTTTGTTGACGACGAAGTTGAGGTCGTCATAATTCCAGCCTGTAAACGCGCGGGCACCTTCGCGGATGTCCTTTTCCGTGTAGTTGCCAACCCCCATGGTGAACAGCTCCATGATCTCGCGGGCGAAGTTCTCGTTGGGGGCTCCCTTGACGTTCACGCCTGCGTCCAGGAAAGACAGCATTGCCGGGTCCTGAGCGACGGCGACCATCAGGTCGCGGAAGTTGCCCGTTCCCTGTGCTTGGAAAATTTCGAGCTCTCTCAGCAGCTTCCGGTAATCCCGAACCTTGCTCTCGTTGACCGCGTAATGGCCATGCCAGAAGAGCGCCATCTTCTCCTCAAGCGGATGGTTCGTCCGCACCATCCGGTTGGCCCACCAGTAGGCAACCCGGTTCGTCTCGAGCACGCTGGCGCGCAGCCAGTAGAAGAACTGGTTGACGACCGGCTGAAGTCGTCTGTTGCCGGCAGGTTTGACTTTAATGCCGAGGGCCTCGCCTTTCTCCTTGGCCAGATCAGTCACGGCGGGCCGGCTGGGAGGGAAGGGTTCCAGGCCCGGATCGTGGACGCCGGAATGGTCGAACGGCGCGAGGTGGCTGTTGTCGATGTTCTGGAAATGGACGAGTCGCCGGACCGCTTCCACCGGGGTCAATCTTGCCAGCGCGTCGATTTCCTCGGGTGTGCCGCCGAAGCCCGCCCGCTCCAACAAATGGGCCGCCAAATCACGGTTCCAGTCGGCGGGCGTGATCGGCGTGAGGTCGTTCTGCCACCGGGCGCTGCCGGCAGCCTGGGCCTGACCAGGAATCGGACTCGCCGCCGCGAGGGCCGTAACAGCCAATGCGGCCGTGAGCCACTTCAGTTTGCGAAGCATACGGAGGTTCCTCCAGATGTGACTACGAACCGAGCGTAATTCTAAGGCTAGACCGTTCCGGAATCAATTCCGGCGCTGCCGGCTCCCATGCGATACGGAATTCCAGGTAGTGGGTCATTTTGAATTTCGGGCCGGAAGAAAAATGGGGACGTAGCCCTGTGTCCCTATTTTTCGTTTTTGGAACTTCAGAAAAATGGGGACACAGGGCTACGTCCCCATTTTTTCGCTCCATTTTTCCGGCGTCCCGAAATTCAAACTGACCCACTACCGAATTCCAAAGAATTGGACGTCACCGAACGCGTGTTCGCCGACTTGAAGTCAAGATTTTGCTGGAAGGTTCTGAAGTTGGTTTATGAGGCTCGCTTGCGGGGGCTGGCGCTTCTCAGTTGGGCGCTTCTCGGTGCACCGGAACCGGCATGCGTTGGAACCCGTTGCCGAACAAATCGGCGTGCCGCATCCAGAACAAGTGAAATCCCACCAACCAGAAGAATGCCGGCAAAACAGACAACGACCGGCACCGACAATTGCATCATTTTGAGTGCTCCAGAGGCATCACTGCCCTTTCACCCTGTCTTATCGGCAATATCGCTGTTCTGGGTTAGTTCTACCGAGTCTCGGATAATGCGGTGACAAGCTCGTCCGCAGAGAAAATGCGGGCTAAAGCCCGCGACTACATAGGACCAACCGCGGGTGCCACATGTAGTCGCTGGCTTTAGCCCGCGTTCGACAGGCTGCTATCGCTGTATTGTGCGAGCTTCAGTAAGTGAAAGGTACGAGTCGCGCCTGTCCATCTCTCCTTGACAGGCTAGGAGAATCAAATGCGGAGCAATCTAGCGGTCGTGGTTCCGGTCGCTGTCCCGTTCCTTGTGTCGATAATCCCACCGGTCCCGGTCGCGACCCCGGTGGTGGGCATGTTCAAACCGGCCACGATCTCCGTCCCAGTAACCTACGAAAAACATCTCAGCATCATGATGAGGTGGCACCCAGCGAGCCCCTGGGTAAGGTGGAAGAGTCCAATAACCTTCATGCCACGTGTAACGCTTTTTCACCACATACCAATAACCGTCTATCCACACGTACTCGGGGCCGGGCCGTCGCGGCAGAACGCGAACCACACGTGGTCGCGGTGGGGGGCCAATTCTGACTCCAATCGAAAGCTGAGCCCCAAAGACCGATCCGCCGACCAGTAGCATCGACGCAAGCAATGCTGTCCTTATGAAACCCTTCATGTGAACATAGCATTGCGCGGGGACACGGTTTTGGCGCCCTGCAAAAGTTGTGTGCGGGTTATCCTACTAGCTCGCCCGGATTTCTCACAGGCTTGTGACTATCCACAACCAAGTCCCTCTCCCTCTGGGAGAGGGAGCCGCGAAGCGGCGGGTGAGGGTTAACAGAGTGCATCCTTATCGACCCTCATCCGGCCTTCGGCCACCCTCTCCCAGAGGGAGAGGGACGCGCCCTCGGCATAGTTGCCCAAGATTCCGGAGAGAACTTCGGGCTAGAAGAGGATCTTCAAGGCGAACTGGATCTCGCGCGACCTGCTGAAGGTCGTGGTGATCTGGCCCGCGGTGGTCAGGTTGAAGGTCCGGCTTGGAACACCCAGGCTGGGATGATTCAGCAGGTTGAAGATTTCGGTGCGGAACTGCACGGCGCCGCTCTCGCCGAGCCACACCAGCGGAGTGTCTTTGACGACCGAGAAATTCCATGCGCTATAGTTAGGACCGTACATAATGCTGCGACCCGCATTGCCGTTGAACCCGAGATTTGGCAGCGCGAGCGCGCAGGGGTCATAGAACAATTGGGCAGTGCCCAGTGGTGTACCCGGAGCGATGACCCGGGCGGTGGACCCTGTGCCTAGCGTGCAGCCGATGGAACCGCCGCGAGTAAGGTTCTCGTGCTTGATTCCGGGAACCAGATCGGCGCGTCTCTGTCCTCCGTTGGTGCCGCCCGTGAGCGAACGCGAGCGCTGCGTGCTGCTATTGGGGTCAAACGGGAAGCCGCTGTTCCAGGTCAAGATGCTGCTGATCCACCACCCATTGGCGAGCGTGCCCCACCGACCGGAAAGGTTGGAGGGGAAACGGTAGATGCCGTTGACGCGCCATCCGTGGCGTTGGTCAAACCCGGCCGAACCTTTATCGTGCCGGGGGTTAGAGGGGTCGTCGCCAAAGTTGTTGCTGGTCACGCTGTTGTCCACTCCGATCTGGCTCTGGGTCGTATCCAGCGCGTGTCCCCAGGTGTAGGAACTTTGGAACTGGAAGCCGCGGCTGAACCTTCTTAGAACCGTGAACTGGAGCGAGTCATACCAAGAGTTGGCTCCAGCGGTCTTGAACTCGACGGTATTCCAGGCTGGATTCAACCGTGGGTCGATCCCAGTGGCTGAGCCGGCTGGATTAGCGTCCGTGGCGCCGGCACCTCGCCAGCACTTCGGCCCGGTGTTCGAGGCGGGGGGAGTGGGCACGCGGGAATCGCAGATCGTACCTCGGACCACCCCAAGGGGAATGGTGGGGTTGCCCTCTTTGGTCTGCATGATATTGATGCCGCGGGAGCCGGCATAGGCTATGGTCAGACCGATCTGTGCCGGAAGCTGCCGCTCCACGGTGAAATTGTAGGAGAGCAGGTGAGGTTGCTGCAGGTGGTAGTCCACGGTACGCAATTCGCTGCCCGCTGCTTCCGGTGGAATCGGTGGAAATGGACGAAAGATCAACCCCTGGCCCGGCGTGAGGTTGGAGACGCTGGAAAGGGGCGGCGTAGCCGAGGCACCGATGAAAAGCGCCGTTCCAAAAGTCCCCACGTCGTAGAGCAGGCCAAAGCCGCCACGGACGGCAGTGTGGCCATGGCCGCCGACGTCCCACGCGAAGCCGAACCGTGGACTAAAATTTTTCTTGCTGGGATTGATAAACGGCGCGCCCAAGGTGACGGCTGAATCCCGGACGATGTCCCGGACCGCTGCGCCGTCGCCATGGATTTCCTTCGGCGTCGTCGCCATCTCGTAGCGTAATCCAAGGTTGAGAGTAAGAGTGGGAGTGACCCGCCAGTCATCTTGCAGGTAGAAACCGATGGTCTGATAGTCGTAGGTGCGGTTGGAGCTGGAGCCGGGCGTGAGCACCGTAAACTGAGTGGGCGCAGCCGTCAGGAAAGTGGTCAGATTCGGAAATGTCCAGTTGCCGCGAGGCGAGTTCCCGCCGTTGTTAGACATAAACTGGCGATAGAAATTCAGCAGCGTTCCGAATTTCAGCGAATGCGGGCTGAGGGAGTAGAAGATATCGCCGCTGGCGCTGATGATTCTCTGATTGAGCTCGACCGGAGTGGTGCCGGGAGCACTGCTGTAACCATCCACGGCAGTGATTCCTAAGCCTCCCATCGGCTGGCCCGGCGTGAAGGCGAGGTTCGAAGGGAGATCAATTGTGGACGTTGCGATGGAATGCGTCCGGCTGAAGGATCCCCGGAGAGTACCGAGCAGCTCCGGCGTAAAGATGTGGCTATCAGAGAGCGTGAGATATTGATTACGAGTGGGAAACTCGGAAAATACCCCGTCAATCATTCCCTGTTTGAAGTCGTTGGAGTCGGTGATGGTGAGTCGTCCAAACAGGCTGTCCGAATTGGTGACGTTATAATCCGCACGGGCCTGGCCATAATCTTCGCTCTGCCTTTCCGTGTTGGCCTTCGAAAAGCGAGCCAATCCTCCGCCCAGGTCTTCCCCGTTCGGGGCGGGCCAGAATTGGAGATAGGACTTGACGGAGGCAGCGATCGCAGGCACCAGTCCTCCATCCTGCCGCGCCGCGAGCGACGGGATGGTATACAGTTCCGTGGTCGTGCGTGCCTGGCGCAGCCCTTCATACGTCATAAAGTAAAAGAGCTTGTCTCGGCGAACAGGGCCGCCGAGAGAAAAACCGAAATTATTGCGGCGGAATGGCGGCTTGGTGTTTCGGTCCGTCCAATTCCGAGCGTCGAGGGCGCTGTTGCGCAGAAAATGGAAGACTGAGCCGTGCACGCTGTTGGTTCCGCTCTTGGTGACGAGAGTCACCTGGCTGCCCATGTTCAAGCCATACTCGGCGCTGAAGGAATTCGTAACAACGCGGTACTCCCGAATACCTTCCACACCGAGCGAATTCTCATTGGAGCTGGAAGCGCCGGTGTTGTGCAAATCGTTCATGATGGTCCCGTCAATGGTGAAAAGATTGGAGCGCGTGGGGGCGCCGTTGCTGCTGAACTGGATGCCATTCAGAGTCCCAGCCGTGTTGGCAGCCCGGTTTTCGGACACGCCCGGTTGTGCCAGCGTCAGATCGTTGTAGTTGCGGCCGTCGAGTGGAAGGTCCGAAACCGTCTGCTCGCTGACTAAGGTGCCGAGCGTTCCGGATGTGGTGTTCACGATCGGAGCTTCGGCCGTTATGGAAACGGTGTCGATCACCGTGCCCACGGCCAGCACAATGTTCAAAACGGCTTCATCGCCAACAGCGATTCGGAGACCCTGCTCCACCTTGGTCTGAAAGCCGGGATGCTCCGCCCGGATGTCATACGTACCCACCGGCAAGGCCGAAAAACGGTACGAACCGTCCTCGCCTGTTTGGGCGGAGCGCGTCAGACGTGTCGCGACGTTCGTCACCGCCACCGCAACGCCGGGAATGACGGCACCGGTCGCATCCTTGACCACGCCCAAGATTGTCGCCGTCGGCAGCTGCGCCTGCGCCGATAGACCGAAGCATATGAACGCCAACAGCGCCAGCGAAAAATGAAAATTCTTCTTGCCCCGAGGGTCCCCCATGAGTTGCCTCCATTAGTTCCTGCAGAAAAACTTTTCCGGAATCCAACTTCACGACAATTGCGTACAGCATAGGATGTTCTTAAGAGGATATTCCCCGAACCGGCCCCCGGCAGTCTAGTTATTCGAGAATTTCAGAAAGAGATCACCCGTTGGGCATGTACACTCCTGCGATGGTGTTCGTAGTCACAGTCCGCTGGAAATGGAAAATCGGACGTGACGTCCGGCCGGAGGATACAAAATCAATGGCATGGTAAACGAGGAAGCAACATCCTTCCCCGAATGGGTTGTGCCAATGGCGGCGACGCTTACCGAGGAGCGGTTCACGGGCCCCGAGTGGATCTTCGAGCGGAAGCTCGATGGAATCCGGATGCTCGCGTTCAAAAACGGCACCGACGTGAAGCTCTATTCGCGCAACCGGCTGCTCCAGCACTACCCGGCCGTTGCCGAGGCTATCACCAACCTGCCAGTCCGCGATGTAATCCTCGACGGCGAGGCCGCGTGGGATCCGGCCAGCAGGATCGCCTATCACGTATTCGACATCCTATGGTTCGAAGGCCGTTCGGTGATGCCGTTGCCGCTCGACGCACGACGCGCATTACTGAAAGATTTCCCGCTGCGTGCTCCGCTGGCGCACGTTCCGGAAATCACGGACAACAAACCCTGGGAGCGCGCGTGCCGCGAAGGATGGGAAGGAGTGATCGCGAAGCTTCGCATGTCACCGTACGAGCACCGCCGCTCGCCTCACTGGCTGAAGATGAAGTGCGAGGCTACGCAGGAGCTCGTCGTTGGCGGATTCACGGATCCGCAGGGCAGCCGCGTCGGCCTCGGAGCGCTTCTCGTAGGGTACTTCGATCGAGATGATTTCGTCTTTGCCGGAAAAATCGGCACCGGCTTCGACACGAAGCTTTTGCTGGACCTGCGTGCACGGCTGGACAAGATCGAGATCCCGAAATCGCCGTTCACGAAAGCCAAAGGGCTGCCACGCATCCGCGCACATTGGGTGCTAGCCGAAATCGTCGTACAGGTTGCCTTCATCGAGTGGACCGTGCACAGCAAGCTGCGCCATCCGCGGCTGCTGGGCGTTCGCTACGACAAATCGCCACGGGAGGTGGTCAGGGAAACGTGGTGATCACCCATCCCGAAAAGGTCCTGTTCCCTGATGACGGGATTACGAAAGGTGAGCTCGCCGCTTACTACGAGATGATTGCGCCCGTGATGCTGCCACATATCGTTCGTCGTCCCATCACGATGGAACGATATCCAGCCGGTATCGGTAAAGAGGGATTTTTCCAGAAGGATGTGTCGAAAGGTTTTCCGGAATGGCTGCAGCATGTCGAAGTCCCCAAGAAAGACGGAGTCGTGCACCATCCAATCGTGACCGACACGCGGTCTCTGCTGTGGCTTGTCAACCAGAACAGCATCACGCCGCACGTGTGGACATCCCGCGCGCCTGACGTGTACTACCCGGACATCTGTGTGTTCGACCTGGATCCGTCTGTCGACGATGCAGACATGCTGCGCGCCGCGGCGCTTGCGCTCCGCGATCTGCTCGGCGAACTCGGACTTCCAAGCTGGGTGAAGACCTCCGGCTCCAAGGGATTCCACAGCGCCGTCCCGCTTGACGGTAAGGCGAACATGGGCGAAGTCGAGAGATTCGCGCATGCGGTTGGGGCGCTCCTTGTCCGGCGGGATCCGCAAAATCTCACGCAGGAATTTCACAAGGTGGATCGAGGGAAGCGGATCCTCGTGGATACCGGACGCAACGGCTGGAGTGCGACGCACGCGGCCGCGTACGCCGTTCGCGCGAAGCCGGGTGCTCCCGTATCCGCGCCGTGCACCTGGGAAGAGTTGGAAAGCGGTAGGGTCGGGCCTCGAACGTTCACGCTGAGGAACATGGCTACCCGCATCAAGGACATCGGCGATTTGTGGTCCGGCATGCGAAGACAGCGAAGATCGCTGCAGCGTTCACTGCTGAAATTGCGTGCCCTTTCCTAAGGCGAGGCCGAACGAAGTGAGGTCGAGTGAGGACACAGGATGAGCCAAATCCGTGCGCAACGCCGCTTTGTTCCGCGATCTCAGCGTGTCTTAATGACTGACAATTTCGAGAGCCTCCAGCTGCCGGTAAAACCTCACTTCAGCCACTCTCGTGACGAACTTGGGCTAGCGGCCGAGGTCCAGTGCAGGTTGGTGCCAATCTCCTTTACACTTCGCCACAATCAACGTGATATCGTCCTGCTGTTCTCGGTGACTGAATTCTTGTACTTCATTGACAATCGACGGTACCAGGGCCTGTGGCGGTAGTTCTCGATACCGCTGCAATGCTTGGATTAGCCGCTGTTCGCCGAATTCCCCTTCCGCATTGTTGAACGATTCGGTTATGCCATCGGTGTAGAGTACGAGTGTGTCTCCTGAGAAAAGTTGGCACTCCCGCATTGAGCAATCCCACTCTTTAAAGAGACCCACCACTGTACAGGTCGAATCGAGCCTTTCAATGGCGCCATCATGGCGAAGGAGTAACACCGCGAGATGTCCGCAATTCGCATATCGCAACCGCCGCGTTTTGTCGTTATATTCCGCAAAGATGAGCGTGGCATAAGCGCTCTCGTTTGTATTCTCGTAAAAGAGCTGATTCACGGAGCGCAACAGGCGCTCGGGCTCGTCCAACGCAATCGCACACAGGCTGCGAAGATTCGCCTGCAGATTGGCCATCATTAGAGCAGCAGCGATCCCTTTGCCTGAAATGTCGGCGATGACCAACCCGAAACGGCCTCGGCCTAGATCAAGAAAATCATGGTAATCACCACCCACCTGGCGCGCCTGGATGCAGGCTCCCGCATATTCGAGGCTTTCCATGTGGGGCAGTCTTTGAGGGAAGAGCCTGGCCTGCACTTGCTTTGCAATCTCCAATTCTTGCGCGGCGCGCCGTTCCGATTCCAGTTTTGCGGCAGCAAGCCGGCGTTGCGCTTCGATTTTCTGATTTACCTCGTCGAATCCCACAAGCGCAAAAGAGTTTCCATCTATATCCATGAATCGGGTGAAGACTCCGCCCCAGACGGGCTCGTCGGCAACGACTGTTCCCGCACTCGAACGCGGAGCGGTCAGGTGCCGCTCAAACTTGACGCGTCTCAGGCGAGGCGTAAACACAAACCGAACGCCACGCTCGCGCCATTCTTCATATTTGGCGATCACGTCCTCGGTAACAAACACAATGCCGGTGGGCCGGCCAATCCGCTTGTACTCTTTGGAGTCCGGTGCAGCCGCTATGAGCGTCAGAACAGCAGTCCCGTCCGGGGGCGAAACAGCTACCCATCTGGTACCGGATTGAAGTCGGGCATCAAAGGCCAGGGCGAAACCGAGTTGGTCCACATAAAATCGTAAACTTTGATCCTGATTCCGCACGAAAATGTCGACCGCGTGAATAGTAAGAAAGGGTCGCTGTGGATCCAGGCCGAAGTTCGAGGTCTCCACCTCTTTCCGTGAAGAGAAGTCGCGCATCGGAGCAATTATAAGATGGACGTTTGGGGAAAGATCTACAAAGACCATTGGGCGGGGCGCAACAGTCTGAAGCGCATGATGACCTGGGACCAACCGCCTCAAGCTGTGCGGATCGAACGTCTACATGGAGCTATCCAAGAACGTTTGCCCACACTACCTGACACGAGAACTCAAGGCGATTCGGCGAGAGGCTGAAGCCGGGGGGATTCAGATAGGACTCGGGCTACCCTCGCGCGCACCGCCTGTGGCAGCGGCCCCCTGCACACAACCGCAAGTAACTCCGCTCGCCGCTCGATCAGTATAAAGGCTTAGGCGATGAACTCTCCGATGTCGCGCTCAACCTGCAGACCCGGATTAATAATTCATCGTGTGCGATCAGCTAAGGAATTCAACGAGTACTGGTCTATGATCGCTTAATCGTTCATTCAAAGGCAGGTACTCTGCACGCGTGACCCGGAGCGACTTCGACGCGAACACATGATCGTATCGACGTTGTGCTCCCCGTGTATTGGCGCTCCAGAGTTCGTGATAATCGTCCGGGTGAATGACTCTAAAAACGTCCGTGAGATCGAATTCCGCCAAGCCCAACAATACGCTCTCGACGGCCGTCGCCCCATTTGTTTGGATCTTTCCGCGCGTATCTGTTTTCCTCCGCCCATGTCGAGACGCCATCCTTTGTATCACTGCGCGGTTCGTTGAAATCGCCGCACAGAATGCGCGGCAACTCGCTTGATGTGGCAAGCCATGCAAAGACGCTGCGAAAGGTGTCGATCTTTCGCCAACCATGGCCACTGCCGTGGGGCACGTGGACAACATGAAGCTCAAATGGCTCTTTTTCACGGTCGATTTTCACCGACAACATGCGGACGTCAACATCACCAAGGCCGGGCGGCTTTCGATACAGGTCGCTTTCAGTGGCGGGAATCGTGAACTTAACCGAATTAAGGCGCTTCATGGGCCACCGCGCTCCGACGATCAAGCCGAGTCTACCGTCGTCCGTCCGTGAGCCGACAATCTTCCGGAAGATCGATCTTTTCAGTTCGCGAGCATAAGCATCGAGATCACGCACTTCCTGAAGAGCAACAACGTCTGGCGAATGAGCAACAAGCGAGGCGATGTGGTCGAGCGGAGTCCCCCTCGATTGCCAAGAGACATTCCACGAAATCAAACGCCGACTGCTTCCCCGTAGATTCATTTTGGAAAGATATATATCAGCGTCCAGTTAGCTTAAGCGATACGTTGTTTACCTTCCTGGTTGCAAAGCTGCTCGCAGCTGAGCGCGTCCCGTTCGACATCTGCGCCGAGTCCATTACTTGGACACGGCCCTCGCCGGAAGTTCAGGCCAAAATTTGGAATGACCCAAGGTACAGCAACTTCGCCCGCGATGCTTATGCGTGGACCCACAATTTCTCCGTGGTTCTCGATCCCGAAAGTACCAATGAGCTTGGTTACTTGAGCAATCTATCCGGATTGTGGACTGCGATCGTCAGCGGTTATTGGCCCGGGGGTACCGGTAAAAACTGTGGGTCCACCCAGAGAGCAAAACTTGCCGCTGCATTAGAAGCCGATCTGGCCTCGATCTTCACCGGACTCCAACCTTCATCATCGCGCTCGAAGCACAAATCACTACGCTAACCAATTCGTCGTTTCGTTTGCATAACGAGGACCTTTGCCGTTATAGGTTCCGAGTCGCTCGCAAACGGCAACGGCTCCGGTACAGTTGCTCGCCTCGAAGATTACATATCCGCGACGGCGTAGAACCTCGGCGACCAGTTCAGTGTTCCAGCATTGCCCACGCCGGATAGTTGAAAAATAAGAACGTCTTATTTGTCGGGAGCTGCGAGACTACCCGGATGGATGGCCGTAATTCCAGGATATCGCGCGAAATCGTCCGTATTGAATGTCAGGATGTGAGTAATGTTTTGAATGTTCATTATGGCGGCAAGCCGAGCATCGTGGCTTTTCTTGCCCGACACACCGTGCGTTGAGACGAGGCGTCGCCATTCCGAATAGATGCTATCTGAATCCGGAAGGCGGACGACTGTGCGTTCGACACGCGCCAGAATTCTTTCCGTCTGGTGCATATTTAGACCTAATCCGTTATTATCGGCGGGCCGCGTACACACTGCCCACAGCTCAATCAGATTCTGGGATGTTACGCAAATCCGATTGCCTTCTTTGATGAGACGGTTAAGTGCTCGTTGCGTTATTCGGTGCTGAGGATCACCGCGGTGAATTCGACGGAGCAGGACGTTCGTGTCCGCAAGAATGTCCATTCCATTCTCAACGGTTCAAATTCCAGTCGTCTTCGCGAGTGTAGATGTTTTCTCTGCTGAGAGCGGCGTCGGAAAGCGTAGGAGCGTCTTTTGGAATCAGGTCGGCGATTTCGTCGAAGGCTTTGTCGAATTCTTCAGCCGTCAACGGCAATGCCGCCTGCAACGAAGTGCCTGAGCTGGAAGAAATCATCTGAAGCACTGCTTTCCGCACAAGGGAATCCACCGACACACCCTGGGCCTTCGCCTGTGCTATGAGGGCCGCCTCCTCTTCCGATGTTAATGGCACTGGAACCGTGGGCATAGAATCCTTCGCTCCTGCTTTGATCTTACAATAAGTGCGATTGTATTCCCCTTGGACAGTGTTCGGAAAGGGCAACACCTCCATTTCTTTGAATGGCTTAATCGAGCCAGAGTGGGCGCAAACGGCTCTTGATATTGTTCAATCGGACAGGACCGAAGTAGCGGCTGTCGGAACTGCGGAGATTATATGATGACGCGACCGAAACGCTGCCGGGCTCGACGCGATACAAACCAACCGAGAGCATAGATTCTTCCACTGTGACTTCTTTGCGTTTTGCGAAGAAGTTTCAGAGATCAAGGATGCTGAAGGCTGACGGCTGACCGCTGACAGCAGGTTGGTTGCGGCGACACGCCGCGCTAAGAAAAATAAGCGAGGCTTCAGTCTGTTCGTGAACCGCTGAAGCCAGGGGCGGTGCTTTGGACGGAAGACCGGTTGTGTTGGCCGCCCTTGGCTATCTTCGATTTTCGTTTCGGCGATTTTCGCGCGCTGGCGCGCGTCGCTCCGGACTGTCCGTATTGTGCGGAATCGGGGCCGTAATAGGCACGCATCCCACTGCGGAAGCGCGTGATGAGGCGGTTCAATTCCTGAGCTTTGTCGTCGCGGTTGTTCTTGACACCAGTCAATTCGACTCTTTTTCTGGAGTACTCCTCGGCGAGCCCTTCGGCGGCGTCATAGATGGTGGTGAAGTCGTTCAGTAGGACATCTCCCATTTTGAAATCGGGATTTGCCTCCCACACGGTTTTGATGTTGAGCGCGTTTTTCAAAATTGCTTTGATCTTGACCTTTTGAGGCATTGTCGTAATCCGACCAGGATTTCTTCGATAATCTACGGTGTCCAACCTTGCGCGGCAAGCGTTTTCCCTATCCGAATTTAGAGCGTTCCCGAATCACGCAAAGGATTTCCCCGTGGGGGAAAGATTTTTTCGCTAGCGACGAAGGATTTCCCCAGAGGGAAAAAGAGGATCCCCATAGGGACAAACAATTCTCCCAGGAGGATAAAGGCTCCCGTAGCGTTTAAAGACACCTCGCAGATGCGTTAAAAGAATTCTGGTGTGAAATAAAGAATTCCCCTTGGGGGAAAGGAAGTTCCCCACGGCGTTGACATTTGAAGATTGTCGCGATTGAACAATACTACGAACCGGTACGCCAAAGTGGATCTCGATATGAAACGCAAGGCGATCGCTCGCGTTAAACCCGTGCCCCGCCGGCTCTCTACACCTTGGAGCAAAAACCGCACGATTCTGGAATGGCTCGAGTCCCTCTGAGGCCCTGAAAAATGTGGAGTGGTTTGCCTTCCAATCCCCGATCTGCACCGATCCAGGTAAGCAGCTCCACATTACTGACGACTTCACATTAATCCTAAATGTTGAGCTCAACATTTGTCGACGAGCTGGGCTATCTAAATTGGGGCTGGCGCGTGTCCAAGCAAGCATGTGGCTGATCAATCTGAAACCCGAGCAGTCCAACATCTTCTTCAAAACTCATGGAAGAGCGCTATCGCCGAAAACCGACCATTGTCACTACGAACCTCGGATACGACGAATGGGCTGGCTTTCTCGGCAACCGCAATATGGTCGAGGCGATGTTGAGCCGCATCCGGCATCACTGCCATACCGTCCGCATTGACGGCCCATCCCTGCGCGATCCCCAAGGCTGAAACTCCCGGAGGTAAAAATCGTGGACATCGCCAAAAAGGATTACATCCGCAAAGTTCTCAATGCCTATCGTCCAACGCCTGGGACCACCGGCGCCGTCCGTCGCAATGATCGTCTACTCGCGGCTGCTCTTTACGATCGTGGCGTGTCTGCGACAGCCGTCGAAAACGCGCTCGTGTTGGCGGCCTCACGCCGCATCTTCCGCCCTCCCGATGCCGTTCCGCTCCAACCGATCCGGTCTCTTCATTACGTGCTTCCTGTCATCGACGAAGTGCTCCAACTCCGCATCAGCCAAGATTACTTCCGCTACCTCCAGTTCCACATCGATCGAGTCCGGCAGAAGAACACCACTTCCTGAGCAGATCCGCTCTCCCGCACCGCGCGCCTTCGGCGCGGATGATGCTGATGATCTCTTCAATCTTTAATCGCTTCCTCAGCTCAATGCCGTGTTCCAATCTCGTTTCGAGAGTGCGGCGTGATTCCTCCTTCAAACACAACTTTATTGACAAGTGCCGATCTAGGACCGCTTCATCGAGCGGCGACCGCAGAGAATAACCCAACGATGGATCGATCCGTTCATCGGTGTACGTCCTTAGACTTTCCGGTGCGGTCTGTTTTCACAGACGACCGTGGGATCTCCCAGTCCCCGTGCCGAGTGTTTCCGTACATGCCTGGGCCTGACCTCGCAGGGCCTTGTTTCCGCTCGCCATTCCGCTGAAGCTCGTATTGCCTTCCGCACAGGAGTACGGCGTCGGCGCCCTGATTTCAATGAGATTTCGCGGCTCAATACCCTGCCTGTAGGTACCTCT
>WNGH01005150.1_pt1 | contig 15919 bp, 12 predicted proteins | sample 5400631 | NCBI WGS metagenome assembly WNGH01 (sample SAMN13153373, study PRJNA577476) | soil metagenome | isolation source: 115 cm soil or saprolite under Garry oak tree replicate 1 | place: USA:California | collected 2016-06-15
GGAGCGGCCGCAAAATTCCGCGAAGCTGTGCGCCTGGCCCCGGAGCTGGCCCAGGCGCATTTGCAGCTTGCCCGGGTCCTTCAGACCCTCGGCAGGCGCCAGGAAGCCCGCAAGCATTTTGCCGAGGCCTATCGTCTGGCGCCATATCTCGAGCAGGCGCAAAACGGAAAGTGAGGAGCATCTTCTCCACCACGGAGACCACGGAGGCGTCTGGAAGCAGCAATTTCTCCGTATTTCGTCGTGCCATCCGCGGTGTATTCCTTTGCGGACTTGGCGCCTTCGCGGTCAAACTGAGCCCGAATTAACCGCGAAGACGCGAAGGGCGCGAAAAAGGGCTCGCCAGGAATACGGCCTGTAGAAGAACAGGAGAATTCAGTTTTGTGTTGATTATCACTTTTCTCTTCTTGGGAAGAAAGATAAGCTGAGCTGCACGTGGAGGCCAGCGTGTTCTGCGCCCGTCAAGTCCTTACGGCATCTGTGATCTTTTTGTCCTGGATCCTGGTGCCCTCTCGACTGGGAAACCGTGAAAAAATCACGTTCGGCTCGCTCGGATCTCCGGCTTTGGCTGGCAGCCTGAAGGCTGAACTCCAAACACTGAGCCCGTCCTCAAGTTCCGGAACCCGATTGGACCAACTGATTCACGAGATCCGTTCCGAAGTCAAACCTCAACAGGCAATGGAGTACATGCGGCGGATCTACGCTACCGATCGCTGGTTCACTTTTCCGAAGTTCCAGGAAACGGCGCAATACGTGCGCGACAGAATGAAGGAGATCGGATTGAGCGGCGTCGAAGTCATCGACGCCCCCGCCGACGGCATAAGCCAGTTCGGACATTGGACGATGCCGCTGGCCTGGGACGTGAAACATGCGCGATTGGAAATCATGGACCCCGCCGTTCCGGAGGAATTCAGAGTGCTGGCGGATTACGAAAAAGTACCCGCATCGCTGGGCATGTGGAGCGGCGCCACACCACCCGAAGGCGTTACAGCGGAGGTAGTTGAGCTCAAAGAATTGTCGCCCGAGGCAACCGAAAAGCTGAATTTGAAAGACAAGCTCGTGGTCACACACCAAAACCCAAGCAACATCAAGTGGCTCTTGGCCAGGAAGGGCGCCCTGGGCGCGATCAACGCTTTCACCGAGAACGCCGATCTGCAGGAGGGCCGTCAGTGGATCAATGCTTGGGGTGATAACGGGTGGGCATTCACAAAGGGGAGCTCCCCCCTTCTCTGCTTCTCGATCACTCCACGCCAGTCCGCGTTCTTGCGGAAGCTGCTGGTCGAGAAGAGCCCGGTTCGCGTCAAGGCCACCGTGGACAGCCGTTACTATTCCGGCGCGTATCCCTACGTAACCGGCCTCATCCCGGGAGCCCAGCCGGGAGAAGAAACGCTGACACTCGGCCACACTTCCGAACAGGGCGCGCAAGATAACGCCACGGGAGTTGCTGCCATGCTGGAAGCCCTCGCCACTCTCCATCGCCTGATTGCGTCGGGACAATTGCCGAGACCCGCGCGGGCCATTCGAATTCTGGCCATGGGAGAAATGTACGGATCGATGCACTACATCGCTACAAACCCTGACCGGATTCGCCGCACCGTGGCGGCGATCTGTCTGGATACCCCCGCGGCGTCTTATCAGCTCGCCGGAACGGAGTACACTTTCTACTTGAATCCCCACGTTGCGAAATCCTATGTGGACGCCCTCATCCTCCGGGTGGCCGGCTCCTACTTCTCGAACCTCTCTCAGCCTCGGCCATGGCATTGGCGAGAGTACATGACCGGAACCGACACCTATCTCGGCGAGCCAGCCATCGGCATCCCAACCGTGTGGCCCTACAGTGGCAGCGGGATTCACACGCATCACAACAGCGCGGACACGCCCGCCGATGTCGATCCGCGCTCCCTGCGCGACCTGGCCGCAATCACCGCTGCCTATCTGTATTTCGTGGCATCGGGGGGAGAATCCGATGCGCTGTGGCTCGCGGAGCTCGCGCTGAATCGTGGCTTCGATCAGATTCTTGACGCGAACGCCAAAAATCTCGACCGGGTCTTTTCCACCAACCGTGCAGAGGATCTGGGACAGATCCTGGCCCAGGCGCGCGAAAAGATCGCTTACCTGGCAGAGCGCGAGAGCCAATCAGTCCTCTCGGTGCTGCGTCTGGTTCCGGAGGCGCGGCGGGAGCCGGCGCGCTCGCTTCTGGATCCCCTTCTCGCAAGCCTGCGCACCTTCGGTCAGGAGCAGTCGGAAAGGCTCGAGAGAGCCGTGCAGCAGAGAGCAGCGCAGCTTGGCATCCGGGCCCCTATCCGGCCGCTGCCTGCGCCCGATCCACAACTTGCTTCAGCTTCGGAGATTGTCGTCAAGCGCAAGAAGTTCGGGACAATTCCACTCGACGAGATTCCTCCAGACCGGCGAAAGGGCTATCCTTCCGGCGCCTGGGATCTGGTCCCGATCGCAGCGCTGTACTGGTGCGACGGCGAGCGGAATCTCGCAGAAGTGATGCGCCTCACGCAGCTGGAGCTTGGTCCTTCCAGCTTCGATTTCGTAGGTTACTTCCGGTTTCTCGAAGAGCACGGATACGTCGAATTCGTAAAAAGGTAGGTCCGATTTACACGGCGCGGCATGGCCGCAAAAGTATGAACGAAACCACAGATGAACACAGATGAACACAGCTCTGTACTGCTAAGCGGAAAATCCTTTGCGAGCTGCCAATGATTTTCCTCCGCGCGCTTCTGGGAGCGCACGCATCCTGCGTGCAAAGTGTTGGACACCCAGGGCACGCTGGAAGCCTGCACTCCCAGGGACGGAACGTCCGCGTTCTCTGCGTCTCTGCGGTGAGATTCTTTTTGGTTGCGGCTGAGCTGCTCCGTGTTTATCTGTGTTCATCTGTGGTTTCATTACGCGAAGAATTCAGGTTTCGCGGATCTCGATGGTCTGGATACGGATGCCTGGCTCGCGCGCCCGGCCCGGGTCGCGCGGCGGTATCGACAACAGCACGTCCAGGCCCGAGGTCACTTTGCCAAAGACCGAATGCTTCTTGTCCAGCCAGGGTGTCGCAACATGAGTAATAAAGAATTGGGAGCCATTCGTGTTCGGCCCGCCATTAGCCATGCTCAATACTCCAGGGCCGTCGTGCCGCAGCTCCGGATGAAATTCGTCGGCAAACCGGTACCCGGGTCCGCCCGTGCCCGTCCCCGTGGGGTCTCCGCCCTGAGCCATGAAGTCGGCGATAACCCTATGAAAGGTCACACCGTCATAGAATCCCTGCCGGGAGAGGAAGACAAAATTGTTCACTGTTCGCGGAACTTTATCCGTGTAGAGACGAACAACAATATCTCCGACATCGGTCTTCAGGGTTGCTGTGTACGTTTTCTTGGGATCGATCGACATCGGAGGTTCCTGCTTCCATTGCTTGGCCACGCCAGACTCCTTTCCGCCCCATTCGATGCTAAATGAAACCACGGATGAACACAGCGGATGTTATCATGGGTTTTTTTCAAGAGTCGAGGACACATTGATTACAAATGTGCTTAGAGCCGTGGGAACGACGGGTCTTGCTTGTTACCCCGTGGGATTTGGCTGCTACCGCATTAACCATGGGAATGAGCAGCACGAGGCTGCGTTGCGTTCCTATCTGGACCGCGGGGGAAATCTGATCGATACTTCCGCCAACTACACGGACGGCCTCTCTGAAACCCTGGCCGGTTATGTTCTAAAGGATTATCCGCGAGAAAGGACGATCGTGGTCACCAAGGGAGGCTACATCCAGGGGCAGAACATGGCCCTGGCGCAAAAGCACGACTTCCCCGAGGTCGTCCGTTATCAAGAAGGTCTGTGGCACTGCATCCATCCCGAGTTCCTACAGACTCAGATCCAGCTGTCCCTGGATCGGATGCGGCTGAAGAAAATCGATGTGTACCTTCTTCATAATCCGGAGTATTTCCTCACTGAAAAGGAGCACCACGCCGGCCCTGCTCCTGCCGATCATGAGGAGTTCTATCGCAGGGTTCGTGAGGCTTTCCGATTCCTGGAAACCCAGGTGGATGCAGGCATCATCGGCTGGTACGGGGTCAGCTCCAATAACTTCGGGATGCCGTCTTCGGAGCCGGCGACGACCTCTGTCAGCCGCTGTATCGAGGAAGCGCGCGGCCTGCAGAGCGGGCATCATTTTCGCGTGGTCCAGCTTCCGATGAACCTTTTTGAATCCGGAGGGGCTCTGGAGAAGAACAACGCGGGTCGCACGGCGCTCGAGTTTTGTGACCGCGAAGGTATCGGCGTCCTGGTCAACAGGCCCTTGAATGCATTCTACAATCACCGGCTGATTCGTCTTGCCGACTTCGTCAAGCCAGGACAGCAACCTCCCGGCGTCGAGGCTTTGAAGGAGATTCTGAAACCTCTGCACGATATCGAGCAGCGCCTGCACACAGAGTTGCAGGCGCCCCTGGCTGCGGGCGGAAACAAGGGGCTCGCCGCCACGCTGGAAGAGATCGTCCCGGAGCTTCAGTCCGCGTCCCACTGGGAATCCGTCGCGGGTCAACACGTGATCCGCCCCCTGCATTCCTGGCTTGCGCAATGCCAGCAGCGCTATGGCCGGGACATGCGGTGGCAGGCGTGGCGGCAGGATTTCATAAAGATGGTCAATCCGCTCTTCGAGGATATTACCCGCCATCTAACTTCCGGGGAGCAGCGAACGTCGGATGAAGTACGCGCCCGGCTGTTCGAGGCCGGCTACCCGAGATGCAATGAAAGCCTCAGCCGTATGGCAATGAATGTTCTCGTCCACCTTCCCGGCTTAAACTGCGTGCTGAATGGCATGCGCCGCCTCAAGTACGTCGCAGATGCGGTGGGCGCGCCCGAGTTGCCTCCGGTTGACGCGCTCACAATATTGCAAAACTTCCGAAGGAGCCTGGAAACCTCGTGCTTCGTAACCGGTTAGTCTCGGGATGAACCCGGGGGAAAGAATTGACGGCAGAAAAAACTTGCCACGAATTACACGAATTTTTTCCGCTTACGGACAGTCTGGGCGGTTAGTGAGCGTGAGGGCAAGAAACGATGCGAGAAGCTGGTTAAGCGCATCATCCGCCAGCGTTTCATGAAATTCGTGTAATTCGTGGCAGGTTTTCTGTCGGTGCGATTATGCGCGCGCTAAAACCCGATCTGGCACGATCTGTTCTCGCCGTATCGCAGTCCCGCATCCGGGAGCTGGCCGATATCGCCATGGCCATGGACGGAGTGTTGCGCCTCTATTTCGGCGAATCAAATCAGCCGACCGCGCAATATATCAAGGATGCCGCCATTGGCGCTCTGAAGGAAGGTTATACCTTTTACACCGAGAACGCCGGATTGCCCAGCCTGCGCGCTGCGATTGCCCGCAAGTACGAAGAGATTCACGGCGTCGTTTTGGACCCGGCGCAGCGTATCGTGGTAACCGCCTCGGGAGTGCAGGCCTTGCATCTGTCGATCCGCTGCGTGCTCGATCCTGGGGATGAGGCCATCGTCCTCACGCCCGCGTGGCCTAACGGATCGGCCATTGTGGGAATGTGCTCAGCCCACGCCATTCACATTTCCCACCCCCTGCGTGGCGATCGCTACCACATAGACTTCAACGCCCTCGAGTCCGCCATCGGGAACAGAACGCGCCTCATCATCTGCACCTCGCCGTCCAACCCGCTCGGCTGGGTGGCGACGGAAAGCGACCAGGAGCGCCTGCTGGACATCTGCCGCAGAGAGGGGTTGTGGCTGCTTGCGGATGAAGTGTATGAGAGGCTCTTCTACGAGGGACCGGTCGCCCCATCGATATTGCGCAAGTGCAAGCCGGGAGAATCCGTGATCGCCGTCAATTCGTTCTCGAAGAGTTACTGCATGACCGGGTGGCGGCTGGGATGGCTGGTATCGCGCCCCGACTTGATTCGGAAGGCGACGCAGCTGAATGAGTTCGTCGTTTCGCATGCCCCATCCATGGCCCAGAAGGCCGGGGAGATTGCGCTGCGCGATGGCGAAGCGGAACTGAAAACCATGGTGGAACGGCTGAAGAAAAACCGGGATTTTGTGCGCGAGGCGCTCCGGCAAATGCCGGGCGTGACCGTTCCCCAGGCGGAGGGGGCATTTTACCTGTTTCCGAAGATCGAAGGGCTGCAAGATTCTTTCGAATTCTGCCGCCAGCTCTTGCTCCGGAAGAAGGTCGGCCTCGCTCCAGGCGTCGCGTTTGGCGAAGGGGGAGAGGGCTCCGTCCGCATCTGTTACGCCGCCGACCGATCCGTGCTGGAGCCCGCTGTCGAACGACTCGATTCTTTTCTCGGCAGCACCTAAAACAGCCGGCAGTGGACAGTCGGCAGGTTCTGCCTACCGCCCACTTCACTTCAGGGCCGGCGCTTACCTGTCCAGGTGCCTTCGCCGATCTCGCTCATTTTGACAGTGCCCCTCATCGTGTCCTTGTCTTCTATTTTCCCTTCGTAGGTGATCTCAAAGTTCTGCCCCTGATAGTCCACCTTGAAGAAAAATTTGATCTCGTTCTCTTTCACGGTTCCGGTGAGATCGGCCGTGCCAAAAAGTCCCTTGTAAGTCCCGGTCAGCTTTTCCCCTTCTTGCTTGAAGGTGAAACTCGGGTTGCCGGATCCCGCCGCCGTTTCCACCCCAAATGTCCAGGCGCCCGTGATATCGATATCTCCGGTACCGAGGGGAAGTGCCGATTACCAACACGGATCAAGAACGAAACGAAATAGCGGCTTCCCTGAGCGTGGCTTTGGTGTTACTATCAACCCATTCCATCAATTCCAAAGGAGGTGCGCCGTGCCTGCATTTGGTAAGACTTTCTCCGAGTACGTCCAGTTTCAGAAACCGATTCTGGTATTGATTCTGATAGTAGGCTTAGCGCGTTTGTTACTATCCCTGGCAGGAGTCCCGAACTCCACGGTGAAATGGCTCAGCGTCACTGTGGTAACCTTGCTCGGCGGTCTCTATTGCGCAATCCGCGTGCACACGAGCGGGTTCGGCAGTTACAGACACCTCTTGCCGCTTCTGGTAATCCAGAATACGCTGGCCCACACCATTAGCGCGGGTGCCATTGCGATCGCCATTGTCACAGGAAAAAACAACATCTTCAGCGCCCCCGAATACAGCGGCGGCGGAGACGGCAAGACCTGGCTCCACGTGGGCGCGCATCTGGTGTTAGGGATTGTTGTTTTCTCCCTGGTGTTGTGGCTGGTTGCGTGTTTAATCCTGTTTATCACCAGAAAACTGACGCCGCCGCGCAGGGCGGGAGCCCCTGCGTAGCTTGCCTTGCCGCGCTCAAGGGCCGATGGTAACAGCTCTCAGCAAGAACAGAATTATTTTCATGTCTGAGGTCTAACGCGCAAGCTCAGCCGCGGCCCAGATGCCGAGAAGCGGCGCGCGTCTTCGGTGTTCATCTGTGGTTCTAGCAGCCTCGGCCCTATGAGGCGGACTCGCTAATAAGGTAGTTGATGCTGAGGCTACAGGCGTCCTTTTTTCATCTGGTCCGCCAGGTAATCGGTCGCGCGCCAGGCCAGCGCGAGGATGGTGAGCGTCGGGTTTTTCTCTGAGGCGGACGAGAAAGCGCTGCCGTCCACCACGAAAAGGTTTTTGACCGTGTGCATCTGGCAAAAGCTGTTGAGCGCCGACGTCTTTGGGTCGGCGCCCATCCGGCAGGTGCCGTGTTCGTGGATCGCCGAGCCGGGAGGATCCGTGCGGCCCCGCCGGAAGTCGAAGACTTCCGCTTTGGCCTGGCGCAGGAGCTCCTCGACAGTGTCATACATCTCTTCTACCATCCGGCGTTCGTTTTCGCCATCTTTGAAAACGATCTTCGGCAGCGGCACTCCGTACTGATCGAGCGCTGTCCCTTCGACTGTGACTTGGTTTTCCTCCCGCGGTGGTTTCTCACCGAATGGGTGAATGGCAATCCAGGCCGGGTAATGCCGCTTCACCTCAAGCTTGAAGGACGCCCCGAACCCAGGAATTCCGCGCGCGAAATGACCGGCTCCGGCTTGACATCCAATTCCCCAGAACTGCATGCCGAATCCGCGCGCATAGTCTCTGGGTTTGCCCCGGTGATTGAAACGCGGCATGTAAATGTGCTCGCCGCCTATCCCGTCGTCGTTGGTGGTCTCGCGCCCATAAAGCTCCGGAAGAAACGCGTATATATGGACCATGACCTGCTCGCAGAGGTACTTGCCTATCACGCCGGAAGTGTTTCCGATGCCCGCGGGATAGTTTGCTGACTTGGAGTTCAGAAGGATCCGCGTCGAGTCGATCGCCGAGGCGCCCAGGACAACCACCCGCGCGCGCACCTGGTACTCCTTGCGCGTGTAGCGGTCAAAGTACTGCACGCCGCTTGCCTTGCCTTCCTTGCCGGCAAGAATGCGCGCCACGACGGCATTGGTGCGCACCTCGAGGCGCCCGGTCTTCTCAGCCACAGGAATAAGGTGATCGGCGGAATTGAAGAAGCTGCCGGTATCGCATCCGCGCCCGCACTCACCGCAGTAATGGCAGGCCGCCCACCCGTTATGATTGCGGGTCAGCACGGCCCGCCGCCCGGCGACGACCGGAATCCCCATGCCCGCCGCTGCTTTCCTCAACAGCACCTCGCCGCAGCGGGGAGGCGGTGCGGGCATATGATACTTGCTGCCCGGGAGGACCTCGGAATCGTCGTCGCCGCCGCACACGCCGATGAGCTGGTCCACCTTGTCATAGTAGGGAGCCAGGTCCTTGTAAGAGATCGGCCAACTGATTCCGATGCCGTCGCGCTCCGCCGCCTTGAAGTCCAGGTCTGAATAACGCAAGCTTACGCGTCCCCAGACATTCGTCTTGCCTCCCAGTCCCCAAACGCGCACCAGGTCGAACGGCATCCCCGGCGGCGTGATGTAGGGCTGCTCTTTGGTGCTGAGAAAGAACTGCGGCGGGTGCTCCCCCCGCGCCTGTCGTGCGCGCCACTCGTACGGCGGGACGTGAGTCCAGAAATTGGAGCGGTCGAATTTTCCTCCCGCATCCAACAGAAGAACTTTCACCCCCTGACGCGTCAGGTTCCAGGCCGCCATTCCGCCGGACGCCCCGGAACCAATGACTACCACGTCGTACACAGGCGACGGCTTCAATACCTCCATACTCGTCTCCCCTTGTTGCCAATCTCGTTGGGACACAGATTCACACGGATTCACGGATTCGATCGGTGGTTTGATCCGTGGAATCCTGTGAAAATCCGTGTCCCATCGTTCGGTAATGAAGTTATAACAACGATCCAGCCAGCACGGTAGCAGAAAAAAAGCGCCGCCGCCTTCATCCTGCTTTTGACCGAGTCAGCTCCCTGATTGAGCCACAGAGACACGGAGCCACGGAGAAAAACTGGCCGTGACCAAAAAATTCGTGTAATTCGTGGCAAGACTTTCCGGCTCTCAATTCTTTCTCCCAGACTCCTCCCCCGCGACTGACCGGCTACACCAACGGGCAGTTGTCAGTTGTGAGTGAAAGGGCATTGCAGTATCGTAGGGTCATCTCTCTGCAAAAGGGGGGCGCCATTCTGGCTACTGGTTTTGACTCTGCCTGCTTGGATGTTTGGGCAGGGCGTCAATATCGACGACCACTGACGGGAAACGCTTCGTGATTCTTCGCGCCTTCGTGTCCTCATCGTGGGCACCAAGACACGAAGAATGACAGACTTTGGGAGGCCGGCATGCGGCGGCGTGAATTCATCCACTCGATGGCGGTGTTGCCGCCGCTGTTTTGGAAATCACGTTCGCGGCGGGATGTAGGGACGATGAGACCAGACAAAGACTGCGATGTAGCGGTTATTGGCTCGGGCGTTTTTGGCGCCTGGACGGCCTATTCCCTGAACAAGCGTGGAAAGAGAGTCCTACTGCTTGATGCGCACGGGCCCGGGAACAGCCGCGCCAGTTCCGGAGGTGAGTCCCGCGTCATCCGCATGGGTTACGGCGCGGACGAACTATACACCCGGTGGTCCCTCGGCGCCCTCGAGCGCTGGCAGCGCTTTTGCCGCGACACCGGACACACCCTGTTCCACCAGACCGGCGTTCTCTGGATGGGCCGCGACAAGGATCCGTATCTTGAGAAGACAGCGGCGGTGTTGCAGAAACTCGGCGTCCCTTTTGAGAAGCTCGAACGGACCGATCTGGAAAAACGGTTTCCCCAGATCCACTTTGACACCGTGACGTGGGGCGTGTTCGAGCCGAAGAGCGGCGCGCTGATGGCCCGGCGCGCGGTCCAGGCCCTGACGCAGGAAGCGATAAAGAACGGCGTCGAGTACCTCGATGACGCTGCCGAGAGTCCCTCGGGGAAAGGGAAGCTGAAGTCTGTGAGAACTCGGAGCGGCATGAATCTGAGCGCCGAGACCTATATCTTCGCCTGCGGTCCCTGGTTGCCCAAGTTGTTTCCGGCGCTGTTGGGCAAACGCATCTACCCCACGCGGCAGGAGGTTTTCTTTTTCGGCACGCGCCCCGGAGACCGCCGTTTCGCGCCTCCGGCCATGCCCGCCTGGATCGACTTTGGCGCGGAGATGTACGGGATCCCGGATCTGGAGAATCGCGGGTTCAAGGTCGCGCCCGACCGGCATGGTCCGGCATTCGATCCTGACCTGGGCGAGCGCGTGGTCACCCCGGAAAGAATCCAGGAAGCGCGGCGCTTCATTCGCCGCCGTTTCCCTTCGCTGGAGGAGGCGCCCCTTCTAGAAGCCAGGGTGTGCCAGTACGAGAACACTTCCAACGGCGATTTCCTTATCGACCGCCATCCGGAGATGGAAAATGTGTGGCTGGTTGGCGGGGGATCGGGCCACGGCTTCAAACATGGTCCTTCCCTCGGCGACTACGTGGCCCAGCTGGTAACCACGGGAGGCACTGTGGAGCCTCGTTTCACCCTGGCCACGAAGGAAACCGTACAGAAACGCTCGGTCTATTAATTGCGGATTGCGGATTGAAAGACATTTCGATTGCCGGTTTCTCTCTTTCCAATCCCCAATCCGCAATTAGGAGCTGGCGCAGGGCGCTCGCTGGTTTCGAGAGACGACGCCGCGCTCTGTGACCAGGACTTTGTTATTTTTCAAAATCCGATCTTCAGCCACGGAGACACCGGGATAAAAGGTTTCTCCGTGTCTCTGTGGCCAAATCGGGATCCGGAGGCGCGCTGGACTGTCCGCAATGAGGTCGATGTTGACATCCAATTGGCAGTTTCTTATTCTTCCAAAAAAGCGGTCTCTGCCAACCGAGCTTTTCAGAACGGCACGCAATACTGACTTAATTTCGGTTAGTTTTGTCGTTCTAATATGCCCTGCGCTCCTGGAAAGTGGCGACACAGGCTGCATATGTCAAGAGCCAATGGCCAAAGAGAGAGTCATTGCTTGAGATTCTCTGGCCGGCGACAAAGGTTGCCGTATAGGGCGTTTCTCATCTGCATAGCCGCTACGTCTTTTCTGACAATAGCCAACCCTATCGGCACTGGCAGAAACCAACCGCCGCTTCGTTTCATCCAAGCGACTTCTCTCTCAGCTTCCTCCCTCCCTTCCGATGAGATAGGAAGTTATGGAGGCAGCCTCGTGACATCTCAGTCCGCAGGGCCTCAGACCTTTAATCCACTCCTTGCATACGACCAGCAAACGCTGACCGTCTCCGACTGCATGATGGGACACCTGATCCGGATTAATCGGCGGACGCAACAGGCCGAACCCGAGCTTGCACGGTCTTGGAGGATCTCCGAAGATGGACAAATCCTCACATTTAACCTGAGACCGGGGGTCAAGTTTTCTGATGGACACCCATTTACCGCGGATGATGTGGTTTTCACCTTTCAGGTTCTAACTGCTCCAGAGATCGATTCTCCAGTCTCAGATCTATTTACATTCAGTGGAAAGAAGGTAACGGCCGAGAAGATCGACGACTACACAGTAAGATTTGCATTTCCTTCGGTTCATGCGGCAGTTGAAAGGTTGTTCGACGCAGTACCTATCTTGCCCAAACACGCCTTGGAGCAACCCTATAGAGCCGGAAAATTTCAGCAGGCTTGGAACCTCGGGACCCCTCCGGAGGAGATCCCCACTCCTGGTCCTTTCAAGCTAAAGGCCTACATTCCCGGACAACGGACTATCCTGACGCGCAATGCCAACTATTGGAAAGCCGACGCAACAGGCAACAGGCTGCCTTATCTCAACGAAATCGTTTTCGACATAGATCCCGACAAAAACACACGGCTGTTGAAGTTCCAGAAGGGCCAAACCGACCTGTTAAGTCCTGTCAGCGTAGAGGATTTACATTCTCTGTCCGAACTGGAGAACAACGGGAAGATAAAAGCAGTCAGTTTAGGTCCCAGTCTGATCAGGGAGATTCTCTGGTTCAACCTCAATGAACGGATCAATCCGAACACGCAGAAACCGGTCGTCGATCCGGCTAAATTGCACTGGTTCAAGGAAGTGAAATTCAGACAGGCGATCTCCTACGCTATCGATCCCCGCACATCAAGCAATACCCTTACGATTTGGATCAGGCGAAACGGTTGTTGCTCCACGCTGGTTTTCGCTATGGCGCAGAACCCGGGAAATCTCTGCTCGACCCTGAGGGAAATCCTGTGGAGTTCACGTTATGCACAAACGCGGGAAATGTGCTCCGCCAAAAGATGAGCGCCATCATTCAAGAGGACCTGGCAAGAATCGGCATCAAGGTAGGTCTCTCTTTTCTGGAGAGCAAAGCCTTACTGGCCAAAATTAACGCTTCCTATGATTATGAAGCCTGCCTGCTGGCTATTGTCAGCGGCGACACCGACCCTACATCTGAGAAGAACTTCTTGCTGAGTAACGGCGCCAATCATTGGTGGTATCCAAAGCAGCTCACGCCAGCGACGCCCTGGGAAGCACGAATAGACGAATTAATGAATAGACAGGCGATTAGTCTCGATCTCAACGAGCGCAAGAGACTCTTCGATGAAGTTCAGGTCACTCTATCCGAACAGCTTCCGTTTATCTTCCTGGTCTCGCGCCACCTGATCGTAGCGGCAAAATCGCGCATCGGTAACCTCGAGCCAGCGCACCTTCCCGATTTCGTCCTGTGGAATTGCGATCGACTCTACTTCAAACCCTGACTGATAACAGCTGGCGAACTGTCAGACAATGACGACCTTCATCGTTCAACGGCTGCTGTCTCTGATCCCGTTAGTCTTGGCCGTAGCCTTGTTCTCCTTCGTATTGATCGATGCGGCTCCGGGCGACTTTCTCACCGAGTTGAGCCTCAATCCCCACGTTTCTCCGGAAACGATTGCATCTTTACGAACGAAGTACGGCCTCGATCGGCCTTGGTACATTCAATATTTCAAATGGGTCCGCGGCATGGCAACCGGCGACTTCGGCTATTCTTTCTCATACAACCGCCCGGTCCTCGATCTGATAGGAGAGCGCGTCATCAACACTTCCCTGTTGGCTCTGATCTCTCTTCTTTTTGCGCTAACAATCTCCATACCCTTTGGAGTTATTGCCGCCTTGTACCGTTACAAATGGATAGACAAGGTGCTATGCTCATTTTCGTTTCTCATCCTCTCCTTTCCGTCTTTGTTTTTGTCCCTGTTGGCAATGTTGTTTGCGGCAAGCAGCGGGTGGTTTCCCATAGGCGGCACGCGTTCGTTGGGCTACGAGAACCTTTCATCCATACGCAAGCTAACAGATTTTCTTCATCACGCGTTTCTCCCTGCTCTCGTCCTGTCCCTGCGGATGTCGGCGATTTATGTAAGGCAAGTGAGAGTTACTCTGTTGGATGTCTTATCGCAGGACTATATTCGCACCGCCCGCGCCAAAGGTTTGCCCAAGCGAATGGTCATTTTCAAGCATGGGCTCAGGAATGCCCTTAACCCGCTTATCTCGATGTTTGGGAACTCTTTGGCCTCGTTGCTTTCCGGGGCGTTTGTGGTTGAGGTCGTGATCTCTTGGCCCGGTATTGGAAGTCTAACCCTTACCGCGTTGTTAAGCCGTGATCCCTATCTACTGATGGCCTGCCTCACATACGCCTCGATCCTGCTATTGGGGGGTAACCTATTGGCGGACCTGCTATTGGCATTCACCGACCCCAGGGTAAGGTTCGTAAGGGCGAACCCCTGATTAGGTTGATTTCTACCAGCCCTTAACTGGTGCTAAGTGCACGGTTTCATGATTACGATGGCGTATTATCTTGGAGTGCGGCAGCAAGCCGCCGCCTTCGTTCCGGTGTGGAGACATCCACCACGCCTTCATGGCGCAAGCAAGCTAAGCAAGCTTGCGCACTCCAAAGGGTGCCAGGAGATCTCTTGTTAGAGGTCAAAAACCTTCAAACTCATTTTTCTCTGGATCAGGGTGTCATAAAGGCCGTGGACGGCGTAGATCTGCGGGTCGCTCAGGGAGAGACATTGGCCTTGGTAGGAGAGTCCGGTTGCGGAAAAACAGTCACTGCCCTTTCTATTTTAAGACTGATCGACGAGCCGGGAAGAATAGCCGGAGGATCCATTACTTTCAAAGGGCAAGACCTTTTGAGATTGACCGAATCAGAAATGCTGAGAATTAGAGGCAAAGAGATTGCCATGGTTTTCCAAGAGCCGATGTCCTCCCTCAACCCTGTCCTCACTGTCGGCGACCAAGTGGCCGAGGCAGTGCAAGTCCACTTGAAGAAGAGCAAGAAGGAAGCCTTGCGACTGGCTACGGCAGTGCTCCGCGCAGTGGGAATTCCTGACCCCGATCGCCGCATCGCCGACTATCCGCATCAACTTAGCGGTGGCGCGTGCCAGCGGCTCATGATTGCAATGGCCCTTTCCTGTAATCCCTCACTCTTGATAGCGGATGAGCCTACCAGTTCCCTGGACGGGATCACACAGGCCCAAATCCTGGACGTTCTTGCGAGATTAAAAGCAGAGTTTAATCTCTCCCTCTTGCTCATCACCCATAATCTGGGGCTCGTAGCTCAATTTGCCGATCGAGTCGCAGTCATGTATACGGGAAAGATTGTCGAAGACGCTCCCGTAAACGCCATCTTCAAAGACCCCAAGCATCCTTATACCGTGGGCCTGCTGAATTCCATCCCTCGGCTTTCCCACGGAAACCCGCGGGTGAGAAGAGTCAAGTTCAGAAGCATTGACGGAAATGTTCCGGATTTGCTGGCTCTACCTCCCGGCTGCACCTTCGCTCCCCGGTGCCCCGATCGAATGGCGAAGTGCCCCATGAGCTTTCCCGAACCTACGCCGCTTGATGCACGACATATCGTCCGCTGCTTCAAATTTGACCCCCAGGCGGTGCCTGACTGAAATGACAAACGCAAATCAAACAATTCTCGAAGTGAAAGGTCTCGCGAAACACTTCCCTCTTGGCAATCCGCTCTTCGCCAAACGCCGTTCCTATCTTAAAGCAGTCGACGCAGTCGACTTTCAGATAAAGAGAGGCGAAATCCTGGGATTAGTCGGCGAATCCGGCTGTGGCAAGACCACTGTGGCCAAGTGCATTCTGCGCTTGCTCGAACCTACGGCAGGAACGATTTGCCTTGAAGGCAAGAACATTCTCGAACTCGAGAAAGGCAAGCTCAAGCCGATCAGGAAAGAAATGCAAATGATATTTCAGGACCCTCACGATTCGCTCGATCCCAGAATGAGAATCGCCTCCATAATTGCCGAGCCCTTACTGATTCATCGGATGGTCGACAGAGGAGAGATAAAACAGAAGGTTGCGGAGCTTCTGGAGTTGGTCGGTTTAAGTCCCATGCACATGGACAGATTCCCCCACGAGTTCAGTGGCGGCCAACGCCAGCGCATCGTCCTTGCGCGCGCCCTCTCACTCAAACCTAAATTCATAATCGCGGACGAACCTCTTTCTGCTCTCGACGCGTCGGTTAAGGCCCAAATAATCAACCTGCTGCTGGAGCTGCATGAAAAATTCAATTTGAGCTGCCTGTTCATTTCCCACGACCTG
>WNGH01026866.1_pt1 | contig 15913 bp, 17 predicted proteins | sample 5400631 | NCBI WGS metagenome assembly WNGH01 (sample SAMN13153373, study PRJNA577476) | soil metagenome | isolation source: 115 cm soil or saprolite under Garry oak tree replicate 1 | place: USA:California | collected 2016-06-15
AGCTTGAATCGGCAAAGATTATTCTAGGCGTCGGCATGGGAATGGGCGCACCAGCAGCATACGCACCGCTGCGTCAACTGGCTCATCTACTGCATGCGGCCATCGGTGCAACACGCAATGTCACCGACCAGGGCTGGCTCCCCAAACAAATACAGATCGGCTTGACAGGGCGCGCCATAGCTCCCCGCCTCTATCTCGCGCTCGGCATCCGCGGCGCCGCAGAGCATATCGCGGGTATCCGTAAGGCCGACTATATCGTCTCTATCAACAAAAACAAGCGCGCACCCATATTCCGTCATTCCAACCTCGCCGTCGTCGGTGACGTCCATGAATTATTGCCCATCCTGATCACGCGCCTGGAAGAAATGGGCTTTGATAACTTCCCATCTCGCAATGACTCCGCTAGCAGATGATAATTCTGTCATAATAGAGAATCATACGCCCCGCATACTTAACTGCACACGCCCGCGCTGCAAATCGACTTTAAGCACGCGCACCTGCACAACCTGCCCAACGGCCACAACAGCGAGCGGATCTCTAACGAAGCGGTCGGCCATCTCCGAGACATGCACCAGTCCATCTTGCTTCACGCCAATATCAACAAATGCCCCAAAGTCCACCACGTTACGTACCGTCCCCTGCAATATCATGCCCGTCTGCAAATCTTCGATCTTGAGCACATCGTGGCGCAAGATGGGCAGGGGAAGAGCGTCACGAGGGTCAAGCCCCGGCTTCTCCAGGTTCTCCAGGATATCATTGAGCGTGGGGAGACCAACTCCCACTTTCTTCGCGATATCAGCCCAGGCAGTCTGGTCACCAGAGCTATCCCCCTGAGCATTAATGCCATCACGGCGACGACCCCTGCCGCCAGAGCTGCTCTGAAGTTTGATGAATTGACGGAATTGGGCGACCCGCTCGGCGGGTTTCATCGTCTTGCCATCCCTGCTCGCCGGCAGCATCCCCAATAAAGAGCGCGTAGCCGTATAACTTTCAGGGTGAATAAAGGTGTTGTCCAGTGGCTCAACACCATTGGCAACCTTGAGAAAACCGGCCGCTTGCACAAATGCAGCTGGACCTAACCCTGACACTTTGTGTAAATCTTCTCGCGACTTGAACGGACCATGTTGCTCGCGATAGCTAACAATAGCATTCGCAACACGGCTATTGATACCGGATACATGTTTGAGCAGGGCGGCAGAGGCAGAATTGACCTCGACACCCGCGAAGTTGACACAGGATACCACAACCCGCTCAAGCATCGCGGCCAGTTCCTTCTGATCGACATCGTGCTGATATAAACCCACTCCGACAGCCTTCGGATCAATCTTGACGAGTTCGGCCAGTGGATCTTGCAAACGCCGTGCGATCGAAATGGTCCCGCGCTGTGTAGCATCGAGCGCGGGAAACTCCTGGCGAGCAATCTCTGACGCGGAATAGACCGAGGCTCCCGCCTCGTTGACAATGACATAGCCAATCTTTCCGCTCTCCCCACTCTCCCCACTCTCCCCACTCTCCCTACCTTCCTCTTCAAGCTCACGTATCAAACCCGCGACCATCTGCTCGGTCTCCCGTGAGGCCGTGCCATTGCCTATCGCGATCACACTGATACCATATTGTGTGAGTAACCTGCGCAAGGTCTCCCGCGCCTTCTCTGACTGGAACAGGTACAGCGTGTCAGAGTCGAGATATTTGCCAGTCTCATCAATGACAGTCAGTTTACAGCCGGTGCGAAAACCTGGATCGATACCTAAGACCTTTCTACCACGTAGCGGCGGCTGCAACAATAAGTTTCGTAAATTGGCAGCGAAAATATTGATGGCGTGTTCTTCGGCCTGCTGCGTCAGTTCTGCCCGGACTTCGCGCTCCATCGCCGGAGCAAGCAGGCGCTTATATCCATCTTCCATGGCCGCGGCAAGGTATTGAGCAAAAGGTGATGTAGCCTTTATGGGGTAATGTTCAGTGATATAGGGTTGAGCCTGTTCGTACGCCAGTGAGACGCTCACCCGCAGCACCTCTTCTCGCTCGGCCCGGTTTAACGCCAGCACTCGATGCGGTACGAGCTTTGCAACGTTCTCACTAAACTCGTAATAAAGCTGGTAGACACCATTGGCATCTTTCTCCGCGACCTTCTCAGCATCTATTACCTTTGCGCCAACAGTTGAGCGCTTAAAGAACAAAGCCCGCACACTTCCGCGTACAGCGGCATCCTCAGCAATGATTTCCGCCACGATATCACGTGCACCGGCATAAGCCTCCAGGTTGGTATCTACACCCCTTTCTGCGTCCAAATACGGCCTGGCATACTCCTCCAGGATAACATTTGTATCACCAGCACGTTCGGGCTGCTGTAAAATGACCTCAGCCAGTGGAGCCAATCCTTTTTCTCGAGCAACGCTAGCGCGTGTCTTCCGTTTGGGGCGATACGGCAGATAGAGGTCCTCCACCTCCTGCATCGTCGTCGCCGCATCAATAGCCGCTACCAGTTCCGCTGTCAGCTTGCCTTGCGCCTCAATCAGCCTCCGCACATCGGCCTTACGCTCAAAAATCGTCCGCAGAGCCAGGGCGCGATCTGCTATCATCTGGATCTGTACCTCATCCAGGCTGCCAGTCACTTCCTTGCGATAACGAGCAATAAAAGGAATAGTATTTCCCTCGTCCAGCAGCGCGATAGTGCGCGCAATCTGCCCGTTCCCCAACCCCACTAACTCCCCCACCTGAAATATTGTTTCATCCGCCGCAACATTGAGCGTTTTTGCTTGATTTGTTTGTTCCTCAGCCGTCAAATCCATTGCCTACCTTCCTCAGAATCTCCCCATAATTTTGCAATCTCTCAGAAATAATCGCGCGCATGATGTATCCTGTCTCCTCCCTCTTGCATAGAGAAACACCACTGTATCTTTATGATATTCCATTTCACCTACTAATGCATGGGAAGAAATTGCAAGCCTGATTTGTTCCACTAGAAAAGGCAATAAGCCTCGCACCAATTTCTCAAAAAACAGACAAGATAGTTGCTTGCAATAACACATATGTATGATACAATGATTGCAGACTGAACCGATCTTACGTCTCTGTTGATGGAAGAGAGAGCAAGTACTTGGAACGAAATGTGATGTTTGACGCTGAGCGAGACAAACCGATAGAGGTAGAACGCGAAACTTTGCAAGATTCAGATATTAGTAGCTTAGCACAAAGCGATAGCCTGCGTCTGCACAAAGCGATAGCCTGCGTCTCTATCTCCGTGAGATTTCACGCATCTCTTTGCTTACAGCCAGCCGCGAGTCCCTCCTGGCCGAACGCGCAGAACAAGGTGATAAAGATGCTCGGAATCAACTTATTGAGGCCAATTTACGATTGGTTGTAAGCATTGCAAAGAAATACGTAGGACAGGGATTATCCCTGGAAGACCTTATCGGTGAAGGCAACATCGGCCTTATTCGCGCTGTAACCAAGTTCGACTATAAGAAGGGCTTCCGCTTCTCCACCTACGCCACCTGGTGGATCAAACAAGCCATTACTCGCGCAATCTTAGAAGGCACCCGCGTCGTTCGTCTTCCCGTCTATATTATGGAAGAGGTTATGCGCGTCAAGCGTATGACTCGTCAACTCTACCAGGAACTGGGACGAGAACCCACTCCTGAAGTTATCGGGCAACGCCTCGCGATGTCTGCGGATCGTGTCAGCGAGCTGATGATCTGGGCAGAAAAAGTATTTTCATTGGATGCCCCTCTTTCGGAAGAAGAAGAAAACACTTTAGGCGATGTCATCGAGGATGTTCGTGAACGCGGCCCCATGGAAGTCACCGATCAGCGCCTGCTCCGCGAAGAAATCCGCAAAGTGCTTGGTCAGTTGACACTGCGTGAAAGACAGGTCATCGAACTTCGCTTTGGCCTGGTCGACGATCATGACCATACGTTGGAAGAGGTGGGCAAGAAGCTGAAAGTGACACGAGAACGTGTCCGCCAGATTGAGGAACGTGCCATACGCAAGCTGCGCCATCCACAGGCCAGCCGCATCCTCAGAGAATACCTCGACTAGTGACATCTCCCCATGGCTAAAGCCAGGGGCTTCCTGCTCTCACGAGGAGGCTTTCCTGCTTCGCTGGAGGTTGCCTTGACGCGACGACCGCTATCCTGGTCTTACACCGCCTCCACAGGCATTTACTTTCCCCGAGCCCCAGGGTAGTTTCTCAGTCTCGTAGCCATCAGGAACATGGTTATCGTTCCTGGCAACTGAAAGAGAGGTGTACAGTGGTTCACTACGTTAGTGTTTTTACCCACGGAAACGGTTTACCGTGGAACCCACAAGCACTATTCTGTTATCAAAGTACTGACATCAGTATCTCATGCATGTATAGACTTTGGGTGACTATTCAATCGTTGAGTACCTCGCACCTACGGGTGCCCATTTTTTCATCCTCAGGGCTAAAGCCACGGGGTCTTCAAAATGGAGGACGGTGATAAAAGGGACGCAGCCGCATTCGGAGAATGATGAAGGCACCCTCGCCCTGCGCTACCCTTGCCGATATGCGGCGCTCACGCTATACTATCCAATGAAGAGATATATCACTGTCTGGAGAGAAAACGTCGTATGGACGCCTCACAAATAAGCTTTGGTGTTGCCTTCCTGGCCGGATTAGCATCCTTTCTTTCACCATGCGTGTTGCCGCTCGTCCCTATTTATCTAGCTCAGCTCGTGGGTCACAGCGTCTATCAATCCACCGGCGAGCAGGAAGATCGCTCTGCTCGCTTGACGACGTTTCTCCATGCGGTGATGTTCGTGCTCGGCTTCACCATAGCTTTCGTCGCTCTCGGCGCTTCAGCCAGTACTCTGGGCAGTTTTCTACGCTCGTACCAGCTGTTGCTGCGTCAAATCGGTGGTATCATCCTCGTGATCATTGGACTGCATCTAACGGGAATATTTACGGTGCCGCTGTTCTATATGCAGAAACGTTTTGAATATCGTCCGATCCGCCCCGGCTACCCGGCGTCATTGCTCTTTGGTTTAATCTTTGCCATCGGCTGGACCCCCTGTGTCGGGCTGATACTCGGCCCTATCCTGGGCCTGGCGGCCAACGCGGCAACGCTTCGTGAAGGTGTGACACTCTTGCTCTTCTACTCGCTCGGCCTGGGTATTCCCTTCCTGCTCCTGGGACTGGGATTTGATCAACTCAGTAGAGCCTTAAAGTGGCTGAAGCCCTATCTCGGGAAAATCGAAATTGCCACCGGTATCGTCATGATCGTAGCAGGGGTATTCATCTTCTTTAACTTACTCCCTTACCTGAACCAATATTATAACCTTGGCCTCAACATCCAATAGAAGCTTTATTCATACGTTTCGATATCTGCTCTGATCTCCATCTCAACTTCGGGATCAAGTTCGATTTGCTCGCCAATTGGTAAATGAGCCAGTTGTAATACCTTCTCGCGTAAATGTGCCGGAGCTTTCTCGATCGTACAGCGCTCGTGGACTAGTCGCGTGACACGCATATCAAAATGAAAGCGACATTCACAATACGGGCAGTCTATGAGATGCTGCTGCACGATGGCAACTTCATCAACAGTGAGTTCCCGGCCTAGATAGAGATGAAGACGAGCAACAGTCTCATAACAATTCATAACTAGTATCCTCCCGTGACGGCTCGTTCGTCGTTATATCTGTACATTTTAACATTTTCACAAGGGCTTTCATTCCCGATGCCAGTAGGATATACTGAATTAACACTTTCCTTAGTGCATCTTCAAGCAAGTCATTCGAAAGTGGAGGGAGCGGGTATATTCTGCAACCCCCTTCGTATAAACAGGTGCAAGGGACGAAGCCTCCCTTTTTATGCATGAGGAAAGAAGCATTGCCAAAGAGGAGTCTTGCATGCCGGAACAGCCAACATCGCAACAGGAACAAAAACAGGTAATACCGCAAGCTGATCAAGCTGATAAAGAAAACAACAACGTACCCACTGAAGATTTTGAAGCTGGCGTACTCAGTCAACTCGACAGCCTCTACCGCACCGCTCGCCGTATGACCAGCAACCAGCAAGAAGCCGAAGACCTGGTGCAAGAAACCATGCTCAAAGCATTCCGCTTCGCCCATACCTATCAACGCGGGACCAATCTACGTGCCTGGCTCTTCCGCATATTGAACACATCGGCAATCAACCGTTACCGCAAGCAAGCCACTCACCCAACAACAACATCACTCCCCGAAGGCGAAGACTTCTATCTCTATAACCGTATTAAAGATTTAAGTGGGCAAGAACTGAACATAGCCGCCGAGGAAGAGGTATTGAGCCAATACCTTGATGAGGATGTCTACCAGGCCTTAAACGATCTCCCGCCCAACTTCCGTATGGCGGTCGTCCTGGCAGACATAGAAGGTTTATCTTATAAAGAGATCGCTGAAGCCTTACAGATCCCCATAGGGACAGTCATGAGCCGTATTTCACGTGCACGCCGCCAATTACAGAAATCACTCTGGAAGTATGCACAAGATAGAGGCTACGTAAAAGCCGAAGCAAAGTGACCCTTAACCCTTGGTCTGATGGTGCTGCGTGTGGTGCAGCACCATCAGACCCGGGCAAGTCACCTCTCTCTCCTCGTGTACGCCCAACTTGGCTGGTGCTTCTCAGGGGGGTTATTCAGCCCCAATGGACGAGTGTTTCCCTTTGGTGTCACCCTGCCTATGATGTCACCCTGAGCGCAGCGAAGGGTCTCTCTCGATCAGCAGAGCGTTCCTCTGGTTGTCACTCTTGATGCTTCCCCGGGTGTCACCCTGAGCGCAGCGAAGGGTCTCTCTCGATCAGCAGAGCGCTCCACTGGGTGTCACCCTTGATGCTTCCCCGGGTGTCACCCTGAACGCAGCGAAGGGTCTCTCTCGCGTGGCGCACGAGATGTTTCTCTGCGCTCAGCAAGACCGTTGTTGAGCAGCCTGCGCCAATTATCCAACAAGCAGAGGTTCCGTTGGCGCGCTCTTCGCAGCGTCACTCGCCGGTGACTCTTCGGAGGAAGGCGCGGGACGACGTCTCTCTTTGACAAACAGGGTGGCGACAATCGCCAGTACGACCAATCCGATAATCAGGAGAAAGGCTTCTTGTATGGCCAGCAGGTAGCTTTGCCGTTGTAAGAAGCGCGCTATCAATTGCAAGGCCGCCGACCTCGCTGACTGCGCATCCGCACCATGCAGCATGAACAATCCCTGCAAGCGTGGCAGCAACTGCCCGATCGTAGAACTGGCCGTAACCTGTTCAGCCAGGTGGGTAAAGTGCACCTTCGTCTGCGTCTGCACGAAGGTCGCCAGGATAGCGATGCCCATAGAGGCACCGACCGAGCGTGTCACCGTCGTGATCGTTGAGGCATCAGCAATCTGTTGTGCCTCACGAATATCGGCCAACGCCGCTACAACCAACGGCTGTCCCGTCAGGCCGAGGGCGAGGCCGAGCAGCACAAGGAGCATTTGCAGCCACCAGAACGGCGAGTTCAGGGTGATGAATGTAAGCTGCCAATCGGCAAATGCCAGCAGCAGGAGGCCGGGAATCACCACCGCCCGCACGCCGATGCGGTCCACCAGGCGTCCGCCGACGATCACGCTCACCATGGCGGCCAGCGCCTGTGGGAGCAGGATCAGGCCGGCCTGGAAAGCACTCTGACCTCGCAGGACCTGGAGATAGATGGGGAGCAGAAAGAACGAGCCAAAAAGACCGAAGATCACGAATACCAGGCCAATATTGCCAGCCGCGAATGACCGGTTGGCGAAGAGGCGCAGGTCAAGCAGCGGTTGCACGCCTCGATTGGCCTTGGTGATCTCGATGGCGATAAAGGCGATCAGCGAGAGCGCCCCGCTTAGCAAGAAGCCCAGAACCTTCGTGGACCCCCAACCATTGGTAGTCGATTCCGAGAACGCGTAGAGCAGTGCGGCCAGACCATAGGCGGCGGTAATGAAGCCGGGCAGGTCGAAGCGGCTGCGTTCCTCCGCACGAGCTTCGCGTAAGAACAGTGCTGCAAGGATCATGGCGACAATTCCAATCGGAATGTTGATGAAAAAGATCACCCGCCAGCTGACAAAGGTCACTAGGTAGCCGCCAAGAATGGGACCCAGCGCGGGGGCCAGCAGCGTCGGAACGCCAAGCGTACCCAGGGCGAGACCGCGCTCCTCCGGCGGGAATTCCCGGAAGATCATTGTGAAGGATAGCGGGAGCAATATGGCTCCACCCAGACCTTGCAGCACGCGGAACAGGATCAGCAAGGGCAAGCTCCATGACAGACCACAGAGCAGCGAGCCGAGCGTAAACGCGATAAGCGATAAGATGTAGGAGCGTTTGATCCCAAAGTTATTTGCCAGGTATGGTGCCGTTGGTGTCATTGCGCCCTGTGTCAGCAGGTAGGCGGTAACGACCCACTGGACGCTGTGAATGTCGGCACCAAAGGCGTTTTGCAGACTCGGAATGGCGCTTTGCCTCCGGGGGATCGACCATCATCCCATGGATGACAAAGCGCACTATAAAAATTATGCAGTTCATTTCATCAACTTTCACCAGTTGAAACTCTAAGTTTTAGTATCCTAAAAAAGTAATTACCATAAAGAAGTACATTTTGTCAAGAGATTTGAAAAAGATATTTGGAATAAATGAAATGCTCTTCTCCCTTAAAATGTAGCGGGAAGAAGATGCCTGGATCAGGATTACTGGCAAGTGTTTTTTCCGTGTGCAATATTTGTTTGCATATAGTACAATGTACACTTTTGCAGCATGATTTGGCTTCTAGTGGGGCTTTATCAGATTTTCGGCTCTTGAAATCGATAGTATATTTCGAGGGTTGATGTTCGTTGTAACGAATGAACGAGATTGGACCGGGGGAGATAGAGAGTTAAACTCCAAAAGACTCTTTTTAGTCCATTTAAAGATTGTGTGCATGATCTCTCATGCGACCTGTTGTTTTTTGCGAATGAAAAGTGTTGCATTGCTTCATCCTTATTGGGCAATAGGTATTTTTTCTCAGGGTTACTCATTATGAGCATGAATGCCGATACCATACTAAATGTTATGTAATGGCACATAACAGAAAAGCTCGGAAACCAGGTCTGGACTGGGTTTAGCGTCTTCTCATTGTACACCGTTACACAACAATCGACATGGCATCTGAATACCTTCATTAATACCTTATTGACAGGAGAAATAACAAAATGTATTATAAGCATCAATATTTTGAAATACTTATTTCGCATGTTTTTTTGATCAGAAATAAGCTGTTGAGGAATAGTTATCCAATAAGGCAGATAGAGAAAATATAATGGATTATCAATTTGAAAATCTTGGTCCAGAGCGATTTCAACAATTTTGTCAAGCACTACTAGTCAAAGAGTTTCCAGATGTTCAGTGCTATCCCGTTGCTCAACCTGATGGTGGTCGAGATGCAGCAACATATTTCTATTTAGAAAAAGACACTAAGGGTCTTATAGTTTTTCAAGTTAAATTTGTACGTAGGCCTTTTGCTGAAGCTGATCCTCACAGATGGTTAACAGATATAATGGGAGAAGAAGCGCCTAAGGTCAAAAGACTTATTCAAAAAGGTACAACTGGATACTATTTACTCACAAATATTGCAGGCACTGCCCATCTTGATTCTGGTTCTATTGATAAAGTCAATAAGCTTTTAGGCGATATACTAGAAATACCCTCTCAATGCTGGTGGCGTGATGACTTAAGTCGTCGATTGGACAGTGCATGGAATCTAAAATGGGCATACCCGGAACTTATGACTGGTATGGATATGCTTCATTACATTTTCGAGTCTGGTCTATCAGAACACAAAGAGAGACGCACTGCTGCAATTAAATCCTTTGTTCGAGCGCAGTATGATACGGATCAGGAAGTTCGTTTCAAGCAAATAGAGCTAAAAAATCAGTTGCTTGATTTATTCATTGATGTTCCAGTAAGGTATAGCCGTGGTAGAGAAGATCGTAGACACTTCATTTCGCAACTTATTCTATTGTCTCAATCTGAGGTAGAGAAAGCAGAGAGTGAACGAACTTCTGAGGTAGATTTTGATCCGTTCGATGTCGAAACTTCCTCCTCATCGGAAGAACCACAGTCGGTAGGTGCTGCCACTATGTTACTTTATCCTCTAGTACAAGATTTCATACCTCAAATTGTTCTTGAAGGAGCACCCGGGCAAGGTAAATCAACAATAGCTCAATTTATTTGTCAAGTTCATCGCATGTATATTCTCGGAGAGAAGTCGGATCTAGCGGCCATACCTAAGCTGCTTAAGCCCACTTCAATTCGTATCCCTTTCAAGGTTGATTTAAGGGATTTAGCAACATGGCTTAACAAGCAAGATCCTTTCTCTTCGGATGAAAGTAAAATACCTCCAGAAAATTGGCAAAAATCTCTCGAGGCTTTCTTGGCTTTCCAGGTCAAAACTCAGTCGGGAGGAGTTGAATTTTCTGTAACAGATCTACATGCAGTGGCAAAACTTAGTGCTTTTTTGATTGTATTGGATGGATTGGATGAAGTTGCTGATATTTCCAAGAGACAGGAAATTGTAGCTGTGGTAAAAGCAGGCGTCAATCGCCTAAAAGGAAGCTGTGCCTCTTTGCAGGTAGTGATAACGAGCCGACCAGCAGCTTTTGCCAACTCACCTGGTTTTCCAGAGAATACATACCCTCGCTATGAGCTAATTTCTATTACTAAGCCTTTGATTAATGAATATGCGAAGAAATGGATCAAGGCACGGAAGTTGAACAGCCGTGATAGTGCTGATGTTAAGCGAATACTGAAGGAAAAGCTTGATCAACCTCATTTACGTGATCTTGCTAGGAATCCTATGCAGTTAGCTATTCTATTAAGTCTCATTCACGCTCGAGGATCGTCCCTACCAGACAAAAGGACGGCGCTTTATGACAGCTATGTTGAACTTTTTTTCAGTCGTGAATCTGATAAAAGTCCAGTTGTTCGAGAGCATCGTGATCTTCTAATTGATATACATAGATACCTTGCTTGGGTTCTTCACTCTGAAGCAGAGCAAGGACACAATAGAGGAAGTGGACTGCACCCCTGTGACCACTCCACTGCCAAAGTCAACATCTCCCAACCCGTGCTGTATACTACAGCTAAGTCAGAACAAGGAGATGCAACATGCGAGGCAGACCACATAGTCGAGAATTGAAACTGATGATTGTTCGCCAACTCGCCAGCGGAGAGAAACGCCCAGCGCAAGTGTGTCGAGAGCACAATCTAGCAGCAAGCATGGTAGCACGTTGGCGACAAGAATATGATGCCAGAGGAGAGGCAGCGTTTGCGCCTCAAGAGCCAACACCGACCCAAGCACTGGAAGCCAAAGTCGCGGAATGAGAACGCTTTTGTGGACAATGAGCGATGGAGAACACCGTGTTAAAAAAAGCGTTGCGGCAACTTCCGTCGCGCAACGGCACGCCGTGATCACACAAGCGAAACAGGAGAAGCCACCGTTGTCTATCCGTCAACTCTGTAATAGTTTGCAAGTGAATCGACGCTGGTATTCTGCCAGGCTTGCCCAAAGTGAGGAGGCCGATTCAGATGTGGACTTACGCGACGCGATCGAGCAGATCATTCTAGAGTTTTCTGGCTATGGGTATCGGCGTGTGACCCATGCATTGGTGCGCGCTGGCTGGAGCGTGAATCACAAGCGAGTGTTGCGTATCATGCGAGAAGAGTCCTTGACTCAGTCACTTGAAGCGGCAGTTTGTGCCAGCAACGGACTCGCATCATCCGTTTCAGGTGTACCCCAATCTGATCAAAGGGATGGAATTGGATGCTCCAGATGTGGTGTGGGTGGCCGACATTACGTACATTCGCTTGTTGAGCAACTTTGTGTACCTGGCTACCATACTCGACGCCTATTCCCGAAAGTGTGTCGGATGGAACCTGTCTAAGCGCATCGATACCCAACTGGCTCTGGGAGCATTAGAGAAAGCCCTGGCGACTCGGGATGTGAAGCCAGGACTCATTCACCATTCCGATCGCGGGGTGCAGTATGCCAGTACCGCCTATGTCGAGCGGCTGCTGAATGTGCAAGCTCTCATCAGCATGTCAGCAGTCGGCAATCCTTACGACAATGCCAAGGCCGAGAGCTTTTTTAAGACACTAAAACAAGAGGAGGTGTACCTCAAACAGTACCAGACCTTTGAGGAGGCAGAAACTAACATTGGACAGTTTATTGAGGGCCACTGGTGTGGTAAATTGGGTTCACTCCAAGGTATATCCTCTATTCTATATTGTAATGTTTGTGCTTTTCTCTAGTTACTCGCTGTCTCTCTTTAGCTGTTATTTATCTAAATCCATATTCATGTACGTCTCATAAACCAGTTCCTTCAACTCTGCTACCTTTTGCTCACCTTTCAACGGGCCTGCTTCTAACTTCCTGAGCAGTTTGCGAACGCGGTTCATTTGTCTGGGTGAATGACATTTATAGGCGAGCAAGAAACCTTGACTTGCTAATTCTATACCGTTTGTCAGATCGCCGACGTCATAATATGCCTGACCTTTGCTGATGTCGAGCAAGGCGTGCCAGCGTGGTGCTGCCGCTTCTCGCTGGCTTTTCCCCTGGATCAACACCCAGGCGCGAATTTCATCTCGAAGTGACACTGGATACACCTTTCTTTCCCTCTGCTCTGCTCGACTTTTCTTTCAAGCAGAGCGGATTTCTTGGGAAAGTGGCTCACTTTTCCCGGTAGCGGGTGGCCTTCTTTGATAATAGCGTTTACACGAGTCAATGCCACCGCTGTTGTGTCCTTGGGGATGCGCATTCTTAGATAGAAGAGCCCACTTGGAACACATGGCACTACAGGTCTACCAGTTCTTCCTCGAGTCGGCCATTGCGGAATGGTTCACGCTAAAGAAGATTCGTACTGGCTCAGAAAATATCAAACCCTTTACAACAAGTAACTTTAATGACATACTCCCAATATGCGTGTAAAAACATATTCAATCGAACAGTTTAAGGAACAATTTCCTACTGACGAAGCTTGTTTAGAGAAAATTTTTCAATCTAGGTATGGAGATTGTACAACTTGTCCTTCATGCCAAAGAGAGACAAAGTTTTTCAAGGTAAATCAGCGGAAATGCTATGCGTGCAAATATTGTGGGTATCAACTACACCCCCTCGCGAACACCATATTTCACAAATCGGATACTCCATTAAGGCTTTGGTTTTATGCAATATTTCTCTATACCTCATCAGAAGGTAATATTTCAGCAAAAGAGCTGCAAAGGCGGCTGGGTGTTACATATAAGTGTGCATGGCGTATGACACAAAAAATTCAGTCCCTTTTTATTGAGGATACCAGTAATGAGCACACTTCTTTACAGGATACGCTAATTTGATCTTGTAGGATGCGATGCTTTTATAATTGCTCGGTTAAACTTGTGCTCATCCGCCAGGTCGTCATCTGAGAAAAGGGATGGTTGTAAGGAGCCATAAGTTGGAAATGCTTCACAAAGCTTTTCCTCAAAATCATCCCAGGTTTTAGAAATTCTCATGAGGATAATTAGCTGAGCTAAGTGTTTCTCAAGGTTTGGATTTCCTATATCAAGAGTTAAAAACTGATGATGTTTGTAAGTCCTATTTCCGCTTTCATTTGGAGGGTTCAGACGGCGAAGCTCTTCTAATACCCCTTTAGGCAAGAGGTTATACACTATATCATTGGTTATTTTGCCAATGATTTGAGGTCTACGATGTAATATAGGATCAAAGTTCCATTCTTTTAATCGGCAAATTTGCTGGTAGAATTCGTTAGGAAAGCGTTTTTGCCAAGGTAAAAGTTCAGCAGAAATATATGCTGCAAGGATGCGCTGAAGCTCATCCTTTTGTCTGTCAGCTTGATAGCCCGTAGCCTCGTCAATAAGTGCTACTATTCCAAGCTTAGAAAGGCTTCTTACTAGAATTTCGCTTGCGGCAGCTAAAGGAACTTGTGAGGAGGTAAGAGCACCATCTAAACGTGCAGCAAGATAAGCATCACACATGAGCGGAATGAGTTCTGCTTTATAGCCTTTTGTAACTCTTCCTCTTTTATTCGTATAGGATACGGGTGTAAGAGCCTCTCTTAGGTTATCGTCGATATATGGAATGAGATTTTTTGCATCGAAGAATGATGGTAAGTTTGGAGCTCTACTCTCTAACCTGCTTCTTCCACGTTTCGTTCTACCGAAAGCTCGGAATATCGCATTTCGCGCGATAATTCGGGTACCATCTTCTAAAACAGCAACTGGTAATATCCTTTCTCCAATGGTGAGTTCACCTTCATGAGTGGACTTGAGTAAGTTCAGCTTATCCTTGTTTATTACCATCGAGCAATTTCTCCCTGTTAGGTTTTTATTGTGACTCAGCTATCATACATCGAGCTTAACTTGCTGTCAAGGGATAATTACTGATGGATGAATGGGCCCATTTAGAAAAGGCTAGCAGAGGTGAGGAGAGACAAAGGAAGAGATCCTATAATTGATTTTATCTTTATCTACTGCTATAAATAAGTCGTCATTCAGAATTTGAAGTTTAGTCGGTTGACCATGCCAACCATAACAATTTTACTTTATTAAAGAAGGTCACCTTTCTCCCGATATTTCTCTATGCGTTCAATCTCACTTCTTACCAGTTTGCGATGTTCTGCTGACAGAAACCAGGTCGCCGGGTGCCATTCTCCTGTATCAGCATAGTAATTGATAATCTCGATGCTTCGTGGCTGAAACACTTTTGCAAAAGTGAGATAGGTTCTCAACTGGTGAAAAGGCGATGTGACTAAAATGACCCGCTGCATGTCGTGTTTTCCTAAGATGCAGAGAACATGCTCAGCATTTTCTCGAGTGTGAAGTGCCTCTGGCTCAACGAAGATCGCTTCCGATGGAACGCCCATCTGTATAGCTTGGTCGCGCATATATATGGCACCTAAACAGGTGTCCCATGTTTTCGCTGCTATTGCAACGTCTTTTTCCTGAATGCGTCCCTGTGTTGCTGCTCGTTGCAGTTCCTCTAGGGGAAGTGGCTAAAATGGGAATGATGCGGTAGAGTAAGGGCATCATGAATCTGAAGACAATAGGCGTCAAGTTAAGGAACTCCAAAATGGGATCAATGGCCGCGTCTCGCGCCGCTCCCAGGGCGGGGGGCAAGCCCCGTCCCTACTATACACGGCTAGGCGTTCCGTTCGTGTATAGTAGGGGCGACCCTTGCGGTCGCCCTGGAGGCGGGGCGAGGCCAATTTCGACAATCCTTAACTTGACGCCTATTGGGCATCATGAATCAGAAGACTTCTTCCCTCTCGCCTGATGCGAACTCAGCTTTCCGGCACTCAAACTCCTCCCGGGTCATGATCCCCTTCTTCAACAGGAGCTGCTCGAAAGCAGCGAGCCAGAGTTCGTAGTAGTCCGGCGCAAGGGCGGAATTGCAGTCAGCCGAGTTGACCTCCGCCATCAGCCGGTGACGAAACTCCTCCCAGGGAAAGGCCCCCTCACCGTGAAGGGCAATGGCCATAGCGAATACACGGCCTTCCCAAGGCTCGGAGAAGATCAACTCTCCATTCTTACGTGGAAGTGCGGTCGCCCCTTGCATGTTGGCAATTTCGCGATCGATGTCCATCGCTTCATCCTCCCTTCGATCTACACATGTGCAGCCGGCATCTTCACCTTCGCAACTCCTATCATGGAGTCGCGGGTGACCAACTTCACCAGCTCTTCTTCAGTCATGCCCTCAGTTCCTGCTGGGCGCTCCGGAAGGACCATGTAGCGGATCTCGGCACTGCTGTCCCAGACCTTGATCTCGGTCGCCTCGTCGAGCTTCAAGCCGAACTCTTGCAACACCTTCCTCGGCTCGATCACCACCCGCGACCGGTAGGGTGGGGACTTGTACCAGACAGGCGGCAGCCCGAGTACCGGCCACGGATAGCAGGAACA
>WNGH01003089.1_pt1 | contig 15904 bp, 16 predicted proteins | sample 5400631 | NCBI WGS metagenome assembly WNGH01 (sample SAMN13153373, study PRJNA577476) | soil metagenome | isolation source: 115 cm soil or saprolite under Garry oak tree replicate 1 | place: USA:California | collected 2016-06-15
CGCGCGGCCTGGTGGACGCCTACCCGCGGCGCCGCCCGCTACGGCGGATCAGCCTGCGGATGGCGCGCGTCGAGCGCGTGCTCGGGGTGGTCCCGCCGCGGGCGAAGGCGCGGGCGATCCTCGCCGGCCTCGGGCTCCCGACGCGCCAGAAGGGGAGGGACCTCGAGGTCGACGTGCCGAGCTTCCGGCGCGACCTCGCGCTGGAGGACGATCTCGTCGAGGAGCTGATCCGCGTGTGGGGCTACGACAAGCTCCCGTCGACGCTCCCCGCGAGCGTCGTGGACGTCGTGAGGCATCCGGCGACGCTCGTCCAGGCCCAGACCGTCCGCCGCGCACTCGTCGGCGCCGGCCTCGCCGAGGCGATCGCGCACGCGTTCAGCGACCCGGCGCGCGCGGCGCTCCTCCGAGCCCCCGGCGCGCCCGAGCCGCTGCGTCTCCTGAACCCGCTGAGCCAGGACGCGTCGCTCCTCCGGATCCATCCGCTCGAGGGCGTGCTCGCCGCCGTCGCGGTCAACGTGCGGCGCCAGCAGCCCGACGTCGGCGTGTTCGAGATCTGCAAGACCTACGAGGCCGACACGGGGGAGACCGGCGCGCGCGAGCCGCGCTGGGTGGCCATCGCGCTCACAGGGGCGCGCGCCGAGCACGCGTGGCACACCACGGATGCCCGCGTGGACGTCTACGACGCCAAGGGCCTCGGCGAGCACGTCCTCGACGCGCTCGGGGTCAGTGGCCTCCGGCCGGGGGGTGTCGGCCGGCTCGCCGGCTTCGAACCCGACTGCCACGGTACTCTCGTCGGCGAGGCTGGAACGATCGCCGCCGAGTTCGGCGAGGTAGCGGCCGCGGTGCGCGAGGCGTTCGGCATCGACACTCCCGTCCTCGCCGCCGCGGTGTCTCTCGACGTCGCGGCGGCGGCGCCGCAGGTCCCGCTCCGCTACCGTGCGCTTCCGCGCTTCCCCGCGGTCCAGCGCGATCTCGCGTTCGTCCTCGGCGCCGACCAGCCGTGGACCGCCGCCGAGATCGAGGCGAAGCTCGCCGAGGCGGCGGGGCCCCTCCTCCGGCGCGTGACGCTCTTCGACGTCTTTCGCTTTCCCGACGGCCGGCGGAGCCTCGCGTGGCGGCTCACCTTCCAGGCCGAGGACCGGACGCTGACGGACGACGAGGTGAACCGGGTCCAGGAGCGCATCACCGAGGCGCTCAGGGGGACCTTCGGCGTCACGCTGAGAAGCGCCTGATGGGGAGGAGTGCCTGATGGGCGACTCTGTCGTCGAGCGTGTGGCACAGCTCGAGGAAGCGGTCCGCCGCGCCGTCGATACCCTCGGCCGGCTCCGCGACGAGAATCGGGAGCTCAAGCGCGAGGTGCGGCGGCTCACCGACGAGCGCAAGCAGGTCCTGACGCAGGTGGACTCGATCCTGAAGGACATCGCCAGGCTCGAGCTGGACAAGCCCGAATGACCGAGGGGAGGCGCGTCGAGCTCACGTTCCTCGGCCAGTCGCTCGCGCTCCGCACCGAGGCCTCGCCCGACTACATCCGAAAGCTCGCGAAGTTCGTGGAGGACCGCGTGGCCGAGCTCAAGCGCGCCGGGGTCAAGGATCCGCTGAAGGCGGTCTCGCTCGCCGCGCTCGACATCGCCGACGAGCTCTTCCGTGCGCGAGACGAGAAGGGGCACGGGGCCGCCGACGTCGGCGCGCGCCTCGGAGCGCTCGTCGCCCTGCTCGACCGAGCCGCGCCGAAGGAACCGTCCTAGCTTTTCAGACTCGCCTCGCGGCGCGCGTCGCAGAGCCTCCGCGGCCGCCGCTCGGCACTACGCGAAGCTGCCGTGGCGGCCGGCGCCCGCCGCGAAGCGACTGGCGCCTTCGAGGCTCTCGCCGGTGGCCGCCGACCGCATCCCGAGCGCGTGCTCGCGGCGCAACGCGGCGCCGAGCCGCACCCCGAGCGCGTCGTAGGCCGACTGCCGGTCGCTCTTGACCGAGTGCGGCGGGAAGCCGGCGATCCGGAGCGCGAGGGCCTGGGCCTCCTCGCGCGCCTTGCCCTTCGCCACGACCCGGTTCGCGAGGCCGATGCGCTCGGCCTCACGCGCGTCTACGGGACGGCCCGTCAGGATCAGATCGAGCGCCCTGCCGAAGCCGACGACCGCGGGCAGTCGCACGGTGCCGCCGTCGACGAGGGGAACGCCCCAGCGGCGGTTGAAGACGCCCAGGATCGCGTCCTCCTCGACCACGCGCAGATCGCACCAGAGGGCGAGCTCGAAGCCACCGGCGACGGCATGGCCCGACACCGCGGCGATCACCGGCTTGCCGAGCCGGATGCGCGTCGGGCCCATCGGCCCCTCGCCGTACGCGCGAGCGAGTCTCCGCGGAGCCGCGGCAAAGGCCTTGAGATCGTAGCCCGCGCAGAACGTCCCACCGGCGCCCCAGAGCACGGCGACGCGCGCGGTCCGGTCCTGGTCGAAGGCGCGGAACGCGACGCGGAGCGCCTCCGCCGTCGGCGGGTCCACCGCGTTCCGCCGCTCGGGCCGGTCGAGGATGATCGTCGTCACGGGGCCGTTCGTCTCGCGTCGCACGCCGGGGCGTTCCATCACTTGCATCCTCCTCGCCCGTCATGGTACACACGAAGCGTCCCTGCGCTGTTTGTGATGTCGGGGGAAAGTTTCAACCTCGGAAACACAACGGGAGCTGTGACAGAGGGTGGTGCGCAAGCCCCTCCGAGAAGGGGAAGCCTGAAGCCCTCTTAATTAACGGCGCCCACCTGGTCAAGCCAGGTTCGAAACACCGTCGGCACACGGCAGAGGCGGGGATTTGACTGATTCCTTGCCTGCCGCCTATACTGCGGAAATGCAAGAAGTTTGGCTGAGTCTCGACGCGATCTTCGGGATCATCGGCCTCGTCGTCGGGTTTGTCCTCCACAAGTGGTTCACCGAGCGCAAGATCGGCGATGCCCAGAGCCGCGCCGAGGCTCTCGTCCAGGACGCCGCGCGGGACGCCGAAACCCGTCGCAAGACCGCCGAGCTCGAGGCCAAGGAGACCGCCCTCAAGGCCCGGATGATCTTCGAGGACGAGACGCGCCGGCGTGAGCGCGAGATCCAGCAGATCGAGCAGCGCGTCCTCTCCAAGGAGGAGGATCTCGCCCGGAAGCTCGACCAGCTCGAGCGGCGGCTGACCGAGTCCGCCACCAAGGACCGCGACCTCATCACGCGCGAGAAGGTGCTCGGCGAGAAGGAAGGCCGCCTCGCCTCGGCGCTCGAGGAGCAGAAGCGCAAGCTCGAGACGATCGCCGGGCTCACCGCCGAGGAAGCGAAGCGCCAACTCCTCGCGGCGATGGAGGGGGAGGCGCGCCGCGAGGCGCAGCTCCTCGCCATGCGCCTCGAGGAGGAGGCGCGCGAGACGGCGGACGTCAAGGCCAAGGAGGTCCTCGCCACGACCATCCAGCGCCTCGCGCCCGACTACACCGTCGAGACGGCGGTGGCGGTCGTGGACCTGCCGTCGGACGACATGAAGGGGCGCATCATCGGCCGCGAGGGGCGCAACATCCGCGCCCTCGAGCTCCACACGGGCGTGGACCTCATCGTCGACGACACGCCGGAAGCCGTCCTGATCTCCTCGTATGACCCCTACCGGCGCGAGATCGCCCGGCAGGCGCTCCAGGTCCTGGTCGCCGACGGCCGCATCCACCCGGCGCGCATCGAGGAGGTCGTCGAGAAGGTCAAGAAGGACATGGAGCAGCACCTGAAGGACGAGGGCGAGAAGGCCTGCTTCGAGGTGGGCGTCCACGGCCTCCATCCCGAGCTGGTCAAGCTCGTCGGCCGGCTCAAGTTCCGGACCTCCTACGGCCAGAACTGCCTCCAGCACTCGAAGGAGGTCGCCTGGCTCGCCGGGATGATGGCGGCGGAGATCCGCGTCGACGCCAAGCTCGCCAAGCGCATGGGGCTCCTCCACGACATCGGCAAGGCGCTCACGCACGAGCAGGAGGGGAGCCACCCGGAGCTCAGCCTGCAAGTCCTGACCAAGTACAACGAGTCGCCCAAGGTCATCAACGCGGCGCTCTGCGGCCACGAGAACATCAAGCCCGAGACGATCGAGGCCGTGCTGGTCGAGGCCGCGGACGGCGTCTCGGCGGCGCGCCCCGGGGCCCGGCGGGACGTGCTCGAGTCCTACATCAAGCGGCTCGCGAAGCTCGAGGAGATCGCGCTGTCCTACCGGGGTGTCGAGATGTGCTACGCGATCCAGGCCGGGCGCGAGCTGCGCGTGATGACGAAGGCGGACATCGTCTCCGACCTCGACGCCCACCAGCTCGCCAAGGACATCACCAAGCGCATCGAGGCCGAGATGCAGTACCCCGGACACATCAAGGTGGTCGTGATCCGCGAGACGCGCGCCGTCGAAGTGGCGAAGTAGGCGCGATGAACATCCTGATGGTCGGGGACGTCTACGGCGAGCCGGGCCGTGCCGCGATCACGAATCTGCTCCCGAAGCTCCGTCAGCAGCACGCGATCGACTGCTGCGTGGTCAACGTCGAGAACGCCGCGGGCGGCTTCGGGGTGACGCCGCCGATCGCGCGGCAGATCCTCGCCGCCGGCGCCGACGTGATGACCTCGGGCAACCACATCTGGGACAAGAAGGAGGTCGTCGAGTACATCGTCAAAGAGAACCTGCTCCTGCGTCCCGCGAACTTCCCCGCGGGCACGCCCGGGGTGGGCCACGTCACCGTCAAGTGCGGGCCCCACAAGGTCGCGGTCGTGAACCTCATGGGGCGCGTCTTCATGCTGCCGATCGACTGCCCCTTCCGGAAGGCCGACGAGCTCGCCGCCGAGCTCCGCCGAGAGACGCCGGTCATCCTCGTGGACATGCACGCCGAGGCGACCAGCGAGTCGCTCGCGATGGGCTGGTACCTGGACGGGCGGGTGAGCGCAGTCGTCGGGACGCACCGCCACGTGCAGACCGCGGACGAGCGCGTGCTGCCCGGCGGGACGGCGTACATCACCGACCTCGGGCTCACGGGACCGACCGACGGCGTGATCGGGGTGGACCGCGACCAGATCATCCAGCGCTTCCTCCACCAGATGCCGCTGCGCTTCGAGACCGCCAAGGGGCCCGCGGCCCTGCACGGGGTGGTCATCGTCGTGGAGCCGGAGACCGGCCGCGCGTCGTCGATTCGCCGCCTCAGCGTCCCGGCCTGATCCCCTCTTGATCCTCGACGGTCGGAGCGTCGCCCAGAAAGTCCTCGGCGAGGTCAAGGCCGGTGTCGAGCGGCTGCGCGGGGAGACCGGGGTGGCGCCGATGCTCGCCGTCGTGCTCGTCGGCGACTTCGCGCCGTCGAAGATCTACGTCGCCAACAAGATGAAGGCCTCCGACGCCGTCGGGATCGCCACGCGCGACCACCTCCACCCCGGCGGGCTCACGCAGGCGGCGCTGCTCGCCCTCCTCGGCTCGTTGACTGCGGACCGCGCCGTGCACGGCATCCTGCTCCAGCTGCCGCTGCCGAAGGGGCTCGACGAGGACGAGGCGATCGCCACGATCGTTCCCGAGAAGGACGTGGACGGTCTCCACCCAACGAACCTCGGCCGGCTCCTCGCCGGCGCGCCGACGGTCGTCCCGTGCACGCCCGCCGGGTGCCTGGAGATCCTCGACCACTACGGCGCCAAGCTCGAGGGAAAGGAGGCCGTCGTCGTCGGCCGCTCGCGCCTGGTCGGGAAGCCCCTGGCCCAGCTTCTCCTCGCGCGCCACGCCACCGTGACCATGTGCCACACGCGCACGCGGGCCCTCGCCGAGCACACGCGGCGCGCCGACGTCCTGTGCGTCGCCGCCGGGCGGGCGCGGGTGATCACGGGCGACATGGTGAAGGAGGGGGCGTGGGTGATCGACGTCGGGATCAACCGGCTCGAGACGGGGCGGCTCGTCGGCGACGTGGACTTCGACGCGGCGTCGAAGCGCGCGGAGGCGATCACCCCTGTGCCGGGCGGCGTCGGGCCCATGACGGTCGCGATGTTGCTCCGGAACACCTTGCGCGCGGCGCAACGCCAGTTGCTCGGCGGGGGGCTGCGCCCCGCGTCCGACGCCTCCCCCCAGGGGGTGCGCGGGCAAGGCCCGCGCGCGAACGCATGACCGGCAGCCGCGCCGTGTTGACGGTCTCCCAGGTCACCGACGAGCTGCGGGCGGTGCTCGAAGAGCGCTTCCCGGCGGTGTGGGTCGAGGGCGAGATCTCGAACTTCCGCGCCTACGGCTCCGGCCACGCCTACTTCACCCTGAAGGACGCCGACGCCCAGCTCCGCTGCGTGATCTTCCGGACGCGCGCACAGCGGATCCGGTTTCAGCCGGCCGACGGCCTCCACGTGGTCGCGTTCGGCTCGGTCGAGGTGTACGCCCAGCGCGGAGAGTACCAGCTGGTCGTGGAGCTGCTCGAGCCCAAGGGGCTCGGCGCGCTCCAGCTCGCGTTCGAGCAGCTGAAGGCACGGCTCCAGGCCGAAGGCCTGTTCGACGTGGCGCGAAAGCGGGAGCTGCCGCGATTCCCGAAGAAGATCGGGATCGTCACCTCGCCGAGCGGCGCCGCCCTCCGCGACATGCTGCGCGTGATCGGCCGACGCTTCGGCGAGCTCTACATCGTGATCGCGCCGTGCCGCGTGCAGGGGGAGGGCGCCGCCGAGGAGGTCGCGCAGGGGCTCCGCGACCTCGACGCGCTCGGCGACGTGGACGTGGTCATCGTCGGCCGGGGCGGCGGGTCGCTCGAGGACCTCTGGGCTTTCAACGAGGAGGCGGTCGCCCGCGCGATCGCGGCCTCGAAGGCGCCGGTCATCTCGGCGGTCGGCCACGAGGTGGACTTCACGATCGCCGATTTCGTCGCCGACCTGCGGGCGCCGACCCCGTCGGCCGCGGCCGAGCTGGTGGTGCGGGAGAAGCAGGCGGTCGTGGACGCGCTCGACGACTTGCGCGAGCGGCTCGAGCGCGCCGCGACGCGGCCGCTCCGGGATCTGGAGCGCCGCGTGGACGAGCTGGCGCTGCGCCTGCGCCGTGCGATGACCGGGGAGCTGCGACACAGGAGCCACCGGGTCGAGATGCTCGTCTCCACGCTCCGCTCGACGAGCCCCGTCGCGCGCGTCGCCACCGGCCGGCACCGCCTGGAGCGTCTGGACGCGCGGCTCGCCGCCGCGGTCGCGCGGAGCTGCGACCAGTCACGCGGCCGGCTGCGGGCGCTGGTGGCCAAGCTCGACTCGCTCTCGCCGCTGGCCGTGCTCGGCCGCGGCTATAGTCTCACGCGCACCGCCGCCGGCGCGATCGTGCGGAGCGCGCGAGCGGTGCGGGCGGGGGACGACGTCCGCGTGCTGCTCCACGAGGGAAGCCTCGACTGCCGCGTCGCGCGGACGAGGGACGAGGATGACCGACCTCAAGTTTGAGGACTCGCTCGCGCGCCTCGAGCAGATCGTGAGCCAGCTCGAGAGCGGCAACCTGCCGCTCGAGGAGTCGCTCCGATCCTTCGAGGAAGGGATCGCCCTCGCGCGGCGGTGCGCGAAGTATCTGGAGGACGCCGAGAAGCGCATCGAGATCCTGGCGAAGGACGAGCACGGGGCGCTCGGCACCAAGCCGTTCTCGTGGGAGCCGGACGGGGAAGCGTGAGCGGCTTCGTCCTTCAGGCCTACCTCACGGAGCGCCGCACCCTGGTGGACGCGGCGCTCGAGCGCTTCCTGCCGGGCGAGACGACGCCCCCGCCGACCGTCCACCGCGCCATGCGCTACAGCGTCATGGCGGGCGGCAAGCGCCTGCGCCCCATTCTCGTCATCGCCGGCGCCGAGGCCGTCGGCGGCGCGGCCGCGATGGTCCTGCCGACGGCGTGCGCGCTCGAGATGATCCACACCTACTCGCTGATCCACGACGACCTGCCCGCGATGGACGACGACGACTACCGCCGTGGGCGTCTCACCAACCACAAGGTGTTCGGCGACGCGACCGCGATCCTGGCGGGCGACGCGCTGCTCACGCTCGCGTTCCGGCTCATCGCCGACAACGCCGACCTCGTGCGCGATGCCCGCGTCATCCGTGACGTGGTCGCCGAGGTCGCGGACGCCGCCGGCACCGCCGGGATGGTCGGCGGCCAGGTCGTGGACATCGAGTCGGAGGGCAAGGCGATCTCGGCCGACACGCTCGAGTACATCCACCGCCACAAGACCGCCGCCCTCATCCGCGCCTCGCTCCGCGTGGGCGCGCGTCTCGCCGGTGGCGACGCGGCGGCCGTGACCGCGATCAGCGAGGCGGGGAGCGATCTCGGGCTCGCCTTCCAGATCGTGGATGATATCCTCGACGTCGAAGGGAGCCTCGAGGAGCTCGGCAAGACCGCCGGCAGCGACGAGCGGAAGCAGAAGGCGACCTACCCGGCCATCCACGGCCTCGAGGGCTCACGACGCCAGGCGCGGATGCTGATCGAGCGAGCGAAGGAACGGCTCGGGGCGTTCGGTGAGCGGTCGGCGCCGCTCTGCGCCCTCGCCGACTACGTGCTCGAGAGGAAGAACTAGCGTGTCGGCCATCTCCCACGTCTACGCCCGGGAGATCCTCGACTCGCGCGGCCACCCCACGATCGAGGTCGACGTCCAGCTCGAGTCGGGAGCGTGGGGGCGCGCCGCGGTGCCGTCCGGCGCCTCCACCGGCAAGCGCGAGGCCGTGGAGCTGCGCGACGGCGACAGTCAGCGCTACCGGGGCAAGGGCGTGCGGCGCGCCGTGCGGAACGTCGAGGAAACGATCACCCCCGAGATCGAGGGGATGGAGGCTTCCGAGCAGGCCGCGGTGGATCAGGCGCTGCTCGAGCTGGACGGCACGCCCAACAAGTCCGCGCTCGGCGCCAACGCGATCCTCGCCGTCTCGCTCGCCGTCGCGCGCGCCGCGGCGGACGACGCGGGGCTGCCGCTCTACGCCTACCTCGGCGGCGTCGGCGGCCGGCTCATGCCGGTGCCGATGATCAACGTCCTGAACGGCGGCGCCCACGCCGACAACGGGCTCGACTTCCAGGAGTTCATGCTCGTCCCGGCGGGCGCCGAGAGCCTCTCCTCCGCGCTCCGGATGGCCTCCGAGGTGTTCCACACGCTCAAGGAGCTCCTGAAAGAGAAGGGGCTCGCGACGGGCGTGGGCGACGAGGGCGGCTTTGCCCCGAACCTCCCGAACAACAGCGTCGCGCTCGACTTCCTCATGCAGGCGCTCGAGCGCGCCGGCTACCGGCCGGGCGACGACGTCATGCTCGCGCTCGATCCCGCGGCGAGCGAGTTCGCCGAAGCGGGCGGGCGCTACCGGCTGCAGCGCGAGGGCGTCACGCTCTCCAGCGAGGAGATGATCCACCGCTACGAGCAGCTCGTCGACCGCTACCCGATCGTCTCGATCGAGGACGGCCTGGGCGAGGACGACGTGGCGGGCTGGGGTGCGCTCACACGGAAGCTCGGCGCCCGCATCCAGCTCGTCGGCGACGATCTCTTCGTCACGAACCCGGCCATCATCCAGCAGGGGATCAAGAACGGCCTGGCCAACGCCGTGCTCGTGAAGGTGAACCAGGTGGGCACGCTCACCGAGACGCTCCAGGCGATCGAGCTCGCCAAGCGCGCGGGCTACGGCACGATCATCTCCCACCGCTCGGGTGAGACCGAGGACACCTTCGTGGCCGACCTCGCCGTCGCCGTCAACGCGGGCCAGATCAAGACGGGCTCGATCGCCCGCGGCGAGCGGACCGCCAAGTACAACCAGCTCCTCCGGATCGAGGAGGAGCTGGGCAACGCGGCCTCCTGGCCCGGGCGCTCCCTGTACGCCCGGAGCGCCCGATGGACACCCGCGCGCTAGGCCGTCGGCGTCTGGGCATCGCCGCGCTCGTGCTCCTCGCGGCGAGCCTCGCGGGCTTCGGCCTGCGCGAGTCGATCCGCGTCTGGCAGATGCGCCAGGAGCTCTCCGCCCTCGAGCGCGACGTCAGCACGCTCACCGAGAAGCAGCGGGCGCTCGAAGCGCTCGCCGAGCGTCTGCGGAGCGACCCCGCGTATCTCGAGAAGCTCGCCCGCGAGGAGATGGGGATGGTTCGCGAGGGCGAGACCGTCCTGAAGTTTCCGTCCCCGGCGCACCGCTGACCGGACCGGCCGCGCGATGGACGCGTTCGTGGGGTGGTTCTGGGGCACGGGCTGGTTCTGGGTCGTCGTGTTCTGGGTGGGACTCGTCGTCAACGGCCGCGCCGTCTTCAAGCTCCTGCTGGACTGGCGCGGCATGCTCACGACCTGGCGCTTCGTCGACGCCGCCTACCGACGCCTCGACGCGCTCCCCGACGAGGCCGCGCTCGAGCACGAGACCGCGGCGCCCGTGTTCGTGCACGTCGTGCCGGCGTGGGAGGAGCCCGCGATCGCGGCGACGCTGCGCGCGCTGCTCGACTCGCGCTACCCACACGGCAAGCTCCATGTCGTCGTCGTCACCAAGGAGGCGGAGGAGCAGGCGCCCCATCCCCTGATGGAGGCGTCGACGGCCGAGCTGGTCCGTCGCTTCCGCGCCGAGCTCCCGCCGTGGCAGCAGAAGCAGCTCTCGCAGCTCGCGATGCCGGGGGAGGGGCGAAAGGCCCACCAGCTGAACTGGGCCCTCCGTCCCGAGCTCTTGCGGACGCTCCTCGAGGGCCAGGCCGACCCGGCGCGCGTCTGGGTCGGCGTGAGCGACGCCGACTCGATCCCCGACCGGAACACCTACCGCTGGATCGCCGCCGACGTCCTGACGGGCGGGGGGCGGGCCGGCGATGCCAGCCGCGCCTATCAGGGCGTGACGCTCTCCCTCGCCAACGCCCACCGCCTCGGGACGCGCGGGCGCGTGTGCGCGGTCCAGCAGTCGTCGATCTTCACGCGTGTCTCGATCGCGCGACTCATCAACGAGCGGCGGCGCGTCGCGTGGTTCGCGCGGCTCGAGGCGCGGGCGCCGCGGCTCGCGCGGCTGACGCGGCCGGTGTTCGAGTTCTGCTTCCGGCGCTCGCAGATTTGCCTCGGTCACCACGAGTTCGTGCGCCTCGACACGCTCCAGTCCATCGGGCTCTTCCCGGTCTCCGGCGCCACGGAAGACTCCACGCTCGGCTACGCCCTCGGCGCGCGCGGGATCCTGATCCGCGCGCTCCCGCTGCTCGAGCTGGTGGACATCCCGGAGACGACCGAGGGGATGATCCGCCAGAACGCGCGCTGGTACAAAGGTGTGCTCGACGACGTGCGCTTCCTCTGGGAGACCTGGCGTACCCGGCGGAGCGCGTTCAACCTTGCCCAGCTCTGCCGCCATGTCGGCAACAAGGCCGTCGAGTGGCCCGTCGCCGCCGCCCTCTATCCCGTGCTCGGCTTCCTCGCCTGGCACCTCGCGTACCGCTTCGCGTCGCGCCCCGTGTGGTTCGCGCTGGGTGTCCTGCTCCCGACCCTCTCGCTGGGCCTCACCGTGTGGGTCGGCGGCATCGCCACCCAGAGTCTGATCGAGCGCCTCACCCGTTACTGCCCGCGTCCCGTGACCATCGCGCGCACGACCCTGGGGGCGAAGCTCTGGGGGACGTTCCGGTGCCAGACCTACTGGCTCTTGGCGACGCGCGCCGCCTGGCGGGTGCTGTGGGCGCTCGGCCAGACGGGGCGCTACGAACCCGCCAAGACCGACCGCGTGGTGCGAAGGGCGTGAGCGGAAGGGGTTCGCGGCCCTCGATCAGCTCGCGTTACTTCTTCTCGCCCGGCGGCGCCGCGCCGGTGGAGACTTCGGTGACCCAGTACTGCCCGTCCTGCTCCTTCAGCGTGATCGAGCCCGGCCCGCGCGTCTCGCTGTCGCCCACCTTCAACCCCAGCTCCTCGACCGTGACGCCCTTCACCTTCTCGTCCTGGCGAACGGTCGAGAGCCCGCGGAACGGGAACACCAGGGCGACCTCGGCCTTTTGCGCGGCCGGCTCGAGCGTGAAGGCCTTGTCGCCGACCTTCACCGTGACCTGCACGGCCGCCACGGTCTTGAGCTCGTCCCAGCGCTGGTTGCCCCACGCCGTCAGGAATGTCAGAGCCGTCTGAATGTGCGGGGAAGCCTGGGGCTTCTCCTGCGCCTGCGCGGCGAGCGCCGATACCAAGCTGCCCACGGCGACCATGACGACGATCCTTGCCCGATGCGACCACATGGTGTTCCCTCCCTGAGCCTTCCTCCGAGCGTGACGTCCTTCGCGGACGTGACCCGATTATGCCCTGGCGCGTGCGCCTCTCAAATCGAAAATGGAGGATGCGCGTCTCGTGTTACTTTTGCCCCAGGGATGCCCGACATCTTCCAGGGCGCGCTCGAACGGATGGTCCGGCGCATCGACCAGACGGGCCTGCAGCTCAAGGGGGCCTTCCCCCACTATGCCGACGCGAAGGGCGACTGGACGACGACGCCCGATGGCGACTGGACGGGTGGCTTCTGGCCCGGCATGTGCTGGCTCGCCGCCAAGGCGACGGCCGGCGCGCGCTACCGACGCTGGGCGCTCGAGTGGGCGGAGCGGCTACGGCCGCGCGCCACGTCGGACACCGCCTTCCGTGGCTTCCTCTTCTACTACAGCGCGGTGCTGGGCGCGGTCCTCTTCAACGACCCGGCGGCCCGCGAGATCGCGCTCGACGGCGCCCGCCACTGGGCGAGGACCTACAACCCGAACGCCGGCTGCTTCCCGCTGGGCGACGCCGCCGAGGAGGCCGCCGACGTCGGCCAGGGGGAGGCCTCGGTGGACACCGTGCAGGGCGCCGCGCTCCTCGTGTGGGCCGCGCAGGCCGCGAACGAGCCCGCCCTGCGGGAGCTCGCCGTCGTCCACGCGCGGCGGCACGTCGAGTTCTGCGTCCGCGACGACGGCTCCGTCTGCCAGTCCGCGTCGTTCGACCCCCTGACGGGCGCACTGCGCCGCCGCTATACCCACAAGGGCCTCACCGACGAGTCGACGTGGGCGCGCGCCCAGGCGTGGGCGATCCTCGGCTATGCGCTCATGCACCAGTGGACGGGCGAGCGCGACTTTCTCGACGTCGCCCTCAAGTGCGCCGACTGGTGGATCGCCCACGTGCCCCCGAGCCGCGTGGCCTACTGGGATTTCGACGCGCCGGCCGGCCCGGACACCGAGCACGACAGCTCCGCCACCGCCATCACCGCCGCGGCGCTCCTGAAGCTCGCCGCCGCGCTGAAGGACGCGCAGAGGCGCAAGGAGATTCGCGCGGCCGCCGAGGGCACCGTGCGCGTGCTGGTCGAGGGCTACCTGGACACGCGCGGCATCCTCGACCGCGGCTGCTATTCCAAGCGCAACAATGTCGCGACGCGGAACGAGCTGATCTGGGGGTCGTACTACCTCTTCGAGGCGCTGTGCGTCCTCACGGGGAAGCTCGACGCGGCCAAGATTTGACACCCGGAGAGCGCTAGGGTATCGTTGCCGAGGTCACCGCGGGGTGGAGCAGCCCGGTAGCTCGTTGGGCTCATAACCCAAAGGTCGCTGGTTCAAATCCAGCCCCCGCAACCAAACAAATCAAGGGGCTACGGTTGATGCCGCAGCCCCTTTTGGGTTTTGAACCCAACGGTCGGTCGTAGCCCTGGCCTGGTCGAGTCCCGGCCGCCAATGGCAGGATCAAAATGAAGCAGCGCGCAAGCATGGTCTATCCGGCTCCTCATGAAGGGCGCGAATCGGGAGATTGTGGCGACGAATACGGTCCCGGAGGCGTTCCGAGACGCCGAGAGCTACGCCGCCACGAAGGCGCACGAGCTCACGCACTGGACCAAGCATCCGAGCCGTCTGGAACGCGACTTTGGCGGTAAGCGCTTCGGCGACAATGGCTACGCCCGCGAGGAACTCGTGGCTGAGCTGGGCGCGGCGTTCCTTTGCGCGGATCTCAGCATCACGCGCGAGCGGCGCGAGGACAAGCCGGCGACCTTCCCCGCGGCTGCCCATGCGCAGCGCGCCGTGGACTTCCTCCACAGCCTCTCGCGCGCCGGAGCGACCCTGCAGCCGGTGGTCGAAGCTGCTGCCGAGGGCGCGCCGCGCGCTCTCGACCCGCGGCAAGGCGGCGCGTACGCATTTCCGCGAGCCTCAGCGAATGTCCGCCGCTGGGCCGGGCGCGAGGTAGGAAGGCCGGCGTGTCAACGAAGAGTTCTCCGCCTTGATCGAAGTGCGCGCGTCGCCTAGCGCGGAGAGTAACTGGTCGGAATGAGTATTCGATCCTCGATCGCGCCGACCAAGTCGCCATGCTCCGCTTTCGTCACCTGCTTGATCTCTTTCCATTCGCCGTCCGCCATAAACTCAGCCCACGCTGCATTTTTCGTGGCCTCGTCCGGCCAGGCGAGCAGATAAACGAACTCGGTCCGCCGCTCCGTCTTTGCTTCCCACATGGCGACGATCTCGAAGCCGTATCTCCGCATGATGCGCGCAGCATGGTCCCGGAAGCGTGTGTGGAACGCCGACTTGTTGTGCTCGAAGATCTCGTAGATGCGTAGCTGCTGGATCATGGTATCTGGCACCTCAAGCTTCCACGGTACACGATGCGCAAAACCAACCGACTCGCAGTCGATAGGGCGTCCGCCATTCCCCGCAGTGGCTTGATCTCACCTGAGCCGAACGCATTCGCCTCGAGAGACGGCAGGGTCCGATCGCTCGGGTAAGCCGCGGCGGGCGCGTACCGGTTCTCTCTGCGGTGCTCGAGGGCTCCGCCCGACGAGCCATGTGGCAAAGTACTCATCAAAGTCCATGAGGTCAGCTCCTCGGTCAGCGACAGGCGCCCGATAGACGAGCCCAACGGCCATGAGGCGCCAGCTCGCAATCTTCACCGCGTCGCTCTAGCAGGCAGCGCGACCAGGTCCTTCCAGGTGGCGACTCGGCGACCATGCCAGGTCGGTCCTTCACGCACGAACTTCCATTCAGGGTTTCGCTTCACGTCGCGAAGGTTGGTGCAAACCTTCTCGAAGACTGGAATGTCGGAGTCGGCGCACTCGAAGTAGGTGACAAAATCGTATGACCCCGCGGGGGCCGGCTGATCCAGGGCGTAGTAGGTGCGCCGCAGGATGCACGGGATCCCCGCTTCGGCAGTCAGGGCATGGCCCTCGGCCACCATCCGCCCTTCATTGTCGTACCGCGGCAGGAAGTAGGTGTGGCGCTCCATCCAGTCCTTCCGCCACCACTCCGCAGTCTTGCTCATCGGAATCAGGAAGCCGTTGGGCATGATCGCGCCTGGTTGCTGCACGACGGCCCGCTCATAGGCGAACTTTTTCATGGCGCCGCCGGAGTAGTTGCGCGGCCGCACGATACCGGCGAGGACGCGAACCTCCGCGTAGGGTTCCAGGAGCCCTCGTGCTTGGACACAAAACTTCGTGACGGGATCAGAACTTCTCGACGCGACACGGATGACATAGTGAGCCCGCTCGACACCCCCGTCGGGGATATCGCCGGCTCCGGAGGTCTGGCGCCGCAGAAACGCGATCGACTCTTGAGGGGGCGGGCCATCAGGAGTGAACTCGCTCTCAAGGCCCAGATGGTCAGCGAGCGCCGGCATGGGCACCCCGGGCAACGCCGCCATGTCAGCCTCATTCCTCACCCGGATGCAGAGGTAGGCCCCGTGCCGCAGGATCTCGGTGGAGAGATATTCATCGCCGATCATTCCGCTCCTCCCGCCGTGCATCGTTCAGTCCACGCCTGAAGCGTAGGAGGGAAGCGGCACTAGGTAAAGAGCCAGTTTTAGGCTATTCTATGGTGCCACTTCCTGGAGGGTGCCGACGCTCAGGCTTGAAGGCTCAGGGCCCGAATATCAGCGGATCTATCGCTCTCTGCGGCGCACGATCCTTTCGGGCGAGCTGACCCCCGGCTCGCGCATGCCGTCGACACGTGGGCTGGCTTCGCAGCTCGGGGTATCCCGAAACACCGTGCTCCTCGCCTTCAGTCAGCTTCTCGCGGAAGGGTATGTGGAGGGCAAGGGGG
>WNGH01024205.1_pt1 | contig 15899 bp, 11 predicted proteins | sample 5400631 | NCBI WGS metagenome assembly WNGH01 (sample SAMN13153373, study PRJNA577476) | soil metagenome | isolation source: 115 cm soil or saprolite under Garry oak tree replicate 1 | place: USA:California | collected 2016-06-15
TTACCCCATCAAGTACATATGTTCGTCCGTGGCCGAAACGAGGCACGGGTGAGGGAACCGGCAGTCCCAGTGCGCGCCGGGCGGTCAGGTAGGCGGCAAAAGCAATCTGACCCAGGGCGACCACCACCCGGACACGCGTGAGCAGGGTGAGCTCTTGCAGCAGATAGGGCCGGCAAGCCGCAAATTCCTCGGGCAAGGGCTTGTTGTCCGGCGGGGCGCAGTGGACCGCGGCGGTAATGTAGCAGTCGTGCAGTTCCAGACCATCGTCTCTGTGGGCCGAAGTAGGCTGATTGGCGAAGCCGGCAGTGTGTAGCGCGCCGTAGAGCCAGTCGCCGCTGCGGTCACCGGTGAAGACCCGGCCGGTGCGGTTGCCACCATGCGCGGCCGGCGCTAGGCCGATGATTAGGAGGCGGGCCTGGGGATCGCCAAAGCTGGGTACTGGCTTACCCCAGTAATCCCAATCCTGGTAGCGTTTGACCTTCTCACGCGCGACCTGCTCGCGGTGGGCAACAAGCCGGGGGCAGAGGGAGCAGAGAATGATCTGGCGCTGGAGCTGGGGGAGCGAGGTCATACACATGCATCTAGAGCAGTCTTCAATTGCATGCGTCCCTCCAAAGTAGGGGCGAGTGGGGAGGACAGCAACCGGCTCGCGAAGAGGCTGCCTATGGCTACAGGCTCAGCAGATAGTGCACCAGCGTGCGCACGCCAAAGCCGGTGCCACCTTTAGGTATGTATGGACTATCCTTCTCCGCGAAGGCCGGCCCGGCAATGTCGAGATGCGCCCAGGGCAAACTGCCAACGAATTCTTCTAGAAACAAGGCCGCGGTAATCGCTCCGCCAGAGCCACCGCCGACGTTCTTGATGTCCGCCACTGTACTCTTAATGTCCTCTTTGTACTCTTTGACCAGCGGCATCTGCCACAACGGCTCGCCGGTCTCCTTGCTGCAGCGGAGCAAAGCTGCGGCGAGTTCCTCGTTGTTGCTGAACAACCCTGCAATCTGTTGCCCCAGCGCCGTCACACACGCACCGGTGAGCGTCGCGAGGTCGATGATCACATGCGGTTTGTCCTGGGCTGCGTAGATGAGGGCATCGGCCAAGATGAGACGGCCTTCGGCGTCAGTGTTGAGCACCTCGACGGTCTTGCCGTTGTTGTAGCGGATGATGTCCCCAGGCTTCTGGGCTGTGCCGCTGGGCATATTCTCAGTTGAGGGAATGTAGCCAGTCACCTGCACCGGCGGCTTGAGCTGAGCGATCGCTTGCATCACGCCCAGTACAGTCGCGCCCCCGGACATATCCAGCTTCATCGTCTCCATCGACTTGGCCGGCTTGAGTGACAGGCCGCCTGAATCGAATGTCAGCCCTTTGCCCACCAAAGCGACTCTCTTCCTGGGCTTGCCTGCCGGCTTATACATCAGCTTGATAAAGCGCGGTTCTTCCACGCTCCCGCGCGCCACCGCCAACAGACCAGCCATGTTGGCGGCTTTAATCTTGTTCAGCCCCCAGACCTCACTCTTGAGACCGTTGCCGCGGGACAACCGGGCCGCCTGCTCGGCCAGATAGGTGGGCGTCGAAACCGACGCCGGCTCGTTCACCAAATCTCGCGCCAGGAATACTCCAGGGACTGTCTTTTGCGCGACCTCGAGGGCTCGGGTCAAAGTGGGAGTTTTCTGCAGATTCACGCCGGCTAGAGTCAGGGTCTCAACTGCCGGTTTCCCGTTTTTGTCGGACTTGTATTTGTCGAACGTGTAGCCGGACAGTAGCGTTCCTTCAACCACAGCCGCAAGGAGATCCTCGTGCCTACGGTCCTCGGTAAAGAACCAGGTCAGGTGCCTCGCTCCCTGACCTCTGGCCTCTTTATGGGCCTCGCCAGCGGCCCGACGCCAGGTCTCAGTCATCAGGTTTTCCGTCTTGCCCAGCCCTAGCAGCAGCACCGCCCGGCTGGGCAGGCGGCTCTGAGTATGAAAGAGGAGCGTTTCGCCCTCTTTACCAGTAAAACCGCTACGCGTGAGTTGTTCTCTCAGCGCGCCACTCAAGACGGTATCGAGCGCCTGTACGCTTGCGCCGCTCTGTTCCCCCTGGACCAGCGGTACGACCAGGAGATCGCACTCCAGCATGGTGAGCGGTTGCTGTTGTATGCGGACGTGCATATGGTCAGGGTCCTCAGTATGAACGGGCTGTCTCGGCAGTCTCTTTAGGATGGCGGCGCCGGCGCAGCGGTTGCCGCCTGCGTCCGGGCTGTACGGGCGAGTGCACGGGTGCGACGCTTGAGCGTGCGGATGCCACGCCGAATCCCGGCCACCTGCTCGTATGCCTTACGTGCCAGGGCCTCGTCCCGCCGGGCCTTGAGCATGCGGATATGCTGCTTGACCTCGGTCTTCTCGGCGCTCGTGGTCCTCTTGGGCTCCAGGACGATCCCATGAGCGTTAGCAAGGAGTTTGACCAACTCCTCTTTTTTCATCGCCGTCACCCCGACTACGTCAGGAATCTTGAGGGCTTCCTCGCGCAGTTTGAGGACGTTCATCCGCAGCAGTTCTTTCGCATCCATGTGTTATTCCTCAGGCTGCCGATTCGGCTTGAACGTTTTCTTAGCTCCATAGAACATCGCCGCCCCGGCTGCGGCATACATGATGACCCCTTCTACCAACCCCAAACCGCTGGTGAGCAAGAAGACCAGAGCGACCAGGGCTGTGCCGATGACCGCAACGATCTTCTCGATCCGCTCCTCACGCCCACGGACTCGCTCTATGGCTTATGGTTCACTATAAGCCATAAGCCATATGCTATAAGCCATCCGCCGTCATTACTTGACCGTCCACACATCGCCGCGGTGGAGCAGCTTCTCCAGGTCACCCTCCCCAGCCTTGGCAGTGGCATCCTGGATTTGGTAGTTCATCAAGGCATCAAAGGTCGGTTTCTCAGCCACCCGGATCACACCTATCGGCGTGGGGAAGGCAGGCGGAGCCATGCGGCTCAACAGGAAACCCAGGACCGGGTCATGCTCGTCATGAACGAGGAGGTCAGAAGTGCTGATGCCATTCCCGAGGGTCACGACCTCAGGCGTCAGGCCTTTGAGGCGGATGCCGCGGTCCTTGTTCTTGCCAAAGATCATGGGCTTGCCATGCTCCAGCACCAACTGTGTATCGGCCTTGATCTCTTTATCGGTCAGCGAGGCAAACGCGCCGTCGTTATAGACATTGCAGTTCTGCAGGATCTCAACAAACGCCGCGCCCTTGTGCTCGGCAGCACGCTTGATGATGTCCTGCTGATGCTTGGCCTCGACATCGATGGTGCGCGCGATAAAAGTCGCATCCGCACCGAGCGCCAGGAGTAAGGGGTTCAGGGGATGATCGGCCGAGCCTGCAGGCGTGGACTTCGTGACCTTGCCCAGTTCGGAAGTCGGAGAGTATTGTCCCTTAGTGAGGCCATAGATGCGGTTGTTAAACAGCAGGATCTTCAGGTCCACGTTGCGTCGCAGGGCGTGCATCAGATGATTACCACCGATGCTCAGGCCGTCGCCGTCGCCGGTGACCACCCACACCATCAGGTCCGGACGCGACACCTTCAGCCCGGTGGCGATGGCCGGCGCGCGGCCATGAATGGAGTGGAAGCCGTAGGTGTTCATGTAGTAGGGGAAACGGCTGGAGCAGCCGATGCCAGAGATGAACACGACCTTTTCCTTGGGAATGCCGAGTTCAGGAAAGACCTTCTGCACCTGAGCGAGGATCGCATAGTCCCCGCAGCCTGGGCACCAGCGGACGTCCTGATCGGAGACAAAATCTTTTCGTGTCAGTTTCGCAGCAGTGGCGGTACTCATACGTTATTCCTCCAGCATCCGCGCGATTCTCGCGGTGATCTCAGAGACTTTGAACGGTCGGCCCTGGATCTTGTTGAGGCCAACGGCATCGACCAGGTATTCCGCCCGCAGCACGCGGAGGAGCTGGCCCATATTCATCTCTGGCACCAGGACCTTGTCGAAGCGAGCAATGACCTCCCCAAGATCAGGCGGTAGGGGATTCAAGTACCGCAACTGGACGTGGGACACGGCCTTGCCCTGCTCCTGAAATTCTTTCACTGCGGTGGTGATCGGGCCATAGGTGCCTCCCCAGCCGATCACCAGCAGTTTTCCTCGCTCCGGCCCTGCAATCTTGGTGGGTGGAATCTCTTGCGTGATCTTGGCCATCTTGCGATAGCGCACGCGCACCATCTGCTCGTGGTTGTTCGGGGCGTAGCTGATGTTGCCGGTCAGGTAGTCTTTCTCCAGACCACCGATGCGGTGCTCGAGTCCTGGTGTACCTGGCCGCACCCACGGACGGGCGAGAGTGTTCTCATCGCGCAGGTAGGGGAAGAAGCCCTGCGGGTCAGTGCGGAACTTCACCGTCAGGTCTGGCAGGTCCTCTAAGTGCGGCAAGAGCCAGGGCTCAGCAGCATTGGCTAGATAGCCATCGGTGAGCAAGATCACCGGCGTCATGTACTTGACCGCAATGCGCACTGCTTCGAAGGCGGCGTAGAAGCAGTCCGCCGGCGTCGAGGCGGCAATGACCGGGACCGGGGCTTCGCCATGACGACCATAGAGCGATTGCAACAGGTCAGCCTGCTCGGGCTTGGTCGGCATGCCTGTGCTCGGGCCGGCACGCTGGATATCGGTAATAATCAGCGGCAACTCCACCGCTGCTGCCAGACCGACCGTTTCAGCCTGAGGTTCATACCGGGGCCGCTGGTCGTGGTAATGCCGATGGCACCGCCGAACGCCGCGCCTAGGGCGGACCCCACACCGGCAATCTCATCCTCGGCCTGGAAGGTATAAACGTTAAAGTTCTTATAGCCGGCCAGCTCGTGCAAGATGTCGCTGGCCGGGGTAATCGGATAGCTCCCCAGGAAGATCGGCAGCCCAGCCTTGTGCGCCGCGGTAATGAACCCCAGGGCGGTAGCGGTATTCCCCGTGATGTTCCGATAGGTCCCCGGTTCGATCCTGGCCGGTTTGACCTCATACGAAGACGCGAAGAGTTCGGTGTTCTCTCCGTAGTTGTAGCCACCCTTGAGCGCGCGGGTGTTGGCTTCCAGAACTTCCGGGTTGCGCTTGAACCGCTCTTTGATCCAGTTGAGCGTCGGCTCGATCGGCCGGTGGAACAGCCACGACACTACGCCCAGGGCGAAGAAGTTGCGGCAGCGCATCACCGAGCGGTTGGGCAGGTTCATGTCCTTGAGCGCCAGGGTGGTCATCTTGGTGACCTCGACCGGATACACCTGGTACTTGTCGAGTGACCCGTCCTCTAATGGGGTGGATTTGTATTCGGCTTTTTTCAGGTTGGACTCGGTGAATTCGGCCTTGTCAAGGATGAGAATGCCGTTCGGTTTCAGATCGTCTAGGTTGGTCTTGAGCGCGGCTGGGTTCATTACCACCAACGCATCGAGATCATCACCGGCGGTGTACACAGCCGTGCTGCTGAAGTTTACCTGGAAAGCACTCACGCCATAAAGCGTGCCCGCGGGGGCACGGATCTCAGCTGGGAAGTCAGGCAGCGTGCCGACATCATTGCCGGCCAGCACCGACTCGGTGGTAAACTGCATTCCGGTCAACTGCATGCCATCGCCGGAGTCCCCGGCGAAGCGGATCACTATGTTGTCCCGCTCCTGCACGGATTTTTGCAGGGGGGCTCCCACTGGGTTCGTCGCCATGAGCTCTTCTCCTATATGAGCATGGGAAACACACTACAGGGTGATGCTGAAACTGCTGACACTGTATCGCACCATATCGTAGGTTCCCCACGATTACAAGTTCTGTGCCCCCTACCCTGATAAGGAAACACCCCTGTTTGTAGGGATTTACAGCAAGCGCAGCGAAAAAGGCAGGATCGCCCAGACTCGTTCGCGCGCCCACCACCAGGGCACCTCGCTGGTCCGCGGAAGCAAGCGCAAGAGCAAGGACAGGCGCCAGGATGACGGTGCTTTGGGAATGCGCTCGACGATCACCGGCCTCTCGGCGGGTAGGCCCATACACCGTTTGGCCTCCGCCAGGGCTTCTTCGAGGCCACCCATCTCATCTACCAAACCACGGACCCAGGCTTGTCTGCCGCTCCACACCCGCCCCTGCGCGCTGGGTTCGACCGCCTCAGCGCTCAGAGAGCGGCAGCGGGCAACTTTCTCGACAAAGTCCTGGTAGAACGCCCGGATCTCGAACTCGAGTCGTTCGCGCTCAGGCGGGGCAAAAGCCAGGTAGTCGGAGAACAGGGCTGCGCGCCGGCCCCGGGTGAGAATCTCCTTGCCCACACCAAGGTGGGTATAGAGATCATGCAGGACCGCTTTGCCGGCGATCACGCCAATCGAGCCGGTAATAGTGCCTTCCTCAGCAAAGAGTTTCTCTCCAGCCAGGGCCAGATAGTACCCACCCGAGGCGGCGACGTCTCCCATCGAGACGATCACGGGCTTACGCTCGCGGGTACGCAACAATTCGCGCCACATCAGGTCAGAGCCGACACCCGACCCGCCAGGGCTCGCAATGCGCACCACCACAGCGGCGACACCCTGGTCATCGCGCACGCGCTTGAGATCGCGCGCAAAGCTAGTGGAGCCAACTGCCCGCCCGCCTTCTGGACTGTCCCCTGTTTCTCCACGCTTGACCGGACCGCCAACCGTCACCAGGGCAATTTTGCGGGGTGCATATCTCAGCAACTGGTAGCGCAAGGCACGCACGCGCCGACGTTGGTAGAGTCCAGCCTCAACGACCTGGACTGGGCCGATTTTCGCTTCAAGCAGCGCAGGCACTGCATCTTCGTAGTCCACCTGATCGACCAGCCCTGCGGCAAGTGCCTCACGTGCCAGGAACAACCCCTGATCGATCAACTCCTGCACCTCAGCCTTGCTCTTGTTCCGGGCCAGCGCGATGCCCTCGACGATCTGGCTATACAGATCGTCCAGTAGCCCCTCCAACATCTCGCGATGCGGGCCGGACATCGACTCGCGAGTGAATGCCTCGCCCGCGGCCTTGTACTGCCCGGCCTGATGCACCTGCGCTTCAATACCGAGCTTGTCGAGCGCGCCCTTAAAGAAGAGTGTCTCAGCAGCGAGGCCGGTCACCGCCAGATGCCCCGCAGGTGCCAACACAACCGTGTCGGCGGCGCTGGCGAGGTAATATTCGCGGGTGCCCCCCTCGGTGAGGTATACCCAGACGTGTTTGCCGGCCTGACGCAGGGCCAGCAATGAACGGTGCAAGCTCTGCAGTCGCGCCCAGCCCACGTCGAGATCAGCCACGGTAAGCACTACTGCCCGGATACGTTCATCCTCACGCGCCCAGCGCAGCAGCGAGATAAGGGTTAGGAAATCCATACCCGGCGCTCGCCAGAGCGTAGCCAGAGGGGACGGACCTTCCTCGGGCAGGGACCCGCTCAAGTCGAGTCGCAGGGTATTGTAAGTGCCCTCAAATGCGCGGGCCAGGAGGTCAATCCCCCAGAAGATCCCACACAGCACACCACGGATGAGGCGCTGCAGTGCACGTCTACTCTGCAGCAGCAGGGTGCTGAAAAAGTGCTTGTCATGCTTCGACAGAGCCTGTCCTAAGCTCGTCGCAGGACTCAGCATGAATGGAAAACCCCTAATGGTTTCACTACCCCATCCGTTCGCCTTAAGCTGATCGAAGGGTGAACAGAGAGGTTTTCAGCAGCCTACTAGGTCCCGCTGGCCGCGCGCAGGTGGCTCATCTCGGAGGTGTCGCTGTCACGCTTCGGGTTGAGAACCGACACCATCCCCGTGCAGCGCAGCCCAGCCTGACGCCGAGCCAACTGCTGCGCTTTCCACGTCAGCAGCCCGCGGCGGAGGAATAAGGGGTGAATATCGAGCGCTTCGCAGATGTTCACGAACGAGAACGGCCAACTGCTGTCATCGGACAGGAACCATCTTTCGGCCTCAGCACCCAGCTGACGGCTGCGGCCATCGGTGACCCACAGATGCTTCTGGAAGCACACTACAGCATCTTCCAGGATAGCAACCATAAGACGGCGCTCGCCGCAGGCCTGCGCCTTTTGCTTGAGCGCAGCAAAGAACTGCGTGGGCAACAGCAAATCTGGTTGGAAGAGGGAAGTCCCCGCCTCAGCAGTGATGAGTTTTATTATAGCAAATTGCGTCCAATACATGAAATTTTTTTGGCAAGAACTTGTAGAAGCTGGCAGGTCGGATAAAATAAAGCAACCTGGTGCAGGAGGAAACAGCGCCAGCATCGCTCTGGGTCAGCATGGCTCACGACACTTTACCGGGTGCTATACGGAAAACGAATTACCACAGCCGCACGTCCGCTTGACGTTGGGGTTTTGCAATTTGAACCCAGAGTCCATGAGGGTATCGGCATAGTCAAGTTCTGTACCGCGCAGGTAGAGAAAACTCTTGCGGTCCACTAGCACCTTGACAGCGTCGCGCTCGAAGACGCGATCCCCGTCCCGCGGGAGATCAAGGTCCATCTTGTAGGACAGTCCAGAGCACCCTCCACCGACAACCTTTACGCGCAGGCCGTATCCCTCTTTCTGCTGTTGGGTGAGAAGGGCATGGATTTTCTTGGCTGCGTTCTCGGTGATCTCAATCGTCTGTTGCGCCATTCTTCATTTCCTCGTGAATCTCTACAGTACGAATAAAGGAGCAAGGTGAAAGGGAGAGGGGGGCGGACTTTCACCTTTGCCCTTGTCCCTTGCTCATCTCATACAGCGGCGACAGTTGCCGCAACCGCCGCGTCACCTCTACCACCCGCTCAATCACGTAATCTACCTCCTCCTCGGTATTGAACCGCCCCAACCCAAACCGAATCGAGGCATGCGCCAGCTCTTCCCCGATCCCGAGCGCCTTCAGCACGTGGGAAGGCTCCAGAGTAGCCGAGGTACAGGCCGAGCCGGAGGACAACGCGACCTCTTGGTTGAGCCCCATCAGAAACGATTCCCCCTCGACATACGCGAAGCTGAGGTTGAGATTGCCCGGCAACCGCCGTGTGGGATGTCCGTTGAGATGCACCTCCTCCAAACGGGTCGTGAGCCCCTCATAGAGCCGTGTGCGCAGCGCGATCAAGCGCGCCGCCTCGCTCTCTAGCTCCTGCCCACACAGCTCGCAGGCTTTGCCAAACCCCACAATGCCCGGCACATTAAGCGTCCCTGACCGCATCCCCCGCTCGTGCCCGCCCCCATCGATCTGCGGGGTCAGCCGCACCCGCGGCCCCTTGGACCGGACATAGAGCGCGCCACACCCCTTGGGTCCGTAGACCTTGTGGCCGCTCATCGACAACAGATCAATGCCGTCGCGCTCCACATCGACGGGAACCTTGCCCACCCCTTGGGTAGCATCACAGTGGAACAGAACCTCTTTTTCTTTGGCGATTGTGCCGATCTCTCGAACTGGGTGGATCGTGCCGATCTCGTTGTTGGCGTACATGATCGAGATGAGGACCGTCTGGTCGGTGATAGCGTTGCGCACGGCGTCGGGATCGACCATCCCGTAGCGGTCCACCGGCAGGTAGGTAACCGTGGCTTTGCCAGCCCGCTCCAAGACTTTGCAGGTGTCCAGCACCGCGTTGTGCTCGGTCACGCAGGTGATGACGTGATTACCCTTGTCCTTGTAGAACTCCACCCCGCCCTTAATGGCCAGATTATCCGATTCTGTAGCTCCACTGGTGAAGATGACCTCTTTGCTCTTGGCGTTGATGAGCCGGGCAATCTGCTCCCGTGCCCGCTCCACCGCTTCTTCGGCTTCCCAGCCAAAGGGATGAGTGCGGCTGGCCGCGTTGCCAAACTTCTCTGTAAAATAGGGCAGCATCGCCTCTAACACCCGCGGATCCATTGGCGTCGTGGCTTGGTTGTCCATGTAAATCGGCCGCTTCATACCCCTTGTTCCCTAAAGTAGACCTAAAGAGTCTACGGTAAAGTGTTCGTTCTTTACTGTCAAGCTTCTCCCTGTTTTCCTACCCCATGCCATTCTCGCAGCAGGGGTTGGAGCAAGCGGCCAGTATGGGACTGCGCCACCAAGGCGACTTCCTCGGGTGTACCGGCGGCTACGATCTCGCCTCCCCGCTCTCCACCTTCGGGGCCGAGGTCGATGACGAAATCGGCGGTTTTGATTACGTCCAGATTATGCTCTATCACCAGGACCGTGTTGCCCGCTTCCACCAGTAACCCGAGCACCTCCAGCAGACGTTGGATATCGGCAAAGTGCAGGCCGGTGGTCGGCTCGTCGAGAATGTACAGCGTACGGCCTGAGGCCCGGCGGCCCAGTTCCTTGGCCAGCTTGAGGCGCTGGGCTTCTCCGCCCGACAGCGTCGGCGCGGGCTGACCTAAACGCAGGTACTCAAGTCCCACGTCGCGTAAGATCTCGAGCCGCGGCCGTATGGTGGGAATGTCGCCAAGAAACTCCAGGGCTTCGTTGACCGTGAGGCCGAGCACTTGGGCGATGTCCTTCCCTCTGAATTTCACCTCCAACGTCTCCCGGTTGTAGCGCGTGCCGTGGCAGACGTCACACACCACGTACATATCAGGAAGGAAGTGCAGCTCGATGACCACAACCCCATCGCCTTCGCACGCTTCGCAACGTCCGCCTTTGACGTTGAAAGAGAAGCGCTCAGGACCGTAGCCGCGCACCCGAGCTTCGGGTAACTGGGCGAAGAGGTCACGCAAGGGATTAAACAGGCCCACATAGGTGGCGGGATTCGAGTGGGGAGTGCGGCTGATCGGCGCCTGATCGACGCGGATCACCTTATCGAGTTGCTGCCAGCCTGAGAGCTGACTCTGCAGGCCGGTGACAGCCCCATCGCCCGTTAACAGGCGCACGAGGGCCGGATAGAGCACATCGATCACCAGTGAACTCTTGCCCGACCCTGACACGCCGGTCACACAGGTCAAAGTTCCCAAGGGAACAGAGGCGGGCACATTCTTCAGGTTGTGCAGAGACACGCCCGAGATGGTCAGCCACTGTTTTGGCTGACGGCGTCGTGCCGGCAACGGAATGGCCAGCTCGCCACGCAGATAACGACCGGTGAGCGAAGCAGGCACATCCATCACTTCTTGCGGAGGCCCAGAGGCAAGCAGGGCTCCGCCGTGCTCGCCGGCGCCTGGCCCCAGATCGATGACGTAATCCGCGGCCAGAATTGTCTCGCGGTCATGTTCGACAACCACCACCGAGTTACCCCGGTCGCGCAGTTGCCGCAGGGCGACCAGCAGCCGGGCCGTGTCACGTTGGTGCAGGCCGATGGAGGGCTCGTCGAGCACGTACAGCACCCCTGAGAGGCCGGCGCCGATCTGGGTCGCCAGGCGGATACGCTGAGCTTCCCCGCCCGAGAGCGTGATCATCGGGCGGTCAAGGGTGAGATAGTCGAGTCCGATATCGAGAAGAAAACGCAACCGGGCAAGAATCTCCTGGCAGAGCGGCCGGGCGATCTGCGCTTGCTGGCCGCCAAAGGAGAGCGTGCTGCAAAACGTAGAGGCAGCGCTGACCGAAAGCGCAGACACCTGCGCGATGTCGTGATCTTGGATGCGCACGCCGCGGCTCTCTCGCCTCAGGCGGGTTCCTTCACAAACAGAGCAAATTAGCATTGCCGCAGGTAATTCCTCTTCGTCAGTTGTAGGGTGGGCAATGCCCGCCCTACTTCGCTCAGCAGAGGAAGCTTTTGCCTTCTTTGTCTGCTTTTTGCCTGGCTGCATGCCGAGCCCATCACAGGCCGGGCAGGCGCCCTGCGGACTATTGGGGGAGAAGAGCGCGGGGGTCAGCTCAGGGTAGGCAAAGCCGCAGGCCGGACAGACCAGTCGCTGGGTAAAAAGCCGCTCCTCGTTCCCTTCTCCTACGAGAATCTTCACCACATCGCGGCCGTAGCGCAGTGCGGTTTCCAGCGAGTCTGCCAGCCGGCGGGCGATACCGCTCTTGACCACCAGACGATCGACGACCAAGTCAAAGTCTGAACGGGCGGAACGCGTGGGGACCTCCTCGGCCAGATCATAGAGTGTACCACTTACCCGCACGCGCACGAAGCCGGCCTTGCGCAGCTCACGAAGAGCCATAGTAAAGTCCGCAACTTGCTGAAGCCGGATCGGTGCCAGCACCTGCACGCGGCTGCCCTCAGGCAGGTCGAGAATCTGGTCGACAATCTGCGGCACACTATGACGGACGATGGCCCGACCGCACTCCAGGCAATACGGTGTGCCTACCCGGGCGTAGAGCAGACGCAGGTAATCGGCGATCTCAGTCACAGTGCCAACTGTGGAACGCGGAGACGTAGTCGTGCCGCGCTGCTCAATGGCGATGGCAGGCGAGAGCCCGTCGATGGCATCGACATCCGGCTTGGCGCGCTGATCGAGGAATTGCCGGGCATAGACTGAGAGTGACTCGACGTAGCGCCGCCGTCCTTCGGCATAGAGCGTATCAAAGGCGAGCGACGACTTACCCGAGCCGGAGACTCCGGTGATGACCACAAGCTGGTTACGAGGAATCTCCAGGGAGATGTTCTTAAGGTTGTGCTCTCGTGCCCCGCGGATAACAATCGTATCCATCGAGTTGAGCTTATCAAAAAGGTGCGTAGACGCGTAGCCTGGATGGGGCGGAGCGAAATCCAGGGGTCAGCAAGACAGAGACAGAGTCCGCCCCTTTCTGTCTCTGTCTCTCATCTCTATCTCTTTTCCCACCGCAGCACCGGGTGCCGAGCCGCGCGGGTTTCGTCCAGTCGGCTTACCGGTGTTGTAAGCGGGGCGTCTTTGAGCGCCGCAGGGTTGTCCTGGATCTCCTGGGCAATCGCCAGCAAGGCATCCGCAAACTCGTCGAGCGTTTCCTTACTCTCGGTCTCGGTCGGCTCGATCATCAGCGCGCCACTCACCACCAGAGGAAAGTAGATCGTCGGCGCGTAAAACCCATAGTCAAGCAGCCGCTTGGCGATGTCGAGAGTCTTCACGCCGGTGTGACGAAAGGAGTCATCAGAAAAGACGCACTCGTGCATGCACGGCGTGGAATACGCCGAGTCATACACCTGCTCCAGACGCTTGCGCAGATAATTGGCGTTGAGCACGGCCATACGCGTGGCCTGGGTGAGGCCGTCGCCGCCCATCGCCAGGATATACGCATAGGCACGCACCAGAATGCCGAAGTTGCCGTAGAAAGACCGGACTCTGCCGATCGAGCGGGGAAACGCTTCACTCCAGCGATAGCCCCCCTGCTCGCGCACTAGGCGTGGGACTGGCAGGTACGGCTCCAGCATCTTTTTCACCCCGACCGGACCCGCACCCGGGCCGCCACCACCGTGCGGGGTGGAAAAGGTCTTGTGCAAATTGAACTGGATCACGTCTGCGCCCATATGCCCGGGTTTCGCCACACCCATGAGCGCGTTCAGATTGGCACCGTCCATGTAGACCAAGGCACCATGGGCGTGGAGCAGGGCAGTGATCTGCATAATCTCCCGCTCGAACAGCCCCAAGGTGTTGGGGTTCGTCACCATGAGTGCGGCGACTTCAGCATCGACTAATCGTTCCACGGTCGCCGCTTCCAGTAAGCCCGCCGGACCGGTCGGCACTTCGACCACTCCGTACCCACACAGCGCCGCGGAGGCCGGGTTGGTGCCGTGAGCGCTCGCCGGGATCAGCACCTTCTTGCGCGGGTGGCCACGGTCCTGATGATAGGCACGGATCAGCTTGATGCCAGTCAGCTCGCCCTGCGATCGGCGAGCAGCTCTAGCGCACCCTGAGCGCATTCATCAGGGATCAGGGGGTGAAGCTGCGCGAACCCCGGCAGCCGTGCCACCAGCTCGTTCACCACTGGGTTGTACTTCATCGTGCATGAGCCGAGCGGATACAGAGTAGTGGCGGCGCTCAGATTCCATTGCGACAGCCGCGTGAAGTGGCGTACCACCTCCCCCTCGCTGACCTCAGGGAAACCGTCGAGCGCCTCACGGCAGAGGTCCGGCGGGAGGTCAGGAAGCAGACCGTGCCCTGGCAGATCATCCGCAGGCAACGAGTAGCCAATCCGTCCAGGCGAGCCGCGTTCGCAGATGAGCGGCTCATCCAGCACGGCCCTTTTGCGTGGGGGGTCGAGGGTCGGGGGTCGGGGGTCAGTTAGAACGTTCCGCAGTACGTCGAATTGCTTGTCCATACTTGTTTTTGTCTTACCCGGCCCCTGACCCCTGACCCCTGACCCCCAGTTCTCCTGCCAGCCGCTCGATCTCAGCGCGCGTGTGCAGCTCGGTCACGCAAAGCAGTAAGCAGTCTTTGAGTTCAGGGTACCAATCTTCTAGCACCAAGCCAGCGACGAAGTTCTGCTCCTTGAGCCGTCGCCACCCTGCGCGCGCATTTGGCACCTCGACCACGAACTCGTTAAAGAATGGCGCGGCAAATCGCTCGCGACAGCTATGAGTCTGCAGCAGCAGATCTCGTGTGTAATGGCTCTTCCTGGCGTTGCGCTCGGCTAGCTCGCGCAGACCCTGTTTACCCATCAGACACAGAAACACCGTGGCCGCGAGTGCACAGAGACCATGGTTTGTGCAAATGTTCGAGGTCGCGCGCTCGCGCCGAATGTGCTGCTCGCGTGTGGCCAAGGTGAGAACAAATCCCCGCCGTCCCTCGTGATCGACCGTCTCACCCACCAATCGCCCCGGCATGTTCCGCAGGAAACGCTCGCGGCAGGCGAACAGCCCTAGTCCCGGACCGCCATAACTCACCGGGATCCCCAGGCTTTGTCCTTCGGCTACGGCGATGTCCACACCAAGGGCACCGGGAGATTTGAGGAGTCCGAGCGCGACGGCCTCAGTCGTTGCTGTCACTGCTAAGGCGTTGGCCTGGTGCGCCGCTGCGCTCACACGGGTGACATCTTCAATCACGCCAAAGAAGTTGGGGTAGCCAATGACGACACAGCTTACGGTGTTATCGAGGTGCCGGTCCAGCGCGGTCAGGTCGATCCGTCCGTCCCCACCCCAAGGAAGCTCGACGACGCGCACGCCGGACAACCCGTCGAGGTACGTCTGTATCACTCGGCGGTACTGCGGGTGCAGTGAGCGCGCCACGAGGACGGTAGGCCGCTGCGGCAAAATCCGCTTGGCCATCAACACCGCCTCGGCCGTGGCCGAAGCGCCATCGTACATGCTGGCGTTCGCAACCTCCAAGCCCAGGAGGGTCGCCACGAGGGACTGAAACTCGAAGATCGACTGGAGCGTCCCCTGGCTCACCTCGGGCTGATACGGGGTGTAGGCGGTGGCAAACTCGGCGCGTTGTATGATGTGATCGACCACCACCGGGATGAAGTGCGGGTACGCTCCGCCCCCGAGAAAAGTCACCGTATCAGGGCCCACTTGGTTCGCTCGCGCCAGCGCGGTCAGGCGTTCGCGTACTTGCGACTCGGACATCCCTGGTGGGAGGTCGATCGCCGCCCGGGCTCGTAGCTCTTCAGGCAGGTGCGCAAAGAGGTCGTCTACCGACTCCACCCCCAGGGCCGCCAGCATGGCAGCGATATCCTGGTCCGTGTGGGGGATGTAGCGCATGATCAGTACTGGCAGTCCGTCAGTCCGTCAGCCTGGTAGTTTCCTAGTCCGTCAGTCTGTGCGCCATTTAGTATCAGTCAGTATCAGTCTGTCAATCTTCCTGAACAATATCCCAGGCGACTGACTGATAGGCTGTCCGACTGAGCGACTGCTCTCTATTCCTCCTCTTTCTCTTCTTCTACGAATTTTTTGTACTCTGTCGCCTTCATTAGGTCCTCAAGCTCATCAGGATCACTCATCTCGACCCTGATCATCCAGGCGTCGCCATAGGGGTCTTCGTTGATCGTTTCCGGGCTGTCGGGCAGACCGACATTGACCTCGGTCACCGTCCCGCTTACCGGTGCGTAGATGTCGGAGACCGCTTTGACTGACTCTACCACGCCAAACGCTTCGTCCTTGGTTACCTGCGCGCCGACCTCGGGCAGTTCGA
>WNGH01011920.1_pt1 | contig 15892 bp, 16 predicted proteins | sample 5400631 | NCBI WGS metagenome assembly WNGH01 (sample SAMN13153373, study PRJNA577476) | soil metagenome | isolation source: 115 cm soil or saprolite under Garry oak tree replicate 1 | place: USA:California | collected 2016-06-15
TCGACCACACTGGCGGGGGCGCGCGCGACGAACGATTCGTTCGCGAGCTGGGTGTTCGCCTTGGCGATCTCGCTCTCGAGGCGTCCGATCTCCTTTTTCATGCGCTCGATCTCGGCGGCCGGATCGACTTCTTTGTGAAGCATCAAGCGCGCGTTTCCTATGACGGCGACAGGAGCATTGGAGTCTGGCAGTACATCTCGTCGCTCGAAGGTGCTTAGCCGCGCAAGAAACGAAATCGCTGCAGTTGAAGTAGCCTGGTCCGACACAAGCGGGTCAGCCGTTCTGTAGAAGACGATCTTTTCGGAGGGAGGGACTTTTGCCTCGCTCCTCAAATTTCTGGCAACGATCGTCCATTCCTTGACCACCGCCATGTCGCGTTCCGCTGCCTCATCGATTTTCTCCTGCTGAGGCTTGGGGTACGGCTGAAGCATGATCGTATCGCCAGATTTTCCGGCTAGCGGTGCGACCTTTTGCCACAACTCCTCAGTAATGAAGGGGATGATCGGATGCGCGAGGCGCAGAGCCGCCTCCAGTACGCGCACTAGCGTGCGGCGAGTGCCGCGTTGGACCGCTTGGTCAGAGCTTTGAAGCTGAACTTTCGCCAGCTCCACGTACCAGTCGCAATACTCATCCCAGACGAACCGATAGATCGCGGAGGCGACACTGTCGAACCTATACTCACGGAAGCCTTGTCCCACTTCTGCTTCGACGCGCTGCAGCTGGCTGATGATCCAGCGATCGATGAACGAAAGCTGCACCGGGGCCGTTTCATCTTGCCCGCAGTCCTTGCCTTCGGTATTCATCAGCACGAAGCGGGTCGCGTTCCACAGCTTGTTGCAGAAGTTGCGGTAGCCCTCGCAGCGGCCCAGGTCGAAGTTGAGCGTGATCGAGAAGCTGGCGAGCGAGGCGAAGGTTCGACATCTTCTCGCCTTCGGCGTCGCGCACGATGGCGTTGATGTAGACGTCGCGGAAAGGAACTTTGCCGGTGAAGTGGCGCGTCATCATGATCATGCGCGCCACCCAGAAAAAGATGATGTCGTTGCCCGTTACCAGGACATCGGAAGGCAGGAAGGTGTCCAGGTCCTTCGTCTTGTCCGGCCAGCCGAGCGAGCTGAACGGAACCAGCTGAGAAGAGAACCAGGTATCGAAAACATCCGGGTCGCGCCTGAGCGGTTTGCCTTTCGCTTTCTCCGAGGCTTCCTTCTCGTCCCGGCCGACGTAGATGTTGCCCTCGCCGTCGTACCAGGCCGGTATCTGGTGGCCCCACCAGAGCTGCCGCGAGATGCACCAGTCCTGAATGTTCCCGAGCCAATGGTTGTAGGTCGCGGTCCAGCGCTCGGGAACGAATTTCACGTCGCCGCGCGCTACCGCCTCGAGGCCGTCGCGCGCGAGAGTTTCCATCTTCATGAACCACTGATCGGTCAGCATCGGCTCGACGACGACGCCGGTGCGTCCCGATATCGGCACCATCATCTTGTGCGGCTCGCTCCCGACGAGATAAGCCTCGCGCTCGAGCTGCTTCACCACCGCCTTGCGTGCCTCGTAGCGGTCCATGCCCTGGAACTGCCTGGGCCCGTTCTCATTGATCTTCGCGTCGGACGTAAAGATGACGATGAGCGGCAGCTTGTGGCGCAGCGCCGCGCCATAGTCGTTGAAGTCGTGCGCGCCCGTGATCTTCACGCAGCCCGTGCCGAAATCGCGCTCGACCATCTCGTCGGCTACCACCGGGATGGTGCGGTCGCACAGCGGCAGGATCACGCGCTTGCCGACGAGGTGCCGGTAGCGCGGGTCTTCCGGGTGCACCGCGACCGCACCGTCCGCAAGCATCGTCTCGGGGCGCGTAGTGGCGATGGTCATGCCGCGCAGCTTGATCGGGGCGCCATCCTTGTCGGAGGAGGGCTGCGGGCCGTCGACGAACGGGTAGACGATCTGCCACATCGTTCCCATCGTCTCCTCGGTGTCGACCTCGAGGTCGGAAACGGCGGTCTTGAGGACCGGGTCCCAGTTGACCAGCCTTTTTCCTCTGTAGATCAAATTCTCTTCGTAAAGGCGAACAAAGACTTCGATGACGGCGCGCGACATCTTCGCGTCCATCGTGAAGTAGCCGGCCTTTTGGCCCTCGCTGTCGGCGTACTCCCAGTTCGCGGAAGAGCCCAGGCGGCGCATCTGGCGGGTGATGGTCGAGCCGGCTTGCTGCTTCCATTGCCAGACTCTGTCGACGAATTCCTCGCGGCCGAGGTCGCGCTTCGTCTTGCCTTGTTCCTCGAGCTGTCGCTCGACGACAATTTCCGTGGCGATGCCGGCGTGGTCGGTGCCCACCACCCAGTTGGTGTTGATGCCGCGCATGCGGTGGTAGCGGATCAGCGCGTCCATCAGGGTCTGCTGGAAGGCGTGGCCCATGTGCAGCGTGCCGGTGACGTTCGGCGGCGGCAGCTGGATGCAGTAGGCGGGCGTCTGGTGGTCGCGGTGGCCGAAGCGGCCCGCCGATTCCCAGAGCTGGTACCAGCGCTGCTCTATTGAGGCCGGGTTAAAGCTTTTTTCCAGCACTACTTTTTTTCTGGTGCAAGCGCGCGGGCGACCGACGTAGCGACGGCTTCACGAACCATTTGTGTCACGTTCTTGGCCAACTCGGTGCGCATGCCGTCGACCGATTTGCCGACCAGGCCGCTCAGCGCCCGCGCCAGTTTTTCCTCGATCACGCGCTCGACCTCGGGGCCGATCCGCTCGAGCACCGCGCGCTCGAGCTCGCGCGCCAGCGCCTCGAGCGCCTGCGCGTCGACCTTGGGGGGGCGCCGCGCCTCGTCGTCGACGACCTCGGTCAGGACCGGCACGTCGGAGGCGCCGGCGGCCGGGTCCCGGTGACGGCGCAGGAGCGCATCCACCTGCTTCACCAGCGGATTGGCCCGCTTCGGCCCGGCCTTCGGCGGCTTCTTGTCATTCATTCTGCTCACCGCGGCCGGTCGATTTCGCGAGATCGTGGTTGCTGATCTTGTAGCCGCGATCGAGATAGAAGCGGTAGCGCTCGCGCCCCGCCTTGCGCTCCTCGTCCCCGGCCCCGACCACCTCCAGCAGGCGCTCGAAGCGCTCGAAGTGCGGCGGGCAGCCGGCCGAGAGATTGAGCAGCATGCCGCAGTCCGCAGGCCTCATTTCGCAAACCTCCTCGCCGCTGCCGATCAGTATCGGCGTCTCCGCGGCCAGCGGATCGTGCGCCGGGCAATGCGGCACGAAGCCGATCGCCGGCCAGGTCCACAGCATCCGGTCGATGCGGCTCGCCAGCTCGGGCTCGGGCGCGTACACCAGCACGCGCTTCTTCTGCGACAGCGCCTTGCCGGCGAGCCGGCAGGCGACCTGCAGTCGATCGTCGGCGTTGAAATAGAAGTCGATCGTGGTCACTTCTTGCCGGCGTGACGCAGGGCAAAACGCACCAGCAGCGGCACCGGGCGGCCGGTAGAGCCCTTCTCGCGGCCGCTCTTCCAGGCGGTGCCGGCGATATCGAGGTGCGCCCAGCGCAGCTTGCGGGTGAAGCGCGCGAGGAACGACGCCGCGGTGATGGCGCCCCCCGGACGGCCGCCGACGTTCGCCATGTCGGCGAAATTGGTGCGCAGCCCCTCCTGGTAGTCCTCCCACAGCGGCATTTGCCACACCCGGTCCCAGGCGTCGTCGGCCGCCGCGCGCAGCTCGTCGGCGAGCTTCTGGTCGTTGGCGAACAGTCCCGAGGCGACATGGCCGAGCGCGACGACGCAGGCGCCCGTGAGCGTGGCGATGTCGACGACCGCGGCGGGATTGAAGCGCGCCGAATAGCTGAGCGCATCGCACAGGATGAGCCGTCCTTCGGCGTCGGTGTTGAGGATCTCGACCGTCTGGCCCGACATCGTGGTGACGATGTCGCCGGGCCGCGATGCGGCGCCGCCCGGCATGTTCTCGCAGGTGGGCACGATGCCGATGACGCTCACCGGGGCCTTCATGGCGGCGAGCGCGCGGATCGTCCCGAGCACGCTGCCGGCACCGGACATGTCGAACTTCATCTCGTCCATGTCACCCGCGGGCTTGAGCGAGATGCCGCCCGTGTCGAAGGTGATGCCTTTGCCGACCAGAACCAGAGGCCTGCGGCCTTTTGCGCCGCCCTGGTAGCGCAGCACGATGAATTTGGGCGGCTGGTGCGAAGCGCGCGCCACCGAGAGCAGGGCGCCCATGCCGAGCTTCTCCATGTCGAAGCGCTCGAGCACTTCGACGCCGAGCTTGTACTGGCGCGCCAGCTTTTTCGCCTCGTCCGCGAGGTAGGCCGGCGTGCAGATGTTCGGCGGCAGGTTGCCGAGCGTGCGGGCGAGCGCCGAACCATCGGCCGTGGCCGCACCTTCGGCCAATGCCTGTTGCAGTTGAGGATTCGCAGTCAAGGGAAGAACGACGTGCGACAGGGCGGGCGGCGGGGACTTCTTCTGCGACTTGAGCTGGTCGAAGCGATAGAACGCGTCGCGCATGCCCAGCACCGCGTGGCGCACGTTCCAGCTGAGCGGCCGGGTCCCGACCTTGAGATCCACCAGGTAAAGCGCCGCGTCCTTCGCCCCGAGGTCCTTCAGGGCCTGCGCGGCGCCGCGCAACGCGTCGCGGTATTCGGTCTCGGAGAACGCCTTGCGTTCTCCGAGACCCACCAACAAGACGCGTTCCGCGGCGATGCCCGGCAGGCGCGCGAGCAGGGTGGAACCGGCCTTGCCGGGCAGGTCGCTCAGCGCGCGGCGCAGTGCGCCTTTGGATGCCTGGTCGACGCGGCGCGCCGGCGCCGAGAGTTCTTTTTCCTTGTAGACCCCCAGCACCAGGCAACCCGCCTTCGCCTTCTCGGGCGAGAGCGTCTTTATGCTAAATTCCATGGTGAAAGTATCGCATGACACAGCGAAGTTCTCGCAAGTGATATTCCACCGGGCGCTGCTGAGGGAATTCGCCGGTCTCGCGGGCGCCGTGTTCATGACGCTGTTCGCAATCGCGCTCACCACGCGCCTCATCCGCCTGCTCGGCGACGCGGCGGGCGGCAAGATCCCGTCGGATGCGGTGATCGCCTTCATGGGCTTCTTCGCGCTCGGCACGCTGCCGGTGCTGCTGTCGCTCACCATGTTCATCGCCGTGCTGCTGACGCTGACGCGCAACTGGCGCGACTCGGAAATGGTGATCTGGTTCACCGCGGGCATGCCGCTGACCGCCTGGCTCAAGCCGGTGATGCTGTTCGCGCTGCCGCAGTTCGCGGTGATCCTGGTGCTGTCGCTGTTCATCTCGCCGTGGGCGGCGCAGATGGGCGAGCAGTACTCGACGCGATTGGCGCAGCGCGACGACGTCTCGCGCGTCGAGCCCGGCGTGTTCGGCGAGACCGGCAACAAGGAGCGCGTGTTCTTCGTCGAATCGGTGTCGGACGAGTCGAACTCGGTGCAGAACGTATTCGTCAGCTCGGTGCTGCAGCAAAGGACCGGCATCAGCATGAGCCGCTCCGGGCATACCGAGACCGCGGCGAACGGCGACCGCTTCATCGTGCTCGAGAACGGCAGGCGCTACGACAGCCTGACGGGCGAGGCCGAGTACCGCATCACCGAGTTCGACAGCTACGCCGCCCGCATCGAGACCAAGGAAGGCGCCAAGCCCGTGCCGACGCACAAGACGCTGCCGACCTGGGGGCTGATCGCGGACCCGAGCAACGTCAACCTCGCCGAGCTGCTGTGGCGCATCGGGGTGCCGATCTCGGCGCTGGTCCTGGTGATGCTGGCGATCCCCATGAGCTTCGTCAATCCGCGCGCCGGGCGCTCGGCGAACCTGCTGTTCGCGCTGTTCACCTACGTCGTGTACTCGAACCTGCTTTCGGTCAGCCAGGCGCGCGTCGCCCAGGGGCGGCTCGACTTCGGCTTCGGCTGGTGGATCGTGCACGCCGGGATGATCGCGCTGCTGGTGTTCATGTTCGCCCAGCGGATGCAGCTCATCCGCCTGCGCCTGGGACGATAGTGCCGGGGCTCAACACCCTGGAGCGCTACTTCGGGCGCCAGATCTATGGCGCGGTGGCGTTCGTGCTGGTCGGCTTTCTCGCGCTGTTCGCCTTCTTCGACCTGATCCACGAGCTCGGCGATCTGGGCAACGGCGAGTATCACCTGCAGCAGATATTCCTTTTCGTGCTGCTGTCGGCGCCGGCGCACGCCTACGAGCTGTTCCCCATCGTCGTGCTCATCGGCACCCTCTATGTCCTGGCGCATCTCGCCAGCAATTCCGAGTACAGCGTGATGCGCGGCTCGGGGCTGTCGCCGGCCCGCGCCGGCCTGACCCTGGTGAAGATAGGCTCCGCCTTCGTCATCGGCACGTTCGTGCTGGGCGAATGGGTGGCGCCGCGCGCCGAGGAGGCGGCGCAGAAGGTGCGCCTGCGGGCGATGAGCTCGCTCATCGGCGACGATCTGAGCTCGGGCCTGTGGTTCAAGGACGACCGCGCGTTCATCAACGTGCGCGAGGCGCGCCAGGCGCAGCGCCTGGAGGGCGTAAAGATCTACGAATTCGACAGCAGCTACCGGCTGAGCGCGATTACCGCGGCGCAGCGCGGCGAATACCGCGGCCGCGGCGTCTGGGCGCTGCTCGAGGTTTCGCAGACCAGGTTCACCGTCGACGGGCCGCGCCTCGTGCGCCTGGCCGAGACCGAATGGCGCTCCGCCGTGACTCCCGAGATGCTCGATGCGCTCATCATCAAGCCCGAGCGGATGTCGGCCTGGTCGCTCTACAAGTACACGCAGCACCTTGCCGGCAACCGGCAGAAGACCGAGCGCTACGAGATAGCGCTGTGGAAAAAGCTGTTCTACCCGATCGCGACGCTGGTCATGATGGCGCTCGCCCTGCCGTTCGCCTACATGCAGGCGCGTGCCGGGATGGTCGGAGTGAAGGTGTTCCTGGGCATCATGCTCGGCATCTTTTTCCACATGCTGAACAGCCTGTTCTCGCACATCGGCCTGCTGCAGAACTGGCCGCCCTTCGCCGCCGCGGCGGTGCCGAGCACTGCGTTCTTCCTTACGGCGGTGATGATGATGTGGTGGGCCGAAAGGCGCTAGTACCGCCAAATTTTCATGCGTGCGATTCTAGCTAGCGCTAGCTTGATGATGCTGGTGATGTTGCTAGCATGTTCCACCACTAACGTCGTTGAACGGTTTGAAGTTACTCGTGAAGTGCTTCTGGAAAGCGGACGCTTTCCCACGCCGCACGCGCTGATACAAACCAAGGAGGGCGGTTATGTCGTGACCGGTATCGACGCGAATAAGCCCTGGGCGACACGTACCGACCCCGAGGGCAATGTGCAATGGCGCCACGTCGTGCCGCCGGCTAAGGATGGAACGCAAAGTGGTGCTTATGGGGTGGGTTATGGAGTGTATGCGGGCGCCGCGACAATGGATGACGATAGCACCTTGCTTTGCGGGAATACGGACATCGGCTGGCGAGACAAGCCTTTGATCATGGGCATGCTCACCCGAATCGACAAGTCCGGACAAGCGATCAGCCACCGCTTGTTCTACCCGCAGGGCGATGAAAGGTTTCATTTGAACTACCTACGCAAATGCATCCGATGGGGGGATGGATTTGCTGTCATCGGACAGACAAGCCGTTCGGTTGGCCCTTTCTTTTGGGTCTTAGCACTCGACGCCAAGGGAGATACCAAATGGGAAAAACTGCTGCCCGGGCAAGGTACTCTCGAGGTTCTGACTCTCTCAAATCATGATCTCATTCTTTCTCAGCCGTCCCTGAATGGAACCAAGATTGTGCGGCTCGATGCAACCGGCGCTATTCAAGCGCAACGCATTATTCCAGATGGGGTGGTGGTTCGCTCAACCGTTCCGGACTCGCGAACCACGCTCTTTTTTTGTTCGGATATCAACGTGAACGAGAGGTTCATACCGCGACTATCGCCAGATTAAGCGCGGACTTGAATGATTTGCAGACGTTTTCTTTTCAGCCCCTATGGGTTTCAGCGTGGGTTGATGATGCCGTATCCACTGGAAAACCCGGCGAATTCGCGACCGTAAGAACAGTACGCCGCCTTCCGCACTGGCCAGACGAAAAACGGGTTGGGTTGGTCTTGGCTTTTATTCGCGTTCGATAGGCCAAGCAAAGGAATCAGGAAAAGTTAGGTCAGTACGAGACGGGTACCAGCGAGCCGGTCGTGCAGGAACTGCCGGTCGCGGTCGAACAAGGCCCACAGGATCGAGATCCCCGTCGGCACCAGAAGCAGGGCGAGCAGGAATCTGAGAAGAGCATTTCTCGGAGAAACCCCTTCCAGCCGGATCCGCCAGGCCTTCATCGCCAGGGTCTGGCCGCCTTGCAGCCAGCAGCGCAGGAAGTAGGCGGCGAACATGACGACGATGAAGGCCTGCAGGGCGTAACGCAGCCAGCCCGCGGTGGCGTCGCGCCCGCCGCTCGCGAAGAAAAACAGCCAGCCCGCGAAAAACGCCACCGCAAACAGCAGCAGCGACTCATACAGCATGCTTGCGAGTCGCCGCAGCAGGCTTGGGGTATTCAGAAAAGGCTACTTCTTTTTTTTCTTCGGCGCCGGCTCGGCCTGCTCGGGCACCAGGCTCTGGCGCTCCTGCGGCGACAGCTGCTGGTACTCGGCCCAGTGCTCGCGCAGCTTGCTGCGCTGCTCGGGCGGCACCTTGGCCATCTGGCGGTAGTTCTCGCGCGCCTGGCGGCGCTGCTCGGGCGTGAGGTTGGCCCAGGTCTGCATGCGCTTTTGCACGCGCTCCTGCTCCTGCGCCTGCATCTTCGGATAGCGCTTGGCGATGCCGATCCACTTGCGCTTGCGCTCGACCTCCAGGGTCTCCCAGTCGGGCTTCAGCGGCGCGAGGACCATCTGCTGATCGGCGGTCAGCTCGGCCCAGGCGGGCTTGGTGGAGGCGGCTTTCCTGGCGACAGCAGGTCTCTTCGCTGCGGCCTTCGCCGCAGGGTCCGGGGCTTTCGGCGCCTGCGCCGGCTGCGAGAATGCGCCGACGGCGAGGCAAAGCGCCAATACGAGCAGCGCGGCGCGGGCCATCACTGCTCCGAAGAGGTCTTCTTAAGCCAGTTCTGGAAGCCGCGATCGAGGTAAGCGTCGATCGGCAGGTCGTCGGTGAGCAGCTGGGCGTCGATCTCCTCGACTTCAGCCGCCCGTTGGTTTTGCTGCCAGCTATAAATGCCGCCCACTCCCGTTGCAAGTATCGCGAGCGGCAGCAGCACGCGAAGCGACAGGCCGCTCCAGCCGCCGAAGCTGCCGACCACGTTGTCCGCCCAGACGAGCGCGGGGGCGGGCTCCGGCCGCTGGCGCGCGAGCGCCTGCCCGCGCGCGGCGCGCAGCCGCTCTGCCGCGCTCGAGCCGATACGCAGCCCCTGGTTCAGGATCTGGCGGACCTTGTTGCCGAATAGTTGTTCGTTCATGGCTTGTCGTGGACCCCCCGCTTGCAACCCCGACGCGCTCATAACGTTATACCTCTTGCCCTGAGCGCAGTCGCCAAAGCATGCGCAGCCCGCGAGCAGTGCGTCTTCACGCTTCCCTCGGAGCAGCGCATGGCCTTGGCGGTCTCGGCGACGTCCAATTCCTCCCAGTAACGCATGATGAAAGCTTCGCGTTGACGCGGCGGCAGCTTCGCGATCCCTTGCTCAATAATTTCAAGCACTTGAGACCGTTCCAGCTGGGCCGCAGGCGTCTCTTCGACGTTCGACCCGTCGGCGGCTTCCAGGGTTTCCAGCGGGTCGTGCTCGTCGTCCTCGCCGCGCCCGGCGCCGAGCGAGGAGAGCAGCGTGGTCCACAGCGAGCGCACTTTCTGGCGGCGAAACCAGTCGCGGATCGCGTTCTGCACGATGCGGTGAAAAAGCAGCGGCAGCTCGACCGCCGGGCGGTGGCCGTACTTCTCGGCGAGCCGCAGCATCGCGTCCTGCACGATGTCGAGCGCCGCGTCCTCGTCGCGCACGGCGAACACTGCCTGCTTGAATGCGCGCCGCTCGACGCCCTCCAGAAACGCCGACAGCTCGCTGCGGGAAGCCAGATGGACCCTCTGCCCGGGGCGGTATTGTTCCCTGACGATGTTACCATCATGGTTTACAAAGCTTTTTGCCCCCTATGGACCGCATCAAGACCAGCACGCTGACCGGAGCCGAGATCGTCGTCCGCTGCCTGCAGGAGGAAGGGGTGGAGTACGTCTTCGGCTATCCCGGCGGCGCCGTGCTGTTCATCTACGACGAGCTGTTCAAGCAGGACAAGGTGAAGCACGTCCTGGTGCGCCACGAGCAGGGTGCGGCGCACGCCGCTGACGGCTACTCGCGCTCGTCGAAGAAGGTCGGGGTGTGCCTAGTCACCTCGGGTCCCGGCGTCACCAACGCCGTGACCGGAATCGCCACCGCCTACATGGACTCGATCCCGATGGTGGTGCTGACCGGCCAGGTGCCGACGCACGCCATCGGCCTCGACGCCTTCCAGGAGTGCGACACGGTCGGCATCACGCGCCCGATCGTGAAGCACAACATGCTGGTGAAGGACGTGAAGGACCTCGCCTCCACGATCAAGAAGGCCTTCCATATTGCAACGACGGGGCGCCCGGGCCCGGTCGTCGTGGACATTCCGAAAGATGTGACCCAGGCGAGCTGCGAGTTCGCCTATCCCGAGTCGATCTCGATGCGCTCGTACAACCCGGTGCGCAAGGGCCACGCCGGCCAGATCAGGAAAGCGGCGCAGCTGCTGCTCGAGGCGAAGCGCCCGATGGTCTACACCGGCGGCGGGGTGGTGCTGGCGAACGCCGCGGAGCGGCTGCGCGAGCTGGTCAAGCTGACCGGCTTTCCGTGCACCAACACGCTGATGGGGCTGGGCGCCTACCCGGCGACCGACAGGCAGTTCCTCGGCATGCTCGGCATGCACGGCACGTATGAAGCCAACATGGCGATGCAGCACTGCGACGTGCTGCTCGCGATCGGCGCGCGCTTCGACGACCGCGTCATCGGCAACCCGGCCCACTTCGCGCAGAACCCGCGCAAGATCATCCACATCGACATCGATCCGTCGTCGATCTCCAAGCGCGTCAAGGTCGACGTGCCGATCGTCGGAAATATTCCGGATGTGCTCGAGGATGTTCTCAAAATACTCCAGTCCTCCACGGAGAAGATCGATCAAGATGCAATAAAGCCGTGGTGGAGACAGATCGAGGAATGGCGGGCGAAGGACTGCCTGAAGTACGACCGCAACTCGAAGATCATCAAGCCGCAATACGTGCTCGAGAAGCTGTACGAGGTCACGAAGGGGGAGGCGTTTGTCACCTCCGATGTCGGCCAGCACCAGATGTGGGCGGCGCAGTTCTACAAATTCGACCAGCCGCGGCGCTGGATCAATTCCGGCGGCCTGGGCACCATGGGTTTCGGCCTGCCGGCGGCGATGGGCGTGCAGCTGGCCAACCCCGGCGCCACGGTCGCCTGCGTGACCGGCGAATCGTCGATCCAGATGTGCCTGCAGGAGCTCTCTACCTGCAAGCAGTACCGGCTGCCGATCAAGATCGTCAACCTGAACAACAAGTACATGGGCATGGTGCGCCAGTGGCAGCAGTTCTTCCACGGCAACCGCTATTCCGAGTCCTACATGGACGCGCTGCCGGATTTCGTGAAGGTCACCGAAGGCTACGGCCACCGCGGCGCGCTGATCGACAAGCCGGGCGACGTCGAAGGCGCGTTGCGCGACGCGTTCTCGAGGAAGGACGAGCTGGTTTTCCTCGACTTCATCACCGACCAGAAGGAGAACGTCTACCCGATGATCCCCGGCGGCAAGGGGATCACCGAGATGATTCTCTACGAGGACTTGTGAGCCGGCATATCATCTCCGTTCTCGTCGAGAACGAGGCCGGAGCGCTCTCCAGGATCGCAGGGCTGTTCTCCGCGCGCGGCTATAACATCGAGTCGCTCACCGTGGCGCCGACCGAGGACGCCTCGATGTCGCGCATGACCATCGTCACCACCGGCTCGGAGGACGTGGTCGAGCAGATCACCAAGCAGCTGAACAAGCTGATCGAGGTGGTGAAGGTGATCGACCTCTCGGAAGCCGAGCACATCGAGCGCGAGCTGATGCTGATCAAGGTGCGCGCCGGCCAGAAGGAGCGCGAGGACCTGAAGCGCATGGCCGACATCTTCCGCGGCCGCATCATCGACGTGACCGACAACACCTACACCATCGAGCTCACCGGCGACGGCGCCAAGCTCGACGCGTTCATCAAGTCGCTCGACCAGGGAGCGATCGTCGAGACGGTCCGCACCGGCGCGAGCGGAATAGGCCGCGGCAACCGCGTGCTTCGGGTTTAATCCAAGAAAAATCTCGGTAGGGAGTTTTTTTATGAAAGTTTTTTACGACAAGGACGCGGATCTTTCCCTCGTCAAAGGGAAGAAGGTCACCATCATCGGCTACGGCTCGCAGGGCCATGCGCACGCGCAGAACCTGCAGGAATCCGGGGTGAAGGTCGCCGTGGCGCTGCGCAAAGGCGGCGCTTCGTGGGACAAGGCGAAGAAGGGCGGCGTCAAGGTCGCCGAGCTGAAGGAGGCGATCAAGGGCGCGGACATCGTGATGGTGCTGCTGCCCGACGAGCACCACGCGCAGGTCTACAAGGAAAGCATCGAGCCCAACATCAAGAAAGGCGCCTCGCTCGCCTTCGCGCACGGCTTCAACATCCACTACGGCCTGATCCAGCCGCGCGCCGACCTCGACGTCTGGATGGTGGCGCCGAAGGCGCCGGGCCACACGGTGCGCTCGACCTACGCCGCGGGCGGCGGCGTCCCGATGCTGATCGCGGTGCACCGCAACCCCTCCAAGAAGGCGCGCGACGTCGCGCTGTCCTACGCCGCGGCGATCGGCGGCGGCAAGGCGGGCATCATCGAGACCAATTTCAAGGAGGAGACCGAGACCGATCTGTTCGGCGAGCAGACGGTGCTGTGCGGCGGCTGCGTCGAGCTGGTGAAAGCGGGCTTCGACACCCTGGTCGACGCCGGCTACGCGCCCGAGATGGCCTACTTCGAGTGCCTGCACGAGCTGAAGCTGATCGTCGACCTGATGTACGAGGGCGGCATCGGCACCATGAACTACTCGATCTCCAACAACGCCGAGTACGGCGAGTACGTCTCCGGGCCGAAGATCATCGACGAGGGCACGCGCAAGCGCATGAAGGAAGTCCTGGCGCGCATCCAGTCGGGCGAGTACGCGAAGGAGTTCGTGCTCGAGAACCGCGCCGGGGCGCCCACCCTGCTCAGCCACCGCCGCATGACGGCGGAGCTGCCGATCGAGAAAGTCGGCGGGCGGCTGCGCGAGATGATGCCCTGGATCCGCAAGAACCGGCTGGTCGATACCTCCAAGAACTAGGTATTTGACGTCCTATCCTCACTCGATCATTGCCCGGGAAGGCTGGCTGTTCCTGGGAGTTGCTTTGGGCATTTCATTGGCAACCGGCTTTTTTTTCGGCTGGTGGTCATTGCCCTTGTGGCTCGCCACGCTCTTCATCCTGCAGTTCTTCCGCGATCCGCCGCGCCAGGTGCCGGATGATCCCCAGGCGGTGGTCGCGCCGGCCGACGGCCGCATCGTCGAGGTGGGCAAGGCGCAAGACCCGTACCTGAAGCGCGAAGCGCTCAAGCTGAGCGTCTTCATGAACGTGTTCAACGTGCATTCGAACCGCTCGCCGGTCGACGGCGCGGTGAAGGAGCGCTGGTATTTCCCGGGCGCCTTCGTCAATGCCGCGCTCGACAAGGCGTCGCTGCAGAACGAGCGCAATTCGCTGTGGCTGCAGACCCCGGACCGCCAGGATGTGACCTGCGTCCAGGTGGCGGGGCTGATCGCGCGCCGCATCCTTTGCTATGTCGAGAGCGGCGCCGAGCTCAGGAAAGGCCAGCGCTTCGGCTTCATCCGCTTCGGCTCGCGGGTCGACCTCTACCTGCCGCTCGATGCCGAGGTGAAGGCAGGGATCGGCGAAAAGGTTTACGCTGGCGAAAGCGTTCTTGCGAGGCTGTCCCGACATGGCTGACGCCCCCGAATTCGAGCCCGACGAGATCGCTGCGGCCTCGCCGCAGCCGTCGCCGCTCGGCAGCCTGCGCCGCCGCGGCATCTACCTGCTGCCGAACCTGTTCACCACCGGGGTGCTGTTCTGCGGCTTCTACGCCATCGTGCAGTCGATGAACGAGCGCTTCGAGGTGGCCGCGATCGCGATCTACGTCGCGATGGTGCTCGACGGCATGGACGGGCGCGTCGCGCGCTGGACCCATACCGCGAGCGAGTTCGGCGCCCAGTACGATAGCATCGCCGACATGGTGGCCTTCGGCGCCGCGCCGGCGCTGGTGGCCTACGAGTGGGCGCTGAAAGACATGGGCACCGCCGGCTGGATCGCGGCCTTCGTCTACTGCGCGGCGACCGGCATCCGCCTGGCGCGCTTCAACGTCAACATCGGCTCGATCGACAAGCGTTTTTTCCAGGGCCTGCCCAGCCCCTCGGGCGCCGCGGTGCTGGCGGGGCTGGTCTGGGTGATGACCGACTTCGATTTCCAGCCCGACAGCTCGATCTGGCTCGCCGGCGTGACCTGGCTCGTGGCGCTGTTCGCCGGCATCACCATGGTCTCCAACGTGCCGTTCTACAGCTTCAAGGAATTCAACTGGAAGCGGCGCGTACCGCTGTGGGCGATCCTCGCCGCGGTGATCGCGTACTCGGTCGTGGCGTCGAAGCCCTCGCTGGTGCTTTTCCTGCTGTCGCTTTCGTACGCCGTTTCCGGCTACGTGATGTGGGCGATGGGCCGGCGGGTGCGGCCTGTACTGCCCGAAGAATAAAGGGGTCAGAGCAAATTACCGCGAATTGGCGCTGGCGGCATGGTTCATTTTCCGTAATTTGCTCTGACCCCATTTATTCGGATATAGTCTCTTCCATGCAACAGGCCATTCTTGCCGCCGCTCTCCTCTCCCTGGCGCTTCTCGCGCTGGGCGGCCTGCTGCTGCGCCCCGCGCGCTAATTCCCCTATCCACAATTCGAGTTTCGACCATTCCGCCTAAAAAGCGGACAGGGATAAGTCCATTCATACCCAAGGAAGACGGACCATGAGCAAAGACAACTTGATCATTTTCGACACCACCATGCGCGACGGCGAGCAGAGCCCCGGCGCCTCGATGACCAGGGACGAGAAGCTGCGCATCGCGCGCGCCCTGGAGCGCATGAAGGTCGACGTCATCGAGGCCGGCTTCCCGGCTTCCTCGAACGGCGACTTCGAGGCGGTGGGCGCCATCGCGAAGGCGATCAAGGACTCCGTGGTCTGCGGCCTGTGCCGGGCGAACGACCGCGACATCCAGCGCGGCATCGACGCGCTGAAGGGCGCCAAGGCATGGCGCATCCACACCTTCATCGCCACCAGCCCGATCCACATGGAGAAGAAGCTGCGCATGACGCCCGACCAGGTGTTCGAGCAGGCGAAGCTCGCGGTGCGTTTCGCGAAGAACGCCTGCGGCGACGTCGAATTCTCTCCCGAGGACGCGAGTCGCTCCGAGCCCGACTTTCTCTGCCGGGTACTTGAAGCGGTGATCAAGGAAGGCGCCACCACCATCAACATCCCGGATACCGTCGGTTACGCCGTGCCCGAGCAATTCGGGGAGTTCATAAAAAAATTAAGGGAAAAAATACCGAATTCGGACCGGGCCGTCTGGTCCGTGCATTGCCAAAACGATCTCGGCATGGCGGTGGCGAACTCGCTCGCCGCGGTGCAGATCGGCGGCGCGCGCCAGATCGAGTGCACCATCAACGGGCTCGGGGAACGCGCCGGCAACACCTCCCTTGAAGAAGTCGTCATGGCTTTGAGGACGAGGAAAGACTTCTTCAAGCTGGAAACCAGGCTGGATACCCGGCACATCGTTCCCACCTCGCGCCTGG
>WNGH01003096.1_pt1 | contig 15887 bp, 12 predicted proteins | sample 5400631 | NCBI WGS metagenome assembly WNGH01 (sample SAMN13153373, study PRJNA577476) | soil metagenome | isolation source: 115 cm soil or saprolite under Garry oak tree replicate 1 | place: USA:California | collected 2016-06-15
ACGATACCGACTTCCGGATACTTGAAGCACTCCTCAACAAAGGGCCTTTGCCGGTGAATACGATCGGCCCAAAGGTGTACCTTACGCCCGGCTCGATCAGTGTGGCCATCGACCGCCTGTTGGATAGAGGCCTGGTAAGCCGGGTCGAGAGTCGTGAGGATCGGCGCGTCCGGATCGTATCGCTCACCCCCAAAGGCAAAGAATTGATCGCGCCGATTTTTCGCAAACACGCCGCCGAAATTAAGAACGTCTTTGCCGATGCGAGCCCAAGAGAGTTGCGAGCTCTTGAAACAACATTGAAAAAGATTGGGAAGCGCGCCGAGAGTCTGGGGACCGGAGTCAATCCAAAATGTTTAAGCCAACGATGACATAGCGGCGTAGTGCGCCGATCAATCGAAATGAAAGTTGTCCTGGAGAAGTGACGTAAATGCAGATTGGAATCGACAGTTTCGCGGCAGCTATTTCAGCCCCCGCCACAGGTCTAACGCTCAGCCCGCTGGAGCGCATGCACCATCTACTCGAAGAGATTGAGCTTGCCGACAAGGTTGGCCTGGACGTCTTCGGCATTGGCGAACATCACCGGGCGGAGTTCCTCGACTCAGCTCCCGTTGTAATCCTCTCCGCTGCGAAGCGAGACCGGCCTGATCTCTCCGTTGGTGGACTGGCTCATGAGTTTGATCGCTGGATCCCTTTGCGTTCGCGGAACGGAGGAGCTCGTCGAACTGGCGCTTAGGGAAGCCGTGAGTAACGCGATGCTCCACGGCAATCTCTTGGAGGCTCGCAAGCTGATTCATGTCCGTTGCTGCTGCGAAGGCACCAAGGGAGTGTTCATCGTCGTCAGAGATCAAGGACATGGATTCGACCCCAATAAGGTTCCTGATCCTCTGGCGGTCGAAAACCTAGGTGCCGAACACGGACGCGTCATCCAGTTAATGAAATTGGCTATGGACTAACTTTCTTCTGAACGGGGAGGAACTGAGGTCCGTATGCGCAAGGCATCAGGGCCTAAGCGAGAAATACCTGCCTGGCGCCCTCATGACAGAATTGCACGACAGCTAGCTAGCAAATCCTCGCACGGGGTTCGTGTTGTCGAGTTTGGGGTCCATGGACTACGTCACTCCGCTCAGGGTCGGTAGCTGGAAAACGCGGCACTTTGTTCAATGCGGAAGACGTGTAATTACGAGGATTTCCGTTGCAAGCCCTTGGCTGAATTGAAGGTCAAACCCTAATGTCAGGGGCCAGATTTGGGATACGTTAGCCTTTGGCGGTGTGCCGGCCTTCTTCTATTGTCTTTACTCTTGTATCCACTTACGTCCCCTTTACATCAAAGGTGATCATTGACTGCGGATTCGAAAACTCGCAAGGCCTTGTTACTTCAGCGCGCGCACTGTAGATTTGCTGCTTTCGATGAGACCTGCTGCCATCCGTTACACTGCTTCGCGGGTGTGGCATTGCTCGCCACGCAAGGAGAAATCATGTCGCTCGAATTCGCTGGAACGCCTAGTCCACCTTTCCCCCATGGTCCGAAGCTCCTCAATTTTCGCTCGATTCCACTTGCCAGGGTTACCGCACTCCGCATCGCCTGCGCCCTTTTGGTTGTCGCTCTCGTCGCTGGCTGCGGAGGAAGAGCAGCGCCTCCCATGGCGCCTCCAGAAGTGAAAGTCATTGCAGTTGCACAGCGAGACGTTCCCATCATAAGCGAGTGGGTCGCCACGCTCGACGGCTACGTAAACGCCCAGATCCAACCGCAAGTCGCCGGCTACATCGTCAAACAGACGTACAGAGAGGGGTCTCCAGTTCATAAAGGTGACATTCTCTTCGAAATTGACCCGCGTCCTTTTCAAGCTGTACTCGACCAAGCAAAAGCTCAGTTGGCCCAAGCTGAGGCCCAAATGGGCAAGACCCAGCTGGACGTCGACCGCGACACACCTTTAGCCAAAGAGCGCGCTATCGCACAAAGCCAGTTGGACAACGACGTTCAAGCGAACCTTGCCGCTAAGGCCGCCGTTCAATCCTCAGAAGCACAAGTGGAGCAGGCTCAGCTGAATCTAGGATTCACTCATGTCACGTCGCTCTTCGACGGCATTGCCGGCATCGCCCAAGTGCAGCTCGGCAATCTCGTGAATCCCAGCACCGTCCTTACTTCAGTCTCGCAGGTAAATCCCATCAAAGCCTACTTCCCCATCAGCGAACAGGAGTATCTGCGTCTCGCGGATCGCATCAACGCGCCTCAAGATCACGTTGATGCTCCGAAGGATGCTCCCCCACTCGAATTGATTCTCGCCGACGGAACCGTGTATCCGTCCAAGGGTCGCGTTCTTTATACCGACCGCCAGGTGGACATAACCACGGGCACTATCCGCGTCGTCTCGGCGTTTCCCAACCCCAAGAATTTCCTGCGTCCCGGACAATTCGGGCGAGTTCGCGCCTCCACCTACACGCGCACTGGAGCGCTCCTCGTTCCGCAGCGCGCCGTCATCGAGCTGCAAGGCAGCTTTCAACTCGCCGTCGTCGGCAGCGACAACAAGGTCAGCGTCCGCATCGTCAAAGTCGGCGAGCGTGTCGGTACGGAATGGATCATCGACAGTGGCGTGAAGCCAGGCGAAATGGTCATCGTCGAGGGTGTACAAAAAGTGCGGGAGGGAGCTTATGTCAATCCCAAACCGTTGACCGCAGCTGCGGGAGCGGACTGACCCATGTCGAAATTTTTCATCAATCGTCCCATTGTCGCCATGGTGATCTCCATCGTCATGGTCATTATTGGCGCCATCACCATTCTCACTCTGCCGGTCGCTCTGTTTCCGAACATCGTTCCACCGGAAGTCCAAGTGCTTGCCACTTACGTCGGCGCCGACGCCGGCACCATCGAACAATCCGTCGCCACGCCAATCGAGCAACAAATGAGCGGCGTGGACAACATGAACTACATGTATTCGCTGAATTCCACCGCCGACGGCGGCATGCGCCTGATCGTCGATTACGACGTGAAGACCGAGCCGAATACCGATTTGATTCTCACCCAGATGCGTGCCACGCAAGCCACATCGCAGCTGCCGGGCGACGTGACCAATTACGGCATTACGGTCCAAAAAACCGTCACCGCGCCGCTCATGCTCATCACCCTCTATTCCCCAAACGGCACTTACGATGCCCAATTCCTCTCGAACTTCGCCTACATCAATCTCAGCGACCAAATTACGCGTCTCTATGGTATCGGCAGCGTGCAAATTTTTGGCGCCGGCCAGTACGCCATGCGTCTCTGGGTTAAGCCCGACCAATTGGCCAAGCTCGCAATCACCGTTCCAGAAATCGTCAGCGCCATCCAGTCGCAAAACACCGTGAACCCCGCCGGTCAGGTTGGCAGCGAACCGGCTCCCAAGGGTCAGGAGTTTACATACTCCGTTCGTGCCCGCGGCCGGCTCTCTTCCCCGGAAGAGTTCGGCGAAATCGTCGTCCGCGAGACGCCCCTCGGCGGTGTTGTCCGCCTTAAAGACGTGGCGCGCGTCGAACTTGGCGCGCAAAACTACAGCGTCCTCGGCCGTCTAAACGGAAAACCCGGCGCGATCGTTGCCGCTTATCAATTGCCTGGCTCCAACGCCGTCCAGGCCGCCGATGCTCTCAAAAAATTGATGGCCGAGGCGAAGACCCGCTTCCCCGGCGACATCGATTACGTCGTCTCTCTTGACACCACGAGGGCCGTCACCCAGGGCATCAAGGAAATTGTCATCACCCTGCTGATCGCCATCGTCCTCGTCATCATCGTCGTCTACATTTTTCTCCAAGGCTGGCGCGCCACTCTCATTCCGCTTCTCGCCGTGCCGGTTTCTCTCGTCGGCACATTTATTTTCTTTCCCATATTCGGCTTTTCGATCAACACGCTTTCTCTTTTTGGCTTGGTACTCGCCATCGGCCTCGTCGTCGATGACGCCATCGTCGTCGTTGAGGCCGTCGAGCGCCACATTGAAGATGGTCTGTCGCCCAAAGAGGCCGCTCTCAAAGCCATGCAGGAGATCTCCGGCCCCGTCGTCGGTATCGCTCTGGTGCTCTCCGCCGTCTTCATCCCCACGGCATTCATCCCGGGCATAACCGGGCGTCTCTATCAACAGTTCGCCGTCACCATCGCCATCTCCGTCGCCCTTTCCGCCTTCAACGCTCTCACGCTCAGCCCTGCTCTCTCTGCTTTGCTTTTGCGCCCCAAAGACACCACTCGCGGGGGCTTACTCAAGAAATCCTTCGGTTGGTTTAACAGTGGCTTCCGCAGCGCCACCAACGCCTACGTCCGCGTCTGCGGTTTCCTCATCCGCAAAACCACGGTTGCTCTCATACTCCTGGTCATTTTTGGAGCTGCCGCTGGCTTTTTCAGCGCCAAAGTCCCTTCCAGCTTCCTTCCCGATGAAGATCAAGGTTATCTGTACATCAACCTGCAATTGCCGAACGCCGCCTCTCTCCAGCGTACCGATGAAGTCGCGCGCAAGATTGAAACCGCTTTGGCTCACACGCCGGGTGTCCAGTACACCACCAGCGTGGTCGGTTTCAGTCTTCTCAGCTTCGTCCGCACCAGCTACAACGGCTTCTTTTTCGTCACTCTAAAGCCCTGGGACGACCGCAAATCCCGGGATGAACAGTTCCAGCAAATCAAGCAGAACATCAACCGCGAACTCAGCACAATTCCCGAAGGCATCGCCTTCTCCTTCTCTCCCCCCGCCATTCCCGGCGTCGGTACTTCCGGCGGATTCACGTTCGTTCTGGAAGACCGCGCCGGCAACGATGTCCAATTCCTCGCCGACAACCTGAATAAATTTCTCGCCGCTGCCCGCAAACGCCCCGAAATCGCAAACGTGAGCACCACCTTCCTCCCCAGCGTCCCGCAGCAGTTCGTGGACGTGGACCGCGACAAAGTCATCAAGCAAGGTGTCGCCGTCAAAGACGTCTACCAGACTCTTCAAGCCTTCATGGGCGGCCTGTTCATCAACTATTTCAATCGTTTCGGCCGCCAGTGGCAGGTCTACATCGAAGCCGAAGGTGCCTACCGCACCCGTGCCGAAAATGTTGGCCAGTTTTTCGTCAAAAACACCAAGGGCGAAATGGTTCCCCTCGCTGCTGTCACGAGGTTCGAGCCCCGCCCCGGTCCCGAATTCACCATGCGCTTCAACGAATACCGCTCCGCCCAAATCAACGGCGCCGCTGCTCCGGGTTACAGCGCCGGCCAAGCCATGGCTGCCATCGAAGAAGTCTTCGACCAAACCATGCCCCGCGAAATGGGCTACGACTACATGGGCATGTCCTTCCAGGAGAAAAAAGCGCAGCAGGGCGTTCCCGCTTCCGCGGTTTTCGCCTTTTCCCTACTCTTCGTTTTTCTGATTCTCGCCGCGCTCTACGAGAGCTGGACGTTGCCCTTCAGCGTCCTCCTCAGCACGCCCGTTGCGATCTTCGGCGCTTTCTTTATCCTCTGGCTGCGGCGAGTTCTACTCTCCGCATTTCTCCCGAGCTACATGGTGCAGATCGAAAACGACGTCTATTCGCAAATCGGTCTCGTCATGCTGATCGGCCTCGCCGCCAAAAACGCAATTCTCATCGTCGAGTTTGCCAAGGACGAGTACGAGCAAGGCAAACCGCTCGTCGACGCCGCTCTGGAAGGCGCCCGCCTTCGCCTGCGCCCCATCCTCATGACCTCTTTCGCATTCATTCTCGGCTGCGTCCCTCTCTGGACCGCTAGCGGGGCGGGTTCCGTCGCGCGCCAAATCATGGGCACCGCCGTGATCGGAGGCATGCTCGCAGCCAGCGCTCTCGGCATCTTCTTCATTCCTGCCGTTTTCTATGTAGTTGAGCGCCTTTCCATGGGTAAAGCAGGCCGCGCCGCCATGCTCACCGGAATTCCCGCATCAGGCACCAGCCCGGCCGGAGGAGACGATTAAAATGAAACCTCTCATTGCATCGCTCCTCATTGCACTGCTCATTTCCGGTTGCACCGTGGGGCCTGACTACAATCGTCCCAAGGCCGTCGTGCCCACGGAGTTCCGCGGCGTCTCGCCCGAAGCTTCCAAAGCCGAAGCCGCTTCGCTAGGCGATCAAAAATGGTTTGACGTCTTCCGTGACGAGCAACTGCAATCTCTAATCCGCACCGCGATTCAACAGAATTATGATGTTCGCATCGCTGCCACGCGCGTCCTGCAAGCGCAAGCACAATTGGGCGTCACGCGTTCCAACCAATTTCCCAGCGTCAGCGGCGGCGCGGACCTTTCCGCACAACGCACCGCGAAGTCGATCGTCTTTCCCGCAATCGAGCAATCCACCGGTCAGCTTAATCTTTCTGCCGCCTGGCAGCTGGATTTCTGGGGACAATATCGTCGCGCCACAGAAGGCGCACGTGCCTCTCTGCTCGCCACCGAGTGGGGCCGCCGCGCCGTCATCAGCTCCCTCGTCGCCAACGTGGCCTCCGCCTACTTTCAACTCCGCGCGCTCGATCTTCAGCTCGAACTTTCTCAAAACGCTTTGACCGCGCGCCGCGAATCCCTTCGCCTCACTTCGGTTCTCTCAAATCATGGCAACACGTCTGAGCTCGACGTCCGCCAGGCCGAGCAACTTGTTTACACAGCCAGCGAAGAAATTCCCGATCTCGAACGTCGTATTCAGCAAGAAGAAAATTTTCTCAGCACGCTCCTCGGCAACAATCCCGGCCCAATCGCCCGCGGCCTGCGCCTCACCGAGCAGCCTCACTCCCCTGAAATTCCCGCAGGCATTCCGTCGGAACTTCTCGAGCGCCGCCCCGATATCCGCCAGTCCGAACAGTTGCTCATTGCCGCCAACGCCCGAATCGGTGTCGCGCGTGCCGCCTACTATCCTCAGATCGCGCTCACCGGTTCAGGCGGCTTCCAAAGTGATGCGCTAACACGCCTCTTCGCCGGCTCCGCAGGTCTCTGGAGCTTTGCCGGCTCTCTCACGCAACCCATCTTCACCGCCGGCAAAATTCGCTCCGGCGTCCGGCTCGCCGAAGCCCAGCAGCAGGAAGCTGTCCTCGCCTATCAGCAAACCATCCAACAATCCTTCCGCGACGTCTCCGATGCCCTCATCGCTTATCGCAAAAATCTCGAATTTCGCGAGCAGCAGGAACTCCTCACCGCCTCAGCCAAGGATGCCGCGCGTCTCTCCAATATTCGCTATAAAGGTGGAGTGACCAGCTATCTTGAAGTTCTTACTAACGAAACCAACTACTTCACCGCCGAACTCAATCTTGCTCAAGCCCAGGCCAACGAACTCCTCGCTCTCGTTCAGCTCTATCAAGCCCTCGGCGGTGGCTGGGAACAATAACCAACACCGGCAAGTGTGGACTTCTATGGCGCTGCAGACTCGGTATCTGTTTCTGAAACTTTCAGCTTGTTCTGGAGGAACCGCCAGGGAATCGCTCGCTGAACGACGATATGGTGAAAAAGGCTCGCGCGCGGCTATTCGGGTCCTGGGAGATGAACTGGATGGCATACAACTTCGCGCACGATGTGGCGTTACCGGGATCGAGCGGCGCGCGAGCCCGCTTCAATACCAAAAGCAGCTTCGATTGCAGTCGCGCAACAGCGCAGATCGCCAACTGGTTACGGAATGCCTGCACGGCCAAAGGGATCAAAGGCACTTCGGCAATACCGTTGGGGGTTTTGGAATCGGGTACCTCGATAACCCAGACGCGCAAGGTCGTCGGCTGGAATGACACGAAACTTGCCTACATCAATGAGGGTTTTGACTTCCGACTCGCGTAGTGAGTACTCGCGATTCCGATGTCGATAAGTGGTGCGGAAGCGGTCGGAATCATCTCTGTGGATGTTGGTTCGGTCTCGGCTCTGGCGCTCAATTGGCGAGCTTTCGCGGGAGCTGCGATCCAATTGAAGGCGGTCTGCGTGGCCCGATTGTCGAGACAGAGAGGTGTCGGAATACTTTCTAAGAAAGGCCTCGAAATCTGAAAACCGATAAGCTCGGGACATGCGTGTGTCGCTCCTATGCCATCAGAAGTGAGGGTGCTTAGCCCAAAGGACAATTCGTGCCCCCTACTTACTCAGAGGCCTCCAAAAGGAGAAACCTCAACGGCCTTTTTTCCGGGTCAAGGCAATTAGTGCGAAGGAGTTGCCTATCTTGGGGAGGTGGGCCCGTACGACGTAGCCCCTCATAAGCTCAGAGGCCCAAAAAAAGGAAAGTGTGAAATAAATGTTAGGATTGCGGACAGAAAACCGGACTTCTATTCGGACACGATAGCCTTTGAAAATCTTGTAATCTGATGATATGTAATGATTTATTATGACAACGAAAGCGGACACGAAGGCGGACACGAAGGCGGACACGAAGGCGGACATGTTACCGGTAACAGACCGGGGAGAATCGACAGCTCAGATGGAGCCTTTGCTGATTGAAGAAACCTCTCGGCACAGGGGTACCCTCACCGATCTTGCGGTGGAACTAGCGCAGAAGGCGGCGGGGTTTCGGCGCAGCCTGCCTGAGAGCCTGTCCGCTTCGCTTGCCGATCTAGTGCGGGCGATGAACTGCTACTACAGCAACCTGATCGAAGGGCACGACACTCATCCCGTCGATATCGAGCGCGCCCTGAAGGACGATTACAGCAAAGACCCTCGTAAGCGTGACCTGCAATTGGAGGCGAAGGCGCATATGACGGTCCAGAAGTGGATTGACGGTGGTGGATTGAAAGGGCGCGCGGTCACAACTGAGGGCATCCGCGAAATCCACCGCCGCTTCGGTGAACTGCTGCCTGAGGATCTTCTGTTGGTTGAGGACCCTGACACGAAAGAGCGTACACGTGTTGTGCCCGGCGAATTGCGCCCACGCGATGTGAAGGTCGGCACACATATCGCCATCAGTCCCGGTGCGTTGCCACGTTTTCTGAAACGCTTTGGAGAAGTCTACAGCCACCTGAGCCGGACGGACTCGATCCTTGGCGCGGCGACAGCGCATCACCGCCTTTTGTGGATTCACCCGTTTCTTGACGGCAATGGACGGGTTGCGCGCCTGATGTCCCATGCCATGCTGCTGGAGGCTCTAGATACGGGAGGTGTCTGGTCGGTCGCCCGCGGACTGGCGCGCAATGTCGAAGCATATAAGAAGCATCTTGCCGATTGCGATGGACCTCGGCGGAACGATCTTGATGGCCGCGGCAACCTCAGCGAAGAGGCATTAGCCCAATTCGGGAGATTCTTTTTGAGTGTGTGCATCGATCAGGTTACGTTCATGGAAAGCCTTGTCCAGCCAGAGAGGCTCCGCGTGCGCATCGTTCTGTGGGCGGAAGAAGAGGTTAGGCTTGGCGCTCTGCCGCCCAAATCGACGAGCATTCTTGAAGCCGTACTATATCGCGGAGAACTGCCGCGCGGTGATGCAGCGGGTGTTGTCGGTGCGAGTGAAAGGCATGCACGACGCATCGTCTCAGCGCTCATGGAGCGCGGCGTGTTGACAGCGGACAGCGCCCGCGCCCCGTTGCGTCTCGTTTTTCCGGCGACACTGGCGTCGCGCTGGATGCTAGGATTATTTCCGGAAAAGCCAGGGACGTGAAGTAGTTGTGCCCTTGAACCACCAACAAGACTGGAAGAACTCAACGCAGCGCGCGAAAGAACGTCGAGTTCCGTGCAGTTGCCGCAACGTGGACGAATAGGCTCGATGACGGGGTGGGGTCAGTCTGCAGTGTCACGTGGCTGCTGCGCGAACACCCTGCGCGTAGCAGCGGAAGCAGCTAGATAAGTTGGTTACAGAGCGGGGCATGAGCCACCGGAGAGCTCTCCGTGGTTAACGGGTTGGGCCCCTCGCTTGCCTTAGCGCTCCTCTCCACGTTGAGTCGCGAAAATGGCTGCCCCGCGGCCTTCGCCTGGGTTGACCGCGGGGGCAGTTGTGGACAACCTTCTTGACTCGGATCAGTATCCTAGCTGTCCATCGGCAGTGGGGCAGCTAGCTCCAATGTTTGTAAGGGTGGAGGGGTTCGGCTTGTGCAGTTCGATGTCGCCACCCCCAGGGTTCACGCTGCTGCAAGTACTGACGTTACCTGTTGGGCTGTCGCTTGCTAAACAGCGCGTCGGTACAACGTAGACGGTGGTGGAATCGTCGGGGGTTCGTAACTCGATCCCAAACTTGTCCTTGGGCGGTGGGGACGGTTGCTGCTCGGCGTCAATCTTCCTCACCCGAAAGAGAAAGGTGCCGAAGTTTTGACCTGTAGATGGGTCAGTTGCGTCGGCCGTGCCGCAGATGTCACGCGCATTGTTCGCCTCAGGTGGAGTGCACCCGGGGCAAGGGTTCACGTAGCCCGTGATGCTATCGCTGGTCACGTGAAGCCCATTATTATGGTCAACGTAATTGACGTGACCGAAGAAGCCTCTGTTCTTGCACAAGAGCCTACACTTCATGGCCGAGTCTCCTTTTCTCTCTGGGCATGAGCATGCCTATGTTGGCGGTCATCGGACTACCTACCTTTTCTTGGGAATTACGAACCGCCCGAGGCTCGGCTAGTGGCCTGTACCAAAGAGGGCAAGGCGAGGGATACCCATTGGTATCTACTGGTTTCCATTTCGAGGGTGAGGGTCGGCTCAAAGTCGAAATCGACGTGGAACTCGCCAAATTCGTTGGTGGTAGCAAGCGCTATCGGGCCCTTCTGCCCACGGAGCACGATGGGAAGGCGATCAAGACGTCGATCCGGCTTAGCAGAGTCTACAAGCTGGCCCACAAGGACAATGCGTCGGGAATCGGTCTGCGGCTCAATCCAGAGATCGGCCATCAGACTCCCAACTTCATAAACCAATCGTCGGGCCGGAAGCTGTGATATTCGAATACCATCAGGCAACGGCTGGAGAAAGCTGTCAAAGACGAGACGAGCAGCCTGCGTAACGCGCCGAAGGACGGAACTCGGACGTAGCAAAGATTCCAGGCAGCCCCATAGTTCCTGAAGCAAACGATCCCGAGGAACACAGGGAAGCGAGTAGCGGTTAATCAGATCACTGACTTGCGGGTCGATGCGCTCCCCGGTGATGAGCAGCACGCGTCCGCGGAGACGCGGACCGATTTTGACAAGCCCGGAAACCACCTGAGCGGCCGAGGTGCGCATCTGGTGCAGATCCATTATCACGGCATCCGGATTCTCTTCTTCGAGCGCAGCTAACCCAAGTTGAACACTCGTAGCCAGCACGCATTGGCAGCCCATGCTTCGCAGCAATACTCGCATGTCGTCGCGGGCATAACTTTCCTCGCCGATTATCAATACTCTACGCTGATGCCGATCGCTGCCCATCTGAACCTACTGGGGGATTGGGGCTTCTCCGAACCGGCGTGCCCATGAAATTCAAAATCGTCCATAATATCTAGGATCAGATAGCATGGCAGGCAAGTCGGAGAAGACCTTATTTCCTGGCGGGAAAACCCCGCACTCAAGTACCCGACGCGGCATCGTCGGCGGAACGGCCTTAGCCTGCGTACTCAGCTGAGAGACGCATCTATACTCAGAGGAGGCTTCGGGCGTCGAGGACGTATCCTTTAAACGCCGACATGCGTCCCATGCAGGATTGCAGTCGGCAAGAGTCCGCTACTTCTAGCGGGAACCAAGCGGCGACCGCTCGCTAGTTGGCGCAATCCGGTATTCACCTTCATTTGGGAACAGTGGGAATCTGCAACTGCCGCTCGGCTCGCAGAAAAGGCCTTTGAGGCCCCCGCAATCTCTCACCAGCCGCCTATTTCAAGTTTTTACCGCACGCCTGTATGCGTAATTTTCCGTCATAAGAATCGATGACTCACCTGATTGCGGTGTCCAGACGACTTCTCTAGTTTGAACCATGCCACAAGTATTGACTTTAGGAGAGTCATGAGGGGGCGATTCGTCTGAGACTTGAGGAGGTTGCTGTGGAAGTTCTTTCCGGGCTCCCCCCCGACGACGTCATTTTCGGCCGATCCGCGGCAATGCGATCTGTACGCGACAGGACTGAAAGAATCTGCCAGGCCAGTATTCCAGTTCTTATCCAAGGAGACAGCGGGACGGGAAAAGAAATCTTTGCAAAACTGATCCACGTTCGGTCACCTTGGCGCGAGCGTCGTTTCGCTAAGGTGCTCTGTCCTGCCGTTCCCGCTTCGGTGTTCGAAAATGCGCTGCTTGACTTCGATGCAAGACTTCTCGGGGGGACTAGGAATCCGAATCTGGGACGCACGGAGGTAGCTCAGGGCGGAACACTCTTTCTGGATGAAATCGCGGACCTGGACACACAACTGCAAGCAAAACTTCTCCACCTGATCCAAGTCGGCCAAGTCTTACAGATCGGGGCACGTGGGGCACCGAAAGAGATAAGTGGGTGCATGCGCATCCTGTGCGCATCGCACCGCTCAGTCAGGCGAGAGATGGAGAGGGGCAAATTCCGGCCCGATCTGTTTTACCGCCTCAACGCCTTGAGCATTCACTTGCCGCCCTTGCGGGAGCGCAGAGAAGATATTCCCATGCTTGTGGAATATTTCCTCCAGTGCTACGCCGTGAAATACGACCGCCCTGCCCGCCCATTGCCGGCTTGTTGCCTGCACCGTCTGCAGGAATATGACTGGCCCGGAAATATCCGGGAGTTGGAAAACCTAATCAACAGTTTCCTTGTTCTTGGCTGCGAGACGGCAGCGATGAGCGAATGGATGGACCGCCACCCCGGCGAACCCGCGGCCGACGGCGCAGACGGTTTCGTCCCGCTGCGAAAAATCGCTCAGCAGGCCTCGCGGGAAGCGGAACGAAGAATAATTTTGCAGGTTCTCGAAGCCAATGAGGGAAATCGAAAGAGGGCAGCCCGAGCGCTAAACCTCAGCTACCGTGGGCTTCTCTACAAGATTAAAGGCGCCGGAATCCCCCCGAAAAGGGTCGTCGTGCCCCATAGAGGAGCCACGCTTTCCCCAGCCGACTGCCAGTCGTCATAGGAGAGAAACATGACCTCACAGATGCTCAGACGCTTCAATTTGGTGTCACAGGTGATTCTCTTGTCCCTCGTCGCTTGCACCCTAGCTTGGGCGCAAGATGGGAAAAAGCAACCGGCCGCCATGGGCGATCAAGCTTCCACCGCGAGCGTGTATGGTGCGGATCGCAGTGCCTCTGGAGGCGCCGCAACGCCCGCAGGGCTCGATCCCGATTACATCGTTGGTCCGGACGATGTTCTGTCGGTCCACGTCTGGAAGGAGCCCGACATATCCGGGAAGATGCCAGTTCGCTCTGACGGAAAGATTACGTTGCCTCTTTTGGGTGAGATTCAGGCGGGCGGACTTACTCCTGCCCGGTTGCAAGTCGTTATCACACAAAGGCTATCGGACTTCATCAATAATCCGCAGGTTGTTGTGGCCGTCGAGCAGATGAACAGCAGGCAGTTCACGGTCATGGGCGAAGTCCAACACCCGGGCTCCTTTCCGCTGACGCACACAACTCGCGTGATGGACGCTCTGGCCATTGCGGGGGGGTTCCGGGACTTTGCGAAGGTAAAGAAGATCCACATCATGCGCCGCACCGCCGAGGGCGGAACGCAGACGATTCCGTTCAACTATCGAGAAGTCGTTCAGGGCCATAAGCTCGCGCAGAACGTCGAGCTGCAAACCGGCGATACGGTGGTTGTGCCGTGAAGCGGATCACGTCGTCGAAGTTCTGTCGGATTTGTACAGCCACAGCTGCGGGTTTCTTGTGTTTTTTCCTCTTCGATGCTTGCGCGATGCTTGCCCAGGACTCGAACAGGCAGGATCTTGGAGAAGAGACGGGCCTGCAGTACTCCAACGAACGGCTGCCTCCCAATGCCATTCTTCTCGAACTCTATTCGTTCGCCACATACGACGATAACATCTTGAATAGCAATCAGAATCGGGCGGGGGCATCGCTTCTTGAGGGTGGGGGGCTTCTCCGTTTTCGCGTTTCGCGCCCCAGAGGAAATATGTTCGTGGACTACCGGCCGACATTTGAGCTCTACCGGCAGTTCCAAGGCTATGATCTATTCAATCAAACCACGGAGTTCACGGGAACATATAAGCTCACTCCTCATTTGATTTTGAATGCCAAAGATTCCTTTTCTTATCAGAGGTGGACCCTACAGCAAAGCTCGAACGGAAACACGGCATACGCCCCCGTTGTGCCCGGCGGTTTGAATGGAAACGTCCTTGTGCCGCTGATCCGGGAGCTGACGAATGAGGCGCAGCTGGGCGCAAACCTACTTTTGAGCCGCCGCTCATCCTTTGAGGTCTTTGGCACCAATTCTCTGCGCGAGTTCGAGAATCGCCAGGCCACGCTTGGAAATTTGGTGAACACTCAAGGATACGGCGGCGGAGCTGGCTATCGCTATCGGACGAGCGAAGCAACCACTCTGGGGCTGCGCTATGTCTATCAGGATCTGCGCTTCGGCCAGACATCCCGGGCGCTCATGAATAGCGGATATCTGACACTCAGCTCCAACCTCGGTGAGCCGAACGTTTCATTTGACTTCTTCATAGGTCCACAGTTTGCGTCTTCGCGCGAGACGCCTCTCAGCACTTCGACGCTAAACCCTCCGCCAACACCCACGGCCCCACCCACGCCGGTTTCTACTTTCCGCCGAGACGTAGGCGGGGGAGCAAATTTCACCGTTCGCTCGGGGAAAACCGTGCTGCGGATATTTCTGTTACGTCAACTAACCGACGGAGGAGGGTTAGTCCACTTGGTGAGCAATACCTCTGAGGGTCTGGAGATCCGGCGCCGGCTCTGGCATGGACTGGACGCGGTTTTCACTGGCGGGAATGCCCAGTCGACATCCTTTTCCGACGTCTTCGGTCGCGGTGCCATTCGGAATCAAAACGGGGGGATCGCACTCGAGTGCCCGCTCGAGTACGGCTTCCTGTTTCATACCGGATACACATATCTCCGGCAGAGAATCAGCGGGAACCTACCTTTCGCATTCGACGTGGACCGCAATCGCGTTGCGATCGGCTTCTTTTACCAACCTCGACCACACCCCTTGGGACGCAGATGATGCACATAAACCGCCGTTTCATTGAACTGGTGCCTGTGCTGGTAGATCTTGGTGGGAAGCCGTAGACCTTTTGTTGGACTGGTTTCCGCGCGTGGATCAGCGGGACAGTACAAACTGGGTCGCCAGACTCATCTCAGACTCGACATGAACAGGTCAAAACAACATAAGTTGGGCTTGTAAGCTAAATATGTCCCATGTCCTCACCAAGACAGATGGGCGACATTTGACTCGGCGCAACCGGTCATTTTTCCCCGAATCGGCATTACAGGGATTACCTCATGTTTCATTGGGGAGTTTTCTGCTCTTGATTTGGGGGACGTACTGGATTGGCAGGACAGACGAAGTTCACTAGATTGCACATCAGACGGCAGAATCTTGAGGAGAGCGTGAACGATTGCGGGATTCTGTGGGAGCCAACAAAGTGGCGCGTCCGGGAGTGGATTTGTTTTGGCCTTGCACCCAAGGTGAGACTGGACGTAGCGACTTCTCCGAGTCAGCTCTATAAGTACTAGCTTGCTGGCTGAACTTCGGCGGTTGTTGAGTTGCACTGCGAATCAGCTAGGGAGTCATCAGCGGCAGTCTCACGGGGTTTGATATTGGCTACTGCATGAGGATAAACGCGGGGAGAGTTTTTATTTGAGATCTGGTTTCGCTGCGTACCGATCAGAGTTCGATGTCACTCCTTATTGAGTGACGGCACGCAGAGCAGAACGTGTGGCGAAAGCCAGGAAGGAAAGACGTTGCAGCGAGACTTGACTTTCGAGGATTGGCTCGCGGCTCTGCGTCGGCGACGCTGGTTGGTCGTCATTCCTGCGATCCTGGGCGCAGTGGCGGGATATGCGCTGTCCTTGTATCTGCCCAAGAAATACACATCACATACATCAATCCTGGTTGAACAGCCCACAGTACCGGACAACT
>WNGH01011576.1_pt1 | contig 15886 bp, 19 predicted proteins | sample 5400631 | NCBI WGS metagenome assembly WNGH01 (sample SAMN13153373, study PRJNA577476) | soil metagenome | isolation source: 115 cm soil or saprolite under Garry oak tree replicate 1 | place: USA:California | collected 2016-06-15
ATCGTCACGATCGCCTCCATCTTCGGCAAGCACGGTGGCTATGGCTATATCACGGCGTACACGGCGTCCAAGCACGGCGTGATCGGGCTCACCCGCGCGCTCGCCGCCGAGCTCGGGGCTCAGGGCTATCCCGGCATCACGGTCAACGCGATCTGCCCGGGCTACGTGCGAGCGGGGATGGGCATCCGCCAGCAGCACACCAAGGCGGGGCCGCTCTCGGGCGCCGAGATCTTCGATCGGTACTTCAAGCGTCAGGTCCCGCTGCGACGAATGGTGGAGGCGGAGGAGATCGGCCACGCCGCCGTCTTCCTGGCGTTGCCGGATTCCGGCGCGATCACGGGCCAGGCGCTCAACGTCGACGGCGGCTTCGTGATGTCGTGAGCAATCAGGACGAGGAGGCGCGGATGGCGACGGTGCTGTACGAGCAGAAGGACCGCGTGGTGACGATCACGATGAACCGGCCGGAGGTGATGAATGCCATCGACCCGGAGACGCACGAGGCCCTCGTCGCGGCGTGGACGCGCTTCCGCGACGACGACTCGGCGTGGGTGGCGATCCTGACCGGCGCCGGCGACAAGGCGTTCTCGGCGGGTGCCGATCTGAAGAAGATGATCCCGGGCGCCTTCGGCGGCAGCCGTGGCTACAACCCGGTCTCTCACACGAGCCTCGGCCTGGGCGGCATCACGCGCGGCCTTCCGATCTGGAAGCCGATGATCGCCGCCATCAACGGCTTCTGTCTGGCCGGTGGCCTCGAGCAGGCGCTGGCCTGTGATCTGCGCATCGCGGCGCCCCACGCTCGCTTCGGGCTGACCGAGGTCCGGTGGGCCATCATGCCGGGCGCGGGCGGGACCCAGCGATTGCCGCGGGCGGTGCCTCCTGCCCGCGCGATGGAGATGATCCTCACCGCCGAGCCGATCTCCGCCGACGAAGCGTTGCGCCTCGGCCTCATCAACAAGGTCGTGCCGCTACCCGAGCTGATTCCGACGGCGCGAGCGCTCGCCGACACGCTGTGCGAGCGCGGCCCGCTGGCCCTGCGTGCCGCCAAGGAGGCGGCCGTCCGTGGGCTCTCGTTACCGCTCGACGACGGGCTGCGGCTGGAGGCGCTGCTGGCGGGAACGCTCCGCGGAACCGAAGACGCCGCGGAAGGCCCGAAGGCCTTTGCCGAGAAGCGCAAGCCGAGCTTCAAGGCCCGGTGACGTCGCGCCGATGACGCTCGACGAGCTGGTCACGCTTACCCGGGCGCGCCTGCACGGCCGTGCGCGTCGCGAGGTTCCACCGGGCCCGCTGATACGGGCGGCCGTGCTGGTCCCGATCATCGACCGCGGCGAGCCGTGGCTGCTCTTCGCCAAGCGCACCGAGCGTGTCGGCCACCACAAGGGCCAGATCTCGTTTCCCGGAGGCGTCGTGCGACCGGACGACCCGTCGCTGCTCGCCGCCGCGCTTCGTGAATGCGAGGAAGAGATCGGCCTGGCTCCGCAGGCGGTCGAGGCGCTGGGCACGCTCGACGATACGGAAACCGTGGCGACGCAGTTCGTGATCACACCGTTCGTGGGCCTCATCGGCGACCCGCCGGCGTGGCGGCCCGACGGCGAGGAAATCGAGAAGGTGATCGAGGTCCCGCTGGCCGCGTTACTGGAGGACGGGAGCTTCCGCGTCGAGACGTGGGAGCGCGCCGGCGGGACGCGCTCCGTGTACTTCTTCGACTACGAGGGCGAGACGATCTGGGGCGCGACGGCCCGGATCCTGAAGCACTATCTGGAGCTGGTGACCGGGGCCCCGTGAGCGACGAGACGCTGCTCACGAGCCTCACCGACGGCGTCGCTCGCATCACGCTGAACCGTCCCGAGGTCCGCAACGCGCTGTCGCGCACGATGGTCGCCGAGCTCGAAGCCGCGCTGGCCAGTTTCGAAGCCGATCCGGCGGCCCGGGTCATCGTGCTGGCGGGCGCCGGCGACCGGGCCTTCTGCGCGGGCGCCGATCTCAAGGGCGCCGGCGATCGCGGGACGACGCTCCAGGCGCGCGAGTCGTTCGGAGGCCTGGCCCGGATCCTCGAAGCGATGGCGCGGATGCGGACGCCGGTGATCGCACAGGTGCACGGCTTCGCGCTCGCCGGCGGCTGCGGCCTGGCCGTCGGCTGCGACATCGTCATCGCCTCCGAGGATGCGACCTTCGGACTGCCCGAGATCACGCTCGGGCTGCTGCCGCTGATCGTGATGGCACCGGTGCTCAGGGCAGCCGGGACCAAGCGCGGCTTGCCGTTCGTGCTGTCGGCCGAGAACATCAGCGCGCGTGAGGCCCTCGACATCGGGCTGGTGAGCCGCGTCGTTCCCCGCGCCGAGCTCGAGAGCGCAACGACCGCACTGGCGCGGCGCATGGCCGGCTGGAGCCCGACGGCGGTCGCGATCGCCAAAGAAGCCGCGTCGACGATCCAGGACATGGAGTACGCCAAGGCCTTGCGTTACCTGCGCGAGCTGACGACGCTGGTCTTCCTGTCCGACGACGCGCGTGAAGGCATTGCGGCGTTCTTCGCCAAGCGGCCACCGGAGTGGAAGGGCCGCTGAGCGCCGTCGGGCTATGCCTGAGCTGCCGGCACGCCCGCCGGATCGAGTCAGCGCGCGACTCGACCTTCTGGCTCTGCCAGCTCAGCGCGACGGACGCGCGCTTCCCGAAGTATCCGCGGCTCCCGGTCCTGCGCTGCCCGGGCTACGAGCCGGAGGCGGCCGTCGATCGTCGAGGGCCAGCAGAACGTCTAGGGCCACCATAGATAAAGGAAGCGGGGCCCGGACATCCCGAGCGTGGCCAACGGGGCCAGGGCCGCCTCGACGGCGCTGCCGCCGGTCTCGGCCTTCGCGTAATACGTCGCGCGGTACTCGCGGGGACGCTTGTAGACGACGATGCGCGCTTCCTCGACGCCGGCCGCTTTCCGCGCCTGGGCCAGCACGTCGGGCAGGTAGCCGATGGCGTCGATCAGCTTGAGATGGAGGGCCTGCTGGGCGGTATAGATCCGGCCGTCGGCGAGCCGCGCCGCCGTGGGCCGCGGCAGTTGCCGGCGCTCGGCGACGAGCTTCACGAACTGACCGTGAAGGTCGTCGATGACGGACTGGAACATCTGGCGTTCCTCGGGGGTCAGGGCCCGGAACGGACTGCCCATGTCCTTGTGCTCGCCCGACTTCACGGTGATGGCGGCCAGGCCGAGCTTGTCCATCAGGCCCTGGGCGTTGACGGTCAGCATGATCGTGCCGATGGAGCCCGTGATCGTCGTCGGGTGGGCGACGATGCTGTCGGCGGCGAGGGCCGCGTAGTACCCGCCGGACGCGGCCACGTCCATGAGCGCGGCGATGATCGGCACGCGCGCCTTCTCGCGGAAGAGCATCAGCTCGCGGTAGATGATGTCCGACGCGGTCACCGTGCCGCCGGGACTGTTGATGCGCAGCACGATCGCGCGCACCTTGGAATCGTCACTCGCCTTCATGAGCTCTTCGCGCAGCCGCACGAGGAGCGGCACGCGCGCCGGCGGATTGCCGACGCTCAGGATCGGCGCGGACTCGGCGTCGCTGAGGACGCCGGCCAGCTCGACGATGACGATCTTGGCGTCGCCGCGGCCTTCGACGGTCTCCTCCTCGAGCGGCCGCACACGCGGCGTGAGATCGACCGAGATGACGGAGCAGGCGGCGAGACCGAGGGCGAACACGAGCGTCATGGCGACGCGAACGAGTGACGGCATGCACCGAGTATACCGGACGGTGCTTGCGGCCCGGGAGGGCGTGCGGGATAATCCGCCGCCGTGAGCGGTCTCACGCTCGACGACGTTCACGCCGCCGCCCGGCGACTGCTCAATCGCATCACGCGCACACCCGTGATCACGTCGCAGTCGTGGGACGACGCCAGCGGCTTCAGTGTCTTCTTCAAGTGCGAAAACCTCCAGCGCGCCGGCTCGTTCAAGATCCGCGGCGCTCTCAACAAGCTGCTCACGCTGAGCGCCGACGAGCGGCGCCGCGGCGTCGTGGCGTTCTCGTCCGGTAATCACGCTCAGGGCGTCGCCCTGGCCGCGCGCCTGGTCGGAACGACCGCGGTGGTCTGCATGCCCAAGGATGCGCCGCTGCTGAAGGTCCAGGCCACGCGCGGGTACGGCGCCGAGATCGTCGTGTACGACCGCCACACCGAGGACCGCGAAGCGATCGCCCGGCGGATCGCGTCCGAGACGGGACGCGTGGTGGTCCCGCCGTTCGACGACGAGGCGATCATGGCCGGACAGGGCACGGCCGCCCTCGAATTCCTGCAGGACGTGCCGTCGCTCGACGCGCTGGTCGCTCCCGTCGGAGGCGGCGGCCTGATGGCCGGGTGCGGGACGGTGGCGCGCACGCTCTTCCCGGGCATGCAGATCATCGGCGTCGAGCCCGAGACCGCCAACGACACGTGGCTGTCCATCCAGAAGGGCGAGCGCGTCAGCATCCCGCCACCACCGACCATCGCCGATGGTGTGCGCCTCACGACGCCGGGCGAGCTGACGTTCCCGATCCTCCAGCAGACCCTGTCCGACGTTGCGCTCGTCACCGACGACGAGATTCGCGCTGCCCTCCGCTATCTCGTGCTGCGCGCGCACGTCGTCGTCGAGCCGACCGGGGCGGTGGCGGCGGCGGCTGTGCTCTCGGGCAAGGTGCCGCTCGAGCGCGGGGCGCGGGTTGGCGTGATCCTGTCCGGCGGCAACATCGACCCGCCGCTCCTCAGCGAAATTCTAGAGACGACCTGACGGCGCCGTCAGAGCGAGTGGCTCTCAGCGCGAGTGAAAGAGGGGGACGACTTCGTTGGCCAGCCGCGTGATCTGCTCCTCCATCATCGCCGGCGGGACCATCGGGCGGGCGATGAACTTGGAGCCTCCCGCGCGGACGTACTCCTCGAGCCGCTCGATGAGGATCTCGGGTGGGCCGAACGCCGTGCACTGTACGAGCGTCTCGTCGTCGACCCGGCCGCGCGGGATGAACGGCGCGGCGGTGGCGTGGCCGGTGGCGCGGTCGGGAGCGAAGCAGAAGTAGACGAGCGCGCCGAAGTGGTCGGCGGGAACCTCGCGGCCCGCCTCGGCGGCGAAGGCCTGGATCTTCTCGACACCGACGCGGAAGCGCTCGGGCGTGATGAACGACGGGATCCAGCCGTCGCCGAGCCGGCCGGCCCGACGCATGGCCGGCTCGCTGTTGCCGCCGATCCACAGCGGGAACGGCTGCTGCACCGGCCGGGGCAGCACGCTGATGCGCTCGAGCTGCCAGAACTCGCCGGCGAACGTCACCGGCTCTTCGGCCCAGCAGCGGCGCATGATGGCGATCGCCTCGTCGGTGCGACGGCCGCGCTCCTTGAAGGGCACGCCGGCCGCGCGGAACTCGCCCTCCTGCTCGACCCCGATGCCGACGGCGGGCAGCATGCGCCCGCCCGAGAGGTAGTCGATCATCGCCATCTCGCGGGCGAGGAGCACGGGCGAGCGGAACGGCGCGACGATGACGCTCGGGCCGAACTTGAGGCGGCGCGTGCGCGCGGCCACCGCGGCCATCGTCGTCAGAGGCTCGAGCACGTGCAGCGGCGACGACAGGCGATCGGAGAACCACAGCGAATCGATGCCCGACGTCTCGCACAGATCGACGAGACGCCAGAGCTGATCGACGCCGCCGGGACCGGTGGGCCACGGCCCGGGCATGGTGCCGACGCGATACTTGAGTCGCATGGCCGGGATCGTACCACGTCGATTTGACACCCTGCGTCGTCGGCCTCTACAATGAATGCCGGTTCAGCTCGATTCAATGCGCGATTCGGCCAAGCCGCAGCAAATCGTCGACGCGGCCATCCGCGTGTTCGCTCGCAACGGGTATTACAACTCGCGCGTGTCCGACATCGCTCGAGAAGCCGGGATTGCGAGCGGCACCATCTATCTCTACTTCCGCACCAAGGACGAGATCCTCGTCACGCTCTTCCGGGAGAAGATGGCGCAGTGGGTGGCGCTCGTCCGCCGCGAGATCGCCACGGAGCGCGGGGCCGAAGCCAAGATCCGCAAGCTGGTGGCGCTCCACTTCGCCGTCCTCGAGGGCGATCCCGATCTGGCCGAAGTCGTCCAAGTCGAATTGCGTCAGGGACACAAGTTCTTCCGCGGCGCGTCCGCCCACGAGGTGTCGGCGTACTTCGATCTCATCGGGTCGACCCTGCACGAGGGCATGGCGGCCGGGCAGATCCGCGCCGACCTGCCGGTGAAGATCGCGACGAAGATGCTCTTCGGGGCCATGGACCAGATGGCGACGTCCTGGGTGCTCGGCAAGCGTGGCTACCGCCTGACCGAGACGGCCGAGGCGGTGGCGTCCATCTTTCTCAGAGGAGTCTCGGCGCATGGGGTTTGAAACACTCGTCGTCACGCGCGAGGAAGCACACGCCGTCATCACGCTGAACCGGCCGCCGGCCAATGCCATCAGCGAGACGCTGGTGCGGGAGCTGAACGCAGCGGTGAGCGGCTTCGAGAACGACGACAGCGTGCGCTGCCTCATCATCACCGGCAGCGGCGACAAGATCTTCTGCGCGGGGGCCGATCTGGGCTCGGCCTTCGCGGGCGAGAGCGTCGACGCCTTCATCCGCTTCGGCAACGGCGTGCTCAGGAAGATCGAGCGCTTCGGCAAGCCCGTCATCGCCGCGATGAACGGCCACGCGCTGGGAGGCGGCTGTGAGATCGCGATGGCGTGCCACCTGCGCCTGCTCAAGGAGACGGCGCGCATGGGCCAGACCGAGTCGAACCTCGGCATCATCCCCGGCTTTGGCGGCACCCAGCGCATGCCCCGGCTCATCGGCCGTACCAAGGCGCTCGAGTTCATGATTCTGGGCACGCAGATTCCCGCCGCCGAGTGTCTGGCCCTCGGGCTGGTGAACCGGCTGAGCAAGGAGGGCGAGACGCTGAACGACGCCCGCGCGCTGGCCCGACAGATCAGCAAGCGGCCGCCGATCGCGACGCGACTGATCCTCGAGGTGGTGGACGACGGGCTCGAAGCGCCCATCGATCAAGCCCTCGAGATGGAAACGCGGGCCTTCATCAAGACGCTGCGCACGGAGGACGCCGGCGAGGGGATCCAGGCGTTCTTCGGCAAGCGCGAGCCGCAGTTCAAGGGACGCTGACGCCGATGGATCTCGGGATCCGCGACAAGGTCGCGCTCGTGACTGGCGGTGCGCGGAGCCTCGGCCGTGCCGACGCCGAGGCGCTGGCGGCCGAGGGGTGCAAGGTGGCGATCCTCGACCTCAATCGCGAGGGCGCCGAGGAGACGGCCCAGGCGCTCGGACGCGCGCGCGGCTACGAGTGCGACGTCCGGGATGCCGCGCAGGTGGCCACGGTGGTCGCCGCCGTCGAGCGCGACCTCGGCCCCGTCGACATCTGCGTCAACAACGCCGGCATCATCTACACGATGGGACAGCTCAAGGACACCCGCGTCGAAGACTGGGAGCTGAACCTCGGCGTGAACCTCACCGGGACGTTCAACGTGACGAAGGCGGTGTTCCCGAGCATGCGCGAGCGCCGCTGGGGCCGCGTGGTGTGCATGGCCTCGATCGCCGGGCTCATGGGCGGCTTCGGGCAGACGGCCTATGCCACCACGAAGATGGGCCTGATCGGCTTCGCGAAGTCGATCGCGCTCGAAGGCGCCCGGTACAATGTCACGTGCAACGCGATCGCGCCCGGGATCGTCGGGCCGAACGCGAAGCTGTCGCCGTTGTACGACCGCATGGTGAAGTGCGATCGCCTTCCTGTGCTCGGAGCGTGCGCGCTACATCACGGGGGCGGTTCTCAGCGTGACCGGAGGGATGGACCTCTTCACTTTCTGAAGGAGGCGGGCGATGCCGACAGTCAAGGACACCTTCGATCAGATGCCCTCGCGTTTTCGAGCCGACCGGGCCGCGGGGACGAACGCGACCATCCAGTACGACATCTCCGGCGACGGCGGCGGGACGTGGAACGCCGTCATCAAGGACGGCACGTGTTCGGTGAGCACCGGCCCGGCCGCCAGTCCCAGTCTCACGCTGCAGGTCGGCGCCCAGGACTGGATCGACATGTCGACCGGGAAGCAGAATCCCCAGATGCTGTTCATGTCGGGCAAGCTGAAGCTCAAGGGTGACATGGGGCTGGCCATGAAGCTCGGCTCGATGTTCTCGATGTAGGCGCGGGACGAAAGGAGTTTTTCGGGGATGGGCCAGGAACGCTTCGCCGACATCGTCGAACGGTTCACCAACGGCTATACCGACGGCGTGAGCGCCTCGGCCGAATCCGTCCGGCAGTGGCAGGAGGAGCTCGACCGCACGCTGCGGCGCTTCCAGAACCTCGGCGAGATGGTCAGCAACCCGGTCGAGCCGCGCACGGGCGTGACGCCGCGCGAGGAAGTCTACCGGCGCAACAAGTCGCGTCTCTATCGCTACCAGTCGTCGCGGACGCACCGCACGCCGGTCCTCTTCGTGCCCAATCTCGGCATCAGCCGCCCGTACATCTTCGATTTGCTTCCCGGCGGCAGCTTCATCGAGCACATGACCCGCGAAGGCTTCGACTTCTACCTGCTCGACTGGGGCGTGTTCGGCCCCGAGGACAATGGCCTCACGCTCGAGGAGTGCGTGGTGAAGATCCTGCCCCGCATGGCGCGCAAGGTGCTCGAGACGTCGGGGACCGACGGGTTGTCGGTGCTCGGCTATTGCATGGGCGCACCGCTCTCGGCGTCGTTCGTGGCCTCGCATCCGGAGATCCCGGTCCAGAACTTCATCAACATGGCGGGGCCGATCGATTTCTCCCGCGTTGGACTCTTCGGGCTGTGGCTCGACAAGAAGTATTTCAACGTCGATCGCTTCGTCGATACGCTGGGCGCGATCCCGGCCGACATGGTCAAGGCCGGCTTCAAGCTCCTCAAACCGACCATGGATCTCTCCACCAACATCAATCTCTGGTGGAACCTGTGGAACGATAAGTACGTCGAGGGCTTCACCGCGTTGAACAAATGGGCCAACGAGTACGTCGCCTTTCCCGGCGAGTTCTTCCGCCAGTGGGTCCGCGACTTCTATCAGGACAACAAGCTGTACCGGGGAGAGCTGCGCGTGGGCGGCCGGTCGGTCCGGCTCCGCTCGATCGCGTGTCCGACGTTCGTCGTCGGCGCCAAGGAGGACTACATCGCGCCTCCCGACTGCGTGCGCGCGCTCATCGACGCCGTGGCCAGCCGGGACAAGGAATACGTGGAGTTGCCGGGCGGGCACATCTCGCTGATCGCCGGCCGGGGGGCCTCGGTGCACTGCTGGCCCAAGGTCTCGGGATGGCTCGGCCCACGATCATCGTGACGCGCCGCAAGGAAGCGCTTGGCGCAAAGCGTCACATGAATTACGATCGAGGTGAGTGATGGTTGACTCGATCCCGACCCAACAGTTCTTCGACATGTGGAAGAAGGGCCTCGAGGACAGCACCCAGGCCTGGGCCCGGCTCCTTTCGCAATCGACGGCTGCGCCTCCCGATCCGACGGCGTTCTGGAGACCGGCCGTCGAGCAATGGGTCCAGACCTGGGCCCGCATGATCGCCGCGTCGCCGGTCAGCCCGGACATCGCCACCCAGTGGAAGCAGTTCCTCGATCAGTCGATCGAGGCCTGGTCGCGCGCGCTCGGGCAGGCCATGAACACCGACGGGTTCGCCCAGTTGCTCGGGCGCTATCTCGATCAGTGGCTGGTGACGACGGCGCCCGTCAAGAAGGCCGCCGACCAGCAGATCGAGGCGGCGCTGCAGACGCTCAACATGGCCTCGCGGACGCAGCTCACGGCGGTGGCCCGTCAGATCGTCGAGCTGGAAGAGCGCGTCGAGCGCGTGGAAGACGCGGTGGGCGCGGTGTCGCGGAAACTCGATGACGTGCTGCGGGCCGTCCAGAAGCGGCCCGCCGGCGGTGCACACGAGGTGGCGTCGAAGGAGCGTTGATGATCGGAAAGACGATCGCGGAGCTCAGGCCGGGCGATTACGCGGAGATCGAGCGGCACGTGGAGATGGACGCGATCGCCGAGTTCATCGACGCCGTCGGCGACTTCAATCCGATCCACAGTGACCCGGCGTACGCAGCCGCCACCAGCTTCGGCGAGCCCATCGCACCGGGCGTCTTCACCGCCGGCCTCATCTCCGCCGTCATCGGCACCCAGTTGCCGGGTCCCGGGGCCATCTACCTCTCGCAGAGCTTGAAGTTCATGAAGCCCGTGAAGCCCGGCGACACCATCACCGCGCGCGTGGAGGTCCTGGAAGTGTTGACGGAGCGCAACCGCGTTCGGTTGGGCACGGTGTGTCGGAACCAGCGGGGCGAGGACGTGCTCTCCGGCGAGGCGTGGGTGATGCCGTCGAAGACGCGCGTCACCTACGAGCGGCCGGCATCGCCCGGCGCGGGTGTCAGGCTCGCGCTGGCCCCGTGGACGCTGGCCGCCCAGACCGTGGCGCTCTGGAGCAGGGTGGGCGGCTCGTTGCTCTCCGCCGCCTGCGGTCATCCGCGCAGCTGACTGCGCGTCGCTACATCAGCAACCCGCCGTTGATCGAGAGCTCCGCGCCCGTGATGTAGTCGCCGTCGGACGAGACGATATAGACGACCGCTCGGCCCACCTCCTCCGGCGTCCCGAAGCGACGCAACGGAATCTGCTCGAGCAGCCGGCTGCGGACCTTCTCGGGAATGCCCGAGATCATTTCAGTTTCGATGAACCCCGGGGCGACGGCGTTCACCGTGACGCCCTTGCCGGCGAGCTCCTTGGCCAGCGACTTGGTGAACGCCGCCACGCCGGCCTTGGACGCGGCGTAGTTGGCCTGGCCGAAATTCCCGATCTGCCCGATCACCGACGTCACGTTCACGACGCGCCCGTAGCTCTGCTTGAGCATCTGGTCGATGAACACCTTCGTGCAGTTGAACGCGCCGTCGAGGTTGATGGCGAGAACCTTACGCCAGGAGGCGTGGTCCATCTTCACGAACGTCTTGTCGGAGTTGACACCGGCGTTGTTGACCAGGATGTCGAGGTGGCCGAACTCGGCCAGCACGTCCTGGGCCATGCGGAACGTATCGGGATAGTCGCTGACGTCGGCCCGGGCGAGAATCGCGCGGCGTCCCATCTTCGTGATGTTCTGCGCGACGTCGACGGCAGCCGCTTCGCTGGAGACGTAATTGATGGCAACGTCGGCGCCCTCCTCGGCGAGAGCGAGTGCCACGGCGCGACCGATGCCACGGGAGCCGCCCGTCACGAGGGCGGTGCGCCCTTTGAGCTTCATGATCTTCCTCCTGCTCGAGGCCTCCTGCTCGTGAGAAGCGTCAGTGTAGCATCGGCGCAGGCCCCGGGCTTGACGCGAAGTGTTAGAGGCCTCATAGTGACATTCGCGGAGAGATCGTCCATGGCGTACGTCATCAAGCGGTACTCCAATCGGAAGCTCTACGACACGCAGGAGAGCCGCTACGTCACCCTCGAAGAGATCGAGGAGATGATCCGGAACGGCAAGGAGATCTCGGTCGTGGACGCCGCCACCGGCGAAGACCTGACGTCGGTGACCCTCACCCAGATCATTCTCGAGAACGAGCGCAATCACCGCAGTGCGCTGCCGGCGGCCTTCCTCCATCAGCTCGTGAAGCACGGTGAAGCCTGGCAAGATTTCATCCAGCGTTCGATGAAATCGAGCCTGGAGGGCATCGTCTCCAGTCAGCGAGAGGTGGAACGCGTCTTCCGAGAGTGGTCGACACGTTCCGGCTGGGCGCCGACACCCCGCACCGACGCGAAGCGCGAGGCCGAACCGGCCAAGCGTGATGCCGCCGAGCCGGACCCGGATCGACTGAGAGACGAAGTCGCCACGTTGCGCGAGCGGCTACGGGCTCTCGAAGATCGTCTCGAGAAACGCCGAGCGGAAACGAAGTAGGGGAGCCAGGCCAACGGCCCGGCGGGTTCCCGCCGGGCCGTCGCTCGACACCGTCGATCGCCGCTCAGACGCCCGCGTAGATCTCCTTCATCTTCGACACGGCGCCGGCGTACGTTTCCTGGATGCCCTTGCCCGCCTGCTCGGTGGTGGCCTGCACGCGCTCGGCGGCCCGCGTCACGGCCTGTGCGCTTTCCTCGGCCAGCCGGAATGCGTGCTGCGTCCCGTTTACGCCGTCGGCCATGAGCTTCTGGTACCAGGCAACAGGATCGCTCGCGTCCTTCCAACCGCCCTGCCAGCGCATCGTCCACGACTGGCCTTCGCGCAGGGACTCGAGACCGGCGCGTTGAAGATCGCCGTAGAGCCGCACGCTTTCCTTGGCCGTCGTCGAGCCCAGCTCCACGAGCTCGCGGAGCACGCGCTGGTTGGCCTCGGCCCACAGGGCCATCGCTTCGATCGTCTTTCCAGCGAGCTGCGCGAAGAGCTCCTGGGCCTTCGTCACGTCCGTCATGTCCGTCTCCTCCCTGATACTGTGTTGCGACCGTCGACTTCAAGGCGGAGTGTAACGCGACGCGTTAGAGAGCGCAAGCAATATTTATGCGTCGCGTCAAACGTCAGCTGCTACTGTGCGCAAGGGCTTGATACTTTTGATCTTCTCGGGAGGTGGGGTATGGCCCAAGAGACACTCGCGCGAATGTTCTGGAGCCGGGTCGAGGAGAGCGGTAGCCGTCCCGCGCAGCAATTCAAGCGTGACGGCCGCTGGCACACACTGACGTGGCGTCAGGCAGGAGACATCGTTGAGGAGCTGGCGCTCGGCCTGCTCGCGTTGGGCCGTCAGAAGGGTGATGCCGTCGCGCTCCTGTCGGCGAGCCGTGTCGAATGGGTGCACGCGGACATGGCGATCCTGTCCGCCGGGTGCATCACCGTGCCCATCTACCCGAGCTACCCGCCGGAGCTCATCGCATACGTCGTCAACGATTCACAGGCCCGCACGCTGATCGTCGAGGACTCCGGGCAACTCGCCAAGGCGCTCGAGGCGCGCTCGAAGATGGAGCGCCTGGAGCAGATCGTCGTGATCTCGGGATACGAGCCGGCCCAGCCGCCCGAGACGGTGCTGACGTGGGAGATGCTGCGGCGCCTGGGACGTGACCGTCGCGAGGCGTTGAAGTCGACGCTGGCCGAACGGGTGGACAGCACCACGGCCGACGACGTGGCGACGATCGTGTACACGTCCGGGACGACGGGGCCTCCGAAGGGGGTCGTGCAGACGCACGGCAATCACGTCGCTGCGCTGACCGCCGGGGCGAAGACGACGCCGACGCGGGCGGAGTGGACGCATCTCCTCTTCCTGCCGCTCGCGCACTCGTTCGCCCGCTTCGAATCGTTCCTGGGACCCCACCAGGGTCTGGTCACGGCCTTCGCCGAGAATCTCGACAAGGTTGGCGACAACCTCAAGGAAGTGCAGCCGCACTTCATCTGCAGCGTCCCGCGCGTCTACGAGAAGGTCTACGCGAAGATCCTGGCCGGCGTGGAAGCGGGCTCGCCCATCAAGAAGCGGATCTTTCACTGGGCCGTGGACGTCGGAACGAAGGTCAGCCACCTGCAACAACAGGGGAAGCCGATCCCGAGCAGCGTCGCCGTCCAGCACCGGCTCGCCCACACGCTCGTCTTCTCGAAGCTCCACGCCGCGCTCGGCGGCCGGCTCGAGTGGGCGGTGTCGGGCGGCGCGCCGTTGTCGCGGGACATCGCCGAATTCTTCCACGCCGCCGGTATCCTGATTCTCGAAGGCTACGGATTGACCGAGACGTGCCCGGTGCTGACCTTCAATCGCCCCGGCCGTTTCAAGTTCGGCTCGGTCGGTCAGGCGTTGCCCGGCGTCGAGCTGAAGATCGCGCCCGACGGAGAGATCCTGGCCCGCGGCGGCAACGTCGCGACCCGCGGGTATTTCAAGCAGCCAGAGGCGAGCCGCGAGGTCTTCGAGCCCGAGGGATGGTTCCATACCGGCGACATCGGCCGGATCGACGACGACGGCTTTCTCTTCATCACCGACCGGAAGAAGGACCTCATCGTCACTGCGGGCGGGATGAACATCGCGCCGCAGAACATCGAAAATCTCTTGAAGGCGGATCCGTTCCTCAGCCAAGCGATGGTGTACGGCGACCGGCGACCGTACCCGGTGGCGCTCATCACGCTCAATCCCGACGAGCTCAAGAAGTTCGCCCAGGAGCAGGGGATCATCGCCAGCGATCCGGCCGTGCTGGTGAAGCACCCGAAGGTCGTCGAGCGAGTGGAGCGGACCGTGGAGGAGAAGAACTCCAAGCTCCAGTCGTACGCAAAGATCAAGAAGTTCCGGGTGCTGCCCGATGACTTCACCCAGGATGGGGGCGAGCTGACACCCACCCTGAAGGTCAAGCGCAAGGTCGTCATCCAGAAGTACAGCCGCGAGCTCGAGGACCTCTACCGGTGACATCGACGCCGGCGCTTGCCGGCCAGGTCGCCATCGTCACCGGCGCCAGCCGCGGCCTCGGGCGGTCGATCGCCCTGGCGCTGGCCGCTGCCGGCGCGGCCGTTGCCGTTGCGGCACGCTCGAAGGCCGACCTGGAGGAAACGGCGGGGCTCGTCCAACACGCCGGCGGTCGGGCCCTGGCCATCCCCACCGACGTGACGAGCTACACCGAGGTCGAGCGCCTGATCGACGCGACGCGCTCGACGTTCGGCCGCCTCGACGTTCTCGTGAACAACTCGGGAATCGCGAAGGTCCAGCCGCTGGTGGACTGGCGTCCCGAGGACTGGCGCACCGTGCTCGACGTGAATCTGATCGGCGTCTTCAATGGGTGCCGAGCGGCCGGCCCCCACTTCATTGCTCAGAGCGCCGGCAAGGTCATCAACATCTCCTCGATGCTCGCCGCGGTAGGGCTGCCGGGCTATACGATCTACTCGGCGACCAAAGGCGCGATCATCGCCTTCACGCGCACCCTCGGCGTCGAGTGGGCGCGACACAACGTGCAGGTCAACGCGATCGCGCCGGGCTGGTTCGCGACCGACATGTCGGCTCCCGCGTTCGGTCCCGAGAATCCGAAGCTCGCCGACCGACTCCTTCGCGATATCCCCGCGCGTCGCACAGGGCGCCCCGAGGAGATCGGCCCGCTCGCCGTCTATCTCGCGTCGTCGGCGTCGGACTTCATGACGGGCCAGACTATCTTCCTGGACGGCGGCCACACGGCGGCGTGATGCTCCGGTTTGCTCTGAGCGTTCTGGCCATAAATGGCCATGAAATCGGACAAAACAAGCCGTCGAGGCTACTCGTTGGCTCCTCTTTATTTAGAGACGTGTCTGTAAGAGACGCGTCTCTAATGTTGTCCCTGCGTCCTGGTTCCAGTAGCTTTTAACTGTGAAAGCTGCGGTTTTGCGCGGCCCTCGCGACCTCAGAGTGGAGCCGTCGAAGGCTCCCGAAGCCGGACCTGGCGAAGTCCTCGTGCGCGTCGACCTGGCCGGGCTCTGCGGTACCGACTACAGCATCTGGACGGGCGCCCGGGCCGTCGCGTACCCGCGGGTCATGGGGCACGAGTTCGTCGGACGAGTCCAAGGGGCCGGTCGCGACGTCCGCAGCGTGCGTCCCGGCGATCGCGTCGTGGTCGAGCCGAACTATTCCTGCGGGCGATGCCCACTCTGCCGCGAGGGCAACCGCAACCTGTGCTTCCAGCGGACGACCATCGGGATCGACGTGGACGGTGCCTTCGCGGAGCTGGCCCGTGTTCCCGAGCGCTGCTGCTGGGCGGTGCCCGCGAAGGTTGCCGATGACGACGCGCTGCTGGCCGAGCCGCTGGCGGTCGTGACTCGCGCCGTCAAACGCGGTGCTCCGCGTGCCGGCGAAACGGCCGCCGTCGTCGGCGCGGGGACGCTCGGATTGCTCGCGCTTCAGGTTCTGCCCGCCGCTGGCGCGCGCGTGCTCGTCGTCAGCCGCACGTCGCGGCGGTTTGCGATGGCCAA
>WNGH01004702.1_pt1 | contig 15885 bp, 14 predicted proteins | sample 5400631 | NCBI WGS metagenome assembly WNGH01 (sample SAMN13153373, study PRJNA577476) | soil metagenome | isolation source: 115 cm soil or saprolite under Garry oak tree replicate 1 | place: USA:California | collected 2016-06-15
CCTCGATCTGAGCTTCGTACACCCGGCCCGGCGCCACGTTGTTGAGGACGCCGAGGACGACCAGGAACAGCCACCGGAACAGGACGGCCGCGCGCTCGCCGACCAGGCGACGGTCGGCGTCCAGGGTCGCGTCGATGGCTCGGGCGCGAAGCTGCTCCTTGCGCTGAGCTTCCGACTGGACGGCTCGCACCTGCGTGGCCATGCAAGCGGGATTTTGAAGGCCGGCGCGGCCAATAGCGCCGTGTAAAGCGGCTTGGTTAATCCGCTAAGGGATCCTGATCGCCCGAAAAGGAAGGCTCGATCTGAGTGAGGAGCCAGATCCGCTCGCCGTTTTCAATTCCGGCTTCTATGATCGGATCATGGCAGCTTGGGACTTGCCCCTCGGGCTAGCGCTACTGGCAATGGCTTGCGTCTTCCTGGGCCTCTTCGCTGTTGAGTCAAGGCCGGGTTTCGCCGAAGGTCGCTCGGACGTCAAGGAAGATTGGTTCGTTCACTCCAAGGCCGACTACCGCCGCTGAAGCTCTACTTGACCCAGCGGTAGACCGGGCCGTCCGGCTCATCCATCACGACGTACAGGAAAGCCGCTGGGGTGACTGTGACCAGCTAGGGGGTTGGCCCCGAAGGCTGCACAACGGAGCGAGCCAAGTGGGCGCTCGACATACAGAAGCGGGCCATCTGGAGCTTGCCGGGAAACGTAAACGGGCAGCATAAAAGCAAGATCCGGCGCGTTGTGTAACGCCGATCGTGGCCGGCTCGAGCAACATGCTACCCATGCGCTCACACGCCCGTGACGCGGCTCAGGGCCGTCAAGCTGCCCTCGCCATTTTCTCAAACCAGAGCCGTCCCGAGTGCGGACCAGAATTCCTCCTGCTCCGCCAACTGAGCAACGCCGGCATTCCGCATTGGTCGCATCCATCAACTAGGAATACGGTTGCCACTCGATCAGCGGCGGTCGTGCCAAAGCGTTGGCCTTATGAGCTCATGGAGTTACGAGGGGCACTGCGGCGAACAAGTTACTGTCGCGTCTGATGACAGCGATAAGATCCTGGCCTTCAAAGGAGCGATTGCCTCCATTGTGGTTGTCTGCGGCTGCGGTGACAGCTGCGATAACTGTCGGCTTCGGAGTGGTTCGCTGGGTCGATCACTACGTTTCGGCTCCGTACGCCGAGGACTTCCGCCTCAACTATGTAGCAGCAGAGATTGGCCTCACCCGAGGCTGGTCTCACATCTACGACCTCGATTTGCAGCGACAGCTGTCTGCCGGCTTTGGTCCTAAAGACAGTGGGATCAGCCCAAATCACAATTACGTAACGCCTCCACCCGGGGCATGGTTGGTGGCACCGCTTACGCTGTTTCCCCTTCCGACCGCATATCTGATATGGACAGTTGGCAGCCTGGCGATCCTAATTGCCTCTTGGTGGCTGGTATGCCCGGGAAAAGGGCTGGCCCGCGTCACGCTCTTGCTCACCTCCCTAGCCCTGTGGCCGATGCATTACGCGTTCTGGCTGGGCCAGACCGTGGTGGTGAGCCTCGCTTGCCTTGCTGTCACCTGGTGGCTCTTAGAGCGCGAACGTTGGGCGCCCGCCGGGGCAGTCCTGGCGGTCGGGCTGTTCATCAAGCCTCAGCTTGTGCTGCTGCTGCCCCTGGTGCTGTTCATCAGCGGGCGCTGGAGGCCGACGGTGTACTGCGCGCTGGTGTGTGGGATTCTCGCCGTGATCTCACTCGCCTCGCTCGGCCCGCACGGGATCGGCTCCTACGCCAGCAGCCTCGCCTTCACCAACAGCGATCCGATCCAGTCAGTCGTGACCTACGGCTACCTATTCGGGCGGGGGCCGGTTGCCACCGGCGTCGAAGTAGCCGCAGCGTTGGCTGCGCTGGCGCTGGCCTGGTACCGCCGGGACCGCGTGGATCTGGTCTTTGCCCTGGGAGTTGTCGGGACCACGGCATCCGCCTTCTATCTGCAAGAGTACGACCCCGCCGTGCTCGTCATTCCTGCGTGGATAGTCCTGGGCTTTCGGGCCAGCATGCCGCAGCGGGCTTGGTTGCTTGTGGGGATCGCCGCCGCCCAGTTCCTCTCCATCGGCCTGCCGATACCGATGCTCTTGTGGGAGGCGGGCTGGATTGGAATGCTGGGGATTGAGGCCTGGTTGGCTGGGCGTGTCCGGACGGTGGACGCGGCACCACAAATGGTTCGGGCCCGAGAAGACTGCTGATCGCAGCGGCGGGAATGCGCTGCCCGTGCCGGCCGTCGCCTACAGGCCCCCCAAACTGGTGCGCTTTGGGGGGCAACCGTGCGCTTCGGTGCGGTAAGTCCGTATTCAGAACCTGGTTCGGCTTGGTGGAGGCGGCGGGAATTGAACCCGCTGCCCTGGCGCCGAATCCGTATTGGGCTTCCGCGATTTGCCCCCCAAACTGCCCCCCAAAGCGCGGGCCTTGGCCTTGGGGCTCGCGCGAACAGACCGCTCACTCGGTAGACCAGAACTCCGTAGCTAACAACTGGGGGAAAACCTCCTCAACGACACGTAGAGCCTCAGCGAGCAACGGATATGAGAAGTCGCCTGCCCCTCCGGACAGGAGGCTCACCCACCGGCTCGGAAAGCAGCGACCAAGCATGCCCAGGGCGTAGCTAGTCGCATAGAGGAGCAGCAGCCTTGACAGGCGGGGGCCCTGCGGAATCGTTGGGACGACGTACATGTCCCCAGCGGCATCATTGACGATGACGGGCAGGTGAGCGAGCACATCCTGCAGAGACTGTCGCGGTTGTTGAACACTCCAATGCTCAACGTTGCCTAGAAAGCTGTGATGGTCTCGCTTTGTCAAGACTTCGGCGGGGTCGAGACCAAGGTCTTGCCGTACCTGCTCTTCGGTAGGAAGGCCCAAGCGTGTCTTGAGCACATCAAGGGTTGTCTGGAACGGACCCTGACCGGCGAGCAGAAAAGTCAACACTCGGCGGCCCGAGGCATGCTCCTCGAACGTTTGACCGCGAACGGCCTGAAGCCGGGAACCTACACCTGCGCCTCACCTCGGGCAACGAGAGGCCGGTGCCGTCAAGATCGGCATCGCGGGGCTCTCTAGCCCCCCTTTGTCGCGATGACCAGCTGAAGGACCGTAGGACAAAATTCCTATTTCGCGGTGCCTCTGTCCTATGTAGCTTCGCTCCAGGTTGGGGCTAACCGCCATTGGCCCCCAGCCCGGGAGTGGGAAGTGGGAGTAACGCAGCGTGCGCGACGATCAGCCTCGGTCGCTTGGAGATCCGGCCCGGCACACCGCCGTAGCGATTTGGCGCCTCTGCCACTGAGGCCGCGCCGGTCGGCCCAGGTCAGAGGACCCTAGCCGCCTCACCTCAAACCGGAACAGCCGCCTACACGAGAAGGCGTCGCCGGCGGCGACTGAGGGTCGTTTTCGAGACATTTGAAAACTGGAGGAGATGCAGTGATGAAATTGCACGCACACCTGCCGAAGAGGTGGGTGGCGAGCGTCGCGGTAGCCGCGCTGACGTTCTTTGCTTCGGCGGGTTTCGTATTCGCAATTCTGCCGGGCAGCACCTTTGAGGGCAGCGATGGCAACCTTCTCGTTGACACCGCCGGGAAGACCGATTGGTGTAATCAGCCCCTTTCATTCAGCGGGACCTGTCCTTTGGCTTCCCTAGTGCCTGGCTTCGTGGAAGGCATTGACAAGCCCTCAGGCACGGGCGACAACGCGTTCGGGCAAGGCACCAAGGAGGACTCCTCTAACGTCACGGTCGTGACCGGCTCGATTCCGCCAAACAAGAACGACCTCACCCGCTTCTACGCCGGGGCCGATTTCGTCGGCGGTAATAACTTCCTGTACCTCGCTTGGGAGCGCGCCGTCAACATTGGCAACGCCAACCTGGACTTCGAGATCAGCCAAAACGCGACGGCTGGCTTCACCACATCGACCACCGGGCCGGTGACGCTAAACCGGACAGCTGGTGACCTCCTGGTCACCTACGACTTCGGCGGCAGCGGCACACCGACCCTGGGTTTGCTCCGTTGGGTTACGAGCGGTGCGACCAGCCAGTGCTTCTCGAGCAACAGCCTTCCGTGCTGGGGTAACCGGGTGGATCTCAGCGCTGCGGGCGATGCTGAGGGAGCAGTCAATCCAGGTAACGTGACCGATCCCATCGCCCCGAATGCGCCTCGTACCCTATCAACCGGGCTATTCGGCGAGGCGGCGATCAATCTGACCGCGGCTGGTGTTTTCCCGGCTAACACGTGCACCGCTTTCGGCAGCACCTTCCTGAAGAGCCGCTCGTCCTCCTCGTTCACTGCGGAGATCAAGGACTTCATCGCCCCCGTGCCGGTGAACATCAGCAACTGCGGTGAGATCGTAATCATCAAGCACACTAACCCGCGGGGTCTCGACCAGCAGTTCAGCTACGGATCCACCATCCCGAACCCGACGGGGACCGTCACAACGAGCAGCACCCCGTACTGTCAAGGCGACACATCGCCATCCAGCTTCACGCTGAACGACAACGCGAACACCACCGGGGACAGCACCGCCAACACTGAGGACTGCAAGAATGTGCCGGCGGGCAGCTACACGGTTACTGAAGGGGCTGAGCCGGCTAACTTCACGTTGGACAGCCTCAGCTGCACGACAACAGGTGGGGGCTCCGGGTCTCAGGACGGCACCAATCCCTCCCAGGCCAATATCACGGTCGTCCCCAATAGCGTGGTGACGTGCACCTACACCAACAAGGGATCGGGAGCGATCCTGGTCACCAAGACCGCCAAGAACCACAGCCTCAGCGCGGGTCAGCATCCTCTTGGCGGTGCGACATTCACGGTCAACGGCGTGTCCAAGACGACCGACAACACCACTGGTCAAGCGTGCTTCGACGGCTTGGCGATTGGAACAACCTACACCGTTACCGAGACCAGCGCCCCGAGCGGATATGCGATCGACACTGCCTCCATGGACGTGACCGTCAGCGCAGCGGCGAGCTGCTCCAGCGGCACGCCGGACGGCGTTTCCTTCACGGACTCACCGCTCACCGACCTCACTGTTAAGGCCACGTCAGAGGTGCCCGGCGTAACGAATAGCACCATCACCTGTGTCGTTAACGGCACAACCACAGGCATAGGCAACTCGCCACAAGGTCCCAGTGACCCTGTCACAGTGACCGCGAACGGCCTGAAGCCGGGAACCTACACCTGCACAGTCGTGGTTGATCCCTAACTGAGGAGGATGACTAGCAAGTAGAAGTCAACGAAAGAGGCGGCCCACGGCGGGCCGCCTCTCGCTTATCTGAGGGATCGCCGATCAGCGTCAATACGCGTCGACCGAGCAGGTTGCGTAGACCTGAGTGTTGTTGACCTTCACCGGGCCCGTGAACTCGTACGTGGTCGTGCCCGCCAGGGCCGAAGACTCATCCAGGGCGAATGTTCCGTCCGCGGTGCCACCGAGTGGACTCCCGACCACCGTCCCCAGAGGATCGGTCACGAACAGGTTGATTGGACTCAGGCTCGGAAGGCCGGTTGCGCTGACCACGTAGGTCGCACCGACAGCCGCCGGATTGGGACTTATGCTGCACGACGGGTCCGACTTATGCGGGCCACCATTGTGTGGATCTGCATACGCCACGGTGGCAAATGCGGCCACTAGCATGCCCGCAATTGCCGCCACCAAGACCGTTCGTTTCACGTTTGCACTCCTTTGGCGCTCGGGTGACGGCGGTTTTCATGCGGCCGGTTGCGCGGCCGTCAACCGTCGCCTGCGGCTATGGCAGGTTCCTCAAGTCGCCGTTACGTTTTCTGCGTAGGGGCAGCCCTTGGTGTCTTTGACGAATGAGCGCGCCTTTACCTGCGCCCTGCTCGATAGCTGTCGCCGCAGCACGGACAGCAGACGCGCTCGTCATGGACCCGCAACTCGACCTTGCACAGCGGGCACTCAGCCTCGACGACCGGGGCGATCGCTCGCTCAGCTTGACGACCTCAACGAAGCGAACTAGCTCGAGGTTGGCTTCCGTCAAGGCAGCCCCTGCCGCGACACTCTGTGCCGACGCTTTGTCGTCCATCGCAGCGGTTCGCATCCACGACGCGTTCACACTCTTGGCGGCCTTGAGGGCTTCCTCGACGCCTGCCGTAACGTCTTTGGCTGCCACCAACACGCTCTCAGGAGCCACCAACTGAAGTCGGGTCATGTCCATTCGAGTGGCTGTTTCGACGCTCTCGGCGCTTCCTGGCGTTGGCTGGTTTCCCGCCAACCTGGCACTCGAGATTCTCAAATATTCGCCCGCGTCGGCTAGAAACTGCTCAGCGGATATGCGCAACTGGTGACGGTGGCTGGGTGGCGCCCAGTAGGCACCGGCGAACCTGTGCTAGGCGCGCCAAGAAGCCTGCAGCGGCCCGATCCACACTGGCAAGCTGCCCAGCAGGGTCGAACCTACGTTCGGGTTAGCTGGGGCGGCATGCTCGGGGCCCAAACTCCCCCAAACTGGCGCGCTTTGGGGGGCAACGGTGCGCTTTGGTACGGTCGATTCGTATTCAGAACCTGGTTCGGCTTGGTGGAGGCGGCGGGAATTGAACCCGCGTCCGAAGCAGTGTCCCCCGGGATCTCTACGAGCGTGTCCAGGATTTTGGTTCTCGCTTGGCGGCTCCTCCCGACGGGATCCGCTTCTGCCAGCTGCGGTGGGTGTCCCGCCTCAGGGCCGCAGCGCCCCTGAGGCGGCAATCCGGTCTTTTGTGACGCCGCTCCCTGGTCCGCCGGATTGACCGGGGGCAACGCCCGGGATCTAAGTCCCGGGGCTCACGTCTCTACTGCTTACGCAGCGAGGGCGAAAGCGGTGTTCTTGTTGGCGTTTGTAAACGCTGCGCTGTAACGCTCACGCCTTCGGCTCGCAATCCCGAAGCCCAACTACCCCGTCGAGACCAGACGCCCCCACGAAGCTGAACCCGGTTGCAGGTGAGATTCTACCCGCCTGGCGTCCCCGCCAATCCCGGCTCTGGTCTAATGGACCGGCAGCGCCATGGCGGTTGAGACCGAGCGGGAGAAGCTGGAACCGGACCTGGAGCGCATCGCCCGTGCGAGCCTCAAGGAGCTGGGTGACATCAGGATCGACGACGTCCTGTCGTTCATCGATCGCGGGATCGAGAAAATGCCCAGCTACATGGACCTGTACCGGCGCTGGGAGTCGCAGCAATGGGCCGTCGGCGACCTCGACTTCTCGCTCGACCGGCAGGACTGGCTGGACGCGAGCGAGATGGACCGCAAGGCGACCCTGTGGTCCCATCGCCTTTTCTTCAACGGAGAGGAGCGCGTTACGTCGACGCTGGCGCCGTTCGTCTGGGCGGCGCCGTCACCCGAGATCGAGATCTTCCTATCCACCCAGATGGTCGATGAGGCGCGGCACACGGTGTTCTTCGAGCGTTGGTGGCGTGAGGTGGTGGGTACCGACGCGAGGGACCTGACCCAGCTGCTAAAAGAGATCCGCCCAGACACCAACGAGGGCTACAACGAGCTGTTCTACGACCGGCTGCCGGCGACATCGCAGCGTCTCGCAAGCAATCCGAGAGACATGGACGCATTCGTCGAGGGCATCACCCTCTACCACATCGTCATCGAGGCGACGCTCGCCCTGACCGGTCAGCGGTTCGAGCTGGAATCGATGCGAGAGATGGGCAACACCGATCGTGGCTTTTATCGCGGCTTCACTGCCGTCGCCCGCGACGAGTCTCGGCACGTCAATTTCGGAATCAAGGTGCTGCAGGACGCGGTGCGCGAGAACGCCACACGATTCGCCCCGATCATCCAGAAGACGCTGGTCGAGTGCCTGCCGTTGATCTCCAACACGCTCGACCCACCGGATCCGCGCTACATCACCGAGTACGGCCACACGGAGAGCGAGATCCTGCAGTTCGCGTTCGAGTCGCTGAACAAGCGCCTGCGTGCGATTGGGATCAACCTGGCCGCCTGAATCAAAGCACCCGGTTCGCATCGAGCACATGGGTGCCGGCGATGACGATCGTGTCATGGCGGCCGAGCATCTCTTCGACTATCCAGCGCGCTCGGACGCGGTAATGCGGTTCTTGGCCGATTCGAATCACCACTTGCTGATCGCCTACCAGGACGACGCCGCGGTCGGTTTCGTTTCCGGCGTTGAGGTGACTCACCCCGACAAGGGGACCGAGATGTTCATTTATGAGCTTGCGGTCGATGAAGGGCATCAACGGCAGGGGATTGGAACGGAATTGGTGCGGGCGCTTCGCGAGCTGGCTCGCACGCACGGCTGCTACGGCATGTGGGTGCTTGCCGACGACGACAACGCCGCAGCCGGCGCGACTTACCGCAAAGCCGGCGGAGAGGTGGAGAGCCAGCCGGTGATGTTCTCGTGGAGGTTCGAGGGCGAACCGTAATCAGGGTGATGTCCTACCCGTCCAGGGCGGGGACAGAGACCGGACGCTTCCTTCATGGGGAGCTAACGCCCCGCGCTACCGATCCCTGATCCGCCAGGTCAACCTAGCCGTGCCCTGCCCGCTGTCACTGGGACTTTGCACCCCCTACCAGTGACTGGCAACCCCCGACGACGGGACGTTAGCGTGTAGTGGCTAAGGCATGATGGATACAGTGCTCACGGGCGAGCGGGTCCTGTTGAGGCCCGTACGGCCCGACGACGAGGCGACCCTCACGAGCATCTTCTCCGACCCCAAGGTCGCGCAATGGTGGGGCGATCCGACAGAGTCAGTCGCCGATGCGATGGAGATGCTGGAAGGCGAATCTCGATTCGTGATCGAGCACGACGGCGAGGCCATCGGATTCATCCAATGCGTGGAAGAGATGGATCCGATGTATGAGCATGCGTCGATCGACATCTCGTTGCGCGCTCCCTGGCAGGGCAAGGGCCTGGGCCCTGACGCAATCAGAACCCTGGCGCGATTCCTGATCGACAACCGGGGCCACCACCGGCTGACTATTGATCCAGCTGCTCACAACACCCGGGCCATCAAGGCATACCAGCGCGTCGGGTTCAAGCCGATCGGCCTGATGCGCAAGTACGAGCGCGGGCCGGACGGAACCTGGCATGACGGGCTGCTGATGGACATGCTCGCTGAGGAGCTGAGAGCCTCTTCCTAGCCCTTTCCTCAGTGGCGGCGCATGGCGCGTGCGATCTCGCGCTTGGCGTCACGCTCGGCGATCGCCTCCCGCTTGTCGTACTGGCGCTTGCCCCTCGCCAACCCCACTTCCACTTTCGCGTGGTTGCGCGAGAAATACACCCGCAACGGGATCAGCGTGTACCCCTTCTGACGCACCTTGCCGATGAGGCTCGAGATCTCCTTGCGGTGCAGCAGCAGCTTCCGCGGCCGCAGCGGCTCGTCGTTCATGAGGTTCGCCTGCTCGTACGGCGAGATGTGCACGTTCTCGAGCCACGCCGCGTTGCCGTCGATGCGCACGAACCCATCACGCAGGTTCGTGCGTCCATTGCGCACCGACTTGACCTCGGGCCCGGTGAGCATGATCCCCGCTTCGAGCTTCTCGTCGATGAAGTAGTCGTGATACGCCCGGCGATTGACGGCGACGTCGCGCTGGCGTTCTTCTTTTTCAGGCATCGCCCAGAACCTGCTTCGCAGGCGCCGGTTTCTTGCCGGGCAGCTGCACGACATCCGGCACGTATCGCTCGCCCTCGACGTGGCCGCTCAATACCTTCACCCGACCACGCGACGTCGGCAGCGTGGCGCCGGGCCATGGCTGGAGGGCGCGAACACGCCGATCCATCTCCACTGCATCCATCTCCGGCCTGAGCTCACCATCTTCCCTTCGCAACCGGGGAGCAACCGTCGCCCTGGCGTGATCCTGCTCGACACCGCTGATCTCGCCCAGGCGCTCGAGCGTCTCTACGAGCAGCTCAGCCCCCATCCTGGCAAGGCGCGCCGTCAACGCGACCGAATCCTCGCGCGCGCCGATCGGCGTCGTGCGTGCGGCGAGGATGGCGCCGTGGTCGAGCTGCTCGTCCATACGCATGATGGTGACGCCTGTCTCGCTGTCACCGGCGAGGATGGCTTGGGCGATCGGGGATGCTCCGCGATGCCGCGGCAGTAGAGAGGCGTGCACGTTCACCACTCCGTACGAGGGGATCGACAGGACCGACGGCGGGATGATCTGGCCGTACGCGACCACAACCATGACCTCCGGCTTCAGCTCGCGCAGGCGCTCCACCACCGCGGGGTCCCGAATCTTCTCTGGCTGGTACACCGGCAGGCTGAGCTCCTGAGCCGCCAACTTCACGGGTGGCGGGGTGATCTTGCCGCGATGGCCGGGGCGGTCGGGTTGCGTGATGACGAGCGCGACCTCATGGCCGGCATCGGGCAGAGCTCTCAGGGACGGCACGGCGAAAGCGGCCGTGCCGGCGAAAACGATCCTCAGGAAGGCGGTGGCCCTAGCCCGAAGCCGCCGCCACGGCGGCTTCTCTTTCCTCGGCCTGGAGCTCTTCGACCCTCCGCAGGGTGTCGAGGCTCGTGAGCCGGTCGATGAAAAGAACCCCGTCGAGGTGGTCGAGCTCGTGCTGGAAGGCGCGTGCGGTGAAGCCGCTCGACTTGATGCGCACCTCTTTGCCGCGCCGGTTGCGGCCCTTGACGACGACTGTTTCGTGCCGGGCAACCTCGCCCACCCAGCCGGGGTAGGACAGGCAGCCTTCGTAACCGACCTGCACGCCGTCGTGCTTGACGATCTCGGGATTCACCAGGCCCCAGATCTGGTTGTCGTCGCCTTTGACGACGCAGACCCGCAGCGGCACGCCGATCTGGTTGGCCGCGAGGCCGGCTCCGGGAGCGTCCAGCATCGTCTCGGTGAGGTCGTCGATCAGGCGCTGGATGGACGTGTCGACACGCGCCACCTTCTTCGCCTTTTCGCGCAGCACGGAGTGTTCGAAAGTGAGAATCGGTCGCAGGGCCACGAGATCGATTCTACCCGCGAAGCCTGTAATCCCAATCTGGGCTCATGCGACCTCGGTCGGGACCCGTGGGTAGTCGACCGAGCCAGAGAGGGCTGACTCGACCGCCGCCATCACGGCGAGGATGAGGTCTTCCCGGCCAGGCCTCGCTGCCACCTGGACGCCGACGGGCAGCCCCGCACTGTCCTTGTCGACGCGCCGTGCCGCGCGATCGATCATGTCCACCGCCCGGGGCCGTCGGTCGGTCTCGACCGCACGCACCCGGGTCACGGGCACGACTCCCGCCGGCCAGGCGAGCACGTTGTAGACCATCGTGTAGTTGAAGCTCGCCGGCCCGAGGTCTGCGCTGGCTCCGTGCGTCAGCGCCGGGAGCGCGCTGGGCGGGCACAGGATCACGTCGATGCCGGCGACTTTGAGCGCGGATTCGAACCGGTTGCGATAGGCGTCTCGACGGGCCACGAGCGCCTGGGCCTCCCCTGCGGTGCGGATACCCGTAGTCCGGATCAGGTGCGACAGCCGCCTCTGCCCCCCGATCATCAGGCCGATCCCCAACGCCGGCCGCAACCAGCCGTCCATCGACCCGAGCTGCATCAGCTCGTTGATGCGCTTGTCGAGAACCTCGCCTGCAATCAGCTTCGCCAGCTCGGCCCCGCCGTCCGCGGTGACAAGCCCATAGAAGATGTCGAGCGCCTCTTGTGGGTCTGGCGGCTCGAACGGCACCACCCGCGCGCCCGCGGATTCGAGCACGCTCGCCGCGAGGTGGGCAGCCCGGCGCACCGCAGCTGACGCGGTCATGAAGCGGTCGTCGTCATAGATTCCGATGACGAGCCGTTCCATTCTTGCGTCGGGCAACGGCTCCCCGAGGACGTCCATCGCCAGCTTCAGGTCGGCGACCGTGCGGGCGATGGGCCCCGCCGAGTCGGGCAGCGTCGGCACATGACCGAACAAGACCTGGCCCGCCGTCCCGGCCATGCTCAGGCGGCCCGGCGTGGCGCGCAGGCCGCAGATGCCGCAGAAGTGCGCCGGCACCCGGATGCTGCCGCCAAAGTCAGTGCCCAGGCCGAGCGGCGAAGCGAACGCAGCCACCAGTGCCGCCTCTCCTCCGCTGCTTCCTCCCGGCGTCCGGGCGAGGTCCCAGGGGTTGTTCGTACGTCCGTAGAGCGGGTTGTCCGACTCCGCGTACAGCAGCAGCTGAGACACGTTGCTCTTCGCAGTGACGATGGCGCCGGCCGCGCGCAGGCGCCTGACCAGCTCGGCGTCGTCGCTCTCCAGCCTCGCTGCCCAGCCGACCAACCCGGCCGTGCTCGCGGTCCCCAGCACGTCGAATGATTCTTTGACCGTCACCGGCACGCCGTACAACGTCTGGCCGGCCGCGGCATCGCCCTGATCGGCCGCTTTGGCGGCGGCCATCGCCTGGTCGTGCAGCGCCACCGCGACGGCGTTGAGCTTCGGCTCTACCTCGTTCTGGCGTTCGATATGTGCGGCGACGGCCTCCTCGGCCGAGAAAAGGCGCGCGGCGATTCCTCGTGCCAGGGCGCCGGCACCCATCGAGGTGAGCTCTTGGGCCTCGCTCACGGCCGGTAGCTTATCGATCGCGCCGTGCGCGCGCCCGGCGCGCTAATTCACCGGGTCGACGTCGAAGCTCCAGCCGCGCCCTCGTGGCGCGAGGTGGCGCGCACGCTCGAGCCGATCGCCTTTGAGCGTCACCTGCCAGCGGTACTCGCCGCGCAGCCGGTGCATGAACGCCGGCGACGGCCCCATGACCCGAATGCCGTCGATGCCTTCTTTCAGCATGCTGCTCGCGATCGAATCCGCCGCCTCGCGTGCGGAGGCCGCCGCCCGCGCGTCGTCGGCGTCGGATCGAGTGAGCACGGCCAGCTCCGCGAAGGGAGGAAAAGTGAACGCCTTTCGAGAAGGTAGCTCGGCTGCATAGAAACCTTCGTAGTCCTCGGCGGCCGCGCAGCGCAGGCTGTAGTGCTCAGGGTTGCTCGTCTGCACGATCACCTTCGACGGACGGCCGTCGCGACCCGCACGTCCGGCGACCTGGACGATGAGCGAGAAAGTGTTCTCGGCTGAGCGGTAGTCGGGAAAGTGCAGTGGCAGGTCAGCGTCGACGACGCCGACACAGGTGACCGCGGGCAGGTCGAGTCCACGCGCAACCAGCTGCGTGCCCACCAGGATGTCGGCTCTGCGCTCGCTGAAAGCCTCCCAGATCTGGAAGTAAGCATCGGGTCCACGCGCCGCATCGCTGTCGAGACGCAGCACACGTGCCTGCGGCCACAGCTTCTTGACCATGCTCTCGAGCCGCTGCGTGCCCATCCCCAACGCCCGGATGTTGCGGCTGCCGCAGTGGTCGCATACCGAAGGCATCGCGCGCGAGTAGCCACAGTAGTGGCAAACCAGCCCGTCGATCTCGGCGTGCTGAACCAGCGATACAGAACAGCCGAGGCACTGCACCGATTTTCCGCAATCCCGGCACATGACGAACGTGGACATGCCGCGGCGATTGAGATAGAGGATCACCTGCTCTTCGTTTGTGAGCGTTCGTTCGACCGCCTCCACGAGACGCCTCGACAGCGGCTGCCGGTTGCCAGCAGCGAACTCGTCGCGCATGTCGACGAGCTCGATGTCAGCGTCAGTGCCGCGCACCCGCTTCGTCAGAGTGGCCAAGGCAAGCTCCCCCTGCCTGGCATCGTGGTACGCGACCACGCTCGGCGTCGCCGACCCCGCAACCAGCTTCGCGCCGCTCACCTCTGCGAGGCGGCGCGCCACCCATCCCGCCTCGTATCGGGGCGTGCGGTCCTGCTTGTAGGCCGAGGATCCCTCCTCGTCCAGGCACACGAGGCCGAGCCGAGGGATGGGAGCGAACACGGCGGACCGGCTGCCCAGGACGACGTCGGCCTGGCCGCGCCGCACTCGCCACCACTGCTGCGCCCGCTCGAGCTCGGTCAGCTGGCTGTGCAGCACGGCGACCGGCGCCTGCAGCCGTGCCCGCACCCGCTCCACAAGCTGCGGCGTCAGCGAGATCTCGGGCACCAGCACCAGCACGCGAAGGTCCTGCGCCAACGCCTGCTCTGCCGCGGCGAGGTACACCTCAGTCTTGCCGCTCGCGATGACCCCGTGAAGGAGCGTGAGCTGACTGGCGGCGATAACTTCCAGCGCCGCCTGCTGCTCGCGTGTGAGAACTGGCCTGCTTGTCGCGGGGATGGGCGCGTTGGCCAGCTCGAGCAGGCGGCTGTGGCGCCGCTGTCGCGTCGAGGTCCCCGACCCGCTCGAACCGGTCGAGCGCACGCGAGGCGGCAGCATCGCACGCAGGCATTCGATCAGCGGCACCCAGTAGTGATCGGCGACCAGCCGGGCGAGTGCGACCTGGTGCGGCAGGAGCAGCGGCTCGTCGCCGGCGCCTGCAATCGGCTTGGTCTCCACTGCGGGCTCTTCGGTCCCCAGGGAGACCACGAAGCCGTACGTCGTGCGCCGGCCGAACGGCACGGTGACGCGATGCCCCGGCACGACGTCGACGCCCTGGGGGACGGTGTATGTGTAGGTTTCGCGATCCAGGGCGCGCGCTGCCTCGACCGCTACCTCCGCGTAGAGCAACTCGTCATGAACGTAGCCGTTGGCGCACGAGGTCGAGGATACGATCCGCCATCTCGGTCTTGGTCATGCGGGGCAGCTCCTCACGTGTACCGTCCTCGAACAGCATCACGCCCGCGTTGTAATCGCTGCCAAAGGCGATGTCCTTGCGCGAGATGTCATTGGCGACGATGGCCTGCAGACCCTTCTTCTTCATTTTCTCGAGCGCCTTGGCCGCCAGGTCCGAGCCTTCCGCGGCGAAGCCGACCCTGAACACGTTCTGCGCGTCCTTCTCATTGCCGAGCGCCGCCACGAGGTCTGGAATCTGCTCGAGATCGACCGTCAGCCGCGACGTCTCTTCCCGCCGGATCTTGTGGTCTGCGACGCGCGCGGGCCGGAAGTCGGCCACCGCGGCCGCCATCACGAGCACGTCAGCCCCGGCGATCTCGCGCTTGAGCTCCTCCAGCATCTCGTCCGCGGTCTCGACGGGACGCACATCGATGCCCCGATGTGGCGGATGCGACGCCGTGGTGACCAGCGTCACGCGCGCCCCGCGGTCGGCTGCCGCGACGGCGACAGCAAAGCCCATCTTGCCGCTGGAGTAATTGCCGATGAAACGCACGGGGTCGATCGGCTCGCGGGTCCCGCCGGCAGTCACCACCACGTGCCGTCCCGCCAGGTCGTAGCGCGACCGAACGGCGTCTGCCAGCGACTTCATCAGCGCCGCCGCGCCGGCAAGGCGGCCGGTGCCAACGTGCCCGCTGGCGAGGTGCCCCGACTCCGGTTCGACGACGGCAAAGCCCCTCGCCCTCAGCGCCGCCAGGTTTTCCTGCACCGCGGATTTCGACCACATGGCGTCGTTCATCGCCGGCGCCACCACCACTGGACCTCGCGATGCCAGCAGCGTGGCGGTGACGATGTCGTCCGACTCGCCCTTGGCGACCCGGCTGATGATGTTCGCGGTCGCCGGCGCCAGAAGCGTGACCTGCGCCCAGTCGCCGAGGAACACGTGCGGCTCGGCGGGCCCGTCCGCGGCCCACAGACCTGTGAGCACCGGGCTGCCGCTGACACCCTGGAAGGAGGCGGCCCCCACGAACCGTGTCGCCGACGAGGTCATCGCCACCCTGACCTCCGCGCCGGCCTGGGTGAGCGCTGAGGCCAGGTCGACGATCTTGTACGCGGCGATCCCGCCCGCGACCAGCAAGGCGATGCGCAGGCCTTTCAGCTCATCCGGAACGGCCGTTTGGTCCAGCGGCATGGCCCTAAGTTTGGCGGTCGCGCGCGCGCCGAATGATCGCCAGCACCTCCCGCACGGCACGCTCGAGGTCGTCGTTGACCACGACGTGGTCGAAGTGGGATGCGATGGCCATCTCGGCTTGCGCAATGCGCTGCCGCGACGC
>WNGH01026335.1_pt1 | contig 15880 bp, 8 predicted proteins | sample 5400631 | NCBI WGS metagenome assembly WNGH01 (sample SAMN13153373, study PRJNA577476) | soil metagenome | isolation source: 115 cm soil or saprolite under Garry oak tree replicate 1 | place: USA:California | collected 2016-06-15
CTTCAAGCTCGAAGGCTGCGCGGCCGGTGCCGGAAAGGTCAACTTCGTTTCCCGTACGTGCGTCTTCAAAAGCATTCTCAGCTTCCTGCAGCGCTTTGAAAGCTTGTTTCACCTGAGACGGCCAGGAGGCGCCAATGGTGTCGAGTTCCTTTCGGCGCTTGGCATCAGCAAATCCCTGCACAACAGATTCGCAGGCGCCTTCGGTGAGGCCGCTTGTTCCGTCGTCACAAAGGTCGAAATCAGAGGTGGTGGCGTGGGTGTCGCGCAGAAATTCGAGATGGCCGACACGTAACTCCATCTCGGCTTCCGCTGCCCAGGAGTTCTCGCAGGCGAAGCGGATGGCGAGGTCGTAGTCTCGCGGGACACCCTTGCCGTTGGCGTAGAGCATCGTAAGCACCCCTGTGCCGTAAAAGGGATCGCCGCGAGCGGGCTGAGGATGAGCTCGTTCATAGTAGGCGCACTGCAGCGCAGCAACCAGGTCAGCCGGACGGTCAAAGCCGTAATAGAGCTCCTCGGCATTGCAATGCGAGAGCCAGCTTTCAGACTCGACGTGTGCGAACGACGGCGCTGCTAGTGGCTGCGCTGTAACGTGCGCGCAGATCCGCTGCCAGTTTTTTTCCCTGGGTGGCTCGCTGGTTTGTGCTGACGCGAGCAAGGTGGCCGCCAGAGCTGTGGCTGCGGCAATGGACGAGAGAAAGCAACGCATTTGAAACTATTATACGCGACAGTCTCTAGTCCAGCTTCAATTCCGGCAGATTGACGCCTCGAAGCTGCGCGTTCAACGCCGCGAGATCCTGCGACTTGACTGCCTCCCACTGCTGCATCAGCGGGCGCACTGCCTGTTCGAGTTCGTTGACGGCACTGGCCGCTTGCGTGGTCGGCGCGACATCCGCCTCTTGCAGGATTCCCAATAACATGAGCAAGCGCGCGCGCATTCCGCCCAGCGACGGGGCTTCGTTGGCAGGTCCCGGCCGGCGTGCCGCCACGCCTTCGAGCGCCTGAGGCTTCTAGGGCTGCTTTCAAATCGGCCTGGCTGGCACGCTGACGAATGTCCGAGAGCTGCTTCCGCAGCGACTCGATCTGGTCCACGGCGGGAGCGACGGTCAAAACATTCTCGTACACTTGTTTCGACAGCTTAAACTGCTGCGCCAGCCCTGCCGCAGTTGTCTTGACGCGTGGATCCATCTGCTCAGTCAGCGGCTGGGAATAGACCTTGCCGTTCACGCTCAGCACAACCGTGTACTTCCCCGGCAGCGCCCACGGAGAGGTGGCCTGCGGCGCTGTGTCGTGAGGCACGGCCGCGATCGGATACTCGGGTTTGATCCCGGGTACCGGAGGATAGTGCAGGTCCCAAAGAAAACGGTGCATGCCGGCGGCGCTCGAAAGCCTTCTCGGCGGGCGGATCCAATAGCCAGGAATATTGGGCTTGGGGTCGACCGGCTCGACCGGATCCGCGCTGGAAAAGCGCCGCACGATTTTGCCCTCGCCGTCCTGAATCTCCAGAGTAACCGGCCCGGAAGCCGCCGACTGCAAATAGTAATCCAGCACCGCGCCATCCGGCGGGTTCTCGCCGGCGGGAAAATCGGGCGGCAGCGGAGTGTCCGTATTCATGTCCCAGCGAACGCGGATGGCAGCTTGCGGCTGAAATAAAATAGCTTCAGCAGTTGTGGCCTTCGAGTCGAGTTGCCGCAGCGGCGTGATGTCGTCCAGAATCCAAAACCCGCGTCCGTGCGTCGCGGCAACCAAATCGTCGTTCTTGATAATGATGTCGCGGACCGAAGTGGCCGGCATGTTCAACCGCAACGATTGCCAGTGGCCGCCATCGTCGAACGAAACATACACAGCGCGCTCGGTCCCGGCAAACAGCAGCCCTTTGCGCACGGGGTCCTCGCGCACCGCGTTCACCGTTTCGCCATTCGGAATTCCGTTGGCAATCTCCGTCCAGGTCTTGCCCGAATCGTGAGTGCCGAAGATGTGCGGCCGCAAGTCATCCAGCCGCAATGTATTGATGGCCACGTAGGCGGTTGGCGCGTCGAAGTGGCTGGCCTCGATGACGGAGACCTTTTCGAAGGCGCTCATTTGCGGCGGCGTAACGTTCACCCAATTCTTCCCGCCGTCGGTTGTCAGGTGGATCAGGCCGTCGTCGGTTCCCGCCCAGATGCGGTTGATTTCCAGCGGAGAGGGCGCCACCGCGTAAATCACGCCGCGCTGCGTCGCCTGCGCGGTCGGCTCGGATCGGTATTTGCCGACGCTTGCCGGCACTTCAAACGTCTTGCGCGTAAGGTCCGGGCTGATCTGTTGCCAGTTTTGCCCGCCGTCCCTGGTCTTCCACAAAGTATTCGACGCGAAGTAAAGAATGTGCGGATCGATTACGGAGAAAACCACCGGCTCCGTGCGCAATACGCGGAAGTCCTGCGAGCGAAACGGCTTGGGCATGATGTGCTGCCCTTGCCCCGTGCGGCGGTCGTAGCGCGTCAGCTTGCCGCCATAGACGATGTCGGGGTCGAGCGGATCGGGCGTGACGTAGCCATACTCTTCGGCGGCTACCGGATGCCACTCGCGAATGGTAACCTCGCCGTCGTTCCCGCGGCTCGAGATGCACACCGAGCCGCTCTCCTGCTGCCCGCTGCACAGACGGTAGGGAAACGCGTTGTCTGCGCCGACGTGGTAAAGCTGGGCCGTCGGCTGGTTGTACCACGAGCTCCACGACGCGCCGCCATTCACGGTCACAATCGCGCCCTGATCGCTGGCCAGCAAAATGATGTCCGCATTGTCGGGGTTGATCCACATGTTCTGGTAGTCGTCGCCGCCGGGAGCGCCGCGAAAGCCTGTCCAGGTCTTCCCGCCGTCGTCGGATTTGTACGTGACCGTACTGGTGATATACACAACGTCCGGATTTTTCGGATCAACCCTGGGGACAGGAAGGTCGCCGCCGCCAATGCGTCCAGCGGGGCGCGGGTCGGTAGTGATGGAAGACCAGCTCTGCCCTCCGTCGTCCGAGCGATAAATGGCGACTGCCGTCTTGGAGGCCACGGCCGAAAAAATCCGGTTGGGGTTGCTCCGCGCGATAGCGATGTTGGCTTGCACGATTCCCTCCGGCAGCCCTTTGGTCAGAGGCTGCCACGTCTGGCCTCCGTCCGTGGATTTGAAAATTCCGCCGCCTGTGCCATTCCAAGCGCCGTTTTCCCACGGGCCTTCGCGCGCCTCCCACAACGTTGCGTACACGATGTCAGGGTTCGCGGGATCGAGCTGAACGTCCGCGCCGCCGGTGTTCTCGTCTTTGTAGAGGACCTTCTGGAAGGTTTGCCCGCCATCGCTGGAGCGAAAGATTCCGCGCTCTTCGTTCGGCCCATAGGGATGCCCGGCCACGGCAACGAACAACCGGTTGGCATCGCGCGGGTCAATGGCAATCTGCGGGATCTGCTGCCCATCGCGCAGACCGAGATGCGTCCAGGTCTTTCCGGCGTCCGTGGATTTGTAAATCCCGTCTCCGACGGACAGATCCGGCCGGTGCAGCCCTTCCCCGCTCCCCACATAAACAATATTTCCATTGGAAGGCGCCACAGCCACCGCCCCGATCGAGCCTGTGGGCTGCTGATCGAAGATGGGCGCCCATGTGCGGCCGTAGTCGTCCGACTTCCACACGCCTCCGTTGCAAACGCCGATGTAAAACACGTTCGGCTGGCTGGGAGCACCTGCAGCCGCCTTGGTCCGCCCGCCGCGAAACGGTCCAATGCCGCGCCAATGCATCTCAGAGAAGAATTTCTGGTCGTACTCCTGCGCAAAGGCCGCTGCTGCCGTGAGCAGGGCAAACGCCAGACCCATCCCGATTTTCAGCCGGATTCCCAACCGTCGAAATCTCATCGTCCTTCCCTCCCCGGAGCGCGCGAGCATACATCTGTCAACACATCGCGAGCAATTCCATCTTATCTCGCGTCCGTCTCAAGGCGCATTCGCTGCAATCTCGCCGACGTACGCTACGGTATCCCCCTTCTTCATGGACGGGACCGAACAAATATAGAGCACCACGCCTGCGGAGGGCGCCCGAGCCTCAGAGACGGTGTTTCCGAAGTAGTCTGTCACGTACCCGACTTTCATGCCCTGCTCTACATACGTGCCGCGCTGGACCGCGGGATAAAAAATCCCGTCCCGATCGCTGACCATCGGGTTGATTTTGGCGATCCATACGGGGTGCTCAATGGCGGACGCCTCGCCGGGCAACATTTTGAGGTAGCGCATTACGTTGAGCGTTCCATTGGTCAGCGCCTCAACGTCGTCTGTTTCCACGGTGCCGGCGTGGCCGGCTTCGACGGCAATCGCCGGTTTGCCGCGCGTGCTCGCGGTACTGTCTAGATAACGAGAGGCGTTGGGATCCGCCGGACGGTCGGCCACAATAATAATGTGGTCCAGCCCAAAGGCCAGCACCATGTCATGAGTCATGGTGTCTTGTTTCTGATTGCCGGTTTTGGACCAGTAGCTGTAGGGCCGCAGGTTCTCGTCCAGGTCTCCGCCGTGGTAATCAATCAAGTAGTCGCAGCGCTCCACAACCTGCTTCGTAATCAACCACGATGCGCGCTCGGTCTGTGTGCCGTCTTGTTTGCCGGGATAAAACCGGTTCATGCTCTTGCCGTCCACCGGGTTCACGTGCGGGACCTTCTGCAAAAAAGATGGAATATTGACCAGGGGGAGGATGACGATCGTGCCGGCAACCTTCGCCGGGTCGAGTGATTGAATCAGTTTCTCCACCGCGATGATCGAGGCATATTCCGTCCCGTGTGAGCCGGAAACCAGCGCCAGCACCGGCCCCGGCTTCGCGCCCTGAATCACGGCGACGGGAATGCTTGTCGCCGCGTCCACTCCCGCGGGGACTTCGATGAAACCCGTGGCCTTCTGCCCGGGCGCAGCCGTCGCCGTGCCGACTGCAAAGCTTCCTCGCTGCGCCTGCGCGCCGGCCCCCATGCACAATACAGCGACAAGAACGGTCGCTTTCTGCAGAATAAATCGGAGCATTTCTTTTCCTCCTCCGCGTGTTCTGGTTCGCGCCGCAGTATACGCCTCTCCCGGCGGCGTCCGGCCCGCAGGATTGTGAAAAACTTTTCTGCAGCGCGCGCTCAGATTTTTCTTGCACTGCGCGATGAACTCTGTATTCTGCGGTTGCGAGCTTGCTCCGGAATCGTTCGCAAGAGCGGCGGTCGCCCCAGGAGGACACCACAGAAATTGAGCAGTGTCCCGGTCACGACAAGGTTCCCCGCACAAGCCTTCTCTTCCAAGAAAAAACTTGCCAAGCTGACTCTCTGGCCGTTGGTCGCCGCCACATTTTTCATGGTCTCCGGCGGAACCTATGGCACCGAAGACATCATTCATGGCGCGGGCTACGGCCGCGGCATCCTGATCCTCTTGCTTACCCCGCTATTCTGGAGCCTTCCGACCGCGTTCATGATTGGCGAGCTTTCCGGCGCCCTGCCGGCAGAGGGCGGCTACTACGTCTGGGTGCGCCGCGCGATGGGGAAGTTCTGGGGTTTTCAGGAGGCCTGGCTGTCGTTGGTGGCCAGCATCTTCGACATGGCCATTTATCCGGCGCTCTTCATTGCCTATCTCACGCGCTTGCTCCCTTCTTTCGACACGAACCTCCGCCGGATGATGGTGGGCTTGGCCGTGGTGGCGGTATGCGCGCTGTTGAACATCGGTGGCATACGCGTGGTCGGAACCACTTCGTTGGGACTTTTCTTACTGCTCTCTGCGCCATTTGCCCTGATTGTTTTGCTCGCGCCGTTCAAGGCGGGTGCGCTGGCCGGTGCGGCCACTGCGCCGGTCACCTCCACCGTGGGCCTGCTGGGGGGAATACTCATCTGCATGTGGAACTATATGGGCTGGGACAATGCCTCCACGGTCGCCGGAGAAGTGGACCGTCCGCAGCGGACCTATCCGCGCGCCATGTTTCTAGCCGTGGCCATTGTATCGGTGTCCTACATCCTCCCCGTGGCGGCGATGTGGGTCACGGGAATTCCCGCATCGTCGTTCGAGACGGGGTCATGGGCCGACTTCGCGGGTTTGCTCGGCGGACGCTGGCTTCGCGCCGCCCTCGTTCTCGGCGGGATGATGAGCGGGTTCGGAATGTTAAACGCGCTGGTGATGAGCTACTCGCGGCTTCCTCTGGCCATGGCGCAGGACGGCATGTTGCCGAAGGTTTTCGGAAGGGTGCATCCGAAGACCGGCGCGCCCTGGGTGGCGATTCTCTTTCTGGCAGCGGGTTGGGCGCTCGCGGCCGTTCCAGGTCCGCGGAGGAATTCTCGGCGCAGTTCTGCTCGGAGTTTGCCCGTCGCTTTTGCTGATCTTGTCCGTCGTTCGCGGCGAACAGGAAACCATTCTCGGTATGAACGGCCTTCTCTTCGGCGCGATTCTGATCGCCGCAGGCTTCCTCGCGTACCTGCCGACCCTGATGATAGATCCGGACGGAAAGAACAAGGCGCCCGCCGACTGAAGAAGGCTGCCTCCCATTTCTCACGGCATTCCGAGGTTGGTATATACTCCGCCCTTCTGTTCGAAGGCGAAACCTCCGAGGAGATGTTTCACGTGAAACATTTTCAGAATTGGCCTTTACAATCAACGACTTACCTGACCATTGCATTTATCTGCGCCTCCGCATTCGCGCCATCCTTGGGCGCGCAGCAATTCGACCCCTCTCTTTTCAATGAGTTGCGCTGGCGGATGATTGGCCCGTTTCGAGGTGGGCGCGTCCTGGCAGTCACCGGGGTACCCGGCCAGCCAAACGTCTTCTATTTTGGCGGGGTCGGCGGCGGTGTTTGGAAAAGCAATGACGCCGGTCGAAGCTGGGCGCCCATCTTCGACAGCCAGCCCATCGCCTCGATCGGTGCGATTGCCGTGGCGCCGTCCGATCCCGGCATCATTTACGTCGGCTCGGGAGAAGCCGACATGCGTTCTGACATTACCTACGGCAATGGAATGTACAAGTCCGGTGATGCGGGCAAGACATGGACTCGGATCGGCCTGAGCGATTCGCGCCAGATTGGGAGAATTATTGTTGACCCGCACAATCCCGATCTGGTTTTCGTCGCCGAGCTGGGTCACGCCTATGGGCCCAATCGCGAGCGGGGAGTGTTTCGCTCAGCCGACGGCGGAAAGACCTGGCAGCGCGTGCTCTTTCGCGATGAAAGCACCGGCGCAATTGATCTGGCGTTCGACCCGCGGAATCCGCGGACGATTTACGCCGCGCTCTGGCAAACGCGGCGCCCCCCGTGGAACGTCTACCCGCCCTCGAACGGCCCCGGCAGCAGCCTTTACCGCTCGTCTGACGGCGGCGACCACTGGGAGCACGTGACCGGCCACGGCCTGCCCTCGGAAGGACTCGGCCGCATCGGCATCGCCTTCGCGCCGTCAAACCCGCAGCGGATTTATTTGATCGTGGACGCCAGGGAAGGCGGGCTCTACCGCTCCGACGACGCCGGAGCGAACTGGCGCCGGACCGACAGCGAAGCGCGGATCTGGGGGCGCGGCTGGTATTTTTCCAACGTCGCCGTGGACTCGAAAGATCCCGACACGGTTTATGTGTCCAACACTTCTCTCTATCGTTCGCGCGATGGCGGGCAGAGCTTCACGGCCATCAAAGGCGCGCCCGGCGGCGACGATTATCATCTCTTGTGGATTGATCCCGATGAACCGCAGCGCATGATTCTCGGCAGCGATCAGGGTGCCGTCGTCACCGTGAACGGCGGCCAGACGTGGAGTTCGTGGTACAACCAGCCCACCGGCCAGTTCTACCACGTCATCACCGACAGCCGTTTTCCCTACTGGGTCTACGGCGCGCAGCAGGACAGCGGCGCCGCCGCCACGCCCAGCCGCAGTTTGTATGCGTCGTTGAACTCTCACGACTGGCGTCCCATCGAGGCGGGCGGCGAAAACGGTTACATCCAGCCCGACCCATTCGATCCCGACGCCGTTTACGGCGGAACGGTCACTCGATTCCGCTTGAGCACCGGCGAAAACCAGAACGTCCAGCCGGCGCTCGCGCACCCGGGAGAATACCGCCGCACCTGGACTCTGCCGCTTGTATTTTCTCCTCGTGACCCACATGAACTTTACTTCGGGTCACAAGTCCTCTTCCGCACCAAGAACGGCGGCCAAACCTGGCAAATCATCAGTCCGGACCTGACGCGCGAGGATCCCGGCGTTCCGCCGAATCTCGACGACTCCGCGGCGATCAACGGACGAAACGGAAAGCGCCTCGGTGTGATTTATACGATTGCGGTTTCGCCGCATCGCGCGGGTGAGATCTGGATTGGCACCGACGACGGGCTTATGCAAGTTACCCGCGATGACGGAAAGACCTGGACAAACGTGACTCCGCCGGAGCTCACGCCGTGGAGTAAAGTCACGCATCTGGAAGCCTCGCGGCATGATCCCGCCACGGTGTACGCGGCAGTGGATCGCCATCGCCTCGAAGACCTGCGCGCACATCTCTACCGCACGCGCGACTCCGGAAAAACCTGGCAGCGCATTGCCGCCGGGATCCCCGAGGGAAGTTACGTCAACTGCATCCGCGAGGATCCGGTGCGACGCGGGCTGCTGTACGCTTGCACCGAGACCGGTGTGTTTGTCTCGTTCAACGACGGCGACCAGTGGCAATCGCTGCAGCTCAATATGCCCGCGGTGCCCGTTCGCGATCTCGTCATACATGAAGACGATCTGGTTATCGCCACTCACGGGCGGTCGTTCTGGCTTCTCGACGGCGCAACGCCGCTGCGTCAGCTCAACGAATCCGTCGCGCAGGCGGATGCTTTTCTCTTTGAGCCAGCGCCCGCTTTCCGTGTCCGCCCCGGCTCGGATGAAGGCACGCCCCTTCCGCCGGAAGAGCCTACCGCGGAGAATCCTCCGAACGGCGCTATCCTGGACTACTTTCTGAAGGCCGCGCCTTCCGGTCCCGTCACGCTCGATATTTTCGACGAAAGCGGCAAGCTGTTGCGCGGTTATTCGAGCAGCGATTCCCCTGCGCGAGTTGACCCCCAATCGCTCGATATTCCCATGTACTGGATTCACCCTCCGGAGCCGCTTTCGGCCAAGCCGGGGATGCACCGCTTCGTTTGGGATTTGCGCACCGCAGGAGTGCCCGGACTCCGCCGGCGCCGCTCCGAAGCCGCGGGCCCGTGGGTCGTCCCCGGAAATTATTCGGTAAAGCTGACGGTCAGCGCCCACGCGTACACCCGTCCGCTGATCGTCAAAATGGACCCGCGCGTGAAGACTTCGCCGGAGGATTTGAAGAAGCAGTTCGAACTGGCGTCCCAAGTGAATGGCGAGCTGTCGGATGTCGCCAAAGCCTCCCGCGAAGCCGAGCATCTCCGCCTGCAACTGAAATCGTTGCGCGCACAAGTGACGCCGGGAAGCGAACTCGCCGCGGCCAGCGAAGACATGTCTCGAAAAGTCGAGGCCGCCGCAGGTGCGCCCCCAGCCCAGGATTTCGGAAGCTTCCCCGCTCCGCGGCCCGTGCCGGATAAGACGAGCCTGCGTTTCCTGATCGGCGAATTGGGAGCGCTGGAGGGCGTCGTCGAAAGCGCCGACGCCGCGCCGACGCCCGACGCCGTCACCGCATTTGAGCGCATCCAGCCAGTCCTTCGCGCAACCCTCTCCGCATGGAAGGAAGTGAAGGAAAAGGAAGTCCCCCGGCTTAACGAGCGCTTGCGCGGCGCCAACCTCCCGCAAGTAACTTTGGAGGAGGCCGGCCCGCCGAACTGAACCTGGATACAGCACTTCTCAGCAGCCGTCTTTTTCTATTGCTTTCCCATAGGAGCTGTGCGACTCTTTTATGGGATTCCAATAGGGGCCGAGGAAAAAATGACAAGCGACAAGACGGATGTATGGCAAGGAACGCTGGCGGTGATGGTGCTGAAGACCCTGGAAACCATGGGGCCGCTTCACGGATACGGCATCGCCCGGCGCATCGAGCAGACCAGCGGCGACCTGTTGTCGGTCAACTACGGAACGCTCTACCCCGCCCTTCTGAAATTGGAGCAGGAAGGCTACGTCGCATCCGAGTGGGGCGTTTCGGATAACAATCGCAAGGCCAAGTTTTACAAGTTGACACGCGCGGGGCGGAGGCAACTGGAAAAAGAAGCGCGGGAATGGGATCAGGCGACGGCCATCCTGGCGCGGTTCCTTGCACCTGGCGAGGAGCGCTCATGAGACGACTGCGCGCCTGGTTTTTCCGCTTGCGTGGGTTGTTCAATAGGGATCGGCGCGACGGCGAGTTCGCCTCCGAAATCGAAACCCATCTGCAATTACACATCGACGACAATCTGCGCGCGGGCATGACTCCTGCAGAAGCGCGCCGCAACGCGCTCATCAAACTGGGCGGCGTCCAGCAAACCAAGGAAAGCTACCGCGACCAAAAAGGACTACCGATGATCGAGACCACGCTTCAAGACCTCCGCTTCGGCTTCCGGATGCTCCGGCGCAGCCCGGGCTTTTCCCTGCTCGCGATTCTGTGCCTCACGCTGGGCATCGGCGCAAACGCCGCCGTGTTCAGTTGGATTGAGGGCATCCTGTTCCGACCCTATCCGGCGGTTACGCACCAAGAGCGGCTGGTGGCCGTAGGTGGAACCGCACGAGGCGAAGCCCGAGGCAACCCGCTTTCCTGGCCCGATTTCCTGGATCTGCAACGTAGCTGCACGCTCTGCGAAACGCTATTCGTCAGCAAAATCATGGGGACTACGCTCAGCCTCGGCGATCGCGCTGAGCGCACCATCGGAAGCATCGTATCGGCGAATTATTTTGATGCCATCGGGGTGCATCCGATTCTTGGGCGCGGATTCGAGCCCGGAGAGGATGTGGGGCGCAACGCGCATCCGGTAACCGTGATCAGTTACCAGCTATGGCAAGGACGATTCAAGGGTGATCCGCAAATCGTCGGCAAAACGCAGCGCCTGAATGGCGTGGTGCACACGATTGTTGGCGTCGCGCCAGAAGGGTTTTTGGGGACCTTTGTGGGCTGGGGCATGCAGTTTTGGGTCCCGGCGTCGATGGAAGAAACATTTGAAGCCGGCGGATACAAACTGGAAGACCGCGGCGCGCGCTGGATTGAATCCTACGTGCGACTCAAGCCTGGTGTGTCTCTCGAGCAAGCGCAGCAAGAGATTTCGAGCGAGCCGATTATCCGGATACGAACCGAAGCCGTGGCATCAAACTCTGGCCCTTGTGGCAAACGCCCTTCAATAACGCAGGTACTTTGCTCCCCACGCTCGAAATCATGCTCGCGGTGGTCGCTTTTGTGCTGCTCATCGCGTGCGCCAACGTCGGCAATCTGCTGCTGGTCAGGTCGTTCGCGCGACGCCATGAAATGACGGTTCGGCTCGCCATCGGCGCAGGCCCGGGCCGGCTGCTGAAGCAACTTCTCACGGAAGGCCTGATCCTTTCGGCGCTTGGCGCAGCCGGCGGACTCTTCGTTGCTTACTGGTGCCGTCACGCGCTTGTGCTGCTTTTCCCCGCACGGGCAGGCGTTGCCATGCACCTACCGGGAGAAATCGATTGGCGCGTGCTGGCGCTCAGCGCCGGGGTTTGCCTGATCACGACGTTGCTGGTCGGGCTGGTCCCCGCGATTCAGGCCGGCAAGATCGATCTTGCCGGCGCTCTGAAAGCCGACTCGGGAGGTGCTGTCGGAGGCCGCGGAAAATCCCGGGTCCGCTCGGGCCTGGTTCTGGTTCAAGTGTCGCTGAGTTTCGTTTTGCTGGTCGGAGCAGGGCTGCTGCTGCAGAGCTTGCAGAGAATCCGGACGGCCAGCCCGGGGTTTTCGACGCACGGAGTGCTGTACACGGCTGTTGATTTGGTATCCGCAGGATATACTGCGCAGCGCGCCCAGAGTCTTCAGGACGAGCTCATCGATCGCGTGAAGGCGCTGCCTGGCGTCGAGTCGGCGACGTTCGCGCGAATGACGCCGATGAGCTATGGAAGTTATTCTGAGACGCTGATTGCGGTGGATGGCTATCAGCCTCCGCCTGAGGAGCAGCCCACGGTGCAGTACAACGAAGTCGGTCCGGACTATTTCGTGACAATGGGCATCCCCTTGGTGGCCGGTCGCGCATTCACCCGCGCGGACGACGAAAGAGCTGCTCTGGTAGCCGTGGTGAATGAAACGATGGCCGCGCAGTACTGGCGCGGCAGGAACCCCATTGGCGAGCGCGTTCAAGTTAAAGGACGATGGATGCAGGTGGTGGGTGTGGCAAAAGATTCCAAGTACCAGAGCGTTCGGGAGACACCGAAACCCTTTTTCTATGTGTCTCGGCGCCAGAATTTCTCAATTGGGGCGGGCTTGCATATCCGAACACCGCTGAGCCCGGAGACGATCGCCACGGAGCTGGCGCGCGAGGTGCACGCGCTGGACGGGAATCTTGCCCCCTACGAAGTGATCACGCTGCAGGAGCAGGTGGATCGCTCGACATCGCCGCAAATGGTGGCCGTAACACTGGTCGGCGTCTTAGGCGGGTTGGCGCTGCTGCTCGCTGCCATCGGACTGTATGGCGTGATGTCCTATGCGGTATCGCAGAGCACCCGTGAGCTGGGGCTGCGCATGGCGCTTGGTGCGGGCGCGTCCAATCTGATGCGGCTGGTGATGTCACGTGGCTTAGTCTTGACCGCAGGCGGTGTGCTGCTTGGCGCCGCGGTGTCACTCGGATTGACACGATTACTTGGGAACCTCCTGTACCAGGTGAGCCCGCGCGACCCGCTAGCCTTCGGGTCGGCACTGGTGGTGATGACGATTGTCTCCTTGGCGGCGTGTTTTTTGCCTGCGTGGCGTGCGGCGCGGACCGATCCCGCCCGGGCGTTGCGGGATTGATTCTCCGCGTCCGAACCTTGCACGTGGGCTTGACATCCAGTTGTAACTCGCCTTACAGTCCGCACCGCACGCTCGAAAAGCTGAGGAGGAGCCGCGATGTCACCGCTGACCATAAGATTTCTCTTTTCCCTGCTGTTCGTTCTGTGCGCCGTGAGCGCCGGGGCGCAGATGATGACCAACCCCTACGGCCCGAACATCAGCCTCGAGAACGCCAAGAAAGCGGCCGCGCCGGCGCTTGCCGAAGCGCGCAAGAACAACTGGACCATGGTGGTAGCCATCGTGGATGCCGCAGGCGACTTGGTGTACTACGAAAAAATGGACAACACGCAACTTGGAAGCTCGCAAGTGGCCATCGGCAAGGCCCGCTCGGCCGTGCGCTTCAAACGTCCCACCAAGGCGTTCCAAGACGCCGTTGCGGGCGGCGGCGCGGGCGTTCGCATGCTGGGTCTGGAAGGAGCTGTCCCGATCGAAGGCGGTATCCCCATCGTCATGGACGGCAAGATCGTCGGAGCCATCGGCGTCTCTGGCGACTCGAGCGACCACGACGGCATCTGCGCCAAAGCTGGCGCCGACGCGCTGAAATAGTCACGCCCGCGGCGCCCCCGCGTTTCCTCCTTGGAGTGCGGCGGCTCGATAGCGCAGCATCCCGAATCCTTCGGGACGCCGCTTTTCCGTCTCTGCGCTGTCATGGAGCCTGCCCTGTTTACGCTGAACATATCCCGTGAAAGGAGCGAAGCCGCGGGCTCCGGGCCATAGGTGCCCGGCATAACGAAAGAACTCGTCTCCGTGTGGTCATTCTAGCGCGAGGCGACGAGCGCTCTTGCGAGTTCCGGCCTTGTCGGAAAGAATCCACGCCCCGCTCCCCATTAGGCAAAGAAATCGCAAGCCGCCAATCCGTGGCGCGCTGTTTGCGCCGCCGACCCCTTCGCGCAGTGCATTCTTTCCGCCCCAGAAGCCTTTGCGGTGCGACGTGCTCGAGTCCGGTCGTCTCCGCCATACGCCCTATGAAAACACAAGAGTGGTATCATCCCCTTATAACGTACGCTCAAGCCAAACCTTGATAGAAAAAATGCAATTCGATTGGGAACTCTTAAAACCAGAACAAGGGCTGACTGAGGCCGAAACGTCGCTCGTCCAGGAGATAGGCGAAACTTTTCTCTCGACAGGGACAGGAATCCCAGATCATCAAAAGAGGGTCCAGCTAGGAAAAAACCGAAAGCTGCTGAACGAGTTAGCTCAACTTGGCCTCATAAGAAGAGACTGGAACCGGTATTACCCCACGTTCCCAGCCCTCTACTTTTTGTCCCCTGTCCTCCGCGACAGCTATGCGGGAATCCTTCATTTGATTTTCAAAGCGATTAAAGCCCTCTATGAAAGCAATGGTCCACAACGCTTCTCTTTTCAGCAGGTCGAGGAGCAATTCAACGTCCTGATATCTGGCAGCAGACCTGCGGAACTGGTTCAGACTATGAGGGCGGACGTGTATCTCCAGAGAGCGACGATCTTTCTCCAAGAGTTCCAATACTTTTTGTCTGCCCAGGATTCCGGCAACGCCGATATCCCTGTAAGCGAAGTCATCGCCACAGAAAACATCATCGACTATGAAGACCTTCAACAGGCCTGGAAGCAAGAGCTTGCTCGCCGCCATCCAGGCCCAATAAGTCCTATTGATGTGCCGGCGACTAAAAGGGCAGAAAACCGCAAGGTCACAGACAAACCGGAGTCCTTTGGCGACAAGTCCAGAAAAGTGTTTGTAATCCACGGTAGGGACGAGAGATTGCGAAGTGGAGTTTTCACTTTTCTGCGGTCCCTGGGTCTGGAGCCATTGGAGTGGACTAAAGCGATACAGCTCACCGGAAAGGCGAGCCCATATATCGGTGAGATTCTCGAAGCAGCGTTCAATCACGCCCAAGCCGCGGTTGTGCTGCTCTCGCCCGATGACGATGCAAGACTGCGTCCGGATTTGCTTCGCCCGGAAGATCCTCCGAGCGAAAGAATGTTTTCCGGGCAGCCGCGCCCAAACGTGCTGTTCGAAGCGGGGATGGCGTTTGCTTCACATCCAAATCAAACGGTCCTTGTGCAGTTCGGCCAAGTCAGGGAATTTAGCGATGTTGCGGGCCGGCACGTCGTAAAGATGGACAATTCGATCCCAAGACGTCAAGAGTTCGCTCTCAAGCTTAGGACGGCGGGATGCTCGGTCGACATGGAGGGAACAGATTGGCATACTTCAGGTGATTTGACTCCCCCAATTCAGAAAACAGGAGCGTCGCCGCCGCAAAGTGATTCGAAGCAAGTCTCCAATCTGGTCTCTCTGAAACCGCTGTCCACGCCGAGGTACGTTCTGGGCGACGACAGCGATACTTGGCGAGAAGCCAAGCCACAAGGGGACGGTTTACCTGCGGCTGTTGCAATTTTTCGGAATGAACCGATCAAAGGTGCGTCTCTCCGTTCTATCGATGAACTGACAGCGCAGATTACTTTCTTGTAGTCAAACGGCGGCGAAGTACTGCGCATCCACAATGGCACATGGTTGGGCGATCCGTTTAGTCACACTAGCGTCGGAGTCGGCGATACGCGGGAACTGTTAATCGCAGTGAACCATCCCGGCGCGCATTCCGCATTCGCAATAGAGAACACTCGCAGGGGTGTGGCTGATTATGAGCACGAGGGAAGTCAGGAGAAATCACTGGCGCGAGAACTCTATGATGTAAATGTTCGACTAATAGGGCGCGCCGCCAAAGAAGGTGACGTCGTCGACGATTTCCATTTCAATTTAGACCTGCGCGGAGATCACCCCATTCTTAAGCTTGAATGGACTCGGTGATGACCAATCACACCATCGCTCAAGAAAACCCCTCCCCCAATTGACACAAAACCTTGGGCTAGGGGTCAAATCAGCTCTGTTGTTAGCAAGTCGAGATGTCCGCCTTTATGAGCACGTGAGATGTCCGCTGGCATTTGGTTTTTCTTCTCCCTCAGCGTGACAAGAGATCGCCGTCGCCGGAGCTGTGGGAAAGTGGGAATCCCGCGTCGTTTGCG
>WNGH01027050.1_pt1 | contig 15873 bp, 16 predicted proteins | sample 5400631 | NCBI WGS metagenome assembly WNGH01 (sample SAMN13153373, study PRJNA577476) | soil metagenome | isolation source: 115 cm soil or saprolite under Garry oak tree replicate 1 | place: USA:California | collected 2016-06-15
CAAACAGAAAAAGGTAGGCCTGTAGATTTCCGACTTGTACCAATCGTAATAGCGCACCAATTCCCCACGTGCCACCGCCGCTCCCACCGACTGCTCCCGCATCAATAATCCACCGATCAAAAAATGCCGCGATTCGCGCGAGAAGTTCTTGCGTCCAATCAATCAGCCAGGCGTAAAGGTCGTCGAAATAAAACTTCTGACGCAAAAGCGCGATGTCGAACGGTTCGCTTGTTCGATTTCGGTAAAAAGCAATCGCCAATCCGCTGCCGAGAATCAACACGCCGATAGCAAGCACACGAACCAAGGCCCCGACTTCCTTCTCGATCGGCAGCGCGACAAAGTTCCGCGCGAAGAATGCAAATCCTCCCAGCGTTGCCAGCACCGCAAGCGCGATTAACGGGCCGGTCATCACGAACGGTGATTCATTACTTTTCCGTGCGATATCGCTGCGTGGCTTGCCGAAAAACACGATCACCAGCAAGCGCATAACGTAAAACGCCGTCAGAAACGCCGTAAACAAGCCCAAAACGAAGATCGGTATGTTGCGTTCGTAGGCGAGCGTCAGAATTGCATCTTTGCTGAAGAACCCGCTGAAAGGCGGACAACCGATCAGCGCCAGCGCGCCAGCGACAAACGTGAGGAATGTGATCGGAAGATTTCGGGAAAGCCCTCCCATTTTCCAGATGTTCTGTTCGTGATGGAGCATCACAATGACCGAGCCGGCAGCGAGGAAGAGGAGCGCTTTAAAAAACGCATGAGTAAAAAGGTGGAATATGGCCGCCTCATTTGAGGCGAGACCCACCGCCATCACCATATAGCCGAGCTGCGAGAGCGTGGAGTAGGCCAATATGCGCTTGATGTCGCTTTGCTGAGTCGCGATCAGGGCGGCCATCACAGCCGTGATGGTGCCGATCCACGCAATGACTAGAAGTGCGGTCTGCGAAGTCTGAATGACGAATGCGACACGCACGAGCATGTAAACGCCGGCTGCGACCATTGTAGCTGCGTGGATCAGTGCCGAAATCGGGGTGGGACCCTCCATCGCGTCCGGCAACCAAACATGGAGTGGAAATTGCGCTGATTTGCCAACCGCCCCGCAGAAAATCAAAAGCGCAGTAACTGTCAAAAACGCCGGATGAGCCATTAGTATCGACAATCGCGGAGCGATCTCGGTGAAGACGACTGAACCAGTCGCGGCCCAGATCATCAAAATGCCAATCATGAATCCGAAATCGCCGATGCGGGTTGTGATGAATGCTTTTTTGGCCGCGTCCGCGGGCGCATCACGGTAGAACCAGTGACCGATCAACACGTACGAGGTAAAGCCGACCAACTCCCAAAAAATGAACAGCATCACGAAATTGTTTGAGAGAACAATGCCGAGCATCGCGAACATGAAGAGCGACAGCGCCGCGAAATAGCGGGACTTACCTTCGTCATCCCGCATGTAGCCTAGCGAATAAATGTGTATGAGCGATCCAATGCCCGAGACGAGGACGAGCATCGTCTTGCTGAGACTATCCAGCACAAAACCAAGGGGGACGTTGAAAACTCCACCAAGATCAATCCAAGTGAGCTCTGGCGCGGAGACAGCTGGTCGCGTGAAGATCAAACAACTGCAGACGAAGCTGCCGAGTACAGCCGCGGTTGAAATAAAACTGCTCAGCGCTTTCCATCGAAGCGTGAATAGCGTGATAAAGATCGCGCTAGCGAGCGGTGTGAGAAGGCCGAGCCAAGGCAAAATTGAATTCATCAGATAAGCCCGCGAATCACGCCAATAGACGCGAATGGATCAGAGACATCGGACAAGTCGTTTTTCGTTCTTATGCGCTGGGTTTTTGCAATGCGTTCGTATTCGAGTTTGGGGTAGTGGCCGAAATTCACTAACAGGCCAAGCTCAAAACCGGTTGCATGCAGATAGTTCAGCAGTTGTGCGCGATGCTCGTCGGTTAATGCGGAGACCGCTTTCAGTTCAACGATAATTTTCTCAAAGCAGACAAAGTCCGGCGCGTACCTTTGCGTCAAAATACGTCCACAGTAGCTGAGAGTGAGCGATGGTTTAGAAATTGCTGGAATCTGCTGGTATTCGAGTTCGATCCCCAGGCATTCCTGATAAACCGGCTCCAAAAAGCCACAACCCTTCTCGTTGTAAACTTCGAAGCAGGCGCCGATGATCGCGTAGCTCTCCTTCTTGTAAATGATTTCTGTCATAATATTCGCGTCAATTCGCGTGATTCGCGGACTCAAAACTTGAGGCTGCTGATGTCTTTGATATCGGTCGTTTGCCGCGCGCGAAATAGGGCAACGAGGATCGCGAGCCCCACGGCGACCTCAGCCGCCGCGACTGTAATGATAAAAAACACGAAGACCTGAGCGTTGTAGTCAGGCAGGCCGGTCGGTTGAACACGAAACCTCGAAAACGCGACGAGAGATAAATTCGCGGCGTTCAGCATCAGCTCCAGTGACATGAGAATGATGATGAGATTGCGGCGCAGCATTACGCCGGCGAAACCAATCGCGAACAGGATCCCGCTTACGATAAGATAATCGCCGAGCGTCACCATGCTATCGAGGCTCGCGTTTGCTCAGGAAGACCACTCCGATCGTCGCCACGAGCACAAGAACGCCGATGATTTGAAAGGGCAGATTGTATTTGCTGAAAAGCAGCGCGCCGACATTTCGAACGTCGTCGATTGTCGATCCTGTGAGCGGCGGAAAAGTTTGCCGGCCGGATTTAAGGTGGCCGACCACAAAGAAAATCTGGATGAGCAGAGCGATCGCGACGGCGATTCCTCCTGCCGAGGCCAGCCAGTTGATCTGGCGCGCTTGTTCGGCGGGAAGGTTGAGAAGCATGATGATGAAAAGAAACAGCACCATCACTGCGCCCGCATAAACCAGCACCTGAATAATGCCAATGAAATAGGCGTTGAGCGACATGAAAAGAGCGGCGAGGCCGAGAAATGAAACGACGAGATTAAGCGCGCTTGCTACAGGATTGCGAGTGACGATCACTGCCGCGCCGAATACCAACATTAGCAAGGCGAAGGTCCAAAAGAGAAATGCAGGCATTTTCTAGGCCACGGATGAACACAGATGAAACGCAGATGCGGAATTTGAAGTCGGAAAATCTGTGACCATCTGTGCAATCTGTGATTTTTACTTTTTCTCATTCCATTTCAGCACGACGCCGTGCATCACACCGCCGATCTCCAGGAGTTTCTCCTTGTGATGCACCATATCAGCGCGCGTGAATCCGGTAATTGCGTAATCCTTACGCAAAAAGATGGCCTGCTCGGGACAAACCTCCTCGCACATCCCGCAGAAAATGCAGCGGATCATGTCGATATCGAATTCCTCCGGGTATTTTTCGACTTTGGCGAAGCGATCCGTCGAAGGGATTTCGCCGGGAATAATTTTGATCGCGCGCGGCGGACAAATGAATTCGCATAGCTGACAACAGCATGTTTTTGAAGTGTTTTATGGTGATAGCGAGGCCCGCTACGATGGCGGGCAAATACATTCGCTCGCGCCAGTTCAGCTTCGGTCGTGGAACCGTAACGGCCATGGTTACAAATCCGAATGACGAATGACGAATGACCAATGAATGAGGAAGCACGAATGACCAATGCACTTGCGCCAACGACCTGTCCTTTGGGCTTCGTCAGTCGGATTTTGTTCGGATTTCCTCATTTGTTCGGCAGATATGCCGTGACGGCTGCAGCGATGAAGATGTTCACGAGGGCGATCTCAAAAAAGAAGAGCCAGCCGAGGCGCATCAATTGGTCATAACGAAAACGCGGCAACGTCCAGCGCACCCACATGAATATGAAAATGAGCGCTGTGACTTTGGCGAAAAAGGTCGCGATGTTGAACAACCCCCCGATTACGCCGCGCCAGCCCGGCGCGCTTCCATCGACAACGGCCCAGTGAAATCCGCCATGCCATGAGGGAAGTGGAAGATGCCAGCCACCGAAAAACAAAGTCACCATGATAGCTGACCCGGTGATCATGGCCGCGTATTCGCCGAGGAAAAAGAGCGCGAACTTCATCGAGCTGTATTCCGTGTTGTAACCGCCGGCGAGTTCCTGCTCGGCCTCGGGAAGATCGAATGGCAACCGATTCGTCTCCGCGAAAATCGCGATCGCGAAAACGACGAACGAAATGACCATTGGAATCGCGAGCAACCATTTCCATGGATTCATCCAATGGCCGATGAACGGCGCGATGAACCAGCCATGCTCGATCTGGTAGCGAACGACACTGGTTAGGCGCAAGCTTCCGACGAGCAGGAAAATTGGGATGACGGCTAGCCCGAGCGACAGCTCATAGGAAATCATTTGCGAACTGGAACGCACGCCGCCTAGGAACGGATATTTGGAGTTCGAAGCCCAACCGGCAATGACGATTCCGTAGACCCCAAGCGAGGCAATGGCGAAGACAAACAGGATTCCGACGTTCACGTCTGCGATGACCATGGGGACGCCGAAAAGTGTGCTCCCGAAAGGAACAACAGCGATGGTGATAATCGCCGGCATTACCGCCAGACACGGAGCGAGCCAGTAATAGAACGTGTTTACGTCCCGCGGAGTGAAATCTTCTTTCAGCAACAACTTGAACATGTCCGCGATTGGTTGGAAAAGACCGGCCGGTCCGACGCGATTTGGACCGAGCCGGTCCTGGATTGCCGCGCTGACCTTCCGCTCGGCATAGACCGCGTAGGAAACCATTGGCAGGATCACGAGAAAAAGAATCCCGATGATCTTGAGCAGCGAAGTGACGATGAAAAATGATTCCGGTGTCATGGCGATCTTGACCGGACGGCGCGACGTCTTGCCTGGATTGCAACCGCTTGCTCGATTTTTTCTTCGTCGCCGGGACGGGACGGCGGCAGTTCTTCCATTTGCAAAATGTGCACGCCGAGGTCGCCGATTTTACTCAAGGTCAATCCGGCAAATTGCGGTACAGTCTCGCTGATCCGACGAAAAACATCGTCGATGGAGAGAATGGAGTCGCCGCCGCCGACTGCCTGAAGTAAATCACGCAAGATCTCCCAGTCATCGCGCGCATTTCCAGGCGGGCGCACCGCGCGATTTAATCGTTGCAATCGCCCTTTACCGTTAATCATTGAGCCGCGTTTTTCGGCGAAACCGCACGCGGGCAGAACGACCGTCGCTTTTTGGGTCGCCTCGTTAGACAAAATATTCATCACGATGAAAACCGGAAGCCGCGCAAGTTGTTCGAGCGGTATGCCCAAATGCATCGTGTTTTCTTTCAAAATCGCCAGCGCTTTGATTTGTCCTGATTTCACCGCGTCAGCGATCGCAAGTAGGTTCGCTCCTGGTTCAGATGCCGATCCAAGAATAAGTCGCGCGCCATTTGTGTTCGGGTTCCGGTCCTCGCTCAGCAAAATGTCGTCGCCCGGGCGACGGCGCGGGACGATATCGATGTAATGCGTGCCTAACGACTTCGCCAATTGCAACGTGAGCCAAAGTTCCTCGTTCGTCATTCGCCCAGAAGCAATGATGGCAATTTCGGGGCCGGAGAACTGTTTTAGCTGGAGCGCTGCCTGTGCGATCGCGGTTGACCAGTCGGCGTGGATGAGTTTTTCCTCGCAACGAATCTGCGGCTCAAGCAGACGGTTTTCGGCTTCGAGATATTTAAAGTTGAGCCGTCCGTAATCGCACATCCAGCATGAGTTGACGTGATCGTTCTCGCGTGGTGTCTGCCGGTAAATCACGTCCTCGCGCGTGCCGATGATGGTGTTGCAACCCGTGGCGCAACTCGTGCAGATGCTTTTGGTTTCTTTAAGGAACCAGACGCGCATCTTGAAGCGAAAATCGGTCGACGTAAGCGCGCCGACCGGGCAAATATCGACGGTGTTCAGCGAATAATTATTTTCCAGGCGCATGCCGGGATGCGCGGTCAGTACCGTGTAACTGCCGCGATCCACGAAGCCGAGCACGTCGTCGTGCGCGATTTCCTGGCAGAAACGAACGCAGCGCGAGCAAAGAATGCAGCGCTCATCATCGAGCGTGACGCGCGGCCCGAGTACGACGTTTTTAGGTTTCTTGACTTTGTTTTCGAGAAAACGCGATGCGCTTGTGCCGAAATCGACACTGAACTCCTGTAAGCGGCATTCGCCCGCCTGATCGCAAATCGGACAGTCAAGCGGATGATTGATGAGGAGGAATTCCATCACGCCGCGCTGACATTCCTTTACCAGCGGAGAATTGGTCCTGACGCCAATTCCTTCGGCGACATCTTGCGCGCAGGAGATTTGGGGTCGCGGCATCCAGTTGATGATTGGTTTGTCGTCAGGGCCAAGTTCCGGTTTGCGGTCCGGTCCAAGTTTTGGAAATCCCATTTCGATCAGGCACATTCGGCAATTGCCCGGCGAACTGAGCTTCTTGTGATAACAGTAGCGCGGCACATAACTGCCAGCCTGTTCGCACGCTTCGATGACGCGCGTGCCTTTCGGGAACTGATGCCACACGCCATCAATCTGGACGTTGAGCATCTGCGGGGATGGAGCTGGAGCCGACATTATCTTTTCGTAATCGTGCTCATGCTCTTGCTCATAATCGAAAAGTCTCGATCACGAGTAAGAGCACGAAGTTTCATTCTAGATCATTCCCTTCGCCCCGGCTTTTTCCCAGCCGGGATCGTGTGCCATTGGAACTGTCGGGATCAACTCCTCCCCGATTAATTCTTCCGGTGTGTATTCCGGCGGAAGCGGCGGCGGAACAGGCTTCTGCGCGCGCGCGGCGAATTCTTCGGGAAATTTTTGGACAAAACTTTGTGTCGGCCAAGCGCACGCTTCCCCAAACGCGCAAATCGTGCGTCCAGCAATGTTGTCTCCTATACTCTTGAGCGTGTTTGGATCTTCCGTTACGCCACCACCTTGCAACATGCGGTCGGTGATTTTTTTCATCCAGAGCGAGCCTTCCCGGCAAGGTGTGCACTGACCGCAGCTCTCGTGCGCATAAAATTCGTTGATGTTGTTGAGCGCCAGGACCATGTCGCGGGAGTCGTCCAGGACGATTACGCCGCCGGAACCAGCCATCGAACCCGCCGCGGCGAGCGAATCGAAATCCATCTGGATTTCATCGATCGACGTCTCCCGTTCGATGATCGAGCCGTCGAGTTGCTTTTGTTTGAGCTTGAAGCGCTCATCCGCGCGCAACACTTTCGCGGAGCTTCCTCCCGGAATGACTGCTTTCAATTTTCGGCCGGGTTTCAATCCTCCCGCCATTTCGTAGATTAATTGACCCATGGTCACTGCGCCCACTTCAATTTCGAAATAGCCAGGTCGCTGCACGTCGCCGCTCACACAGACAATTCGTGTGCCGGTGTTATTCGGGCGTCCGAGGCGTGCGTAGTTTGCGCCCCCCATGGTGATGATATGTTTCACGTGGCAAAGCGTCTCGACGTTCCAAGGAAATTCTGTTCGCGCGCTTCTTCAATGGCGCGTTCGAGGATTTTGGCGCCTTCCGGGAATTCACCTCTTATGTAAATGTAGGCCGTGTGCGCATTCAGCGCGAAACACGCGATCAGGATTCCTTCGAGCAGCTGATGCGGGTCTTCGTGGATGATGTAGCGGTCCTTGAACGTGCCTGGCTCAGATTCATCCGCGTTGCAGATCAAATAGACCGGCTTTTTCTCATCGGGTTTAATGAAGCTCCACTTCACGCCGCAAGGGAAACCGGCGCCTCCGCGACCGCGCAGCCCGGAGTTTTTGACTTTATCGACAATCTCGGTGCGCGACATCGTCAGCGCTTGCTTCAATTGTTCGTAACCACCATCGCGCAGGTAACAATCGATATCCGTTGACCAACCTTCGCGTCCGATGTTTTTAAAAATGAGGCGATGTTCGAGCGGATGAGGAGATTGCGGATTGCGGACTGCAGATTGCGGATTGCTGATGAGGTCGGTAGCAGAGCTTGGATCGACGTTTTCGCGCAGCTTTTCGCCGATCATGCAAACTGGCGCCGTGCCGCAGCTCGCCAGGCATTCGACAAACTCGATGCTGTAGTTTCCATCCGCACTTACCGATATGGGGTTGTGCATTCCGTCGCCGTGGTGCTGGCGCTCAATACGAGTCGCTGCACACAAATTTTCCATTAACCGATAACTGCTGGCCATCGCGCAACTGAGTGTGCGGCAAACCCGGATATGCGTTTTGCCTGGAGGCTTCTGGCGAAACATCGGGTAAAACGTGACCAGCTCGAGGATGTTAATCGGCTGCAAGTTCAGTTTCGCTGCGATCCATCGCGCTCCTTCGTCGCTGATGAATCCGAAATGTTCCTGCCACAAATGCAGTAGCGGCATCGCCGCGCTTCGCCGGTGATCCGCCGGATAATGCGCGATCGCCTCATCCATTTTTCGCTCCAACTCGGCGGGAACCTGTGTGCTCGTCGAGTCCACGGAAAGCGCCGGATTCAGTCGGACAAAGTGCTGTCCTTTGACTGCACTTTGTCGTCTTTAAAAACGATCGTCACCGTGTCCTTGCCCTGCCGGTAAACGTACGTCGTTTTTTTCATGATGACGAAATCCTCGTTGTTGATGGAAGTCGGAGGACCCAGGATCGATTCGACCTGTTTTTTCGACATTCCCTCTGACACTTCATCGACATTCGCCTTTGTAATCCGTTTGCCCGGAGTGCATGCGCTCAAGCCAACCAGACTCAATGCGAGTAGCACTCCGATCGCGATCTGCGGGACTGACTTTAAGACCGACATATTCATCTGTCGCATTCACCCATGACGAAGTCCAGACTGCCTAACACGGCGGGCACGTCGCTTACCATGCCACCGGGAAGAAGCTCGGGCAGGATACTGAGGTTGACAAAGGACGGCGCGCGAATTTTCAACCGATACGGCACGCCGCCACCCTTGCTGTTTATGTAAAAGCCAAGCTCCCCCTTGGGATTTTCCGCTGCGAAATAAATTTCGCCCGGCGGCGCGTCGAGTCCTTCTGTCACCACGATGAAATGATGGATCAACTCTTCCATCTTCGTCATGACTCGCGATTTCGGAGGCGTCATGTTCTTCCAATCCGCGACGTTGATCGGTCCATCCGGCAATTTATCAATCACCTGACGCAAGATCCGGACGCTCTGCCGCATCTCCTCGATCCGCACCAGATAGCGATCGTAGCAATCTCCCGCGCTGCCGATGACCACATCGAAATCGTACTGGTCGTAATCGAGGTACGGATGTTTGCGTCGCAAATCGTGTTCAATCCCGCTGCCTCGCAAATTCGGCCCGGAAAGCGCGTAGGCAATCGCGCGATCTTTTGTGATGACACCGATGTCTTTCGTTCGATCGACAAAGATGCGATTGCGCGTGAGCAATTTATCGCATTCATCGAGGCTTGGGATAAATTCGTCGAGGAACTTATCAAGCTGCGGAATGAAATTCTCGGGAAGATCGCGAATCTGTCCGCCCACGCGCGTGTAGGAAGTGGTGAAACGCGCGCCAGTCAACAATTCGAAAAGATTATAAAGTTTTTCGCGCTCGGTGAACGTGTAAAGGAAGACCGTCATGGCCCCCAGGTCGAGAGCCATTGCGCCGAGACCCATCAAATGTGACGAGATACGCGACGTCTCGCAGCAAATCGTCCGAATCGCTTTTCCGCGCGGCGGAATTTCCCAGCCCATCAATTTTTCGACGGCGAGTGCGTAAGCGACGTTGTTCGAAAGCGGCGCGAGATAATCGAGCCGATCGGTGTAAGGCACGAATTGGTTGTATTGCATGTTCTCGGCGATTTTTTCGTCGCCGCGATGCAAAAAGCCGATGTCTGGCGTCGCTTTGGTAATGATTTCGCCGTCGAGTTCGAGCACGAGCCGCAGCACGCCATGCGTCGCTGGATGCGACGGCCCCATGTTAAGCACCATCTTCTCGCCGATATCGTCATCGGGGTGGCGCAGTTTTGCGTCCGCCGCGACCACCCGCGTCACCGGATCGGGTGATTCAATCTCACGTGTCGTGAAGGGCATGGAAGAAGTTACAAGGTTAAAAGGGTCACAACGCGTTAAAACGCATAACATTTACGCTGGCAAGTGAACCAGCGCGCGCAAGCGATTTCGATTGGGAGCACAGGCTGCCAGCCTGTAGTTCGCGGCAGCTTGCCGCGAACCTTGTCACGAAACCGACTTGTGGTTGCGCAAAAAATTGCGGCCGCTGCTACCGCCCGCTGCTAGTAGGTCGGCGGCCTGTGCTCCCTAGAAACGCGCTCGCGCTTGTGAAAGAATGCGGTTAACTCAATCTGATGAGCGACAAGGTTGCGCTGCTCTTTGCCGGGCAAGGTGCGCAAACCGTCGGGATGGGACGCGACTTGGCGGAACAGTTTCCTACGGCAGCCGACTTGTTTCAGCAAGCGGATGACGTTCTTGGGCGCAAGCTAAGCGAAATCGCGTGGCACGGTCCGATTGAAGAGTTGACGAAGACTTCGAATTGTCAGCCGGCGCTGTTCGTTCATGGACTTGCCTGCTTGTCGATCTTGCGTGAGCTGGCTGGCGGTTTTCCGATTGGAGGTGCCGCCGGTCTGTCGTTAGGCGAAATGACTGCGCACGCCGCCGCAGGCACCTTCGATTTCGCGAAAGGACTCAAACTGGTGCAAAGGAGAGGCGAATTCATGGATGAAGCCTGCGCCGCGACCAACGGTGCGATGGCAGCAATGATCGGTGCCGATGAAAGCGCAGTGCGCGCGCTGGCCGCGGACGCGGATGTCGATGTCGCAAACATCAATGCACCGGGACAGATCGTAAGTTCCGGTGCAACCGCCGCGTTTTCCTGTAATCAGCAATGTGACCGGCGTGGAAGTTAAAACGCCGATTGAAATTCGACGCACGTTGCAGGATCAGGTCACCGGCACGGTGCGCTGGCTCGATTGCATGGAGCGACTTGCCGGGCTCGGCTGCGAATTCTTCGTAGAATTTGGACCGGGCGGGGTTCTGGCTGGCTTAATGCGACGCACGCGCAAAGACGTAGATGTAATATCGGTGAGCGATGCGGATTCGGTGCGGAAATGCGCCGAGCGGCTGCTTGGGTAGGGACGTTGCGCCGCCAGCGTCCAGGACAGCGCGACGCGCTGTCCCTACCTCGACAATCGCGTTGGGGCACCGTAATTTCACGGAAATGAAACTTCAGGAGCGAATCGATTCAGATTTGAAAGAAGCCATGCGAGGCAAGGACACGACAAAACTCGGGGTCTTGCGCATGCTCAAATCGGCATTGAAATATGCCGCGATTGCAAAATCTGGCGCAGAAGCCGAACTGAATGACGCGGAGGCCGCTCAGGTCATTCGCAAACAGGCCAAGCAACGACAGGATTCAATCGAGAGCTTCGAAAAAGGCGGTCGCACTGAATTGGCGAACAAGGAGAAAGCGGAATTGTCGATCTTGAACGCGTATTTGCCGCAGGCGATGAGCAGCGATGAGCTGGCAAAAGTTGTACGTGAAACGATTGCCGAAGTCGGCGCGACATCGAGGGCGCAAATGGGTGTGGTTATGAAAGCGTTGCAAGCGAAGGTGAGCGGCCGCGCGGACGGTAAGACACTGAGCGCTGAAGTGCAGAAGCAACTCAGCAGTTAAAAAAGTTAAACGTTACATTGTTAAAATGGGTGAATGCGTCCCTAGCTTTGTGACGGTGTAACTCTTTTAACTTTTTTAACGTTTCAACCATGCTCACCGCCATCATCGTCGCAGCCGGCAGCAGCCGGCGGATGGGTTTTAACAAGCTGTTTGCGACGATGGCGGGGAAACCCGTGATCGCGCATACCATTCTGGCATTCGAGCGTAGCACGTTCGTCACCGAAATCATCATCGCTGCGCGTGAAGATCAGCATGACGAAATCGTAGAGATCACGCGTGCTGAAAGTTTTAAAAAAGTCCGATCAATCATCGCCGGCGGCGAACATCGACAGGATTCTGTTCGCGCCGGTCTGGGCCGCCTAGGCGCGGGTGTAAAATATGTAGCTGTGCATGACGCGGCGCGACCGCTGATTACCACAGAACAAATTGAACGAGTCTTTGAGCGATGCCAGGCATACGGTGCCGCTGCCTCGGCTGAGCCAGTCAGCGATACATTAAAGCGCGCCGATTCCAACCTTGTGGTCACCGGTTCGGCGGATCGGCATCACCTTTACGCAATGCAAACGCCGCAGATTTTCGAGCGGCCCTTACTCGAAGAAGCTTATCGCGCCGCGTATGCTGAAAATGTTTCGGTAACTGACGAAGTTTCCGCGGTCGACCGACTCGGTCGCAAAGTTGTTCTTGTCCTGAACGACGACATCAATTTCAAAATCACTTATCCCCGAGATTTGCCGCTAGCGGAGTTTGTTCTGAAGCAAAGAGGGCAGTCCGTCTCCCAAATTGATAAAGCCAGCAGCAGCTAGGCAAAGATCGGGTCGACCGGGACGAGTGAGCGAATGAACTCGGCTACGGCTGGGACATCTTTGCGCCGAAAGCGGCGGCCGCGTCTTGGAAACCTGGCTGTCTCGAATTCACTGACGCGAAGCAGTTCGCCGTTTTTCCAAACCCAGGCGTTGGGATTGTAGGGACCGACACGGCGCGGATCAGTCAACGTATGAATCGACAATAAGCGATCATTGACCGCAGCGGCAATATGCATCGGTCCGCTATCCACGCTCACCACAAATCGGGCGACGCGAATGAGCCGAATCAATTGCAGCAGCGACGTTTTGTTGGCCAGATCAACGCAGTTTTCCGAAGCTTCGATGTTGCGGCGCGATTGCCCGACGACAAGGAAACGGGTCGGGGCAAGCGCGCGGCCAAATTCCTCGATGATCGCATTCGAAAGTGATTCGTCCGCGATGCGCGCAAAGGGATGAAGAAGAACGAACGGCGGATATTCATCAAAATGTGGGAGAGGATCCCCCGTCGGGAGCGGGCAGCGAAGCCACTGGCCAACAGACGCGCCAGCACATTCCGCCAATTTAAGATAACGGTTAACGGCATGCCCATAACGATTGACCTTTGCGACGCGATCGTAGAACAAGCGTGAGCCTTGGCGTGCATCGCTCATCCCGTAAATTTCTTTCGCGCCACTGATTTTCGCGATCAGCGCGCTTCGCAGTAATCCCTGGAAATCGAGCGCAAGGTCCGGTCGAATTTCCCGAGTTTTCTTCAACCACGGCAGCAAACTCTTCGGCGCGCCAATGCCTTGGAATTGGCTGCTGCGAAAGAAATAGACGTGATTCACATCAGGATTTCCACGGAGCAGCGGCGCGAATTCGGGATTAATTAGACATGTAATTTCGGCACCGGGATACGCCTTGCGAAGCGACGCGACTGCCGGAAGCGTGTGGACGACGTCGCCAAGCGAGCTTGGCTTGATGATTAAGATCGATTTGGGGTTCAGACTTCAGGATCAGGGTTTTGCCTTCAACAAGCCTGCTCCGAAATTTCTTCGCGACCAGGCGGCGAGGCATGCAGCCTTAACTCGGTAAGTTGGTAATCATTTAATCGCTAAATCGCTCTCATCGCCCGCTCGCAAGTCGCTCGGCGAGCAGCCGTGGCAGACCGGCTTTGATAATCTTCTTTTGCGCAATCGCCAGATCGTATTTTACTCGCAACTGTTCGACGAGATTGTTCTCAACATCGTAAGTGCAATATGCCGCGCGCCAATTTCCATCGCGTGGTTGTCCGACGCTGCCCATATTGATGAAATACTTCTTGGTCAGCTCAATGCGAATGTGCTCGATCCTTTCCCGTCTAACGCCATCGTCGCGAATAAAAACCATGGGAACATGGGTGTGTCCGAAAAAACAAACGGTTGTGTGCTGATAGGTGAGGCTCGCAGCCGCATCGAGATTACTAAACACGTAGCCCCATTGCGCGGGGGTATCGAGCGTCGCGTGCACGATGGTAAAATCGCGCACCTGCCTCTGCAATGGCAACTCGCGCAACCATTGCTTGTCTTCCTCCGTCAAGTTGTCGCGTGTCCACTCAATGGCGCGCTCCGCCAGCTCGTTGAAGTCACTCGACGATTCCGGTAGCGATGCCTGCTCATCGTGATTGCCCTTCACAATCGGGCAATCCAATTTGCGAATGCGGTCCACACACTCGTGCGGATTGGCGTTATACCCGACTACGTCCCCCAGGCAGACAAAGTGTGTGCACTTACGCTTGTGTGCGTCAGCCAACACCGCTTCAAGCGCCTCCAAATTGGCATGGATATCACTGAAAATTGCAAAGCGCATGAGGTAGCGGTTAAAATGTTAAAAAGGTTACAACGTTACAGCGAAAACGCTTCCACCATTTAACGATGTAATGATTTTAACGCTTCAACGGATCTGCGTCGGGAATTCGCTGCTCTTGCGGGATTCCAAGTTTATCTTCTAGAAATTTCAACCGCGTGATCAGAGTCGGCAGCCGTTCCTTCTGGCCCTCGTCATAGAGTCGGCGCAGCCGCTCATATGCTTCGCGCTCGCGTCCTTCGCAGTAGGAAAGCTCGTAAACAGAGAAACGTCTGTTGTAGCTCATCGCCCCGGGCAAGGCTGCTGCCTTGGCGTAGAACTCCGAAGCGTGCTCGTGATCTTTGTATTTCTCTTTGTAAAGACGGGCCAGCGCTTCGTAGAGCTGCGGCCGATCCGGATTATTTTTTATTCCGCGTTCAAGAAAATCTTTGCCGAGCGCAAAATATTCCCGCTGCGCTTTGACTCGCAACGCGAGACGCGGCTGGGTTTGATCGTTCATCGCGGCTACGCTCGCGTTCCAAGCCATATGCCACGCGGCCATGTCCCAGAACATGGTTGCGCGCGGCTGCAGAGTTGTGACGTGCCGGAATAGTAGCAACACGCGACCCCATTCTGTTCGCTCCCATGCGACATGCGCCTGGATGAAGAGCCCGTCGGCGACGATTGCTCGAAATCCGCTCAGGGCGGCAATGAAACCGAGCTGCCCGAGTTTTTCGCGAAGATCGAGATTAAATTGGACACCCCGAAAATGTTCTTGTCGATGAAGTGCGGCGAGGTTGCGCTCGACTGGCAATTTGAGCACTCCGAGCGCGATCAGAACTGCCAGCACGAGAAGAGCTCGTATCATAATTCCTTCCCGTAAAAGACAAACGCCGCCAGCAGTGTGTAGATCGTCGTATAGAAAATTCCGAGCACGGCCGTCTTGAAAAAGAGCGCCAGCGAAATCGCGGTACCGGCGACGATGTCGTCCACTAGATTAAACGCCTGCAAGTCAGGAAATAACAGCGCCACGATTGCGAGAATCACGCGTGTGATCCAGCCGCTGCCATGTTCCTGCAGCCAATATTCGCGCGCAGTCGCTTGCAAATGGCCGATGAAATAAATGAAGGTCATCACTACAATCGTGAAAATGTTTGTTGTCGCGAATGTGGAGACAAAGAGCGTCAGCGCTGCCAGCAGGCACGCTTTCAGGTAAATGATGACAATTCCGGGAAAGATGTCGATGTTGAGAGCTGAAGAGCGGATCGCGCGCAGTGCATCATCGACCTGCTCGCGCGGCGCCCCGGACATGTGTTGCAGGGTCGCGTGCAACACGGCTTGTTCGCGCATGTACAGCACGAGAAGAAACGCCGCGCCCATCACCAGTGTGCTGATCGCCAGCAGCAAAAGAACTCCCGCAATTTTCCCAAGCAGATATTCAAAGCGCGGCACCGGTTTAGCGAGAATGGTGTAAACCGTGCGGTCCTCGATGTCCTGGGGAATGAGTCGCGCCGTGGCGACGATCGCCAGCAACGACGTAAAGATGGACATCGCGCCGAGAGAAACGTCTTTCAGAATTTGGAATTCCTGCTGAAAAGTGAATTGCGCCACGAACATGGAGCTGCCGATCAGAAGCAGTGCGAAAACGAGCAGGACATAAAAAACTTTCAGGC
>WNGH01012937.1_pt1 | contig 15871 bp, 17 predicted proteins | sample 5400631 | NCBI WGS metagenome assembly WNGH01 (sample SAMN13153373, study PRJNA577476) | soil metagenome | isolation source: 115 cm soil or saprolite under Garry oak tree replicate 1 | place: USA:California | collected 2016-06-15
GATCCCGCTCGACACCATGCTCACCAAGGACTCGCCCGCGGTGGGCGGCTACGCGATCGCGCCGTGGACCCGCGACGTCGGGCAGATGGTGGCCTCGCCGGGCGACCTGTACCGCATCCTCGAGAGGCCGATGATCCAGATGCACGAGCGCGACGGCCTGGTGCGCTTCGGCGACCGCGACGACAACTACGACCTGCCCTCGCTCGGCACCGGTCGCGACCGGATCTGGCCGGACTTCGCCCGCGAGGATCTGTTCGGCGCGGGCCGCGCCGCCGGCAAGGTGGACTGGACGCAGACCGCGCTGCTCGGCGGCGCGGTGCTGCTCGGCTCGGCGGCGCTCGACCGCGGCGCCAACCGCTTCGCCGAGCGGCACAAGGACTCGAAGTGGTCGAAGGAAGGCGTGCGCATCGGCAACGCGCTGCCGCTCGGCGCGCTCGGCGTCTCGGCCATTTTCGCTTTCGACGAGTCGCGCCCGGTGCTTTCCGACACGGGAGTGGCCGCGCTCGAAGCCGGGGGCATCGCCTATCTCGCGAGCGAAGGCCTGAAGTACGGCGTCGGGCGCGCGCGCCCGGGCGCGGGAGAAGGCAGCGGCGAATTCAAGCCCGGATCGAACGAGGACCGCTTCCACTCCTTCCCGTCGCGCCATTCCGCGGTAATGTGGGCGGCCGTGACCCCGTACGCGGAAGAATTCGGCATGCCCGCGCTCTGGGCGGCGCTCTCCTCGGCGTGACCACGGGCTACATCACCTGGCAGGCGCGGCGCGACTCGCGCCGCGGCAAGAACGCGCCGGCGATCGCGCTGGGGCCGCGCTCGGTCGCGCTCTCCTGGACGCTGGAATGAGGCTCTGTCTCGCGCTGCTGCTGCTCGCCGCGCCGGCGCTCGCCTGCGCGCAGGCCTGCCGCGTGCTCGACCCGGACCTGCAGGGCAGCTACGAAGGGCCTTGCGTAAACGGGCTCGCGGAAGGCGCGGGCAGCGCGGCCGGGGCGGCGCAGTACCGCGGCGGCTTCAAGGCCGGGCGCAAGCACGGCAAGGGCGTGAAGAGCTGGCCGAACGGCGACCGCTACGAAGGCGAGTACGCCGAGGACCGCATGGAAGGCGGCGGCGCCTACAGCTGGGGCGCCGGGCGCTGGGCGGGCGAGCGCTACGAGGGCGGCTACCGCGCCGACCGGCGCCACGGCTTTGGCGTGTACCGCTGGCCGAGCGGCGACGTCTACGCCGGCCCCTGGGAGAACGACGAGATGACCGGGCCGCCGACCGAGATGATGCTGGCGCGCCGCAAGTTCGAAGAAGAGGCGCGCGCCGCAGTGGCGCGCGAGGGCCAGAAGGTGTGCCGCGAGGCGCCGATCGGCATCGCCGGGCGCGAGTGGCTGCGCGGCACCGTGGTGGCGGTGACCGACGACAAGGTGGGGGTGCGCATCGACGACGCCGGCAGCCAGCCGCACGTCGTCGCCGGGGTGGAGGCGAGGCAGGGCGAGGTGCTCTTCGACCTGCCGCAGGCGTGGACGCCTTGCCGGTGAGCCCATGAAGCAAGCCGTCCTCGTCATCCTGCTCATCGCCGCCGGCGCCTGGCTCGCGGACATGCACGTGGCGGCGCAGACCTATCATCCGGTGATCAAGGTGCTCGCGCCCGAAGGCCTGACCTACACCGTCGTGCAGGAGCCGACGGGCGACCGCGGCGCCTGCGGCGCGGCGAACGACCGCTTCCTCGGTCCCTTCAAGGCGCTGTGCAAGCAATGCAGGATCGTCTACGCGCGCTGCGCGCGCGAGCTCGAGGGCGTCGAGCTCTCGATGCAGGATGGCAAGCCCATCCCGGTCCCTCTGGTCCACGCGCAGGGGCTGCGCATCGCGGTCGAGGGGCCGGCCGCCGCCGCGAAATCGGCCTGCGAATTCATCGTGAGCGATCTCGTCAGCCGCGGCGTGCCCACGGCGGCTTGCATCTATCCGCAACCCGGGTGAAGCTGCGGGCATGACCCCCGCACGGATCACGACACGCGCGGCCTTCGCGCTCGGCGCCCTCGCGTGCGCGCTGCTCCTCGGCTTCGGTTATTTCCTGGAGCACGTGAAAGGCCTCGAGCCCTGCCCGCTGTGTCTCCTGCAGCGCGGCTTCTTCTACGCGGTGCTCGACACGTTCTTCATCGCCGCGGTGCACGACCCGAAGGGAAAAGGCGCGATGGTCTACGGCGCGATCGGCTTCCTGTTCGCCGCGGGCGGCGCCGCGGTGGCGTCGCGCCAGGTGTGGCTGCAGCACCTGCCGGCCGACAAGCTGCCGCAATGCGGGCCGGACCTCGAATTCATGCTGGAGAATTTCCCGCTGTCGCAGACTCTGAAGAAGCTCCTCGCCGGCAGCGGCGAGTGCGCGGCGGTCGACTGGACCTTCCTCGGCTTGTCGATCGCCGAGTGGTCGCTCGCCTGGTTCGTGGCGCTCGCGCTCTACGCCGCCTGGCTCGCGGTGCGTTCCCGCAAAAGCCGCTCCGCCTCGGCCGCCGCCTCGCGGTAAACCTCGCCGAGCAGGATGAGTACCGGGCCGCCCGGCGTCCCGGGGGAGAGCTCGGGCAGATCCTTCAGCAATCCGTACTTCACATTCCTTCCGGGAAGCGACGCATTCTCCACGACCGCAACGGGAGTCGAGCCGGCCTTGCCGGCGGCGATCAGCGCCGCCGCGATGGCCTCGGCTTCGCCCGCGCCCATGTATATGGCGGCGGTGTCGGCGGCGAGCACGGCGCCGACCCAGCTGCTCGGGCGCTCGCCCTCGCCGACGCGCGGCGTCACGAAGGCCACGCTTCGCGCCGCGCCTCTCTTCGTCAGGGAGATTCTCAATTCGGCGCTCGCGGCGAGCGCCGCGGTGACGCCGGGCACGACTTCCACCGGAATATTTTTTTCGGTCAAATACGCGATTTCTTCGTGGGCCCGGCCGAACAGCATCGGATCGCCGCCCTTGAGGCGCACCACCACGCGGTGCGTTCGCGCCGCGTCGGCGAGCTGCTTGTTGATGAAGCGCTGGGCGGTAGAGCGCCGGCCGCTGCGCTTGCCGACAGCGATCTTCTTTGCTTTTGAAGCTAGAAGAAGTATTTCCCGAGGCACCAGCGCGTCGTGGAACACGATATCGGCCTCGCCGAGCAGCCGGGCCGCGCGCACCGTGAGGAGGTCGGGCGCACCCGGCCCGGCGCCGACGAGATAAACCGTTCCCTTCACTGCACCAGCCCCGCGGCGACGGTGTGGTTGGTCGCCTCGTCGATCAGGATCAGGGCCCCGGTGGCGCGCACCGCGTCGTACGAATCCACGAACAGCGGCGCCTGCGGCGAGAGCCGGGCGCGCACGATGTCGTTGGCGCCGATGCTGCCTTCGACGGCGATCTCGCCGAGGGTATCGATGTCCAGCCGGCTGTGCAGCTGCGAAATCCGGGCGGGCGTGCGGCGCGCCGCCTGCTGCACCAGGTAGCGCGCTCCCGGGCGCAGCGGCTCGTGGCCGAGCCAGACCAGCGTGACATCGAGCGAGCGCGCTTCGCGCGGCGGGGTCGAGGCGCCGGCGATGAGATCGCCGCGCCCGACGTCGATCTCGTCGGCGAGCACCAGCGTCACCGAGTCGCCGGCGACCGCGATCTCGCGCTCGGCACCGTGCAGCAGGATCTGGCGCACCCGGCTGCGGCGGCCCGAGGGCAGGATGGCGACCTCGGTGCCGGCGAGCACATGGCCCGACTCGATGCGCCCCATGTAGCCGCGCGGCGAGCCGCCGCTGGGCTTCGACACCAGCTGCACCGGAAAGCGGAACGGCCCGCCGACCGCCTGCTCGGCGCCGGCCTGCAATGTCTCGAGCCGCTCGAGCAGCGTCGGGCCCTTGTACCAGCCCAGGGCGTTGCCGCGGCGCACTACCATGTCGCCACGCAGCGCCGAACCCGGCAGAACGTCGAGCGATTCGAAGCGCAGCGGCGCCGCAAAAGCCTTCAGCTCCGCGGAAAGTTTCTCGAAGGAAGGGCTGGCGTATCCGACCCGGTCCATCTTGTTGACGAACGCGACCGCCTGGCGGATGCCGAGCAGGCGGGCGATCAGCAGGTGGCGCCGGGTCTGCGGCAGCAGGCCTTTTTCGACGTCGAGCAGCAGCACGATGGCGTCGGCGTTGCTCGCGCCGGTGGCCATGTTGCGCGTGTACTGCTCGTGGCCGGGGGAGTCGGCGATGATGAACTTGCGGCTCGGCGTCGCGAAGTAGCGGTAGGCGACGTCGATGGTGATGCCCTGCTCGCGCTCGGCCTCGAGGCCGTCGGTGAGCAGCGAAAGATCGAGCTCGGCGCCGCCGCGGCGCGCCGAGGCGCGCTCCACCGCGGCGAGCTGGTCCTCCTGCACGACGCGCAGGTCGTACAGCAGCCTGCCGATCAGGGTGCTCTTGCCGTCGTCGACGCTGCCAGCGGTGGCGAATTTCAGAGGTTGCATGATTCGAAAAGAAATCGGTGTCAGACACCGATTTCTAGAAATAGCCCTCCTTTTTCCGGCGCTCCATGGAGGCTTCCGAGGTCTGGTCGTCCATGCGGGTGGCGCCGCGCTCGGTCAGGCTCGCCGTCTGCCGGCGCGCGCCGGGGTGAGCGGCGTCACCGGGACCAGCAGGCCGCGGCGGCGCACCACCGGCCGGCGGTGGGCGAAGTAGATCGAAGGCACCTCGAGCTGCTCGCGGCCGATGTACTGCCAGACGTCGAGCTCGGTCCAGTTGCTGATCGGGAACACGCGCACGTGCTCGCCCGGGTTGACGCGCGCGTTGTACAGGCTCCACAGCTCGGGGCGCTGGTTGCGCGGGTCCCACTGGCCGAACTCGTCGCGGAAGGAGAACACGCGCTCCTTGGCGCGCGCCTTCTCCTCGTCGCGCCGCGCGCCGCCGATCGCGGCGTCGAAGGCGAGCTCGCCGATCGCCTCGAGCAGGGTGACCGATTGCGCGGCGTTTCGACTTTGATTTTCCGAGGTCACCCTTACCGTTCCACGCCGGATCGAGTCTTCAACGCTGCGCACGATGAGGCGCTCGCCGAGCTCGGCGGCGCGCCGGTCGCGGAACTCGATCACCTCGGCGAAATTGTGCCCGGTGTCGATGTGCAGCAGCGGGAACGGGAAGCGCCCGGGGCGGAAGGCCTTCTCGGCCAGGCGCAGCAGCACGATCGAATCCTTGCCGCCGGAGAAAAACAGCACCGGGTTCTGGCACTGGCCCGCGACCTCGCGCAGGATGTAGATCGCTTCGGACTCCAGCCAGTCGAGATGATCCCGGCTTGCGAGCCGAAAATCAGGGACAGACCACGTTTTCTCCGTGACAGCGTTCATGCGTTTACCTCGGGGGCAAAGAAAACGTGGTCTGTCCCCGATTTGGAAAATGGGGTCTGTCCCCATTTTCTTTCACGTGCAGGCCGCACTCTTTCGTCTCGGGCTGCTCCCACCACCAGCGGCCGGCGCGCAGGTCTTCGCCGGGCTGCACCGGGCGCGTGCACGGCGCGCAGCCGATCGAGCGGTAGCCCTGGTCGTAGAGCCTGTTGTAGGGAACGCCGTGCTCGCCGAGGTAGTGCCAGACTTCGGCCTCGCTCCACGCCGCGAGCGGGTTGAATTTCTCGATGCCGTGCACCGTGTCGAGCTCGCGCTCCGCCAGCCCCGCGCGTTCCGCCGAATGCTCGCGGCGCTGGCCAGTGATCCAGGCGCGCTTGCCGGCGAGCGCCCGCGCGAGCGGCTCGACCTTGCGGATCTCGCAGCAGCGCTTGCGCAGCTCGACGCCCCCGTAGAAGGCGTCGCGGCCGTGGAAGCGCACGTATTCGACGACCGATGCCGCATCGGGTTGGTAAACGCTCACATCGATTCCGTAACGCATTTTTATTCTCTGAATCAAATCCAGGGTGTCGGCGTGCAGCCGGCCGGTATCGAGCACGAAGATTCCGATCGGCAGGCCGGCGCGCACGATGGCGTCGGTCAGCACCATGTCTTCGGCCGAAAGGCTGCTCGCCAGCGCGGCCGGCGGGAATTGCGCGGCGACGCTCCTTAGACTTGCCAGGAGGGAATCGATTTTCATCCGGAGCGGCGCCGGAACAGCGGCAGCGGCCGCGCCACGGAAGCCTGGTAGGACTCGCTGAAGTCTTCGAAGCCGGTCAGGGCCTCGGCCGGGTCTTCCCCGTCGCGCAGCAGAAAGGCGTCGAAGCCGCAGCTTTCCATGTAGAACAGGAGGTCGCGCGCGACTTCGCCCACCGCGCGCAGCTCGCCCTTGTAGCCGTAGCGCTCGCGCAGCAGCCGCGCGATCGAGTAGCCGCGGCCGTCGCCGAACTTCGGGAAGTTGACCTCGACGCGCGCGGCGCGCCCGAGCCGGTCCGCCACGGCGGCCGGATCGTCCGTGGGCTCGAGGCGCAGCACCTCGCCTTGCTCAGGCGAGGGCGCGTTCTCGACGATTCGCCGGTTTTTGATCAGCGTTGCCATAGACCCTTTGCTTGAACGGCTCGATGCCGATGCGCTGCACGACGTCGACGAAGCGCTCGGCCTCGCTGTCGCGCTCCTCGAGATAGCACTCGATCAGGCGCTCGATCACGTCGGGCACCTCGGCGCGCGCGAACGACGGCCCGATGACCTTGCCGAGCGAGGCCTCGGTGGCGCGGGAGAATTTCCCGGTGCGGGTTTCTCCTTGATTGCCGCCGATCTCGATCTGGTACCACTCCTCGCCGTTCTTGTCGACGCCGAGGATGCCGATGTGGCCGACGTGGTGGTGGCCGCAGGCGTTCATGCAGCCCGAGATGTTGAGGTCGAGCTCGCCGATGTCGTGCTGGTAGTCGAGATCGTCGAAGCGCCGCTGCAGCGCCTCGGCGACCGGGATCGACTTGGCGTTGGCGAGCGAGCAGAAGTCGCCGCCCGGGCAGGCGATGATGTTGGTGATCAGCCCGAGGTTCGGCGTCGCCAGGCCGAGCGTGCGCGCTTGGCGCCACAGCTCGGCGAGGTCGCGCTGGCGCACGTCGGCCAGGATCAGGTTCTGCTCGTGCGAAACGCGCAACTCGCCGGACGAATAGCGGTCGGCGAGATCGGCGATGGCGTCCATCTGCGCCGAGGTCGCGTCGCCCGGCGGCACGCCGGTCCTCTTCAGCGACAGCGAAACCGCCGCATAGCCGGGGACTTTGTGCGGGTGGACGTTGCGTTTGTACCAGGAGGTAAAACCAGGGACAGACCACGTTTTTTCCGAAAAAACGTGGTCTGTCCCTGATTCGTACCGCGGGCGGGTAAAGCGCGCCTCGACGCGCTTGACCTCTTCGTCGGTCAGCGTCGCCGGGCCGTCCTTCAGGTGCGCCCACTCGGCTTCCACTTCTTCGCGGAATTTGTCGATGCCGCGCTCCTTGACTAGGATCTTGATGCGCGCCTTGTGGATGTTGTCGCGCCGGCCGAAGCGGTTGTAGACGCGCAGGATGGCGTCGAGGTAGGTGAGCAGGTGCCGCCAAGGCAGGAACTCCCGGATCGTTTTTCCGATCACGGGAGTCCGGCCGAGGCCGCCGCCGACCAGCACTTTAAAACCTATCTCACCCTGGGAATCGCGAAGTGATCGGTGGTGATGTTGCGGACGCAGTTGCCGGAGGTCTGGATGGCGTGCATCTGCACCGTCGCCAGCTCGGCGAGAATGTCGGGGACCGACTCGAGCCTGGGCCAGTTGAGCTGCAGGTTCTGCCGCGTGGAGAAGTGGCCGTAGTCGCGGTCGTAGGTGCGCGCGATGTGCGCGAGCTTCCGCAGCTGGGCGGAGGACAGCAGGCCGTAGGGGATGGCGATGCGCAGCATCGGCGCATAGCGCTGGATGTACAGCCCGTTGCGCAGCCGCAGGGCGCGGAATTCGTCCTCGCTCAGCGAGCCGGCGAGAAAGCGCCGCGTCTGATCGCGGAACTGGCGCACGCGCTCGTCGACGATGCGCTGATCGATTTCGTCGTAGGTATACATGGCGTCAGGCGCGGACCGGCACTGCCTTGGAGTTTCTTGCGCTGAAGAACAGGTACAGCAGCCACGCGTCGAGCACGATGGCCGCCGCCATGGGGCCGTAGGCGAGCGCGCCGTGGGCAAGTTTCAGGTCGATGAGGACCCGCGACAGGCCGAAGCCCACCACCCAGACGTCGAAGCTCATGCAGACGCGGATGCCGAGGACGACGCCCGGCACGATCGTCCAGAGGATGTTCCGGCTCTCTGCGGCAAAAAGGCCCAGGTGGTAATAGGCAATCGCGGTGAGCACCGATTCGACGACCCGGATCAAGCCAAGCCCGGCGCGGAATTCCTGCTTGACCAGGCCCTGGTTGTTGAACAGCAGCGCGAGCGGCGGGCCGGAAATCGTGGTGACGGAGTACAGGAAGCCCAGGCCGGCGCCGAAAGGAATCCCGAGCACCTTCTCGGCGGCGATGGGTTTGCGCACGCCGGCCGCCTGGAACAGGATCAGCGGCAGCAGGAAAGCGTAAGTGCCGAACTTCAGCCAGCCCGGGTGGATCGAGGCGAGGAGATAGCTGCCGAGCGCGACGCCGGGCAGCAGCCCCATCAGGATCGGATAAACCCGCTTCCATACCGCGGGGACGCTGGCGCGGTTGATGAACAGAACGTAGAGGTTGATGAAAACCTCGACCAGCACCAGCGCCGGGTTGAGCACCCTGTTGGAGAGGAACAGCAGCCCGACCGGGACGGTGAGCGACGAAAAGCCGTAGCCGAGGGCGCCATTGACGAAGGCGGCCAGGAAAGTGATGAGCGCAAGCGCTATGAAGCCGGGTTCCATGCCCGGATGCTAAGGGGCGCCGTTATTCCGTTCAAAGACTAATGTGTTAGGATGTTATATATCATTGTTATAATGATTTGCGGTTCCTAAGACTATGAAATTACAGCAATTACGCTACCTTTCGGAGGTCGCGCGGCGCGGCCTGAATGTCTCCGAGGCTGCCGAAGCGCTGCACACCTCGCAGCCGGGCGTCTCCAAGCAGATCCGGGCGCTGGAGGACGAGCTCGGAATCCAGGTCTTCGTGCGCCATGGCAAGCGCCTGGTCGAGGTCACCGAGCCGGGCAAGGCGGTGATCGCGATCGCCGAGCGCATCCTCGCCGAAGCGCACAACCTGCGCCGCGCCGGCGAGGAGTTCGCCAACGAAAAACTCGGCACGCTCACCATCGCGACCACCCACACGCAGGCGCGCTACTCGCTGCCCAAGGCGGTGACCGCCTTCAAGCGGCGCTACCCGAAGGTGCAGCTGGTGATCCACCAGGGCAATCCGACGCAGATCTGCGAGCAGGTGCTCGCCGGCGAGGCCGACCTGTGCGTCGCGACCGAGGCGATCGCGCTCTATCCCGACCTGATATCGATGCCGGTGTTCCAGTGGAACCGCTGCGTGGTGGTGCCGCCCAGGCACCCGCTGCTGAAAGGCGCGCTGACGCTGGAGGCGCTGTCGAAATTTCCCATCGTGACCTACGACTTCGCCTTCGCCAATCGCTCGCTGGTGCAGAAGGCTTTCGAGGGCCGCGGCCTGCAGCCCAACGTGGTGCTGACGGCGCTCGACGCCGATGTGATCAAGACCTATGTCGAGCTCGGGCTCGGGGTCGGCATCCTGGCGAAGATGGCGTTCGATCCGAAGCGCGACCGCAGCCTGCGCGCGATCGACGCCGGCCATCTGTTCGAGTCGAGCACCACGCGCCTGGGGATCAAGCGCGGCGCCTACCTGCGGCGCTACGCCTACGAGTTCATCGAGCTGTTCGCGCCGCACCTGCCGCGCGCCGTCGTCGAGCGCGCGGTGGTAGGGGAAGAAGGATCAAGATACGAGCTTTGACTTGCCGGTCGAAAATGGGGTCTGTCCCCATTTACGAGAATTTCTGGATGAAGTTCCTCACCCGCGGATAGACGATCTCGCGCCAGCGGCGCCCGGAGAAGATGCCGTAGTGGCCGACGGCGGGCGCCGTGAAGTGCTCGCGGCGCGCCGCCGGGATGTTCAGGCATAGCTGGTGGCCCGCCTCGGTCTGCCCATGGCCCGAGATGTCGTCCAGCTCGCCTTCGATCGTGAGCAAGGCCGTGCTGCGGATCGCCTGGGGCCGCACCAGCTCCTCGCGCACGAACATGCGGCCCTTCGGCAGGGAGAACTCCTGGAACACGGTCTTCACCGTGTCGAGGTAGTACTCGGCGGGCATGTCGAGCACCGCGTTGTACTCGTCGTAGAAGCGCCGGTGGGCTTCGGCGGACTCGCCGTCGCCCTGCATCAGCTTGTGGAAATAGTCCCAGTGCGCGGCGAGGTGGCGGTCGGGATGCATGGCGACGAACCCCAGGTGCTGCAGGAAGCCCGGGTATACCCGGCGCATGAAGCCCGGGTATTTTTCCGGCACGCGATGGATCAGGTTGCGCTCGAACCACGAATAGGACTTGCGGCGCGCGAGATTGTTGACGGAAGTCGGGCTCCGGCGCGCGTCGATCGGGCCGCCCATCATCACCATGGTCAGCGGGCCCTGCTCTTGGTTGGTCGCCATCAGCGAGATGGCGGCAAGAACGGGAACCGTCGGCTGGCAGACCGAAATCACATGAAGCTCGGGGCTTAGAAAGCGGATCCACTCGCGCACATAGTCGACATAGTCGTCGAGGTGGAAGGACCCCTTGCCAAGCGGCACCATGCGGGCGTCGACCCAGTCGGTCGCCCACACGTCGTGCTCGGGCAGCAATGCGCGCACCGTATCGCGCAGCAGCGTCGAGTGATGCCCCGAAAGCGGCGCGACCAGGAGGACTTTTCTTTTCCCGGATGCGGGCTGCTTGAAGCGGATGAGATTGCAGAAAGGTTTTTCGAGCGCGACTTCGATTTCCGCCCCCGCCATGTCCCACGCCGGCTTCTCGTAGCGCTGCGTGACGCGCAGGAACAGGTCGCTGGAAGCGGCGAGCCGGCGCGCGAAAGGCGAATAGGACAGCGGGCTGAAAGGATGGCCGAACCAGCCGCGCGACAGCTCCGCCATGTACCGCAGCGGAGCCAGCGCCATGTGCTGCGCTTCGTATAAGTTGTAGAGCACCGGACCCCCAGGCGCGTCGTAACCGATTGGTTATAACAGAATTGCCGCACTGCGGCATCGGCATTAGTCACAGGTCCGCCCAGTATGCAGCCCTGCGCGCGGTCCCGCGATGGGTTTTGCTTGGAATATCAACAATCAGCCGGGGTTCAGCGGCTCGCGCTCGCGCCGCGCAAGTAGAGGTTGTTCGCGGCGAGCGCGCCGATCACCAGCGCCGCGCCGGCGAGTTCGATCGCGGCGAAGCTGCGGCCGAGCGCCGCCTCGATGGCGAATACCCCGACCGGCACCAGGTTCAGCATCAGCATGGTATTGAGCGGGCCGAGGCGCCGGGCCGCGTTGTTGAATCCGAGCACGCCGAGCACCACGGTGCAGACCGAGAAATAAAGGATCTGCCAGCCCACCGCCGCGACCGTGCTCGCGCTCGGCAGGCTCGCCCAGCCCATGGCGAGCGCGACGACATTCGCCGCGAGCAGCCCGGCCGCGCCCGGGATGCAGGTGAGCACGGTGAGACGAAGCGGCGACCAGCCGGGGAATTGCGTCGCCGACAGGGTGTAGATCACCCAGCACATGGCGCCGCAAAAGACGATGACGTCGCCCAACAGAGCGCCCCCACGGGCGAAATCAGTCGCTGCACCGACGGGATCGCCCTTCGTAATCACGAGGAATACCCCGCAGATGGCGAAGGCCACGCAGCCCAGGGTGAAAGCCGCCGGCCGCTGGCCGCGGATCACCCAGACCGCGAGCGCCGTGAGCGGCGTCTGCAGCGCGAGGATGACCGAGGCGTGCTCGGGACGCGTGAAAACCAGACCGATCCAGACGAAGAGGTTGAAGCCGGTGATGCCGATGAGCCCGAACAGCGCCGCGGCGCCGAGCCTGCCGTCGAAGCGCAGCGCCTGCCGGCCCTCGACCGCGGCGAGCAGCAGCACGAACAGGATCACGCCGATGGCGTAGCGCAGCGTGCCGAGCGCAAACGCGTCGATGTACGGCAGCGTGCGCTTCGCGACCGAGAACAGCGGCGTCCAGCACAGGATGCTGAGCCCGACCCAGCCCAGCCCCGAAATCAGGTCGGCGCGGGTCAGGCGGCTTTCTGCTCTTCGGCCGGCACCTAGGCCGCCTTCTTATCCTCGCGCAGCGCGCGGCGCAGGATCTTGCCGACGTTGGTCTTCGGCAGCTCGCTGCGGAACTCGACGTACTTGGGACGCTTGTAGCCGGTCAGCTCTTTCTTGCAGTGCTCGAGAATGTCCTGCTCGGTGAGGTTCGGGTCCTTCTTCACCACGAACACCTTGGGTACTTCGCCCGAGTGCTCGTCGGGCACGCCGATCGCCGCGCATTCGAGCACCCCGGGATGCATCGCCACGACCTGCTCGATCTCGTTCGGGTAGACGTTGAAGCCCGACACCAGGATCATGTCCTTCTTGCGGTCGACGATCGTGACGAAGCCTTTCTCGTCCATCACGCCGATGTCGCCGGTATAGAGGAAGCCGTCGGCGCCGAGCACGTTCGCGGTCTCGTCGGACCGTTTCCAGTAGCCCTTCATCACCTGCGGGCCGCGGATGCAGATCTCGCCCGCCTCGCCCTGCTTCACGTCCTGCTTGGCATCGTCGCGGATCGCGACCTCGGTGGAGGGCAGCGGCAGCCCGATCGAGCCGTTGTAGGCGGCCAGGGTCAAAGGGTTCATCGTCGCCGAGGGGCTGGTCTCGGTGAGGCCGTAGCCTTCGAGCAGGGTACGGCCGGTCATCGCCTTCCATTTTTCGGCGACCGCCTTCTGCACCGCCATGCCGCCGCCGACGCAGACCTTCACCGCCGAGAAATCCAGCTTGGCGAAACCGGGATTGTTCATGAGCGCGTTGAACAGCGTGTTCACGCCGGTGATCGTGTTGTAGCGGTGCTTCGCGAGCTCCTGGACGAAGCCCGGGATGTCGCGCGGATTGGTGATGAGGACATTGCAGCCGCCGACCTTGAGCATCAGCAGGCAGTTCACCGTCAGCGAGAAGATGTGATAGAGCGGCAGCGCCGTGATGATCACCGGCGGCTCGCCCTCGAGCCCGGGCAGCAGCCAGGCTTCCGACTGGTGAATATTCGCCAATATGTTCCGGTGCAGCAGCATCGCGCCCTTCGACACGCCGGTGGTGCCGCCGGTGTATTGGAGGAAGGCGATGTCCTCGTGGCCGACGTCGAACGGCTTCATCGGCTTGCCCGCGCCCTCGGCGAGCACGTCGTTGAAGCGCTTCGCCGACGGCAGCTCGAACGCGGGCACCATCTGCTTCACGTTGCGCACCACGAAATTCACGATCAGGCCCTTCAGGCCCAGGCGGTCGCCGAGCGCCGCGACCACGATGTGCTTCACCGGCACCCGCGGCAGCACTTCCTCCAGCGTGCGGGCGAAGTTTTCGAGGATCACGATCACCTCGGCCCCCGAGTCCTTGAGCTGGTGCTCCAGCTCGCGCGCGGTATAGAGCGGGTTGACGTTGACCACCGTATAGCCGGCACGCAGCGCGCCGAACATCACTATCGGGTACTGCAGGCAGTTCGGCATCATGATCGCCACCCGGCCGCCTTTCGGCAGGCCCTTGGCCTGCAGCCAGGCGCCGAAGTCGCGCGTCAGCCGGTCGAGCTCGCCGAAGCCGATGGTCCTGCCCATGTTGTGGAACGCAGGCCGTTCGCGGTACTGCGCGACGCTCTTCTCGAAAAGATCGCCGAGGGACTTGTAGGCCTTGTAGTCGATGTCCGCGGGAACGCCGGGCGGGTAGCTCTTCAGCCAGATTCGGTCCATGCTTCCTCCCCAAAGCGATGTTACTTGTTTTTGAAGGCCGGCTTGCGCTTCTCCAGGAACGCCGCCATGCCCTCTTTCTGGTCCGCGAGAGCGAACTGCGAATGGAACAGGCGCCGCTCGAACAGCACGCCCTCGGAAAGCGTGGTCTCGTAGGCGCGGTTCACCGATTCCTTGATCATCATCACCACCGGCAGCGAGTAGCCGGCGATCTTTGCGGCGACCGCCAGCGCCTCGTCCATCAGCTTGTCGGCGGGCACCACCCGCGACACCAGGCCTGCGCGCTCGGCTTCCTGCGCATCCATCATGCGCGCCGTCAGGCAAAGGTCCATCGCCTTGGCCTTGCTGGTGAAGCGCGCCAGGCGCTGGGTGCCGCCCGCGCCCGGCATGACGCCGAGGTTGATTTCGGGCTGCCCGAAGCGCGCGTTGTCGGCGGCGATGACGATGTCGCACATCATCGCGAGCTCGTTGCCCCCGCCCAGGGCGTAGCCGGCGACCGCCGCGATCACCGGCTTGCGGATCTGGCGGATGTGCTCCCAGTCGCGCGTGATGTAGTTCGCCATGAAGGCGTCCATGTAGCTGTAGTCCTTCATCACGCCGATGTCGGCGCCCGCGGCGAATGCCTTGTCGGTCCCGGTCAGCACGATCGCGCCGATGCCCTCGTCGGCGTCGAATTCATGGAGCGCCCGGCCGAGCTCCTGCATCAGCTGCGGATTGAGCGCGTTCAGCTGCTTGGGGCGATTCAGCGTGATGAGACCGACGCGCTCCCGGCGCTCGAGCTTGATGAATTCATGGCTCACGGACGTATCGGACTCTTTTTCGAATGGACTTTTGGCACGACGGGATTGTAAGCTTTTCCAATGTCATCGATCCTCGTTTCACAGGACGCGGGCGTGCTCGCGATCACGCTCAATCGCCCCGACAAGCTCAACGCGTTCAACCCCGAGATGCACCAGCTGCTGCGCAAGGCGCTCGAGCGCGCGGCCGACGAGCACGAGGTCCGCGCCGTGCTGCTCACCGGCGCGGGCCGCGGCTTCTGCGCCGGCCAGGACCTCGCGGAGCGCAATGTCGAGCCGGGCGCGGCGCCGCTCGACCTGTCGGTCTCGATCGGCTCGCACTACAACCCGCTGGTGCGCCGGATGCACGCGCTGCCCAAGCCGATCGTGTGCGCGGTGAACGGCGTCGCCGCCGGCGCCGGCGCCAACATCGCGCTCGCCTGCGACCTGGTGCTCGCCGCGCGTTCCGCGAGCTTCATCCAGGCATTCTCGAAAATCGGGCTGGTGCCGGACAGCGGCGGCAGCTACTTTCTGCCGCGGCTGGTCGGCACCGCGCGCGCGATGGGGCTCGCGCTCCTGGCGGAGCCGCTCTGCGCCGAGGATGCGGAGCGCTGGGGTCTGGTGTGGAAGGTCTTCGACGATGGCGAATTGCTCGAGCAGGCGGGACAGATCGCGGCACGCCTCGCGGCCGGGCCGACCAAGGGTTACGGGCTGCTCAAGAAAGCGATGTACGAGTCCGCCGGCAATTCGCTCGATGCGCAGCTCGACCTCGAGCGCGACCTGCAGCGCGAGGCCGGCTTCTCCGAGGACTACCGCGAAGGCGTGTCGGCCTTCATGAAAAAGCGCAAGCCGGCGTTCAAGGGCAAGTAGGCAGAATGCGCAACGCCTTTCCGCTCGAAGCCGTAGAAAAAGGCTCATCAAGGAATCTCAAAAAACTGCAGCTGGAGCGACTGCGCTGGTCGCTGAAGCACGCCTACGACAACGTCCCCCACTATCGGCGCAAGTTCGACGCCGCGGGCGTCAGGCCCGCGGACTGCCGCGCGCTCGAAGACCTGGCGAAGTTTCCGTTCACCACCAAGGCCGATCTGCGCGAGACCTATCCCTTCGGCATGTTCGCCGTGCCGATGGACCGGATCGTGCGCATCCACGCCTCCTCCGGCACCACCGGCAAGCCGACGGTCGTCGGCTACACGGCGAAGGACATCGAGATGTGGACGCAGGTCATGGCGCGCTCGATCCGCGCCGCCGGCGCGCGGCCCGGCGACAAGGTTCAGGTTTCCTACGGCTACGGGCTTTTCACCGGCGGACTGGGCGCGCATTACGGCGCCGAGCGCCTGGGCCTTGCG
>WNGH01009401.1_pt1 | contig 15865 bp, 9 predicted proteins | sample 5400631 | NCBI WGS metagenome assembly WNGH01 (sample SAMN13153373, study PRJNA577476) | soil metagenome | isolation source: 115 cm soil or saprolite under Garry oak tree replicate 1 | place: USA:California | collected 2016-06-15
TGGAAGGAGTGTGCGCTGCTGGTGGTGAGGCCATTGGCGGCGGTCATCAACCAGGCGTTGGTTGTCAGGGATGCGGCGGGGGTGGCGGCGCTATCCACGTACACGTCGTAATGGTCAACAGAAACGCCGGCTTGGAAGGGCCAGGAGATTTGCAGTTGCGGCTGATAAACACCGTTGCTCACCATGAACGGCGCATAGACAAACGGCGCGTCCATCGCCTGCAGCGGTTGCGCGACGGTGGCATAACGCTGCGCTTGCAAACCGAAACGGAACGCCCCGCGGATGTAGCTGGTCCAGGCGACCAGGAAGCGTCCATTGCCATCGGCGGCGACGGCCTGGTGCATTTGCTTGCTGAAGGTGGTGGTATTGACGCGGAACTCACCGCCGGAGGCGGAACCGTCCCCTTGCAGGAACTGACCATAGACGCCCTCCATCGAACCATCCTGGCCCATGCTGGTCCACGCCATGAGGAAGCTGGTTCCGTTGGCGCTAAGCTGGGGCGCGAACTGATCCCCATAAAGCTGGGTATTGACGCGGCGGGTCGTCCCGCGCACACCTGCGCTGGAGAAGGGCCGGGCAAAGATGTCCCAACCGTTGTGGAGCACTTGGGTATCTCTTTCACCCCAGCCCACCATGAAACTGCCGTCGGAGCCGGCTGCGACGCATGGATTGGCGCACACATTGGAGGCGGTATTGACCTGGAACTCGTTAACGATGGGCAAGCCGTTGGCGTCATAGAGCCGGGCGTAAATGTCCACACTGGGAAACGGCAACTGGCTGGCAGCGTAGTACTGGTTGGTCGCCGGGTAAGCGATCACCCGCTGCTGCTCCGACACCCAAACCACGACGAAACCGCCGCCAGCCAAAGCAGCCACGGCGGGCGTGGGCTGGTTGTACGGGGTGAACTGGTTGATCGGGAACTCGCCGCCAATCTTCTGGCCCACTGGGGACAAAAGCTGGCCATACACATCTTGCAGGCTGTTGGCGCTTTGCTGATCGAAGCTGGCCCAGACGACGACGACATTGCCGTTGGTCAGCGTGGCAATGGCCGGGTTCAGCTTGGAATTATTGGTCGAGGCGTTGATCAGCACGTCGCCGGTGAGCCAGGTATTGCTGGCGGAAAGGAAGCGGGCGTAAATGTTCTGAAAGCCCTGTTTGCCACCCTGCCACACAAAGGCAGCGCCACCGTCATTCAACAAGGAAACCCGCGCTCTCTCCTGATCTGCGGCGCCAGTCTGGTTGACGCGAAAGGCCGACAAGCTAGCCGAGAAGCTGCTGTCCAGGCGCAGGGCGCTGATTCCAAGTCCGTCGCCGTCGGTGATATTGTCCTCCCAAACCAGGTAGCCGCCGGAAGGTTTGAGACTGAGGCTGGGACGGACTTGGTCGCCGGCCGTAGCCCCGGCAATGGCGTATTCAGCCCCGTTAGTACGGAAGCTGGCTTGGCCGAAAATCGAAGCGGGAGTTGCCAGCGCCAGAAAGCAGCATACGAGAGTTTTCCTGGCACGCAACGGTAGAGGCATAAGGTTGCAGAAGTGTAACCAATGACCAAGGCTTTGTCCAAGACTTCTTGAAACGAAAGACGTTTTCCGCATGGGCAGGCTTTCACGGTTCCGGTGCAGCGCAAGCTCCGTCAGGAGCGGCATATCGCTGAGTCGGACGGGTCCAACTTGTGATGGCATGGTTGGAGAAAGGGGCCATGCCGCTCCTGACGGAGCTTGACTGAACTCCAGACATGGTGTGGCTATAGACATGGCGCTCCTAGCGGAGCTTGGAGTGCCGCACTTGGTTGTTGTCCAAGAAGTGAGATGCTCCCACGTTTTAAGCAGGGCGCGCCCAAGAACCTTCCAGACGGATCGGCCAACATAGGGAAAACCGTTGAAACGGTTAAAAAGCTCCGCGACCCGGACCCCACCCCGCTGAAGCGGGGTGTTAATGAGATGGAGCCTCCTTTCTCGAGCGTACCCTGACGTTTTAGGCCGCATCTTGATAGGGCGGTTGTGGATTGGTCGCATAGCATCAGTCCAGTAATCCATCACTCCATTCGGTCCTAAGTTACGGCGAAGCCGGCGGCAGCGGGCGTTGCGGTGGTATGGTTGTCTGGGCAGCAAAGGGCATTTCTTCCTCGGAGTGAAACGGATTGCCCGCCGGGTCAATAATCCTGGGCGTGACGAAGATCATGAGGTTCCGCTTGCTGCTGGCGCTGGATTCGCTGCGGAAGAAACGGCCAACGAGCGGGATGTCCCCCAGGACGGGGACCTTGTCCTTGATCTTGGTGACATTCTCGGTAATCAACCCGCCCAGCACGACGGTTTGGCCGTCCCACACGATGGCGCTGGTGGTGACCTGGCGGAGGCGGAAGTGCGGCAGCGGCAATTGAGCGCGAAGGGGGATGGCCGCGCCGCCTGTCCCACCACTGACGGACTGGGCCTGCGGGACGAACTGCCCCGGTTCATCGTAACCGAGGAACTCGGTGACAGTGGGGATTAGGGTCATCTCAATGGTGTAACCATCCGCCGACACGTAAGGGATCACATCCAGGGAGGGACCGAAGGGAAGGACGGCGGTTGGATAATTAATCGTTGAACCCACCGCGCCGGCTGCGCCCACGGCGCCTGCCAGCGCGCCGCCGGCGCCCCCGGTGGTGGTCTGGTTCAAGGAGGTGCCGGTGACGATGGTTATCAAATCAACGACCTGTATTTGGGTCTGGCGCCCGCTTTGGGTGGTAACCGAGGACTCATTGAGCAGGTCGGCCCCGTCACGCTGCTCCAGCGCATGGATGACCACCCGAAATTGCGGATCGGTCAGGATGCCGCTGAACGTGGCGACGGTAGGCGTGGGGGCAAAGTTGCGGGATTGTCCGAACTGATTTCGCAAACCGGTGGTGGCCAGTTGATCCGAGGTGGAAGGAAAAAGACTGGTTCCGGCCAGCGCGCTGCCGGGGAAGGTGCCTTCGGGATTGGCGGCCGTCGGGACGCCGTTGAATGAAGGCTGTGTGCCTCCGGAAAGGCCAAGCGCATTGTTGTTCATCAGGAAATTGCCCAGGTACCAGTCGAAGCCCAGCGCGCGGTTATCGTTTTGGTTCACCTCGACGAACTTCGCTTTGATGTTCACTTCCGGAGGGGCGATGTTCAGCGCCTGGACGGCGGCTTCGATGAGGTCTATATCCTGCAGGGTCGCGTGAACCAGCAAGGTGCCCTCGCGGTCGTTGAAGAAAAGGACCTTGGGGGGCGTGAGATCCAGGCCCAAGAGGACGAAAAACTGCCGCACGAGCAACTGTACACTTACCATTTCGTTGGTGCGCGTTAAGGAACGGACTCCTTGCCCTTGCCCGCCCGCGCCACCTACGCCTCCGCCGCCCCCACCGCCGCCTCCGCCGCCGCCACTAACAGTGTTGCCGGCAACCTGGACGAGCGGGACCGTCAGAATGGTCTGTCCTGACTGGCCGCCGCCGCCGCCACCACCACCGCCGCCGCCCCCGCCGCTGCTGGTCTGAATGTTGCCAAAGGGAAAGCCGACGACGCTTTCGAGGCCCTGCTCGAAAGTGTTGGGATTGACCTTAATCGTGCGGGTGTAGAGCGGGACAGGTTCGTTTCCTTTCAACGAGAAGACAATCGCGTAATCTTCAATGGAATATTTGATGCGTTTGTCGGCGACCTTGACGATGGCATCGAGCACGTCAGCCAAACGCATATCCTCAAGCGGGGGATTGATCTTGATGAGGATCTGGCTCATATCCACCGGTTCAGGCGGCGCCGCTGCGGCGGCGATGGGCAAGCCGGTGGCCGGGTCAATGCCGCCCGCAGCCGCGCTGGCGGCCCCGGTATCCACATTGGCGTTGATGATGAAATTGATGCCGCGCTTGTCCGGGTCGCGTTTTTTGGCTTCGTCGTTGAGAATGGTGATAACTTCGCCCAGGGGCAGCCCATCATACTTGACGCTGTCCAGGTGAATGCGGTCGAGCTTGCTGTAGATGATCTCCCGGCCTCGGCCAGTATGGATCAGGTTGGTGCGGGCATAAAGGTTGGGCACCGGCAGCCCTTCGCGGTTTGGGGGCATGGCCCAGGCCTGTTCGACTTCAACGAGGTTTTCCTTGGCGGTCACCTCGCGCTTATTTTGGGCCTCAGCATAGTGCGCCTCCTTGATCAAGCTCAGGTAATAAATCGCCGCTTGATTTTGCGGGTCCTGTTTGAGGGCCTGCTTGAACTTGGCTTCGGCTTCGTCGAGCTTGCCGGTTTCATAAAACATTTTTCCGTCCTGCACCAGCGTCATGGTTTCGACCTTTTCCTTCATGATGGCCGGCCGCCGGCTGGCAACCTCATCATGGGGAATATGGCCTTGCTGCTCGTCGAGCAGTTTTTTGTTGTGGTCCCTGAAATCAAGGGCAATCGGATTATTGGCGTCAACGCGCAGCACCTCCCCGACCTCGGTGTCGGCGCCTTTGTAATCGCCGTGGCGCTGGGCCGCCCGGGCCAGTTCCATGCGCACCGCAGCCAAACCGGCGACGGTTTCGGCGGTCTCGGCCTCGACGCCCGAACCAATTTTTTGGATCAAATCCCACGCGTCATTGTAGAGCTTTGCCGCCGCCGCCAGATCCAGGCGGGCCTGAGCGGCGCTGGCTTTGGCCAGTTTCTCGCGCAGGGTCAGTGTGGCGGCCTGGCGGCGGATGCCTTCCTCCACCGCGGGTTGGATTTCGGATTTTTCAGCGGCCGCCCGGCAGAAGGCAGGCGGAGTTGTCGCCAAGAAAACGACGAGACCGAGTGGGATGCTGGCAGCTTTCATCATGGGTTCAGTTGCGCTTATTAGAACATCAACGCGGTTCAGGGTATGGAATTACTCAGGGTGTGGCAGTGTACGAAACAGGCCATTTCTTTTGGTTCGGGGCGGATAATACTACTTCGTTTTGAGTTATGGCAACGATTTTGTAGTCCTCGCCGTTGAGGCTGATCACCGAGTTGACACGGCGGCTGAGCCAGCTTTTCTTTTCGGGGTCGTATTTGAGATCAGCCATGTAGCCATCAACTCGCTTGAAGGGCTTTTCTTTGGTGATGACAACGCGCTGGGAAGTATCGATCAATTCCAGGTTGAGTTGGGTAGGTTCATTGGCCGGGCCTTTGACGTCGCGAATGATAAAGGGATCATTCTTGACGCCGATGCTCGAATAGGCTTGCCGTTTCCTGCGGTTGGCGGGATTGGCCGCCGCTTCGTTCTCAACGCCAATGACGTAGCGCGAGCCGGAAGGCGATTCGACGACCGAATCGAAGGTGAGGATGAGGTAAAGCGGGGTGATCCGGGTGACGGTCACGGCGCGGGGGCCGATGTGGGTGTCGTCGTACTTGATGAGGTGGCCATCGGCCGCTTTTTTCCACTGGAGCGCGTTGAATAATTTGTTCGTGGTGGATAGATCGAGCAACGCGGGAGCAGCCACGCGCGCCAGAGTAGCTTCCGGCAGCGTCAAGTCGAGGTTGGTCAGAGGTTTGACCTTGGGATGAATCAGGGTGTTGCGGGCGTCTTCGAGTTTTTGCTTTTCGCTTGGGATTTGGAACAGGAGAGAAACCACCGCCACGGCCAGGCCCACAAGCACGACGCCCAGGAGGATTTTTTCGTAATTTTTCTTGAGGAAATCCATTTTACTTGGGCGCTGCCAGTTTGACCACGTTCAGGGCGAGAGTGACCTTGAGTTGCCTTTCGTCGAGCACCGTGGGCAGCCCGCCTCTGGAGGTTGAAGGGCTGGTCGTGGCCGGAGCGGCGATGGGTGGTGGCGGCGGCGTCAGCGGACGGCCTTGAGGTCCCAGACCATAACGCCGGGCGAGCGCATCCTGTTCAGACTGCGGTCCGAGACCATAACGCCGTCTAAAGGCCTCCGGGTCGGACTGTGCGGGCACGGTTGGCGGTACGACGGGCATCACGGCGAACGTTGGGGTCGTGATCGTCTCGACCGTGGTAGCAGGGGCCAGCTCGACATTGATGGTTTTAACCAGCAGGGCATTGGGGGAGCTGGCAAAGCCGGCGAGTATAGCGGCGAGTTCGGAGCTAAAGCAGCGGAAAGTCAGTTCGTATGGCGAGAGCACCGCTAATTCGTTGGTGAGTGATTTCTTCTCCAAGTAATCGGTTTGCGGTCCCCTGGCATCGTCGTCGGAGACCCGTTCGCGCCGCAGCAGGTCCAGAGCGTTGACCTTGGCCGCAAAGAGAACGCCGCATATAGTCTTGACTTCGCCCAATTGGAGCGAGAGCGGTTGAAGGCTGCCCGGCGCGAACGTCAGGGCGTGCCGTTGTGCGGAGAAGGTGAACCCAAAGTCCGGCGGCAGGGCCACGCTGGCATTGGTAGCGTCGCGTTGCAACTGGTCTATCGTCTGGCCCAAGGCGGCGCTGAATTCCTGGCCGGTCACCTTTGGGGAATCGGGGATGAGCGGAATGGGCTGGAAATACTTGCGCGCCTTCTTAACGAAATCGCGGAAGTGCTGCTGCTGGTCTTTAGCGGCTTTGATATTATCAACGTCGCCAGAACCCGGGTGGGGTGATTGGCTGCCGAGGCGCCGGAGTTCCTCGTATTCGCCGTTGAGTTTGTCAAGCATCTGGTTGTTAAGCTGCCATTTGGAGTAGAGGAACCAGCCGGCGGCACCCATCATAGCCAGGGCGACGAAGCTCCCGATTAGGAAGTACAAATTGCGTTTGACCCAGGACATGTTAGAGCTTAAGCGGGCGCTTGAGTTTAAGGTCCACAGCAAACTTGAACGTGCCCGGAGGCTCGTCGTCGCTTATGCCGCCCACGGGCACCGTTTCCGCCGGGTCGAACATCGGGCTGCTCTGTAATTCGCTCACGACAGCATAAGCGGTGGCCTGGTTGGCCCCCGGCGAAACCGCGTTCAAGCTGACGGCGCGGAAAGTGACGGAGATAGTTGCGATTTCGTTGGTAGCGCCTTTGGAGCGTTTGGGGCCGCCGCCGGTCTCGGCAGTCGGCGGCGTCTCTGCTCGAGCCGCGGCACCCGGCATGGCCAAGCCGTAGCGTCTGCGGAAGGCCTCCTGGTCGGCGGTTGACACCCCGCCCACGGGTGCGGCTGCGGGCGCGCTTTCGGCCGTGGCTTCTCCTTCCGGCGCCGGCGCGGCGGTGGTGAAGAGCTCAATCCAGACCCCCGCATCAGTGTGGAGTTTGGTTTTCATGGCGTCTTCGGCGCGAATGAGGACGCGGCGCAATTCGCCGAGGACGTCGGCCCAGTAATAGCGGTCATGGATCCACTCCACCACTTGATCGACGTCCTGCTCGGTCTTCTTAAGATCGCCGAAAGCTCTTTTGAACTGCTCCGCTTTGACTTGCTGCGGCACCACTTCGTCATGCGTCTTGCTGAGCTCCGCACTTTTGACTGCCGCCAGCTTGTCGAAAAGAAAAGCCATGGCGGCGATGACCAACACCAGGCTGAAGACCGTGGCGATGAAATAGGGTTTTTTCTGATTGAAGGTCTGCCATCGGAGCGTGCTCTCCGGCATGAGGTTCAATTCCACCGGGCAATGGGCCAGGTTGCGCAAGCCCAGGCCCACGACCTCGCCCAGCGAATGGGCGCAGCGGGCCAGCTCCTCCAGATTGATGGCGGGATCGATTTGAACGTTGCGCAGCGGGTTAAAGTATTCGACCGGGACGTTGAGTTTTTCGGCGAAGAACTGCGCCGTGTAAGGCATGATGGAGGCGCCACCCGACAGGAAGAGGCGCTGGGGGGCCGAGCCGCCCTGCTGGCCACGATAGAACTGCATGGTCTGGTTGACCTGGATGTGCAGGCGGGTCATGAATTGGCGCGCGATCTTGGAGATGGCCGCCTGGTGCGGGTTCTCAGGCTCTTCGTAGGCGCCACCCAGGCTGACGAAGCCTTCTTCGATCTTGAGTTTTTCGGCCACGTCGAACTTGTTCTTGGATTCATTGGCGAAGTCCTGGGTGATCGAGTTGGCGCCCAGGTTGATGCTGCGGGAAAACACTTTGCCCTTTTCAAAGAACAACAAGTTGCTGGTCTTAGCGCCGATGTCCAGCAGCATGGTGCAATCTTCCAGGTCGCCGTAGTTGTAACGAAACGCGTTGCACAATGCCGCCGGCGACACATCCGCCAGTTGCAAATGCAGGCCGGCGCTTTCGGTCACCCGGAACAAGCCCTCGACGATGTCGGCCTTGATCGCCACCAACAATACTTCCAGTTCGCCCCCTGGCGTTGAGCCTAAAATCTGGTAATCCCAAACCACTTCTTCCAGTGGAAAAGGCACGTTCTGCTGCGCCTCGTATTGGATGATTTGGGTGACTTTGCCGGCATCAACCGGGGGCAGCTTGACAAACTTGGAGAAAACATGAAAACCCGGGGCACAGACGTTGACGTTCCTGGCTTTGGCTACTTTTTGGGCCAGAGTCTCCTGAAGCGCCTTGAGGATAGTGGCTTCGCGGGCTGCTTCCTGGGCCCCTTCGGCGCCGAGGGACCTCATTCCGTATTGTTTCAAACGCAGGCCGCCAGCTTCGTTGACCTCGAACTCGGCCAACTTGAGACTGCCCGCCCCAAAATCGACTGCCAGAAATGATTTGGAATCTAACATCTAAGGTGCTGGCCCAGAGCCGATAAAACTGCTACGCCCTGCCGGGTTCAACAGTAAGCGATAGGCAGGTGGTTAGCCCAAGTCTGCATAATGGTCAAATGGAAAAGCAAAAAAGTCGTTTAGTCCGGCTTGAGCAGGTGTCTTTCCAGACAGGCGCGCCACAAGTGGGCTTCGACGTAAAGCTCGAAGAAGGTCCCGGGGCGCAGTTCAAAGTAGCCGGTCATGAGATGGGTTTTCTTTTCGTCCAAGGCCGCGCGAAATTTTGCCGAGACGATCATCACCGGGGCAAAAGGATCAGGCGGCAGTTCGGCCCACCAGCCGACTTGCGTGAAGCGGCGCAAGTACCACGGTAGAGGCCAGTAGTCGCTCTCGGGCGCCATGACTTTGATGAGCATCTGGCGGCCTTGTGGATGCGCTTGGGCGAGGGCTTCGACTGCGCCGACCAGGTTCAAGATGTCGGGAGCGGTTTGGGCATAGACGTAGGGATTGCGCTGGTCGGCAGCATAAGAGACGCTGGCCTGCCAGGCTTGCCAGGCCAGATGGGCGGCGCCGGCCAGAAGCAACAGCGTGCAAACAAATCTAGTCCGTTGCGCGCGGGCGATGACGCTGAGGGCGACCGCTCCGACGCCGGCCAGCAGGATCGTCCCATGCCAAAAACTCAACAAACACCAAGGGGTCTTATAAGAGATAAAGGAATATGCGGCCGTGAGTATGCAGGTGTAGAAGGCCAGGAACCGGACGAAGCTCGCATCGGCGCCGGCCAGTCCTTTGCGAGCGAAGCCCGCCATGGCGCCGAGCGCCGCCAGGACCAGAAGAACGGCTTCAGTCCAGATCGGCCCTTTGGCAACGTGAAAGAAGAGCAGCCGATGCAAATAAAATGTCCAGGGATAAATGTGCGGTGAATTCCCCTCGGCGCGGCCAAGCCAGGGCAAGTAGGTGCGGACCGAATCCAATGGACCACTGGCGTTGGTGAAGAAAGAGGAGAAGGCAACCACCGCCACCAGGAGCCAGAGCGCCAAAGCTGCCTGGAGGTGCCTCAAATTGATGGGCGCGGCTCTGACGGGGGAGCTGCTGGCGTCGAGCCGGCGATTCCACAATTGATTGAGGGCCAAAGCCAGGGCAGCCGCGGCCAGCGTGATGACAAAGGTTTCTTTGGTGGCGTGCATCAGGCCCGTGGCGGCGCCCGCCAACAGAGCCCAGCCAATCCTTCGGGTGCGCCAGTACCGCCAGCCGGCCGCAAGGGCCAAGAAAGTAAAGAAAACCAACAGCATTTCATGGATGTAATAGCGGCTGTAGAAAACCATCGCCGGAGAGGCTGCGGTGAAAAGAGCAGCCCAGACCGTGGCCCCGCGGCCCAGGCCATCGGCCATCAGCGGCAGCAGCAGGACCAGGCCGACACCGAAGAGAACCGTTACCAGCCGGAGTTTGGTAGCGGTAAGATGATCGAAATCAGGCGAGCTGGTCAGGCGGGCGATGGCCAGGGTTGAATAGAAGAGCGCCGGGCCGTGATGCTCGTTGGGATCGTATTTATAGAGGCCGTGCTCCCAGAGTTGGCCGAATTTGATGGCGTTGACCGCTTCGTCATTGTGCATCGGGCGCTGCTCCAGCCGGGGGCACCTCAACGCCAGCGCCACGCTTGCGGCCAGCAACAGACCCAACGCCACGCTTGCGGCCCTGGGAGGGCGGAGGTCCGAGGTCAGAGGTCGGCCCGACCTTCGACCTCTGGCCTCTGACCTCTGCCCTCCGTTCATGGCGCCGGCCGGCCGTAAACCTCTATCTCGGTGTACTCGTTAAGGGCGCTCTCGGTGCTGCCCTTGGAGTAAAACCGGAGGTAGCGGGCTTTGGCGCCTTTGGCATCAATGAGTCTGCCTTCGTAAGTCTCGAAAAATTCTCGGTCCGTGCCCACTCCCCGGCCAGAGCTGTTGTCCTGGTCGTTGCTAAACAGGGTGCGAATGTTCTCCATGAAATCCGGGTCGTCAGCGATCTGGACGATGACGTCATGATAAACTTTTGGGGTGTTGTGCGCGTGCCAAAGCACAATGGCAAAAAGCGCGTGCGGGCTGCCCAAATCCATCTGCACCCATTGCGTGCCTTTGCGCAGGTAAATGATGCTTTGATCGGAAGGTTCCTTGTCGCCGTCGGTGATTTTTTCCAACACGCTTTCGGTGGCGTTCTTGTCGCTGCACGTCAGCTTTTTGCCCGGAGCAACATTTTTCAATCCGGGCGGGACCAGGAACGGCGGCCGGGGCTTGTCTGAGAGCGGTTCGACAATGGCGCTGAGCTGCATGTCCTTGGGCGTTCCTTTGAAGGCCGGTGGAGGCAGCTTTAGTTCTAGCGGCACCAATTGGCCGGCGGCGGCGCCCGATTTGTCTGTGGGGCCCTCGCCCGCCGACAGCGTGGAGGCGAGCAGGAAATTCAGGGCAGTGAAAGTGAGGAAAAGCAGCCACGACTGCGTTTGCTCTTCCCGCAGCGGGTGGTGAGTTGTTTTCATTTTATTCGGTTCGGTTGCGCGATCGTTGCCGGTGGTATTAGACCCTAATGGTTAATGGTATTAGACGATAAGGTCGGCCCAGGGCAAGCCCCATTGCCGAGTGCCTCCAGGAACGGTTCACCGCGTTGCCGCAAGCGATCTTCGAGGCGTTTGGTGCAATCGCAATCACAGCAGGCCCATGGCTGCGTGCCATTCCAGTCACGGCAATGCTTGCGGTTGTGGGCGTCTTTGACGCTGAGGAGCTCAAAGTATTGCTCCCAGTAAGGCCGCTCCTCTTGCAACGGAGTGGCGCAGAAACAGTTCTCGACCCAATGAACGGCGTGGTCCTGGCCCAGGCGGGCTCGTTCCATGTCGCAGGCATATTCATCGCCCGCGACGGAACCTCGACCCAGAGTGCCGTCCTGGATTGCCTGCAGCAGGGCTCTTTGGCGCCCAACCTTTACCCGTGCTTTGACCAGATAACGCATTGCCTGAAGATACACTGAACAACTGCCGGAACGCAAAGCCGGCCCTCCGTCGCAGAGCCTTTGGAGGGCAGGCATGGGCTTACTCCCAGGAAATTTTGGGAGCATATTTCAAAATCTGCATCCCCATGCGGTCCACCGAGGTATCCCCTGCGGCGGCGTCACCGTAATTGGACAAAATGACCACACCGACCTGGGCCGCCTTGTCGAACCCAACGAAGCTGACGTAGCCGCCTGTGCCGCCGTTGTGCCAATGAAGAATCTGTCCTTCGAGGGGTTCTTGAATTTGCCAGCCCAGCCCAACGCCGCCGCTGAATTCTTTGAAGTGAAATTTCTGCGATTCGACGAGGACGTTGGAAAGAGCCGAAGCGGGCGGGTTGAGGTTTGCCTCGATGAATTTGAGCATGTCCTCCGCATCTGAGTAAAATGCGCCACATCCGCGCAGAACGTCAAAGACCCAATTGGTGACCGGCGCGCCTTTCGGATCGTGGCCGGGCGTGAGCCTGGTTTTTTGTTCTGTCGAAAGATCAATGACCGTGTTGCTCATCGCCAAAGGAGCGCACACGGTTTGTTTGACCAGTTCTTCGTAAGGTCTTCCCGCCTTCAATTCCAGAAGGTGGCCGAGCAGACCGAAGCCGTAGTTGGAATAGGCCGACTTTTCGCCCGGCTGCGAGGCCAGCCGCACCGTCCGCAAACTCTGGTACAGGTCAGCGGCTTTGTAGGTCGCGTACGGATTCTGCCCGTCCTTGATTGTGGCGTCGAAATTGTCCGGCAGCCGCGGCAGGCCCGCAGTATGTGTGGCCAGGTGCCGCGGTGTGATTTGGCGGCCATTTTTCTGCGGGCAGGGGACCCCTGCGGGGAGCAGGCGGCTGATGGGATCGTCCAGTTCAACGACGCCATCGTTGGCCATTTTAGCCAGCGTCAGGGCGGTGAACACTTTAGTGACTGAGCCGATTTGGAATAGAGTTTGGCCATCCGGCGGAGTGGCATTGGCTGAATTTATCTGGCCGAACCCTTCGATGTAACGATTGCCTCGTTGAAGAACTCCAATCACCAGAGCAGCGTTGCGGCGCTTGCTGACGTATTCAGTTCCCATGGCCTCGACTTGGCCTTTGAGGGCGTGGGTGTCGGCCAGATGCTTGTAACGAACTTGCTGGCAGACAACGTAAACGACCAAAGCGACGAAACCGAAGAAGAGCAAGACGCCGGCGGCCAGGGCCAGTTTGAGCAAGCGACGAAACATTATTTGACGCCAGGCGCTTCGGGTGCGGCATCAGGATGCGCCTCCGACGAGTTCCTGCAACCGCAGCTAAACAATTTTTGGCAATTTCTTCAAGCGCCGTTTTAGATCTCGTAACTGTTTAGGTAGCCGCATGGATTGATCCGCGATGGCGAAGCTGCCGAGGACAGCCGGCGTTGATCTGGCTCCCGGTCTATACTTGCGCCGATTGACATCGGCAGCTACCTGAACAACTGCCATTTCTCACAGCGTCGTGATCGCTCCGTAGGTCTCTGGCCGGCGGTCGCGATAAAACTGCCAGACGTTTCGGACTTCCTGGATTTTGTCCAAGTCCATTTCTGCAATCACCAGTTCATCCTGGTCGCGGCTGCCCACAGCCAGGAATTGCCCGCGCGGGTCGCAGAAATAGGATTGGCCATAGAACTCGCCTATGGCCCAGGGCTGTTCGACGCCGACGCGGTTGATAGCGCCGACGAAGTATTGGTTGGCGACTGCGAGCGCCGGCTGCTCGAGTCTCCAAAGATATTCGCTCAGGCCCGCAACGGTGGCCGAGGGATTGAAAACGATTTCTGCGCCGTTCAGTCCGAGGCAGCGCGCCCCATCAGGAAAATGGCGGTCGTAGCAGATATATACCCCGACTTTGCCGACGGCGGTGTCGAACACCGGGTAGCCGAGGTTGCCGGGGCGAAAGTAAAACTTTTCCCAGAAACCAGGCGCGCAGTGCGGGATGTGGCTTTTGCGGTACTTGCCCAAGTACTTGCCATCGGCATCAATCACCGCTGCGGTGTTATAGTAAATGCCGGTCCCGTCCACTTCATAGATAGGAGCGATCGTCACCAAGCCGAGGCGTTTGGCGGTGTCGCACATCAATTGGGTCGTCGGGCCGGCGGGGATCGGCTCGGTCATGGCGTACCAATGGGTTTTTTGTTCGGCGCAAAAGTAAGGGCCGTAAAAGAGCTCCTGCAGGCAGACGACCTGGCAGCCTTTGCGCGCCGCCTCTTCGATGAGGCCCATGGTTTTATCGATCATGGCCTTTTTGATCGTCTCCAGCGGCGCGGTGCCTTCGTGCGTCACGCTGGTTTGAACCAATCCGCCGCGAATTATTCTAGGCATAAGTTACTTAATTAATCTAACCTGGCGGATTCATTAACTCAGAATTACGAACTGAAAATATCGCGTAGCAACAACTAAGCAACCATGGAAATTTGCGCCAGGGCCTCTTCCATTTTCTCCTTTCTCACCAAGATTCCAGTTGGTTCAAAGTGAGGAATAGTGAGGAATCTGCTAGTGATTGGGTCTGCGCCTGGACGCCTTGCAGTTTTGCTTATGCCCATCAGTCCGAAGCTTGGACCGGAAGCGGCGGCCGCCAACATGGCCGAAATCGCGCCGCGCTATACGCCCCAGGAAGCGATCATCGAAGCCAGCCGCTGCTTGTTTTGTTTCGACGCGCCCTGCATCCAGGCCTGTCCGACGGGCATTGATATTCCGTCGTTCATCAAGAAGATAAGCAACGGAAATCTGACTGGGTCGGCGCGCGCGATCCTGAGCGCGAACATTCTGGGCGCCAGTTGCGCCCGGGTTTGTCCTACCGAAGTGCTCTGCGAAGGGGCCTGCGTGGTGCTGGATCGCGAAGGCGACCCGGTGAAGATCGGGCGACTACAGCGCTACGCAACGGACCACGCGTTTCAAAACCGAATTCAGGTGCTCAAAGCGCCGGAAAAGAAAACCGGCAAACGGATCGCGATCATCGGCGGCGGCCCGGCGGGCCTGGGTTGCGCCGCTGAACTGGCCCAACTCGGCCATCAGGCGGTGGTCTTCGAGAAGAAGCCGAACCCCGGCGGTCTCAACACTTACGGGATTGCTTACTACAAAATGAAACCGGAGGTCAGCCTGGAGGAAGTGGAAATGATTAAGGGCCTCGGCGTCGAGTTCCGCTGCGGAATCGCGGTCGGCAAAGACATCTCGATAAGCGAGTTGGAAGATCAATTCGACGCGCTCTTCATCGGGCTGGGACTTGGCGGCGGGAGCCGGCTGAATATTCCTGGGGAGGATTTGCCAGAGGTCGTCGAGGCCTTGGATTTCATCGAGCAGATTCACACCCAACCGCTTCACCAGGTGCCGGTGGGCAACCACGTCGCGGTCATCGGCGGCGGCAATACCGCCATTGACGCGGTAACGCAGGCCAAGCGGCTCGGGGCGGAAAAAGCCGTGCTGATTTATCGCCGCAGCCAGGCAGAAATGCCCGCCTATCATTTCGAACAGGAAATGGCCAAGAGCGACGCCGCGGAGTTTCTTTTCCATGCGGCGCCATTGGAGGTTTTGTCGAACGGCGCCGGCCACGTCAGTGGATTGAAGCTTGCGCGGACCAGCAGCAGCAACGGCAAGTTGCAGGTCCTTGCCGGCACGGAATTCGTCGAGCCGTTCGACATGGTCATCAAGGCCATCGGCGAACAGAAACAGATTGCCGTTTTGAAGAGACTTTTCCCCGCGCTTGAACTCGACGAGCGCGGCCTGGTCGCGCACGACGCCGATACCGGTCAAACGAACCTGCCGCACGTCTTCACCGGAGGCGACTGCGCCAACGGCGGGCGCGAAGTCGTTAACGCGGTCGCCGAAGGCAAGAAAGCGGCCCGAGCCATGCACGCCTGGTTCGCCGGCCAAAAAGTAACCGGACCGATCCAGCCTTCGCGTTACGGGGTCAAAGGCCTCCCGATCGGTTCCGGATTTGATCGGCCAATTCGCGTCCAGGAACTTGAGGAAGAATACGCGAAGCAAAGCAAAAAGTGAAAACTCCAAACCTCAAATTCCAAACTTCAGGGAAGCTTCAAACCTCAACCACCAAAGTGAAAACTCCAAACCTCAAGTTCCAAACTCCAGGGAAGCTTCAAACTTCAACCACCAATCCGGCGACGTGGGGAGAGGCGCCTTGGAGCTTGGTGCTTGCTGATTCCCTGGAGCTTGGTGATTGAAGCTTGTAGCCTTGCAAACAATCATGAAGTTATGGCGATCGGTTCCGGATTTGATCGGCCAATTCGCGTCCCGGAACTTGAGGAAGAATACGCGAAGCAAAGCAAAAAGTGAAAACACAAAACCTCAATTTCCAAACTT
>WNGH01014336.1_pt1 | contig 15855 bp, 11 predicted proteins | sample 5400631 | NCBI WGS metagenome assembly WNGH01 (sample SAMN13153373, study PRJNA577476) | soil metagenome | isolation source: 115 cm soil or saprolite under Garry oak tree replicate 1 | place: USA:California | collected 2016-06-15
GAACAGCAGCAGCAGGAACGCGATCCACGGCACGCCCGGCTGGCGCGAGCTCGAATCGAGCATCGCGAAGGGCGACATAACCAGGCTCTTCACCGTGCGCCAGAATAGCCCGACGCCAAGCCGGAGCAGACCCCAGATCCAGCCGACGAACACCAGGAGGAACCGCGCCAGGCCGAACCAGTAGAACCACGCCATGCGGACCGCGTCCCACCAGGACATGAGCAGCGCGGCCAGAAACCGTCCGCGACCGGAACGGAACGGAATGGTGTAGAGCGAGACCATCGTGCCCCACACGCCCGCGACGAGCACCGTCGCCGGGAAGAAGAGCAACAAGAACTTCCCGACGACCTGCCAGAAGGAATCACCGTACAACACCCATCGGAACACGAGCGCCTGCCAATCGACGATCCAGGACAGGCCCGCCCAGACCCAACCCGTGACGGTCTGGAGGATCCAGCTCCATTGCTCGGTCTGGCCGGTACCTAGTGGGCCTTGCATGGCTGTGCTCCCTCACGGGGATGCGGAGTCGGAAGTGCGGTCGCCGACGAGTGGCGCCGCCGTGGGTGGCGCCGCGGCGACGCCGCGGCAGGCTTGCAATACAGGCGCGCATTAATAGTGCGGCGCCCAGCCCTGTCAAGCGGTGCGCGTGATCCACATCACGTTTCCGGCACGTGGACCCGAGCGCCCCCCGTCCGGGGTCCCCGGTCGAGCCGGGGAAGTGGTATACTGAGCCCCATGCCGGACAAGGCGCCGAAGCGGTTGATCGTCGTCGGTGACCGTGTGCTGATCGCCCCCGAGGAGGGGGAGGAGCGCACCAACGTCGGGCTGTACCTGCCGCCGACGGCGGTCGAGACCCGCCAGGTGCAGGGGGGCCGAATTCTCGCCACGGGACCCGGCACGCCCATGACCGAGCCGGCGAGCATGGACGACGAGCCGTGGAAGATTCACGGACCCGACGTCAAGTACCTGCCGATGCAGGCCGGCGTGGGCGATTACGCCTTGTTCTTCCGCAAAGCAGCGGTGGAAATCACGTTCGAGGGCTCCAAGTATCTGGTCGTCCCGCAGGCGGCCATCCTTGTGCTGGTGCGGGACCGGACAACCGAGGAAGCGGAGTGACGCACATGGGCGATAAGGGATGGGCTCGCAGCCGAGGGGATCGCGCAGAAAAGGAAGGCCTGCGGCGGGGGGCGTGGTACCGGGTGGTGGAAGAGCCCGGCCAGCCCTGGGTAGTGCTCGATGTCAACCGTGTCGAGATCCGCGTGCCGAAGGATACCCTGGAAATCCGCAACGACCGGCCCAAGGCGTGGAGCGTCGTGCACGAGCCCCATCTCGTGTGCCCAGGGTGTCACAAGCGCCAGCACGTCACGGGGCGTCCCGGCGAGGTGGCGTGCCAGGAATGCGGCAGTAGCTACGGCGTGGACTGGAGCGACAAGGCCTGAGCGCCCCGCCCGTCGCCGCATAGTTTCGCCGCCGCTCGCATGCTTCGGGCCCCGCACATCGCGCGGGGCCCGCTTTAGTTCGTAGCCCATGTCTCCGACGGCCTCTCCGTTTCGGGGCGGGCTGGCCACGGCCCGCGTGCTCTTGCGGGACCGCTTCGGCCATCCGGCGCTCCGGATCCACCAGCTGAAGGTGCTCGGCCCGCTGCTCGCGGGGCGGAGCGTGCTTGCCGTCCTGCCCACCGGGGCGGGAAAGTCGCTCTGCTTTCAGCTCCCCGCCCTCATGACCGCCGGGTTGACGCTCGTGGTGTCGCCGCTCATCTCGCTGATGCAGGACCAGGTCGGGGCGCTGCGCCGCCGCGGCATTGCGGCCGCCTACCTCAACAGCCTGCTCTCGGCCGACCAGCGGCGTCTCATCCTGGACGGGGCCGGGAGCGGCTGCGTGAGCATTCTCTACTGTGCACCCGAGCGACTCGCGGCTCTGGTGCGACCGCTGTCGCGGGCGGGCCGCGAGGTAGCGCTCCTGGCCGTCGATGAGGCTCACTGCATCGTCGAGTGGGGCAACGAGTTCCGGCCGGTGTACCGGCGCCTCGATCGGTTCCGCTACCTGCTTGGCGACCCGGTGACCATCGCGCTCACCGGCAGCGCGACGCCGGGCACGCGGTCGGAGATCCTCCGGGTGTTGCGCATCCCGCACGCGGAGACCGTGCTCACCTCGTTCGACCGGCCCAATCTCGTGTTCCGAGTGGAGCGTGTCCGGGACGATCGCGCGCGCTTCGCCCGGGTGCGCGAGCTGGTGCGCGTCGCCGAGGGGTCGAGCATCGTGTACACTCCGACGCGCCGCCTCACGGAGCTCGTGACCCGGGCGCTGTTGCGCATGGGAGTCCGTGCGGCCCCGTATCACGCCGGGCTCACTCCGAGCATGCGCCGGCGGGTGCTGCGAGCCTTCCTCAGCGGTCAGGCACCGATCGTCGTCGCGACGAGCGCGTTCGGGATGGGCATCGACAAGGCGGATGTGCGGCGCGTGGTGCATTGGGGGCCGCCCCGCACGCTGGAGGGCTATTATCAGGAAGCGGGGCGCGCCGGTCGCGACGGGCGCCGCTCCGAGTGCGTGCTGGTGTGGCACGCGTCCGACTGCGCGTGGAGCGACGCCACAGCGGAGGTGCGACGCTACGTGGCTGCGCGCACATGCCGCCGCGGCATGCTGCTCGCATACTTCGGAGAGCGCGCGGCGACCTGTTCCGGATGCGATGTCTGTGGTGTAGGAAGTTACCGCCCCTCAACTTAGGCGGTGTGCTCCTACCCATCCGTGTGGTTGCGGTGCGGGGGTAGCTGCGTAAGCTTAGCCCAATCGACAAGCGAGAGCCGCCGGTTCTCGCTTTGTTTTTCCCCTCTCGTCGAGGACGACGCTATGCCCGGCCGTAATTTTCTCTTCGTCCCGGGACCGACCAACGTGCCCGAACGGATCCTGCGCGCGATGGACCGCGCCATGGAGGATCACCGCTCGTCCGCGTTCCCCGACCTGGCGACCGGCCTGTTCCGCGACCTGAAGCAGGTGTTCCAGACCACCACCGGCCAGCCGTTTCTTTTTCCCGCGACCGGCACCGGCGGGTGGGAAGCGGCCCTCGTCAACACGCTGTCGCCCGGCGACCGACTGCTCGCGCCCCGCTACGGACAGTTCAGCCACCTGTGGATCGACCTGGCGCAGCGGCACGGGATGCGGGTGGATATCATCGACGTGGAGTGGGGCGAGGGCGCGCCGGTCGACCGCATCGAGGCGATCCTGTCCCAGGACCGCCAGCACGAGATCAAGGGCGTGTTGATCGTCCACAACGAAACCGCTACCGGCGTGACGAGCGACCTGGGAGCGGTGCGCCGCGCCATCGACGCCGCCCAGCACCCCGCGCTGCTCTACGTCGACGGCGTCAGCTCGATCGGATCGATCGATTTCCGGATGGACGAGTGGCAGGTGGACCTCGCCGTGACCGGCTCACAGAAAGGCCTGATGCTGCCGGCGGGTCTTGGGATCGTGTGCGCCAGCCCCAAGGCGCTCGCTGCCCAAGAGCAGGCCCGGTGCCCGCGCGTGTTCTTCGATTTCGGCGACATGATCAGGGCGAACGCGACGGGATACTTCCCGTACACGCCGTCGATTCCGATGCTGTATGGCCTGCGCGAGTCGCTCGCGATCATCCGGGAAGAGGGCCTCGAAGCGATCTTCGCGCGCCATGCCCGTCTCGCCGAGGGCGTGCGTGCGGCGGTGCGCGCCTGGGGCCTGACGCTGTGCGCCAAAGCGCCCCAGTCCTACTCGAACACGGTGAGCGCCATCATGGTGCCCGAAGGCAAGAATGCCACGGACGTGATCGACGTGGCGTTCCGCCGCTACAACCTGGCGCTGGGCGCGGGGCTCGCCCGCCTGGCGGGGAAGCTGTTCCGCATTGGTCACATGGGCGACCTGAACGAGCTGATGCTGTTGGGCGCCATCGCCGGCGCTGAAATGGCCCTGCGCGACGTCGGGATTCAGGTAACGCCGGGCTCGGGCGTCGCGGCGGCGGCCGAGCACTACCGCCACACGGCGGCTCCATTGCCGCCGGGCCCCGCCGCGCCGCCAGCAGCGGACGCCGTGCAGGCGTCTCACGGGAGGTCGTCGCCCCGGACTGCCGTCCGGGCATGAGTCTCACTCGGTACGAGCCGGCCGGCGCCCGGTTGCAGAGGAGCGAGCTCGCCGTTCCCGGCTCGCAGCCCGCGCTGTTCCGGAAGGCGCTCGACGGTGACGCGGATGGCGTGTTTCTCGACCTCGAGGACGCGGTCGCCCCGGCCGACAAAGAGCAGGCCCGCCAGCATGTGGTCGCGGGCCTGCTCGAGCACGACTGGAAGGGGCGGGGCAAGACCGTGTCCGTGCGCGTCAACGGCATCGACACGCACTACATGTATCGCGACGTCGTGGACGTCGTGGAGCAGGCGGGTCACCGGCTCGACGCGGTGCTCGTCCCCAAAGTGGGCGTCCCCGCCGACGTGTACCTCGTGGACGCCCTGCTCACTCAGATCGAAGCGGCTCGGAGTATCCCGCATCGCATCGGGATCGAGGTCCTGATCGAGACGGCGCTGGGGCTCGCGAACGTGGAGGCGATCGCGCAGGCCAGCCGGCGGCTCGAGGCGATGCACTTCGGCGTCGCGGATCTCGCCGCGAGCCTGCGGGCACGCACCATGAGCATCGGAGGCCCCAATCCCGACTACCCGGGCGATCAGTGGCATGCGGCCCTGGCCCGCATGGTGACCGCGTGCCGGGCCTACGGGCTCCGCCCCATCGACGGACCGTATGGCGATTTCAAGGATCCCGAGGGATACCTCGCGGCGGCCCGGCGAGCGGCGGCGCTCGGCTACGAGGGGAAATGGGCGATTCATCCGTCACAGGTCGCGCTCGCGAACGACGTGTTCACGCCGCCTGCGGCCGACGTCGAGCGCGCCCGCCGTATCTTGAGTGCCCTCGACGAGGCGGCGCGCTTGGGCCGCGGCGCCGCCCAGCTCGACGGCCGGATGATCGACGCCGCCTCCGCTCGCATGGCACACAACGTCGTCGACATCGCGGCCGCCATTGCCGCCCGCAAGACGGTCGCTCCCTCCCTCCCCCTGGCCGCGACGCGGGCCTGAGCAGTGGACATCCACGAGTACCAGGCGAAAGAGCTGCTCGCGGGCTTCGGCGTGCCGGTGCCCAAGGGCGGCGTCGCGTACAGCGCGGAGCAGGCGGTGTACCGGACGACCGAAATCGGCGGCAGCCGTTGGGTGGTGAAGGCCCAGATCCACTCGGGGGCTCGCGGCAAGGCGGGGGGCGTGCGGCTGTGCGCCACCGACGCCGACGTACGGCAGGCCGCCAAGGACCTGCTCGGCAAGGTCCTCGTGACCACACAGACCGGCCCCGAAGGACTGCCGGTGCATCGCGTGCTCGTGGAGCAAGCGCTTCCGATCGAGCGCGAGCTGTACGTCGGCCTCGTGCTGGACCGCAAGCACGAGCGCATCGTGGTGGTGGCCCATCCGCACGGCGGCATGGAGATCGAGGAGATCGCGCAGCGAGAGCCCGCCGCGATCCTCCGGGAGGTCGTCGAGCCGGCGGTGGGCATGCGGTCGTTCCAGGCGCGCGAGCTCGCGTTCGGCCTCGGCCTCGGCGCCCAACAGGCGAACCAGGCGATGGCCGCCGTGCTGGGCGCCTATCGCGCGTTCCGCGACCTGGACGCCACGATGGTGGAGTTCAATCCGCTCGTGGTCACCAGTGACGGCCAGGTCCTCGCCCTCGACTTGAAGATGAGCTTCGACGACAACGCGATGTTCCGCCGGCCCAACGTGGCCGAGCTGCGCGACTTCGCCCAGGAGGACCCGCGCGAGGCGGACGCCGCGGAGCACGGGCTGAACTACGTCGCCCTGGACGGCGATATCGGGTGCATCATCAACGGGGCGGGCCTCGCCATGGCCACGATGGACATGATCCAGCACGCCGGGGGCGAGCCGGCCAATTTTCTCGACATCGGCGGCGGCGCGAGTCCCGATCGCGTGGCGGCGGCGTTCCGGTTGGTGCTCTCCGACCGCAAGGTCAAAGCGATCCTGGTGAATGTGTTCGCCGGCATCAACCGCTGCGACTGGGTAGCCGCGGGAGTCGTCCAGGCCATTCACGAGGTCCGGGTCCCGGTGCCCCTGGTGGTCCGCCTCGCAGGCACCAACGTGGAGGAAGGCCGCCGCATCCTCACCGACAGCGGCCTGCCGATTCTCACCGCCGATACTCTCTCGGAGGCCGCCGGGCGCGTGGTTGCGGCCCGCAGGACGGTATGAGCATCCTGCTCGACGAAGCGACGCGCGTCATCGTCCAGGGCTTCACCGGCGACAAGGGGACGTTCCACGCCAAGGAGATGATTGCCTACGGCACCAACGTCGTGGGCGGCGTCACGCCGGGCAAAGGCGGCACCACGCACCTCGGCCGGCCCGTGTTCAACACGGTGAAGGAAGCGGTGGCGAACACGGGAGCGGCCGCGAGCCTCGTCCTCGTCCCCGCACCGTTCTGCGCCGACGCGATCATGGAAGCGGCGGACGCTGGTGTCCGCCTCGTCGTCGCCATCACCGACGGCGTGCCCGCCCAGGACATGATGACCGTCAAACGGTACCTGTGGCGCTACCCGAAGGAGCGACGCACCCGCCTGATCGGACCGAACTGCGCCGGGCTGATCAGCGCCGGCAAGGCGATGATGGGCATCATGCCCGGTCACATCTACGCGCGCGGCGCCATGGGCGTCGTGACCCGGTCCGGGACGCTCGGCTACGAAGCGGCCTCCCAGATGAAGGCGCTGGGCGTCGGCGTGACGACGAGCGTCGGCATCGGCGGCGATCCGATCAACGGCAGCTCCTTCGTGGACATCCTGGCGCTGTTCGAGGCCGATCCGGAGACCGCGGCGGTGATGATGATCGGTGAGATCGGCGGACCGCAGGAAGCCGACGCCGCCGTGTTCGTGCAGGAGCACATGACCAAGCCGGTGGTGGGCTACGTCGCGGGCCTGACGGCGCCCAAGGGCCGTCGCATGGGCCATGCCGGCGCGATCATCTCGGCCTTCGGCGACACGGCCGCCGAGAAGGCGGAGATCATGCGGTCGGCGGGGCTCATCGTGGCGCCCAGCCCCGCGGAGCTGGGCGCGGCGGCCGCGCAGGCGTTGCGGCACCGGGCGTCGCGGCCCGTCCTGGTCCAGCAGTGACCACGCCGCGCGCCGGCCGGCCCACCCTCGTGGTGACCCGGCGGCTTCCGGCCGCGGTCGAGCAGCGGCTCGCGCAGGAATTCGACGCCCGCTTGAATCCCGACGACCACGCCCTCAGCGCGACGGAGCTGCAGGCCGCGCTCACGAGCGCGGACGCCCTGCTGCCCACGGTGACCGACCGCCTCAGCGCCCAGGTGCTCCAGGTGGAGCCGCTGCGGACCAAGATCCTCGCGAACTTCGGCGTGGGATTCAATCATATCGACGTCGCCGCCGCCAAGGCGCGCGGCCTGGTCGTCACGAACACGCCCGCGACGCGGTCATGCTCATGCTCATGGTGGCCCGGCGCGCCGGGGAAGGGGAGCGACACGTGCGCGCCGGCGCCTGGACCGGGTGGCGTCCGACCCACCTGCTCGGCGCCAAGGTCAGCGGCAAGACGCTCGGCTTGATCGGGATGGGACGGATCGGACGGGCGGTGGCGCGCCGGGCCCGCCACGCGTTCGGGATGCGCGTGATCTTTCACGATCCCTACCCCCCGCCCGCCGAGCTCGTCGCCGAGCTCGGCGCCGAGGCGAAGCGCACCGTCGAAGACGTACTGCGCGAAGCCGACTTCGTGTCGCTCCACTCGCCGGCGACCCCCGAGACGCACCACCTGATCGACGCGGCGCGACTCGCGCTCATGAAGCCGTCCGCCTTCCTGATCAACACGGCGCGAGGCGACATCGTGGACGAGGCGGCGCTCGTCACCACGCTTACGGCGGGGCGGATTGCCGGCGCCGCCCTCGACGTGTTCGAGCGTGAGCCCCAGGTGTCGCCCGCGCTCCTGACCATGGAAAACGTCGTGCTGCTCCCGCACCTGGGCAGCGCCACACAGGAGACCCGCGTCGCGATGGGCCTGCGCGCGCTCGAGAACCTCAAGGCGTTCTTCTCCGGCGCCGCCCCGCGCGACCGGGTGGTGTGAGCGCGGAGCTGCTGTACGACTGCCTGCGCGACGTGATCCGCACGCACGCGCCCGGCATCGACGGCGTGCTCCGGGGTGAGCGGCTCCCGGCGGGTGCGCCACCGGACCTGGTGGGTCGTGCCATCCAGGCGCAGGGCACCTGGTTCCAGCTCCTCTCGATCGCCGAACAGAACGCCGCGATGCGCCGACGGCGCGAGCGCGAAGTGGAGCGCGGCCCGGACCAGGTGCGCGGCACCTTCGCCCAGGTGATCGCGGCGGCCGCCGCGGCCGGCGTGCCGGCGGAGCAGGTCCGCGCCCTGGTGTGCGCCCTGCGCGTGCAACCCGTGATCACGGCACACCCCACCGAAGCCAAACGGGTCACCGTGCTGGAAAAGCACCGCCGCATCTACCGGCGGCTGGTGGACCTGGAAGCGCCACGCTGGACGCCCCGGGAGCGCACCGCGCTCATCGACGACGTCCGGGCCGAGATCGAGCTGCTGTGGTTGAGCGGCGAGCTGCGCCTCGAGAAGCCGACGATCCAGCAGGAGCTCGCATGGGGCCTCTACTTCGTCAATGAGAACCTCTTCGGTATCGTGCCCGAGCTGGCCGACAGGCTGGAGCAGGCGCTCGCTCGCGCCTACCCCGACGCGGCATTCGACGTGCCGCCCTTTTTCCAGTTCGGCTGCTGGATCGGCGGGGACCGGGATGGCAATCCGTTCGTCACCAACGACGCGACCCGCCGCACGCTGTGCGAAACCCGAGTCACCAGCCTGCGGCGCTACCGCGCCCGGATCGCCGAGCTGCTGCGCGCGCTGAGCATCACCGAGCGGGCGGCCGTGATCTCCCCGGCGTTCCGGGCGGCGCTCGCGCGCCAGCTCGAGCGATCCGGGCAGGGCGACGCGATCGAGCGCCGCAATCCGGGCGAGGTGTTCCGGCAGTTCCTCAGCTGCGTGCTGCGCCGCGTCGACGCCACGCTCGTCGCCGCCGAGCAGGGACAGACGGCGCCCGAGGACGCGGGCTACCGGGCGGCGGACGACCTCATCGCTGACCTGCGCACCCTGGAAACGGGTCTCACCGAGGCGCAATGCGCGACAGCCGTCGAACGGTTCGTCCGACCGGTGCGCCGCGAGGTGGAAGCGTTCCGGTTCAGCACGTTCCGACTGGACATCCGCGAGAACTCCCTGCGCCTGAACGAGGCGTTGCGCGCGGTGTGGCACGCCCGCTATCCGGCCGAGCCGCCCGCGGCCGAGTCGCCGGAATGGCGCGCCTGGCTGCAGGCGGAGCTGGCGCGACCACTCGGCGCCGGTGCGCCGCTCGATCTGCCGGCGGAGGGAGGAGCGGTCGAAACGGCGGGCATGTTCCGCTTGATCCGCGAGGCGCGCGAGCGGCTCGATCGCGAGGCCATCGGCAGCTTCGTGCTGAGTATGACGCACAGCGTCTCCGACGTGCTGGGCGCCTACGTGTTCGCCAAACAGGCCGGGCTCTTCGCCGACGCCGCCGGCACCGAGAGCTGCACGCTCCCCATCGTGCCGCTGTTCGAGTCCATCGACGACCTGCGGCGCGCGCCCGACATGGTGCGGGAGCTGCTCCAGATTCCCCTGGTGCGGCGCAGCGTGCGGGAACAGGGAGGGGTGTTCGAGGTGATGATCGGGTACTCCGACTCGAACAAGGACGGCGGCTTTCTGTCGTCCAACTGGGAGCTCGCCAAGGCGCAGCTCAAGCTCACCCGGCTGGGCCGCGAGTGCGGCGTTCCCGTCGCCTTCTTCCACGGCCGCGGCGGCTCGGTGAGCCGGGGCGGCGCCCCGACCGGCCGGGCGATCGCGGCGCAGCCGGCGGGTTCAATACGGGGCCGCCTGCGGATCACCGAGCAGGGTGAGGTGGTGTCCTTCAAGTACGCGAACCGCGGCACGGCGGCGTATCAGGCCGAGCTGCTCGCGGCGAGCGTGCTCGAGCACTCCCTCAAGTCGGAGCGCGAGCAGGCCCTCGTGCCCACGACGGAGTTCGACGAGGCGCTGGAGGCGCTGTCGGGTGCCGCGCACGCCGCCTACCGTCGCTTCGTGGACCACCCGGGCCTCGTGGCCTACTTCCAGGCAGCCAGTCCGCTCGAGGAGATCGCGCTGTTGAACATCGGGTCGCGGCCGGCCCGGCGCTTCGGCGCCCGCACGCTTGCCGATCTCCGCGCCATTCCCTGGGTGTTCGCGTGGACCCAGAACCGCCACTTCATCCCCGGCTGGTACGGCGTGGGCACGGGGCTCGCGACGTTTCTCGAGGTGCGGGGCAGCCGGGGCGCGGCGCTGCTCGAACGGATGTTCAACGACTGCCGTCTGTTCCGGCTGATCGTGGACGAAGTGGAGAAGACTCTGGCGTATGTCGACCTCGACATCGCGCGCGAGTACGCCGCCTTCGTGGCCGACGATTGGTTGCGCGCCGAGCTGTTCTCGCTCGTGGCCGACGAGTATCACCGCACCAGCGACGTGATCGGGCGGCTCGTCGGATCCGGCGACCTCGCGGGACGCTTCCCCCAGTTCCGGCGGCGGCTCGAGAGCCGCCTACCGCTGCTCAATCAGGTGAGCCGGCAGCAGGTCGAGCTGCTGCGGAGCTATCGCGCCGGGCAGGAGGACGCGCGGCCCGCGCTGCTGCTGTCGATCAACTGCATCGCGGCGGGGTTTGGGACGACAGGCTGAACGCCGACGCTACGTTGTACGACGCTACGTCGTAAGCGCAGCGGGCGGTGGCCTTGGGCTCTCGTACAACGTAGCGTCGTGGCGTCGTATGACTAGTTTTCAGTATGCACGACTCCCTGTACTTCACCGATCACCATCTCCAGGTCCGCGACATGGTGCGCGACTTCGCGCAGCAGGTCGTGAAGCCCAGCGCGCCCCAGTACGACCACGACAGCGCGTTTCCCTGGGACAACGTCCGTCGCATGGCCGACCTGGGATTGTTCGGCATTCCCTGGCCGGAGGAGCTGGGCGGGTCCGGCATGGACTATCTCTCCTACATTCTCGTCATCCACGAGCTCGCCAAAGTCGACGCCAGTCACGCCACTCCAAGATCTTCATCACGCATGCCGGCGTGGGCGAGATTTTCGTCGTCGCGGCGCGCACCGACCCCGCCGCCAAGAGGACCCACGGCATCACGGCCTTCATCGTGACCAAGGACACGACCGACCTGGAGCAGGCGAAACGGGTCGGCGTGGGCCACGACGCGTCGCTCCCCAAGTGCCCGGGGGTCCTGGCGGCGAAGAAGGAGGACAAGCTCGGCTGGCGCGCTTCGGATACGCGCGAACTCGTGTTCCAGGACGCCCTCGTTCCCAAGGAAAACGTGCTCGGCGCGCTGCACAACGGCTTCCGCCAGTTCCTGCACACGCTGGATGGGGGGCGCGTCGGCCTGGGTGCGCTGTCGCTCGGGATCGCCGAGGGAGCGCTCGAGGAGTGCCTGCGCTACACCGGAACCCGCAAGCAATTCGGCCGGCCGATCGCGAGCTTCCAGGGGGTGCATTTCGCGCTGGCGGACATGGCCACGGAGATCGAGGCCGCGAAACACCTGGTGTACCACGCCGCCTGGCTCAAGCAGCACGGCCAGCCGTTCAAGCGCGAGGCGGCGATGGCGAAGCTGTTCGCGTCCGAGCTCGCCATGCGGGCGACCACCAAAGCCGTCCAGCTGCACGGCGGCTACGGCTACACCACGGACTACCCGGTGGAGCGTATGATGCGGGACGCGAAGATCTGCGAGATCGGGGAGGGGACCAGTGAGATTCAGCGCATCGTAATCGCGCGACAACTGCTCGGCGATCTAGTCGACTAAACCTCCTCCAACCTCCCCAACCTCCACAACCTTTCGTCACTGTATTCCCAGATTCCGGACCAGGAACGCAAAGCGGTCCGCCTGCTCCTCGATCACCTTGCTCGTCGGTTTGCCGGCCCCGTGTCCCGCCTTCGTCTCGATCTCGATCAGCACCGGCTGCGAGCCCGCCTGCGCGGCCTGGAGCGTCGCCGTGAACTTGAACGAGTGACCCGGCACGACGCGGTCGTCGTGGTCCGCGGTGGTGACGACCGGATAGCGCGTCCCCGCCCGAATGTTGTGGAGCGGCGAATACTTGTAGAGATAGGGGAACTGGGCCGCGCTGTCGGCGGAGCCGTAGTCGGTCACCCAGGCCCAGCCGATCGTGAACTTGTGGAAGCGGAGCATATCCATCACGCCCACCGCGGGCAGCGCCGCGCCAAACAGCTCGGGCCGCTGCGTGATCGCCGCCCCCACCAGCAGCCCGCCGTTCGACCCGCCCGCGATGGCCAGCTTGGGCGTGGACGTGTACCGCTGCGCGATCAGGTACTCGGCCGCTGCGATAAAGTCGTCGAACACGTTCTGCTTCTTGTCGAGCATCCCCGCCTGATGCCACTCCTCGCCGTACTCGCCGCCGCCCCGCAGGTTCGGCACAGCGTAGACACCGCCCATCTCGAGCCACACGAGCGTGGCCACCGAGAAGCTCGGCGTGAGGCTGATGTTGAACCCGCCGTAGCCGTACAGGTACGTCGGGTTCGACCCGTCGAGCGCCAGTCCCTTCCGATGAGTGATGAACATCGGCACGCGGGTGCCGTCCTTGCTCGTGTAGAACACCTGCTTCGTTTCGTAGCCCGACGGATCGAAGTCGATCTGCGGCGCCTTGAAGACGCTCGTCGCCCCGCTCTTGAAATCGTAGCGGAAGATGGTGGTGGGATACAGAAACGACGTGAAGGCGTAGAACATCTCGGCGTCGCGCCGCTCGCCCGTGATCGAGCCCACGGTGCCCAGCGCGGGCAGCGCGAGCTCCGAGATGGGCCGGCCATCGAGGCCGTACAGCCGGAGCCGGGACGCCGCGTCGTGCATGGCGCTCGTCACGAACACGTCGTGGATGATATGCACCTCTTCCAGCACGTCCGGACCCTGAGGAATGACCTCGCGCCAGCGGGCACGCTCGGGACGGCGCGTGTCGACCGCGATGACCCGCTTGCGGGGTGCGCTCAGATCGGTGAGGAAGTAGAACACCGGCCCGTCGTTGCCCACGAAGGAATAGCTCGCGTCGAAGTCGTCGAGCAGCCGTATCACCTCGCCCGTGACCCGCGGGTGCTTCGGATCCTTGAGATCGAAATAGTAGACCCGGTTGCGCCGGTCGGTGCCGAGCCACACGTGCAACACCGCGTAGCGACCATCGTCGGTGACTTCCGCGTTCATGCCCCAGTCGGGCTGGTCGGGTCGCTCGTAGACGAGCACGTCCTGTGTCTGATCCGCGCCGAGCCGGTGGTAGTAGACCTTCTGGAACCGGTTGACGTCGCTGAGCGCCTTGTCTCCCGGCTCGGGGTAGCGGCTGTAGAAAAAGCCGGCGCCGTCCTTGGTCCAGGACGCCCCGGAAAACTTGATCCAGCGTAGGTGATCCGGCAGGTCGCGCCCGGTGGCCACATCGCGCACTCGGAACTCCTCCCAGTCGGAGCCGCTCGCCGAGATCCCGTACGCGACCAGCCGGCCGTCTTCGGACACCGCCAGCGTCGAGAGCGCTACCGTCCCATCCGCTGCCAGGAGATTCGGGTCCAGCAACACCGCCGGATCGCCCGTCAGCGCCGCCTGGGTGTAGAGCACGGACTGGTTCTGCAAGCCGTCGTTCTTGAAATAGAAGTAGCGGCCGGCCTTGTGGAACGGCGCGCCGTACTTGGGATAGTCCCACAGCCGGCGCAACCGCTCGCGGATGCGCTCGCGCGCGGGGATTCCCGCCAGGTACGCCTCCGTCAGGCGGTTCTCCGCCTCGATCCAGGCGCGCGTCGCCGGCGCGTCGGGATCCTCGAGCCCGCGATACGGATCGGGGACCTTGGTGCCGTGATAGTCGTCCACCACGTTACCCTTGGGCGCGGGCGGATATTGGATGGATTGGGCGGCAGCGGGCGTGAGCGCGGCACCGTTGGCGAGGACGGTCAGGAGCACCCCCCTGAGGAAAGAAGCGAACTGTGGCCTCATATCGATAATCTCTCCCCGGTTGACGTAAGTTGCAAGGCCGCTTATATTTAGACTATGCATTGGACTCGTGCGTCGCTGTCGCTCCCGGGCGCCGTCCCAACGTCGCCGGAGCGACGCTCGTCCAATCGGTTCGACTCATCCGAGACTGATCTCAGCGGCATGAGTTTCTGCTGGACCAATCGCAGGATCCCGACCGGCTGTTGGCCAACCGGGGTCGAGGGCACTTGCTTTGAAACGAGAAATACTCATCAGCGGGACCGCGCGCGAGACTCGCGTGGCGATCCTGGAGGACGACCGCCTTGTTGAGCTCCTGGTGGATCGTCCGGACGCCCGCCGCATGGTGGGCGATATCTACCTGGGCACGGTCGAGGCCGTGCTTCCGGGAATCCAAGCCGCGTTCGTCAACATCGGGGCCGAAAAGAGCGCCTTTCTCCACGCCTCCGACCTGATCGAGGCGGAGGAGGACGACGAGCCCTCCGATCACGACGACGAAGACGACGGCAACGGGGCCGGGAACGGGGGTGGGGGTGGGGGGGGGCGCTCCTCCCGTCGTCGCCTGCCCAACGTCAGCGACGAGCTGAAGCGCGGCGAAGCGAAGCTCGTTCAGGTCATCAAAGAGCCGATCGGGACCAAGGGACCGCGCGTTACCGCGCAGGTTTCGCTCGCCGGCCGCTTCCTGGTCTACATGCCGTTCGCGTCCAAGGTCGGTGTCTCGCGCAAGATCGAGAATCGGGATCAGCGCGCCAAGCTGCGCGAGCTGGTCTCGAAGCTCGTCCCGAAGGACTCAGGCGGTTGGATCATCCGTACCGTTGCCGAGGACCTGACCGAGCAGAGCTGCAAGCGCGAGATCGATCACCTGTACGGGCTGTGGAAGAAGATCAAGCGCAAGTCGGGGTCGGTGCGCGCCCCGGCGCTGCTGCAGCGCGAGACATCGCTCACCCGGGGCATCATCCGCGATCTGTTTTCCGACAAGGTCGACTCGCTGCTCGTCGACTCCAAGATGCTGCACAACGAAATCGTCCAGTACCTGAAGCAGATCGATCCCGACCTGATCGCGCGGGTGAAGCTGTACGAGGCCGAAACGGCGCTGTTCGACGAGTACGACGTCGAAGCGGAGATTCGGGCGCTCTTCAAGGCGCGCGTCGAGCTCCCCACCGGCGGCTACCTGATCATCCAGCCGACCGAGGCGCTCATCTCGATCGACGTGAACACCGGCCGCTACACGGGCAAGAAGGACCCCGAGAGCACGATCGTGAAGACCAACCTCGAGGCCGCCCGCGAGGTGGCGCGCCAGCTGCGGCTGCGCGACATCGGCGGCATCATCGTCGTCGACTTCATCGACATGGAATCGCGCGGCAATCGCGACAAGGTGCTGCAGGAGCTGCGCACCCACCTGAGTCGCGACCGGGCGCGCACCAAGGCGTTCGCCGTCTCGGAGCTGGGGCTGATCGAGATGACCCGCCAGCGCGTTCGGCCCTCGCTGTGGCACTCCATGACGGCGGAGTGCCCGACCTGTAACGGCACCGGACGCGTGTTCCGACCCGAAGTCGTGGTGCGCCGCATGGAGCGCTCGCTCAAGCGCGCCGGGGCGGAGCACAAGGAGCGCCAGCTCGCGGTGCGGCTGCATCCCGATGTGGCGCTGTACCTGGTCGAGCAGGAGCCCAACTTCCTGCGCCAGCTCGAAAAGCAAACCGGCCTCGAGCTCGAGGTGCGCGACGACCCGATGATGCGGCTCGACGAGTTCCGCATGATGGCGAAGCCGGCGGGG
>WNGH01009694.1_pt1 | contig 15854 bp, 12 predicted proteins | sample 5400631 | NCBI WGS metagenome assembly WNGH01 (sample SAMN13153373, study PRJNA577476) | soil metagenome | isolation source: 115 cm soil or saprolite under Garry oak tree replicate 1 | place: USA:California | collected 2016-06-15
CGCGGCGGTATCCCCGGCCAAGGCGGCAGGCGTCAGGGAGGGTGACAAGATCGTCGCCATCGGCTCCACGCGGGTGCGCAACTGGACCCAGCTCGGCGCGGCGATCAAGGCGCAGCCGGAGGGCAGGCTGGTTTCCATAGCCGTGCTGCGCGACGGGCGGCAGCTCGTGCTGCATGCCACCCCGGCGCAGATCCCCGGCCGGCCCGGGTCCTACCTCGGCATCGGCAACGCCGCCAACTTCCAGCGGCTCGGCCCGCTCAGCGCGGTGTCCTACGCGGGATCGACGTTCGGCCAGGTCCTGGTCGGCTCGGTCACCGCCGTCGGGCAGCTGCCGGCCGCGATACCCGACCTGTTCGCCAAGGACCGGGCGCACACGCCGGCCGGGCAGGTGTCCAGCGTGGTCGGCGTCGGCGGCATCACCGCCCAGGTGGTCGCGGCCAAGGACAGCTGGAAGATCAAGGTCGCCTACGTCCTGCTGATCGTGATCTCGCTGAACATCTTCGTGGGCGCCTTCAACCTGCTCCCGCTGCTGCCGCTGGATGGCGGTCACCTGGCGGTCGTGATCTACGAGCGGGCGCGAGGCTGGCTGGCCAGGCTGCGCGGCCGGCCCGATCCCGGCCTGGTAGACATGCGGAGGCTGATCCCGGTCAGCGTCGGGGTGTTCGCGCTGCTCGTCGGATTCGGGCTGCTACTGATCACTGCTGACATCTTCAATCCGATCCATATCGTGCAATGAGGCGATCATCTTCATGACTGTCGATCTTGGCCTGCCGCAGCTGCCGCCTGAGCCGCTCGCGCCGCGCCGTAAGTCCCGCCAGATCACGGTGGGCAAGGGAAAGCACGCGGTCCCGGTCGGCGGCGGCGCCCCGGTTTCCGTCCAGTCGATGACGACGACGGTGACCGCGGACGTGAACGCCACGCTGCAGCAGATCGCGGAGCTGACCGCGACGGGCTGCCAGATCGTGCGGGTGGCGGTGCCGTCACAGGACGACGCGGACGCGCTGCCCGAGATCGCGCGCAAGTCGCAGATCCCGGTGATCGCCGACATCCACTTCCAGCCCAAGTACGTGTTCGCCGCGATCGACGCGGGCTGCGGCGCGGTCCGCGTGAACCCGGGCAATATCAAGGCCTTCGACGACAAGGTGGCCGACATCGCGCGCGCGGCCGGGCAGGCCGGCATCCCGATCAGGATCGGCGTCAACGCGGGCTCGCTGGACAAGCGGCTGCTGGCCAAGTACGGCCGGGCGACCCCGGAGGCGCTGGTCGAGTCGGCGCTGTGGGAATGCTCGCTGTTCGAGGAGCATGGCTTCGCGGACATCAAGATCTCGGTGAAGCACCACGACCCGGTGGTGATGATCAACGCCTACCGGCTGCTGGCGCAGCAGTGCGACTACCCGCTGCACCTGGGCGTCACCGAGGCCGGGCCGGCGTTCCAGGGCACGGTCAAGTCGGCGGTGGCGTTCGGCGCGCTGCTCGCCGAGGGAATCGGCGACACGATCCGGGTGTCGCTATCCGCGCCGCCGGTGGAGGAGGTCAAGGTCGGCGCCGCGATCCTGGAGTCGCTCGGGCTGCGCGACCGCGGGCTTGAGATCGTGTCCTGCCCGTCCTGCGGGCGCGCCCAGGTGGACGTCTACACCCTCGCCGACCAGGTGACAGCGGCGCTGGACGGGCTGGACGTCCCGCTGCGGGTCGCCGTGATGGGCTGCGTCGTCAACGGGCCCGGCGAGGCGAGGGAGGCCGATCTCGGCGTTGCGTCGGGCAACGGCAAGGGCCAGATCTTCGTCAAGGGCGAGGTCATCAAGACGGTCCCGGAGTCGCAGATCGTGGAGACGCTGATCGAAGAAGCGATGAAGCTCGCGGCCGCGATGGAGACGGCGGAGGGCTAGCGGGTCGCATGCCTGGCTGCCGGGCAGCCGTCCGCGGCCAGGCGCTCGCCGATCCTGACCGGCCGTCCGCTCGCCGATCCTGGCCGAGTCGTCCGCGGTCAGGCGCTCGCCGATCCTGACCGGCCGTCCGCGGTCAGGCGCTCGCCGATCCTGAGCGGCCGTCCGCGATCACGAGCTCGCCGACCCGGTCGGCGAGCAGCGAGCGCGCCTCGGCGGGCAGCTCGCCGTCGGTGATCAGCGTGTCCACGTCCTCCAGGTCGGCAAAGGAGCTCAGGCCGACGATTCCCCACTTGGTGTGATCGGCGATGACCGTGACCCGGCGGGCCGAGCGCACGAACGCGCGGTTCGTCTCCGACTCCGCGAGGTTAGGGGTGGTCAGACCGGCCGCCGGGTCGATACCGTGGCAGCCGATGAAGAGCAGGTCGAAATGGAGTGACCGGATCACCAGGTCGGCGATCGGCCCGACTAGCGCATCCGACGGGGTCCGGATGCCGCCGGTGAGGATCACCGCGAGCCGGGTCGTGCCGCTGCCGGCCGGCCTGGCGCCCTCCATCAGGTTGGCGGCCCGGACGGAATTCGTCACGATCGTGAGCCGGGGAATCTCGCGCAGGTGCCGGGCAAGCTCGAATGTGGTTGTCCCGGCGGACAGCGCGATCGCGGTGCCCGGGGTGACCAGGGCGGCGGCGGCCTCCGCGATCGCTTCCTTCTCCGGCCGCTCAAGCACGGACTTGGCATCGAAGCCGGGCTCATGGCTGCTCGGCACGCCCGGCAGCACGGCGCCGCCGTGCACCTTCTCGATCAGCCCGGCCCTGGCGAGTACCTCGAGGTCACGGCGGATCGTCATGTCCGAGACGCTAAGTTGCTGGGTGAGGTCGCTGACCCGTGCGCTGCCCGCGCGGCGGACGTCTTGCAGGATCAGCGACTGCCGGTGCTTGGCGAGCATCTCACGGCCTTCCCGCGCCGCGAACAGGCTGGCTGCCCGCATGTGCGCCTGGCATTGGTCAGGGCGCCAGCATCACATGTTCGTATCTGGTGAGAGTTGTTCATTGACGATCAACTCTGTCTGTTCTAGCTTATGGCATCACAGCTATGTCGCTATCGAGCGGGCAAGCGTGTGAGCGTTCACAATGGACCGCGCGTCCGGCTAGCCAGGCGCGGGGGGCCGGCGTGGCGCCACCGCCCAGCGTTCGCCTGCGGCCGAGCACCGGACAGCTCCGTCGATGCCCGGCCTCAGGTGGATTCGCCGACGGATAGCCACGAGACAGGAAGTCAGGTGGCCATGAGCGACGGCATCGCCTGCCGGGCCCACTGGCCAGGATCCAGGCTTCCGCCCGGCGGCGCGCAACGACGCGGCCAGCTGCCAACGGCGGGGGGCTCGTCATCATCCCGGGGCAGCCAGCCCGGCACGACGTGGGGCAGCATTCTGTCCCGAGGACATAATCCGGAGGTAAGCAATGGACAAAGTCGACCCTAAGGTCGAAGAAGCGATCGAAACGCTCAACATGAAGGACGGGCCGACGCGCCGGCGCCTGCTGAAGGGCACCGGGCTGGTCAGCGCGACCGCGGCGGCGTCCGCGCTGCTCGCCGCGTGCAGTTCGTCATCATCGGGCGCCTCCCCGTCGGCGAGCGGCAGTGCCAGCAGCGTGGCCGGCAATTTCCCGAAGACGCCGCCCTGGAAGTTCTCCTTCGTCAACCACGTCACGACGAACCCGTTCTTCGTGCCGACCCAGTACGGGCTGCAGGACGCTGCCGCGCTGCTCGGCATCCCCAAGCCCGCCTGGACCGGCTCATCGACCTCGAACGTCCCGCAGATGGTCAGCGCGATGAACGCGGCGACCTCGTCGGGGGCGAACGGGATCGCGGTCGCGGTCATCAGCGCGACGGCCTTCAAGACGCCGACGGCCAAGGCGATGAACGCCGGCATCCCGGTGGTCTCGTACAACGCCGACGGGAACCCTGGCAACCCGGGCACCAACCGGCTGGCCTACATCGGCCAGGACCTGTTCGCGTCGGGCCAGGCGCTCGGCGAGCGGATCGTGGCGTCCCCGGCGATGTCCGGCGGCGGCAACGCGGTCGGCTTCATCGCCACGCCGGGCGCGTCCAACATCCAGCCGCGCATCGACGGCGCCAAGGCCGCGATCAAGTCATCCGGCAAGAGCATCAACTTCACGTCGGTGACATCGGGCGCGGCACTGCCCGATGAGAACACCGCGATCAATGCCTACGTGCTGGCGCACAAGTCCAGCCTCAAGGGCATCTTCGCGGTGGACGCCGGCTCGACCCAGACCGTCGGCGCGATCATCAAGAAGTACAGCCTGCAGGGCAAGGTCGCGTCCGGCGGATTCGACCTGACCCCGCAGACGCTGCAGTCGATCAAGGGCGGCTTCCTGGACTTCACCATCGACCAGCAGCCGTACCTGCAGGGATTCCTGCCGGTCATCGCCCTGTACCTGTTCAACCTCTCCGGCGGCCTGGTGTCCCCGGCGGAGACCAACACCGGCCTGACCTTCGTCACCAAGGCCAACGTCGGCCCGTACCAGACGACCACCAGCCGGTTCGAGGGCTCGGCGGCCGGCCAGAAGCTGCTGACGCGAACCGGCCCGATCAGCGCATGAGATCGGCCGCACCCTGGTTTCGTGCGGCTGGAGAGGGTTATCTGAACTAGTAAGACGCGTCGGCGGCGGGAGACTTGACCGGTATGGGCAGGGACGATCCCGCCGCCGGCGCGCAGTTTGCACCAGCACAGAACGGACGGCAACGTGAGCGAGACGGCCGAACGCAGCCCCGGAGTCCTCGGCTCCCCGCCGGGCAGCAGCCCCCCGGAGCACGGCATCATGCACATCGCCCGGCGCAGCCTGATTACCTTCGGCCAGCAGCGCGAGGCGACGGTTTTCATCGTCCTCGTCGCGCTGGTGGTCTACTTCCAGGCCGCCGCGCCGGCGTTCTCGACCAAAGACAATCTCATCAACATCTCCCAGATCACGGCCCCCGTCGCGATCATCGCGATCGGCGAGGTGCTGCTGCTTGTCTGCGGCGAGATCGACCTCTCGGTCGGCTTCATCTTCGTGCTGTCGCCGTTCCTCATGCACTACCTGATCGACTACTACAGCGTCCCGGTCATCCCGGCGATCCTGGTCTCCCTGCTGATGGGCATCACCGCCGGCTTCATCAACGGCTTCATCACCGTCGCGCTGCGGGTGCCGTCCTTCATCGCGACGCTCGGCACCGGGTTCGTCCTGCTGGGCTTCATGCAGGTCACGTCGCACGACGAGCAGGTCAACATCCCGGCCAAGGCGGTCTCGGTCGGGCAATGGGTCGGCGCGGACGCGTGGTCTGAGATCATCTGGGCCGTCGTGCTGGTGGCGATCTTCCACATCATTCTGACCAGGACCAGGTGGGGACTGCACACCATCGCGGTGGGCGGCAACATGCTGGGCGCTAGCGAGGCCGGCATCAGCGTCGCCAAGATCAAGATCGGTAGTTTCATGATCACCGGCTTCATGGGTGCGCTCGTCGGGATCCAGGAAGCCTTCCGGGTGAGCGACATTGACCCGACCTCCGGCGGATACCAGCCGATGTTCTACGCCGTGGCCGCGGCGGTCATCGGCGGCACGGCGCTGGCCGGCGGCTCGGGCACCATCGTCGGGGCCTTCCTCGGGGCGCTGATGCTGGCGATCCTGAGCGACGGCTTCAACCTGATCGGGATCAGCTCCGACCCGCTGCCGATCATCTTCGGCGGCGCGATCCTGATAGCGATGATCGCGAACGTGCAGCTCGCACGACTGAGAAGGGCGGGCAGGACCTGATGACCGTCCAGCAACCGGAAGGTAACGGCCAGCGGCCGGCCGGCGATGTGCTGCGGGTTGAGCACATCTCCAAGCGGTTCGGCGCGGTGACGGCGCTCACCGACGTCAACCTGCGCCTGGCCAAGGGCGAGGTGCTCGGGCTGATCGGCGACAACGGTGCCGGGAAATCGACCCTGCTCAAGATCTTGTGCGGCTTCCAGCAGCCCGACTCGGGCCGGATCGTGCTCAACGGCGAAGAGGTCGTGCTCAAGTCCGTCGACCAGGCGCGCGCGCTCGGGATCGACGCCGTCTACCAGGACCTGGCGCTGGTCAACGAGCTGAGCGTGTATCACAACATGTTCCTCAAGCGGGAGCACGTCCGCTGGCCGCTGCTGAACAACAGGTCCATGCGCCGGATGGCGAAAGAGCACCTTGAGGACATGGGAGTGGGCATCCAGTCGGTCGAGGTCCAGGTGGCCAAGCTCTCCGGCGGGCAGCGCCAGGCGATCGCGGTGGCCAGGTCCGTCTACTCCGACGCGAAGATCCTGCTGCTCGACGAGCCGCTGGCCGCGATGGGCGCCAAGGAAGCGGCGATGATCCTTGACCTGGTCCGCGACCTCAAGCGGCGCGGCGAGGTATCCGTCATCATCATCGCGCACAACTACGGCCAGGTGCTCGAGGTGTGCGACCGCGTGAACCTGCTCCAGCACGGCGAGATTACCCTGGACAAGTTTAGCTCGGAGACATCCGTGGTGGAGCTTACGAACCTGGTAGTCGCCGAGTACCGCGCGGCGCTGGAGGCACGCCACCGCAGTGCATAAGGCCACCGTGGTGCCCGCCGCAGTCTGGAAGAGCAGCGGGCGGCTCGCTGACGGGCGCGAGATCATCTACTTCGACGAGGCACCGGGATCCGGCCGCGCCCGGGTGCGTGACACCCGTGACCTCCGCGACGAGCAGGCGCCCGGGGCCGGACCGCAGCCGGGCATGCGGTGGGATCCGCTCGTCGGCGAGTGGGTGGTGATCGCCGCTCAGCGGCAGGGCCGGACCTTCCTGCCGCCGCTTGAGCAGTGCCCGCTCTGCCCGTCGAAGCCGGGACGGCCGACCGAGATACCGGCGGGCGACTACGACGTCGTGGTGTTCGAGAACAGATTTCCGTCACTATTCGGGGCGCAGCCGGAGGGAGCTGACGCCGCCGCCCTGGCCCGGGTCGGCGACGATCCGGTCGGCGATGACCTGCTGACCGCCCGGCGCCCGGCGACCGGGCGCTGCGAGGTGGTCTGCTTCACCGCCGACCATGACTCGGCCTTCGCCTACCTGACGCCGCGGCGGGCCCGCACGGTGCTGGAGGCCTGGGCGGACCGCACCGTCGTGCTCGGCGAGATGAGCGGGATAGCGCAGGTGTACTGCTTCGAGAACAAGGGCGAGGAGATCGGCGTCACGCTGCACCACCCGCACGGCCAGATCTACGGATTCCCGTTCGTGACCCCGCGGACCCGGCAGCTGCTTGGCCAGGCGGTGGCGTACGCCCGGGGCGGCCATGGCAACCTCTTCGACGATGTCGTCGCCAGCGAGCTGTCCGCGGGCACTCGGGTGGTAGCACGCAACGAGCACTGGACGGCGTTCGTGCCTGCCGCGGCGCGGTGGCCGTACGAGGTGCTGCTCTTCCCGGCCGGCCGGGTGCCCGACCTGCCGGCCCTCGGCGATGCGGCACGCGACGCCTTCTGCGAGCTCTACCTGGACGTACTACGCCGTTTCGACGCGCTCTTCGGCAGCCCGCTGCCGTACATCGCGGCGTGGTACCAGGCGCCGGCCGACGCCCCAGGCTCCTGGCACCGGGCCGCCCGCAGCGAGTTCGGGCTGCACCTGCGGGTGATGTCGGTCCGGCGGGCGCCCGGCAAGCTGAAGTATCTCGCCGGAACCGAGTCCGGAATGGGAGTCTGGATCAACGACGTGGTGCCGGAGACGGCGGCACTGCGGCTGCGAGAGGCCCGGTGAGGCGACTCGCCGCCGCGCGCGGAACGGCAGCGGCGGCCTGGGCCGCCGACTGCGCGGCCTGGTTCGGTGACTCTTACCGGGCGGCTCCCGAAGGCGCCTGGTTTGCCCCTGGCCGGGTCAACCTGATCGGTGAGCACACCGACTACAACGAGGGCTTCGTGCTGCCCTTCGCGCTCAGCCGGGGAACGCTCGCGGTGGCTGGCCGGCGCGACGATGACGTCATCGAACTGCGATCGCGCCAGGTGCCGGACGGCGGGGCGGTCATCCGGCTCGACTCGCTGGCGCCTGGCGCGATTCCCGGCTGGGCCGGGTATCCGGCCGGGGTCGTCTGGGCCATGCGCGCGGCGGGCCACCCGGTCGCGGGCGTCAGCCTGGTCATCGACTCCGACCTGCCGCGCGGCGCGGGGCTTTCGTCTTCGGCCGCGCTGGAATGCGCGGTGGCGCTCGCCCTGGCCGACCTGTACGGCCTGGCGGTGCCGTTGCCCGAGCTGGTCCTGATCGCGCAGCGTGCCGAGAACGACTTCGTCGGCGTGCCGTGCGGGATCATGGACCAATCCGCGTCGCTGCGCTGCCAGCCCGGCCAGGCGCTGCTGCTCGACTGCCGAACCTCCGAGACCGCCGGAGTTCCCTTCGACCCGGCCGCCAGCGGGCTGGAACTGCTCGTGATCGATACCGGCGCCCGGCGGGAGCTGACCGGCGGCGACTACGCCAGCAGGCGCAGTGAGTGCGAAGAGGCGGCAGGTCTGCTCGGGCTGGCCGCACTAAGGGATATTACGGATATTTCGCAGGTAACCCGGCTCGCCGATCCGCTGCTGCAGCGCCGGGCCAGGCACGTGTTCACGGAGAACGCGCGTGTCCTGCAGACAGTTCGCCTGCTGCGGGCGGGCCAGCTCAGCCAGACCGGTGCGCTGCTCACTGCCTCGCACGCGTCGCTGCGCGACGACTTCCAGATCTCCTGGCCGGAGGCAGACGCGGCGGTCGGCGCCGCTACCGGGGCGGGCGCACTCGGCGCGCGGATGATCGGCGGGGGATTCGGCGGATCGGTGATCGCGCTGGCCGCCGCGGGCGACGCGCCGCGGGTCCGCGCCTCGGTCAGCGACGAGTTCGGCCGCCGGGGCTGGCGCCCGCCACAGTTCCTCGACGCGACCCCGTCGGCGGGTGCCCGCCGGGTGCTGACCGGGGTCGGCCCGGCCGCAACTTGACCGTCACGTTGTGAGCGATAACAATCACTTCACGTCGTCGCGCATGATGGTGGCGCACCCCGGCCGGAGGGAGGAGCGACGTGGCGCCTGCCGGGACGGGCCGTGCCCAGGCGATGGGCGCCGCCAGGCCGCCGGTCATGGCGGACGTAGCGAGGCTCGCCGGGGTCTCCCACCAGACGGTGTCCCGGGTACTGAACCAGCACCCCAACGTCAGGCCGCAGACCAGGGAGAAAGTGAAACGCCGCGGCGCGCGCGCTGGTCACCCGGCGCACTCATACCCTCGGCGTGATCAGCTTCGATACCACCCTCTACGGCCCCGCGTCGATGCTCTACGGTATCGAGCGGGCGGCGCGGCATGCTTACTTCGTCAGCATCGCCAGCCTGCCGGCGCTCGACCACCGGGGCGTGCTTGACGCGGTGGACCGGTTCCTCGGCCAGGCAGTGGAGGGAATTATCGTCATCGCGCCGCAGACGTCGGCGGTGGCCGCGCTCAACGGCGTCCCCGCCCACGTCCCGCTGGTCGCCGTCGGCTGCGGCACCAGGGCGCCGATCGCCTCGGTCGCCGTGGACAACGCGGCCGGGGCCGCCCGCGCGACCCAGTACCTGCTTGATCTCGGCCACGAGACCGTCCATCACGTCGGCGGTCCCGGCTCCTGGCTGGACGCCCGCGAGCGCACCGACGGCTGGCTGCAGGCGATCCGGTCGGCGGGCGCGGCCGAGCCCGAGGTGCTGGCCGGTGACTGGTCGTCCCGGTCGGGCTACGAGATCGGGCATCAGCTCGCCCAGATGCCCGACGTGACCGCCGTCTTCTGCGCCAACGACCATATGGCGCTCGGCCTGCTTCGCGCGCTGGCCGAATGCGGGCGCCGGGTCCCGGAAGACGTCAGCGTCGTCGGGTTCGATGACATCCCCGAGGCCGGTTATTTCCTGCCGCCGCTCACCACGGTGCGGCAGGATTTCGGCGAGCTGGGCAGGCGCGCGCTGCGCCTGCTGGTGGACAGGATCTCCGGGCATGACTCGGCGGGCTCGCGGCTGCCGGTCGTACCGGAACTCGTGGTGCGGTCAAGCGCAACCCGGTACCGGCGGTGACCGCCGCATCCGGACCGCGGCCAGCCCCGGCGGCCGCCCCGGTTACCCGGCCCGGCGCGGGCAGCCGCCCAGCGCCCGGGCAGATCCCGGCAGCGCCCGGCGCAGGCGGGGAACCGATAGGTCATGCTGGAGCAGGCAGGAAGGGAACGGCAGGATGAGGCAGGTCGGCGATGGCTGTTAGCGCTAACAACCAGGACGCGTGCGTCATCGGCGTGGACTTCGGGACGCTGTCCGGGCGGGCGCTTGTCGTCCGGGTGCGCGATGGGGCGGAACTCGGCACCGCGGTGCACGAGTACCGGCACGGCGTCATGGACGAGACGCTCGCCGCCACCGGCGAGCAGCTGCCGCCAGACTGGGCGCTGCAGGATCCTGAGGACTACCGCGACGTGCTGCGGCACGCGGTGCCGGCCGCGGTCAGCCAGGCCGGGATCGACCCCGGCCTGGTCATCGGCATCGGCACCGATTTCACCGCCTGCACGGTGCTGCCCGTGCTGCGGGACGGCACGCCGCTGTGCCGGCTGCCGGGCCTGGCCGGAAGCCCGCACGCGTACCCCAAGCTCTGGAAGCATCACGCCGCCCAGCCGCAGGCGGACCGGATCAATGCGCTGGCACACGAGCGCGGCGAGCCGTGGATTGCCCGGTACGGAGGCAAGATCTCCGCGGAGTGGCAGTTCGCCAAGGGCCTGCAGCTGATCGAGGAAGACCCCGGGATCTACGCCCGCGCCGAGCGGTGGATCGAGGCCGCCGACTGGATCATCTGGCAACTGACCGGCACCGAGACCAGGAACGCCTGCACGGCCGGGTACAAGGGCATCCGGCAGGACGGCCGGTACCCGTCGCGCGAGTTCCTCGCCGCGCTCGATCCGGGTTTCGCCGGCTTCGCCGCGGGCAAGCTGGCGCACCCGATCTTGCCGCTCGGCGCCCGGGCCGGGTCACTGACCCGCCAGGCAGCGGAGTGGACGGGCCTGCCGGACGGCATCGCGGTGGCCGTCGGCAACGTCGACGCGCATGTCACCGGGCCGGCCGCCACCGCGACCGAGCCTGGGCAGATGGTCGCGATCATGGGCACATCGACGTGCCACGTGATGAACGGCGCCGAGCTGGCCGAGGTGCCGGGCATGTGCGGCGTCGTGGACGGCGGGATCATCGCCGGCCGCTGGGGCTATGAGGCCGGGCAGAGCGGCGTCGGCGACATCTTCGGCTGGTTCGCCGAGCACGGCGTCCCGGCGGCCTACACGGACGCGGCGGCGCGGCGCGGCGTGTCGGTCCATGAGCTGCTGTCCGCCGAGGCCATCGCGCAGCCGCCCGGCGCGCACGGACTGATCGCGCTTGACTGGCTGAACGGCAACCGCAGCGTCCTGGTCGACCATCATCTCTCCGGCGTGATCGCGGGCCTGACCCTGGCCACCAGGCCACCGGACATCTACCGGGCGCTGATCGAGGCGACCGCGTTCGGGACCAGGGTCATCATTGACGCGTTCGGGTCCTCCGGGGTGCCGGTCACCGAGCTTGTCATCGCCGGCGGGCTGATGCACAGCGAGGCGATCATGCAGATCTATGCCGACGTGACCCGCCGCCCGCTCAGCCTGATCGGCTCCGCGCAGGGCCCGGCGCTCGGCTCCGCCCTGCACGCGGCCGTGGCTGCGGGGGCATACCCGGACGTCCCGGCGGCCGCGCGGGCGATGGGCCGCAAGCGGCCCGGTGTCTATGTCCCGGACCAGCAGAGCGCGGACATATACGACGAGCTGTACGCCGAGTACTTGCTGCTGCACGACTACTTCGGCCGCGGCGGGAATCAGGTCCTGCACCGGCTCCGCGGCATCCGGCAGCGGACCCTTGACCGCCCGGCAGTGCGGCGATGACGTCCGGGGCCGCGGCGGGCGACATCATCGGCGACGTCCGCCGCGAGGTCGCCGCGCTGCACGCCGAGCTGGTCAGGAACGGCCTGGTGGCCTGGACGTCAGGGAACGTGTCCGCCCGGGTTCCTGGTGCCGACCTGATGGTGATCAAGCCGAGCGGGCTGGCCTACGACGACCTGACGCCGGAATCCATGGTGGTCTGCGACCTGGCGGGCAGCCGGACGGCCGGCCGGTTCAGCCCGTCCAGCGACACCGCGGCCCATGCGTACGTGTACCGGCACATGCCCGCGGTCGGCGGCGTAGTGCACACCCACTCGGCCTACGCCACCGCCTGGGCAGCCCGGGGCGAGCCGATCCCTTGCGTGATCACCGCGATGGCCGACGAGTTCGGCGGCGAGATACCGGTCGGCCCGTTCGCGCTGATCGGCGGTGACGAGATCGGCCGCGGCGTCGTCGCCACGCTGGACGGCCACCGCTCGCCGGCCGTGCTGATGCGCAGTCATGGCGTGTTCACCGTGGGGCCGACCGCCCGTGCCGCGGTCAAGGCGGCCGTGATGTGCGAAGACGCGGCCCGCACCGTGCACCTTGCCCGGATGCTCGGGACCCCAGACTCATTGTCCGCTGAGCATGTAGACGCGCTCCATCAGCGGTACAAAGATCACTACGGCCAGCGCTGACCAAGCCAGCGGCACCCGCCCGCTAGTTTCCGTTTCAGGGAGGTTTATCCATGACCGGCCGCACGCCGCGCATCGGGATCCTGGGCATCATGCAGGACCTCTACGACGACATGATTCCCGGGATCGCGCAGCGGCAGGAGGGTTACGCCTACGAACTCGCCGCGCACCTCGCGGACCTGGCGGAACTGATCCCGGCCAAGCCGATCAAGTACCGCGAGGACGCGGAACGCGCGATGCGCGAATTCGAGGCCGCCGGCCTCGACGGCATCCTGGTCGTAATGCTCACCTACGGGCCAGCCATGCGGGTAGCCAGGCTGCTCTCGGAATCCCGGCTGCCCATCTGCCTGGCGAACATCCAGCCGGAGCCCAGCGTCACCCCGGCCTGGGACATGGCCGACATGACCTACAACCAGGGCGTGCACGGCGCGCAGGACACGGCCAACGCGATGGTGCGCGCCGGACGGCGGTTCGCCGTGCTCACCGATGACTGGCACAGCGACTCATTCCGCGCCGACGTGGGCCGGTGGGCGCGGGCGGCCGCCGCCGTCACGGCCTGGAAGTCGCTCAAGGTCGCGATCTTCGGCTATGCCATGAACGACATGGGCGACATCCGGGTTGACGAGAGCGCGCTGGTCAGGAGCCTCGGCCCGGAGATCCTGGCGGTCGCGCCCGGCGACATGTACCGGGGGATGCTCGCCGTGACCGACGACGCGGCGGCCGAGGTGATCGCGTTCGAGGACGCGAACTTCGAGATCGACCCGCGGCTGTCCGCCGAGGAACGCCAGGATCACGCGCGCATGCAGGCCGCGATCGAGCGCATCCTGGTAGATCGCGGCTTCGGCGCGTACACGGCGCATTTCGACGCGATCGGGGAGGACGGCCGGTTCAGCAGGCTGCCGCTGGCCGCCGCGTCCAGCCTGATGGCCAAGGGCTACGGCTACGCCGCAGAGGGCGACGTGCTGACCGCGTGCCTGGTCTCGGCCGGCCACACGCTGATCGGCGACGCGCATTTCACCGAGATGTACGCGATGGACTTCCCGTCGGACTCGGTGCTGATGAGCCACATGGGCGAGGGCAACTGGAAGATCGCGCGCACCGACCGGCCGGTCAAGCTGATCAAGCGGCCGCTCGGCATCGGCCGGCTGGCAGACCCGCCGACGTTCCTGTTCCAGTACCAGCCAGGGCCCGCGACGCTGGCGACGCTGGTGTCGCTGGAGGGCGAGCGGTTCCGGCTCGTCGTCGCCGAAGGGGAGAACCTGGACAGCCAGGAACTGCCCGCGCTGGAGATGCCGTACGGCCAGTTCCGTCCCGGCTCCGGCGTTCGTGCCTGCCTCAACGGCTGGCTGAAAGCGGGCGGCCCGCACCACGAGGTGATGAACCTCGGTCATCACGCGGCGGACTGGCGCGTCTTCTGCGAACTGGCCGGAATCGAGTTCGTCCAGGTCTGATCTCTGGCATGAGCCGGATCAGCCCGGATCAGCTCGTGCGGTCGGCCGGGCCCGGTCATGGGAGCTGCCCGGATCGGGCAGGATTGGCCCATGAGGAATGTTCTGCCCGCAGGGGCAGCCGCCGTCCTGGCCGCCGTAGCCGTCGCGATCTCCGGCTGCTCCGGCGGATCGTCGCAGGCGACCGGCCAGCCGTCGGCGGGCACCACGCCGGCGGCCGTCACCTCGCCGGCCGCGACCGGAGCGCCGCGACTGCGCTGGCACCGTTGCGCCGCGCTGGCAGCGCCACTGCGGTGTGCCAGCCTGCGGGTGCCACTCGACTACCGTCGCCCAGGCGGCAGGAAGATCACCCTGGCGCTCTCCGAGGTGCCGGCCACGGCCACGTCCGGCCGGCTGGGCGCGCTGCTCGTCAACCCGGGCGGCCCGGGCGGCAGCGGCCTCAACCTGGCCGCCGGCGTGGCGGCCGGCCTGGACCAGTCCGTGGCCGCCCGGTACGACATCATCGGGTTCGACCCGCGTGGCGTCGGGTCCTCCACGCCCGCGCTCCGGTGCGACCCGTCGTTCTTCGCCGGCGTACGGCCTAACTACGTCCCGGCGACCAAGGCCGCCGAGCAGGTGCTGATCGGCCGGGCGAAGACCTACGCCAGCGACTGCGAGCAGCGGTACGGCTGGCTGCTGCCCCACCTGACGACCCAGGACACCGCCCGGGACATCGACTCGATCCGGGCGGCACTCCGGCTGCCCCAGATCAGCTACTTTGCCTACTCGTACGGCACCTACATCGGCCAGGTGTACGCGACCATGTTCCCGAGCCGGGTCCGCCGGATGGTCCTGGACAGCACGGTGGATCCCACCCGGGCGTGGTACCTGGACAACATCGACCAGGACTACGCCTTCCAGGGCCGGATGGATGCGTTCTTCTCCTGGGTTGCCTCGCATCACGCCGTCTACGGGCTCGGCACGACCAGGGCACAGGTGAGCACGGCCTGGTACCGGGCACGGGCGCAGCTTGCCGCGCACCCGGTCCGGGTCACGGACAGCACGGCGATCGGCGCGGATGAGTTTGACGACACGTTCCTTGTCGGCGGGTACTCGAACGGCGTCTGGCCAGCCCTCGCCAGCGCGACGGCCAGCTACCTGCATCAGGGCAGCACCGGCGCGCTGGTCGCGGCCTACGAGGAGCAGGGCGTGCAGCACGAGAACGAGTTCGCCATCTACAACGCGGTGGAGTGCAGCGACGTCAACTGGCCGCGCAACTGGGCGAAATGGGACGCCGATACAAGGAAGGTGTACTCGACCGCGCCGTTCGAGGCCTGGGACAACGCGTGGTTCAACGCTGCCTGCGCGTTCTGGCCGGTGCGCGGGCCGGCGCAGCCGATGCAGATTAACGGCAAGGGGCTGCCGGGCATCCTGATGCTGCAGGGCACCCTGGATGCCGCCACCCCGTACGCCGGCGCGCAGCGGGCGCACAAGGCGCTGCCGTCGGCCCGGATGGTCGTGGTCGAAGGTGGCGGCAACCACGGCCAGTCCCTGGCCAGCCCGCCCAATGCCTGCGTGAACGGCTACCTGAACCGCTACCTCGGCACCGGGGCGCTGCCGCAGCGGCCGGGGCTGGTCAACGCCACCTGCGCGGCCCTGCCGCCGCCCGCGCCGCACTGACCGCCCGGGAGCGGGCCTGCCCGCGGTTACGCCACGCCGGGTCCCGTGCAGTTGCGGCCGTGCCGTTACGCTGGGAGGGTGCTGCGCACAAGGACGTGGAAATCCTCGTCGCTGCGCCTGCTGAACGACAGCGATCGCGACGAGGCGCTGCTCATCTGCGACCGCGAGCCGGTGACGAACGTGTTCGTCAGCGCACGGCTGCGGGCGGCTGGCCTTGACCCTGGCAGGCTCGGCGCGCAGCTGTGGGGTTACTCCGA
>WNGH01003110.1_pt1 | contig 15851 bp, 13 predicted proteins | sample 5400631 | NCBI WGS metagenome assembly WNGH01 (sample SAMN13153373, study PRJNA577476) | soil metagenome | isolation source: 115 cm soil or saprolite under Garry oak tree replicate 1 | place: USA:California | collected 2016-06-15
TCTCCAAAAGAAATGTTGCCTCGCCCGGCGGAACGGACGCGGCCCCCGAGCCGCGGACTAATCTCTAGATTGGTTTGCGATAGCTAGTCGCGTGGCTCATCGGTCGATAGACGACCAATACTGTGGGAAGTAACTCTTTTACATGACTGTTCGAAAGTCAGCGCACTTTGAAAGTTGAATCTTACGATATCTTTCTCGACGTTGACCTCTCGAACCTCCGCTTCGACGGTAAAGTGAAGATCAAGCTGGAATCAGAATCTGATGTAATCCTTAACGCCGTAGACTTGGAAGTCGGCCTGGTCAAGGCTAACCAAATCTCGGTGAAATATTCGCAGAGCGGAGAAGATCTTACAGTCAAGACTGGCAAGTTCTCAGGAACGCTTGATATTGATTATCGAGGAACGATCTCGGAGAAACTTGTGGGTCTCTACAAGGCAGCCTATGATGGTGGGTACATCGCATCGACCCAGTTTGAAGCAGCGTCTGCGAGAAGGATGTTGCCATCCATCGACCATCCGGGCCACAAGGCAGAATTCAAACTAACCGTCAAGACGGACAAGGATCTGGACGTCATCTCGAACACTCCTCCGTCCTCTTCGAAGATTGAAGGGTCGAAGAAGGTGGTTGAGTTTCAGAAGACGCCTCGCATGTCCACCTACCTCCTGTACCTAGGAGTAGGCAAGTTTGAGGAGGTGAAGGAGAAGCATGATGGGGTCGAGTATGCCGTGGCAACGGTTCCTGGGAAATCGTCAGGTGCGAAATTCCCCCTTGACGTGGCGAAGGAGTCTGTCCAGTTCTTCGAGAAATATTTCGGAATAAAATATGTTCTTCCAAAGCTTCACTTGGTCGCGGTGCCAGAGTTTGCGGCTGGTGCGATGGAGAACTGGGGAGCGATCACGTTCAGAGAGATCGCCCTGCTTATCGACAAGGATAGTAGTGTTCGGATCAAGAAGCTGGTGTCCGAGGTCATTGCTCACGAGGTGAGCCATCAGTGGTTTGGAAACCTGGTGACTATGAAGTGGTGGGATGATCTCTGGCTCAACGAGAGCTTCGCAACTTTCATGGCCGCGAAGGCTGAGGACGCGATGTTTCCGAAGTGGAAGACGTGGGAGGAGTTTGTTAGGCTGGATACTGCTGGTGCGTTGAGCCGTGACTCTCTGCTAAACACTCATCCGATAGAAGTGAAGGTCAACTCGCCAGCGGAGATCGAAGAGGTGTTTGACGACATCAGCTATGGGAAGGGGGCGAGTGTGATCCGGATGCTCGAGGCCTATACCGGCGAGGAGAATTTCATGAAAGGAGTGCGTTCGTATCTTCAGAAGTACAAGTACTCAAACGCGGCGGGCATCGACCTCTGGTCGCAGATCGAGGAGGCTTCGAAGGCACAGGTGAGGAGAATAATGAGCGAATGGATCAAGAAACCCGGCTACCCGGTGCTCAGCGTTGGTCTCAAGGGTGGCAAGTTGTCCATCAGACAGGAGCGGTTCCTCTTCTCGGGAACAGCGGAGAAGACGACTTGGCCTGTTCCTATTACGATGAGACTGAACGGCGCGACTAAGCGGCTGCTCATGGACAAGGAGGAGGAGCTTGTCAATGTTCCGGGCAATCTCGAGTCTGTCAAACTGAACGTTGATCAGACCGGCTTCTACAGGGTCCACTACGACGGGATATACGACAAGGTCTGGAAGGCGGAAATGTCCGCCTTGGACCGTTACGGGATCATCTCGGACGGCTACGCGTTTGTCTTCCAGGGAAGGACAAGCTTCGACGAGTATCTAGCTCTCGTTGATCGGTATACGAACGAGCAGGAGTATCTTCCCGCCTACGAAGTCTCTGACCAGCTAGCCTCACTCTACGCTCTTGCGCCAAAGGCCGTTGCAGAGGCTTCCAAGAAGTTCCATAGAGCGCAGTTGAAGATCTTGGCCAACAAGACCGACGAGAACAGTGTTCTGTTGCGAGGAGTGATGGCGGGTAGGCTGGCGCTAGTCGACGATGACTACGCGACGGAGACTGGGGCCAGGTTCAAGGACTATGACAAGATCGAGCCCGACATGAAGGCAGCGGTCGTCACCGCCTACGCCCGCTCTAGTAGAGATTTTGATACGGTTCTGAAGAATTACAAGAGTAGAGCATCCGAGGAGGAGAAGGCTAGATTCCTCGGAGGTCTAACCGGGTTCAAGGACCCCTCACTCGTCTCGCGAGCCTTAGGCTTGGCCGTTTCCGGGGAAATAAAGAAGCAACACGTGCAGAATCTTCTCGGCGGCGCCGGTAGGAATCCGGATGCGAGGGACGCGACTTGGAACTGGCTTTCGAGGAATCTTAACTGGCTGAGGAAGATCTTCGAAGGAGTCGGGACCGTATCGCGCTATCTTACGTCCGGTATTCCATACTTTGGTATTGGTCGGGCTGAGGAGTTGAAGCGATACTTTGCTACAAACAAGATTCCGGAGGCTAGGAGAGGAATCGAGGCTGGGATGGAGAGGCTCAAGATCAATGAGGATTTTCTCCGCCGCATAGGGCAGACGAAACGGGAAGGTCGCACAAGCTCGACAACATAGAGAGCCCACAGGAACGACTAGATTACTAGCCACGCCGGTGCAGGCCAATTGAAGTCTCTCGACGCCCGGCTCAAGGGTCCTAAGATTATCGCTAACTGGCTAATCTACGCCTCCATCATCATCGGCGTCGCGCTAATTGTGCAGCTATACTCGCTCGTCCCATCCTGGCTCTTCTACTCTGTCCTGGCCGGCTGGATAGCATACTTGATAACCGGGCTAGCGGTCGCCTTGCACAAGAGCGCAGCTTATCCTCTCTCCCTCGTGCTCGCCGTACTAACGCTCGCCGTTTCCCTTCCTCAGCCTGAACATTACATGTTCGGAATCAGCATCGCTTCTCTGACCTTCATCGCGGGTTCAGTCCTTCAAGTCGGAGTAATAGTGTCGGTCGCAAGATATCTGCTCTTGAAGAAGAGAATCTAGAGAGACCTATGTCCTAGCCTCTCAACTGGCATAGCTACTAGCTTCTGTAGAATTCTTTCAACGGCTCGAAGCTGAGCTGGATTGAGCACCAAAATGGAACGTTGGATGTGGTGGTCTAACTAGTCTCGGCTTGTGAACGGTGCCCCTGTGGAACGTGACCTTGGTTGTCTGTACCAGGCCTACCTGTTTGAGTGCATTGTCTAGGATTTCGAGCTGCTCCACAGTCAAGTCCCGGTTGACCTCTATGACTATCCGCTTGACCCCTATGCGTGTCGTGGTCGGTCTGTTCAAGACTTGTATCGATCCTCGAGGCTTGAGAGTTTGGGCAGCGACGCTCGATAAGTTCTGATTGTTACCTGTCAGCCGGTCCGTCTGTCCCGTGAAAATCGGCCGGTCAGGCCGTGACCGTGAGCTTGATTGTCTTGGAGTGGGATATGGAGCCACTTGTGGCCGTCACGGTGATAGTGTAGGTTCCAAGACTGATCTTGTGGAACGCCCTGATGTTTAGGGTCCATGTTGCTGAGCCTCCGGAGGTCAGGGTGACCGTGTTGCTGCTGAGAGACATCTTGAGACCCGAGGGCGCGATTGACGTCGAGAGGCTTACGCTTCCACTGAATCTGTTCACGCTCGTAAGGGTTATCGTCAATGTTGTCGAGGAGGATGGTGAAACGGTGAGAGACGATGGGTTGGCGGAGATAGAAAAGTCAGGATTCACTGCTACTGAGAAACCGCGTAGTGGCCGCTCGAACTTTTGAAGAGTTGGGGAGAGATTTGTCGGCATATTTGACAATCCGCGTCTGTAACGTATCTTCGACTGCTCGAGTTGAGCTGGGTTCAGTTACGCCCGAGGGTCGAATGCTAGTACTGTAATCGGAGCGAAGGTCATGGCGGAACCAAGGTTAGAATAGGAGAATCTGGAAGAGGAGCGTCTTGACTGGGAGTTCAGTCTATGCAGAAAAGTTCAGAGAGTATCGAGACGAGGATAATTCATGCTGGAGAGCCGAGGCCTCGGATCAATGGTGCGGTTGTCATGCCGATATTTCAATCGGCCATGTATGAGACCGCGGGCGAGAGGTCTTATGATGATATTACATACATTCGTCTGAACAATACGCCAAACGCTCAGGCGCTGTCGGAGAAGCTGGCCTCGCTCGAGAATGCCGAGGCCGCTCTCGTAACGGCGAGCGGGATGGCGGCGATTTCGACCTCGCTGCTAACTGTCCTGTCGGCAGGCGACCATGTATTGGCTCAGGATTGTCTCTACGGCGGGACCCACGACTTTGTCACGAGAGACCTGGAAGAGTTTGGAATCTCATACACTTTCATCGACGGCAGCGATCCAGAGTCCTGGGAGGAGAAGGTCCGGGCGAACACAAAGGCGGTGTATGTCGAGACGATCTCAAATCCTCTCATGCAGGTGCCCGATCTCGAGTCTGTCGTAGATTTCGCGAAGCATCACAAACTCGTCTCTCTCATCGACAACACTTTCGCTAGCCCGATAAACTTCCGGCCGCCAGAACACGGATTCGATCTCTCGGTCCACAGCGCTACCAAGTATCTCAACGGCCATTCGGATATTGTAGCCGGTGCGGTCATCGGAGGATCAGAGCTGGTCGAAAAGATCACTCATCGGCTGAACCATCTTGGTGGGAGTCTTGATCCACATGCAGCATTTCTTCTGCACAGAGGCGTGAAGACGCTCGCTGTCCGGGTCAGGTGTCAGAACGAGAGTGCGTTGCGGATAGCGCGCTTTCTGGAGAAGAACCCGGAGATATCGAAGGTGAACTATCCAGGCTTGGAGACTCATCCGGACCATGGAAGGGCGACGAGGCTGTTCGACGGGTTCGGTGGGATGATGAGCTTCGAGCTTCGAGGCGGTGTTGAGGCTACCGAGTCGTTCATGCGGAGAGCGAAACTGCCCATCGTCGCGCCTAGCCTGGGCGGGGTCGAGACTTTGATGACTAGACCCTCGCGGACCTCCCACTCAGGCATGCTGGTCGAGGAGCGTAGACGGCTGGGCATCTCCGATGAGCTGATCCGATTCTCTGTCGGAATCGAAGCACCCAACGACATCATAACGGACCTAGATCAGGCCCTCAAGGCCGTTGAGGAAAATCATCGCCAGACAAGCGGTCAAGCCCGCGTCGCATCATGACGTCGTGAGATCAGGCGAGGCTAGGAACGCCTCAGCTTCAGCCTGATTCCGGAAGAGCCTCCCAGAACACAAACGGGGGGAGAATTTCTTGAAAAAAGTGCTGCCGCCGACGTCTTGTTATGTCGGGCACGTCGTTGACGTGAGGTGCCAGATTGGCTCCTCACATCACTTGAGTGCGCTCAAAAAAGAGCTTGTGGGGGTTCCTAGTCCTGTGACGTCGTCATAGCCGGGGGTAGCGTTCAGGCTGAGCGTCTGATCCATCGTCCGGAGCCTGTAGACTACTCCGGCACTGGCGTCTACGCTGTTGACATAGTTTGCCCGTACCACTGCGACCGTGGAGGCCGGGTGTTTGATGTCAGTGAAGGCTGCTGAGCCTGCGAGGCTGTAGAATAAGGGGTTGGCGAAGCCGTGTGGGTGCCCGGCTGCCTGGTCGGCGAGCGCCATGATGCCTGCGACGAGCGGAGATGATAGGCTGGTTCCACCGATACGGTATTCGGCGTATGCTATGGTACCGTTCGGGAATGTCTGGGTCTCACCTATCAGGTAGCCCGTGTTGGGGTCGCCGACCGCCGATATGTCAGGGACGGCCCGGCCGGTGCGACCTTGGGATGCAAAGACTGAGTTTGGCACTACTCCTACTTGGTAGAATGGCTCGGTGAAGATGCGGCTGACACCGCCTCCTGAGCCGTATAGCCATGTGCCGGGGGCTGTGGGCGACCATGTTGCGCCTGTCCAGGAGGATGTTGTCGTTCCCCAGGCTGTCTCGAATAGGTAGTTGTTTGATGCTCCGACGGCGAGGCTTGTGCCTCCCACGGCTGTCACGTACGGGCTCGAGGCCGGCCAGTCGGTAGTGGTGTAGCCTACTACGAGCGACTCGTCACTGTTGTCGCCAGAAGAGAAGTAGATTCCGACTCCTGTGACGACCCCTTGAAGTATTATGCTCTCATAGGGTTTGATGTAGCCTGCGGGTAGGATCTCGGTCGGGAAGCCGTACGAGTTGGTGACAATGGATGCAACGTGATGGTCTACGACGTAGTTTAGCGCCGCATCAAGGTCTTGAAAGTTGTTGGGAGCACCTACGTAGACGATCTGCGCTGCGGGTGCCATGCCATGGACCGCTTCAACATCCAGTGTTTCTTCGCCATACCATCCTTGCGGGTCCTGTATGATACCCCTCTCAGGATGGTTGTAGGTCCCTGGTGCGACCACCTGAACCAACTGGTTAGCTGTCAAGGTGGGAAGTCCGCGGTTGGTCGACCACTGGTTCACATCCTGAACGATGGTTGGTGCAGCGTAGGCGTCGATGATCGCTACCGTCTGGCCTGACCCATCGTAGCCAGAGATACCGTAGGCTCCCTTGATCTGCTGGGGAGTGTATCCGCAGGGTGCGTAGGGAAGCGTGCCTGTTCCGTACGGGTTGGTGAAGCCTACTGCCTGGTTTTGTCCCCAGTAGGTCGAGCATGGGTGGGCGCTGACGAAAGCTGCAGGCGGAGGTGCGTCTCCGACCGTGTGATCAGTGAAGACGAATTGTACGCTGTCGTCCAGTCCCAATACTCCGGCGACGATGCCCGCAAGCGAGCTTGGTATGGACACGTCTGAGGAGGGAGATCTCAGGTTTAGGCCTGAGACAGTGTAGAGTCCGAAGCCGATTCCGAACGCTGTCTGCGCCTGGGCTACGGTGCCTTCAGCAGAGACGTAGAGGTTGTTTCCTGGGGTGTATTCTACAGAGAATCCTTGGCTGCGCAGCCAGGACTGGACGGCTCCTACCTGCGACTGGGACGGGGCGAACTGTTGGTGGAATTGTGAAGGTGTGAGGTACTGTCCATAGGAGGAACTCTTGGGGTCGGATACCGCTTGAGCTAGTGCCTCTACCTTTGACGGGTTGTTCCAGCCTAGGTAAACCCGGAAACCTACGTAGCTCGTCGGATCAGCGGCGCTCCTGTAATTGTTGCTGTTCGCCCAGGTGGGGGCGCTTCCATTGAGCGTTGCGCGACCGTTATTGGAGGTCATTGGAAGGGCGGCGACTGATAGGTTGATTGAAACGGCTAGTATTAGTACCGCTGTTGCGATGGCTATTCTCTGAAACGTCAATTCAAAAACCGAACTTTTTCTTCTGCCCCAGAAGATATTTAACAGTTGGTGATCTTCAGCAGACTCCGGCAAGCCGGAGACTTACAGCTTGATACGGAAGGGATCTATTCCAAAGGGAATTGTTACGAACCTAAAGCATAGATTTTCAACATGTCCTCTCTGGACAACAATGAGAGGCTAGTGGAATAGGTCTCCGTTAAGGTATCTGAGACCAGAGTCTACGATCACCGTTACGACTCTATGTCCCGGCCCGAGCTCACGCGCCATCTGAAGTGCTGCGTACACGTTTGCTCCACTCGAGATTCCTCCAAAGACTCCCTCGGTCTTTCCGAGCTGGCGAGCAGTACTATAGGCGTCTTCGTCGCTGACGGATATGATCCTGTCGACAAGGTCCATCCTCATTACTCTCGGTACGAATCCCGGTCCTATTCCCTCGATTCGATGGCCGCCGAGTGGTCCTTTTGACAAGTGTCGTGATGATGCAGGCTCCACGGCCACGCATTTGACGTTGTTCAGTTGTTCTTTGATGACTTCACTGTTTCCTGAGAAGCAGCCTCCTGTTCCGACGGACATTACGAATGCGTCGAAGCTGTTGAGGCGGTGAACTATCTCCTTGCCCATCTTGTGATAGCCGTTCTTGTTGTCTGGATTGTTGAACTGGTCTGTCCAGAATGTGTTTGGCTGCTTGGACAATTCTCTAGCCCTGGCTATCATCTCCTGGATCAGCTCGGGCGTGATCTTTCGATCAACGCTGGGAACTATGTCGACGGTGGCGCCGAGCGCCCTCATAGTGGCGAGCTTCTCCTCGGCGAACGCGTCTGATGAGACGAAGTGTGAACGGTAGCCTTTGGCAGCGCAGACCATTGCCAGCGAGCTGCCGGTGCTCCCGCCGGTATACTCGACCACGCTTCCTCCGGGTTTTAGCTGACCTCTCTTCTCGGCTCCCTCAACCATCGAGAGGGCCATCCGATCCTTCATGCTACCGGTTGGGTTGGCTCCTTCCCATTTCACCCAGACTTCAGCCATGTCCGGTCCGGCCATTTTCCGGAGCCGAAACATTGGAGTATTCCCGATAGAGCGAAGAATATCCACGTCGAGGCTGGGCGCCTGTTTCTGTTCGGTCTGAGTCTCGATCAAGATGGAATCGACACGGTGTTTGGGATTTAAACCAGGACCCAGGTATCGCAGGGCAGCTCCAACCGATTAGCAGCGGGTCGACAAGGTCAAGGATCCTCCTTTCAACAAGTCTTAACTCGATGAGCTCTCGTAGAGCATGTCATGCAATCTGTGACTAGTAGGGTCGAGTTTCGCGATGTGGCGAAAGGGTTGTGGATCTGGCGTGCGGAGCATCATCACTGGAAGCCGGGGGACGACTGGCAGCCGATCGTGACGTCAACCTTTGTAGAATCGGGGGATGAGCGGCTCGTGCTTGACCCGCTCGTACCGAAAACTGGTGCGGATGAGCTTTGGAAGCGTCTGGACAGTCGGCCGCCGACGGTGGCTGCTGTCCTAATCCCTGACCACGTGCGGGATATTGACGAGTTTGTCCGCAGGTACCATGTCCGACCCATGGGTCCGAGACTCTTCTGGCCCGACGACGTGCCCAGGACAGCGCTGGAGATAATGGAACCAGACAGAGTCCTTCCGGGAGGCCTTGTCGCACTATACGACGGAAGAGGGCGACTCGAGACACCGCTCTGGCTGCCGGAGCAGCGGGTGATAGTCTTTGGAGACGCGCTGACGGAGAGGGGTGGCAGGCTCCTGGTCTGGGGTTCGCCGTGGCATGAGAAGCGAGCGTTGCCAGCATTACGCGCTTTGCTCGAGCTTCCCTTTGAACAGGTGATTATTTCGCACAGCGACAGTGAGCCGGTGCACACCCGTGTAGCCTATGAGCGCGCAATGGAACTCCCTCCATGGCGGGGTTAGCGGACCCGGAAATATTCTGGTCTACCGCGGGTTTCCAGCCTTGAGCCAGTCAACATAATCCTGGATGGGGCCGACTGAGCGTCGAACTTGGTGTGAAGCCTGTGTCCACTTTTCCTAGTTCGCGAACCGTTGACTAGGCAAACATGTTGGCCCATTCCCGGACGTACCACTTGCTAATCATCCCGTTTATGAAAAATGGATCGCCATGGATGTAGTCTTCCGCGGCCTCACGCGAGCTGAGAACAGCCATCGTGCTGAGCGGCTCATCAGGATTGTTCAGGAAGGCCCCTGACATGAGGAGAGTGCCTTTCTGGTGCAACTCTTTCGAACGCGCTATATGAGCGGCGATTTGTTCAGGCGCTTTTGCTTTAGCCTCTTCGAAGTTCTTGAATTTGGTCACGACGAACACCGCATAATACACTGATTGTCGCTTATGTTCCTTCATGTCCATTTGATGCTACGTCACGTCGAGATAAATTATTTCACAGATTTGAGCCAGCGGCTGTCTGAGTCTTTGTCTCTGCAGTGAATTCGAGTACCATCCTATGACCAGCCCCGCCACTTTCGTACGGATCGAGATGTCTAGAAGACAGGTAGAACCACAACTCATTCACGTGTACTCGTGCATAGAGGGTTGGTCATAATTACCGCGGAGTCGAGGCGTGGGTTGCAAATCAGAAATGAATCGCAAAGCGCAACCGAAGGCGTGTTGAATCTTGGCTGCAGAAACTAAAGGAAGAGAGTCGTGGACTGAACAAGAATCCTCGGGGCAAGACATTAGCCAGGCGAACCAGTTGAAACTGTCGAGAGTTTTCCGGTTCATCGACCAGCAGACAGGGGCTCCGCAGATCTCAGACTTTCCCGACTCTAATCCATCAGGGGATTCTCCTCTGGAAGTACGGATGAAGCATTTCACTGAAATCGAGAACTTCACCTTTCTCGGGTATGTTCTCGCCCACGAGCTCGGGGGAACAACTCCCCGGCCAATTCGGACAGTGGAAGACCTAGAAGTCCCTGATGAGGAGTTTCAGAGCTTTGTCAATGAGGCTAAGACCGCGACGCTGACTGACGAGGAGCTGGGGGACACGGTGCTCGATGTTGGAATCAACTGGGAGCACTTCGTTGCCTCAACCGACAGCCAGCTTCTTCCGGAGCATCCGTTGAAGATAACGGATGTTCTGATGCAGGAGAAGATTGACGCGCTCGACGTTATCACGGAGGCCTTGGTCCGGGAGGTCAACCTTCGCAGCATCGAAAAGCAGTCCGGGCAGGGCCGGAAAAGCAAATAGTAATTGGTTCAGAATCCAACTGAGACAATCCCGCTAAGCCTGATTCCAAGATCAGCTGGTGGCTGCACAGGCGCTCTAGGGAGCGCAACTTCGAGAAGTTAGAGACTCGTCTCAAGATAGGTGAGAGAATTAGTGATCGCAGAAGCCGCTGCGGTCAAACGTCGTTTCTATGAGCTGTCCATTTCCTCCTGAACTGGCGAAGCTTCAGACATTGCAACCCTGCCAACGTCAAGAGTGGAATCGTAGCTAGCCCCATGACTGCGAACCCAAGAAAGGTTTCCGACAAGAACGATATACGTGCCTGCGACGAAGAGCAAGACGCATAGAGCAATAATGCCGATCGCCAACTTCCTGCGCCACTTCGTACTCCACGTCCAAGCATCAGAATGAACAGTCGCGTAATGCAAAGAGTGGAGTCGATTCACCTGGCGAAGACTAGCTTCAGGGAGAGGCTCGTCGCAGATCGAACACTTAGTCCACCTTTGATGGTATATCTTCCGAAGATCTCTAAGCATTTTCTTGCTCAGTCCCACAGCGATTGTCAGAAAAAAAGCGGAGAGAGAAAGAGCGAAACCGGTTGTTAGGGCAGCTTCCCAAAGACTAGGTGCCGAGGTCTGCTCCACCTCTTCCGCTGATGCAAGCAGAACAACAGAGAGGACTCCGGTCACCACTAAGAGAATCCTCAGTTTGCTCCATCTCAGCGTCAAAACTCCTCTTCACGTCTTTCTCGACCATGTCCGCGTCAGAAGTCGAGTCGAGAGTCAGGGTCACCTTGCCATAGTGCCACCAGGGAGTATCAAGCTGGAGGGTCACAATGCTCGTACGGAGTATTTTCTCAGGTTTGATATCGATAATGTGTTTCCCTGGTTCTTCGAGAAAGAGATAGCCCCTCTCAATTCTTACAAGGTAACGGTTTCGTCCCGCAATGTATCCTTCTGAAACTGTCGCCCAGATCTCCGCTTTCCCGGGCCGGATAGGGAGCGACATTGTGAAGACTGTAAAGTCCAATTTAGTCGAATCGTTGGTTGAAGCGTAAGCGTTGGTTATCCTGTTTCAATCGTTCTCTCCTGATCACAAGGATTATCGCGGCTAGGATAATTCCGATGTACGCGACGATTAGGAGGATGACCGAAGGGAGATTGTTGGCGACTATTTTTGATATGCCCTCTAACGTTCCTTGGATCGCGTTCGCTGTCCTGGTTGGATTCGAAATTGGAGACGGAGTTTGAGGCCCTGGGTTGGGCTCTGGAGCTTGATTCACCAGAAGATGGCCCTGTAGGACAATGGGGGCTGGCTCAAGCCATTGCTGGGCGTTTGGGTCATAATATGACCACTGCACGGTGATGGTGATGGAGTGGTTCCCAACGCGCGTGGATAGAGGAATATGGAATGGAATGCTCACGGCCTTCGTTTCTCCGGGGTTGAGGACTAGAGGTAAACTTGTGGCGAAGTTGTAGTCTCCGATGTCGGAGACTTCGTTTATCGCGGTTACTTGCATCTGGACGTTTCCTTCGTTGTGGACGTTACTAGTGATTGTTAGATCGCTTCCTTGGTCTGGCAAGCCCTCATAGGTCGCGTTGATGTAGAGGAAGCCTCTCGGGACGAAAGAGGTTACAATTACGGTTCCTCTTGCCGAAGAGTCGTAGAGATCGTAATAGTGGTAGGTTCCTATGACATTGAATTGGAAGTAGAACGCTTGATTGACGCCGATGAATTTTAGAAATGATGGTAGAGAGGGGTCGTTGAGGACGGGGCAGGCGGCGCCGTCCAGTGGCGGGCTAGGACCACACGAGACTACCGTTTCAGGTAGTGTTGCTATGTTGAACCATTCGACCGTCTCCCCAACCCCGATGGTGACGGTGCTGGGGCTGTAGTAGGAGTGGAGGGCGTTTTCGTTGATGATGATCTCAACGGATGCAGATGGCATTGTGGTGGCTACTGTCGAAGGTCCGTTGGTGCTCCAATTGTTGAACGGGTCCGAGGCTTCGACCCTGAAGGTGTAGGTGCTGTTGGGTTTCAGGCCGCCGACTTGATAATTGTTGGTTGAGGCGGGGATCGTGGCTATTGCGCTACCATCTTGGATTATTCTGTAGGAGGAGACGAGGAAGTCATCAGTGGGTGCTGGGGTCCATGTGAGCTTCAGACTGTCGGGAGAAATGTTACTGGGAGTTAGTGTCGGGTTACTTGCCCAAATCGGCGGTGTCGTATCAGCTATGGTGGACACGGTTACTCCGGGACCGTCTGTGCTCCAGTTGTTGCCCGCGTCGCCCGCCTCGACGGTGAAGTTGTACGCTGTTCCTGGGTATAGTCCAGTGACGTTGAAAGTGAGGCTGGTAGCTGGCAGGTTGGCTAGCAGGTCGGTCCCGCTGTACACCTTGTACGCTAGGACGATAGCATCGTCTGAAGCCCTTGTCCAACTGAGAGTCAGGCTGGTCATAGCAACGTTTTGAGCGACGAGTTTGCTACCTGCCGGCCATGACGGGGGAGTAGTGTCAGCAATGACCCTGACAATTCCAATCGGTCTGGAATTATCGGATAGGTGCATCTCGTAGGCAACGGGGCCTGCGGAGACAGACAAGCTGTACTCGCCGGGTATAACCGTGACCGTGTTCCAAGTGAAACTTAGGGACTGGGAGTGTCCTGACGACAACATGATTGTAGTAATCGTACCTATGAGGGTCCCGTTGAAGTACGCGCTAACTGGGAAGCTCTCTGGTACTGCGCCATTGTTCTGCACTTCGACCGTTATGGTCCCGTTCTGTCCTTGAATCCGCATTATCTGATCGGCAGTTGCGCTTAGGATCGCGATATCCGAGTTAACAGGTGGCTGGACTGGCGACACCAATGGGTATCTGTCAGCAACATCTGTTGTGATGTTGTATGCTGTGTCCCCAATGCCGTCAGAGCCTGAGCAGATGTTCTGCGATGGTCCGCTGCAGTTGTCCACTCCTTGGTAATCTGACCAAAAGTTGCCGCCATTGGGATAGTTGTTGTCCCAGGCGTTCTGCGCCAGGATCGGGTCGCTGGCCTGCGCTGTGTTGTTGACCATGTTGTTCTGATTCACATGGACGCCATGGACCTGGTCCAACTGAATGCCTAGGGCGTTTAGGACAAGAGTGTTTTGAGTTATCTGGGTGGGCGTGAGCGTATTTTGCTGGGAGATTCCGGTGATGTATATTCCCCTGCCCGTGTTGGAGAATATGGCGTTGCGGGTGATGTTGAGGTCAAGACAATTCTGTGCGTCGATCCCATCCTTGTTAGAGAAGACTACGTTGTTGGAGAGAATGATGTGGTTCGAGTTTCCAACTGACAAACCCACTACGCCGGACCAGGCTCGGTTGCTGTCGACGCTGATGTAAGAATCAGAGTAGAGGCTGAGTCCGCCACCACCATACGAGGCCAGATTCCCGGTGAGCGTTATGTTGGAAGAGTACCATGCGCCTATGTTCACGTCGGAAATGGTGTGGTCCGCGGTATTGTTGAGAATGTAGTCGTCATGGCTGTTGTCTATGAAGATGCTGGGGAAGAAGTTGTTGAAAGCGTGATTCGCGATGATCGTTACTTGGGGAGAATTGTCTGCCCGTATTCCCCATAGCGCTCCGTTGACGCTGTTGCCCTTGACGAGTATGTGGTTCGAGTCCGACACCTCTATTCCATATTCACCGGCCGTGAAGATGCTACCCTGGACTCCGCTGATTGTGTTGTTGAACACTGATGAGTTGGTTGAGCCGTCTAGCTCCACCGCTACCCACTGAGCGTAGAAAGTATCGTTCTCCACCGTCGCGTGTGAGACATTCTGGAGAATGACGCCATTGTTGTAGTTCGGTGCGCCTGAGTGTAGGTACACATTTCGAATCGCGAAATACGCGTCGGTGTTCTCGACTCTGATCCCGTCCGCCCAGTTGTCGACATAGATGTCCCAGCCCTGAATGAGGTATGGACTGGTGGCTGTGCCGGTCCCTCCCACGACCCCATTGGCAGAGGTGAAGTTTCCGTTCCCATCAATTAGGATCGGCGAGCGGGGCTGAAGACCAGCTGCTCTTGCTGACGGCTCCCCCCAGGATAGTAGGCATAGAGCCGCGATGATGACGGCCACGACGAGGAGTTTACCCTTCAAGGAACATTAGCGACTTTCAAATCGCGCTGGTCTGTGAAAAGCATATCGGAAATCCAGCGTACCTCTTAGAACGTCTGCATCGTCGTCGAGATTCGAAATACGCACACGGCCAGTTAGCAGCGTGATTAGTTCGAGTTGCCCGATATTAGGAAATAAGCTTCTTTCAGACCATCTACTTGCGTATTCTACCATAGCGAAGAGGGGTCCATGACCAGGCTGAGAACCTCCTCCCGGATTAACGAGCCATCGCGGGGTCTCAGGCGATCGCCTTGCGTATGAGGACCTCGCCCGGGACAACTCGCATCTCTGTACATGTTGAGCGTATGGGGGATTCCCACGTTTCTTCGAGATCTCGCGGTTCCCCGAGAACAGCCGGCTACCGCTAGGTTAATAGGTGGAGTGGTGTACCAGTATACTGGTGTACCTTTTGGCTTCCCACACCACGGTGAAGATTTCGCGGGAGACTCTTTCTCATCTGGAGCGCCTGAGGGGGGAGATGAAGGCTAGGAGCATCGACGAGACAGTCATGGCTCTAATCAAGAGTCATCGGAGGAAGATTCTGGCCGGTGTCTTCGGGGCGGACAAGGGCCGGGTTAGGCCGTTCACGCATGAGGATAGAGGAGAAGACCGGTGAACATTCTGATCGACTCCTACGCCTGGGTCGAACTGTTTCTCGGAAGCGGACAAGGTGGGCGGGTCAGGGGGCTCATCGAGTCGGCTGATAAGGCGTTCACCCCTGACACGGTTCTGGCGGAACTCTCCAGGAAGTATCTCCGTGAGAAAGTTCCTGAGAGACTGGTCAGGGAGAGGCTGTCGGCAGTCCAAGGAGCGTCTCATGTACTGCCCATAACTCCGGAACTTGCCCTGTCCGCGTCGAAGGCCTACCTCGAGCTTGCGGAGGAGGCTCGAAGGAGAAGGCTACGTTCCCCCAGTCTCTTCGACGGTCTCGTCTTGGGAGCGGCCAGACTCCAAGAGGCCAAAGTGGTTACTGGGGACCCGCACTTCCAAGGTCTACCAGAGACCATCTGGATCTAGCAACTGCCGGATCTCGATAGTCTTAAGAAGACTCCGAGGTTCCGTCCGTTCTTCTATGTCGCAAGTTGTAGAAAGTCTAACGAACTTGATGCAGACACTGGACGACGCTTGGAACGCTGGACCCAAGAGTCCTCTGTGGGAGACCTTCAGAAAGCGTCATACTGATGATGTCGCCGTTTACTGGCCAGGTCAGCCTGAGCCGACGAGGGGACGACATAACCATGACTTGGAGGCTGTAGAATTCTTCAAGACTTTTCCAG